>Ga0208245_1000606_pt1 | contig 27815 bp, 27 predicted proteins | sample RifOxyC1_FD_184035 | JGI IMG/M metagenome (GOLD analysis project Ga0208245, IMG submission 184035) | Soil microbial communities from Rifle, Colorado - Rifle Oxygen_injection C1 (SPAdes) | ecosystem: Environmental > Terrestrial > Deep subsurface > Rock core/Sediment | place: Rifle, Colorado... | reverse complement strand
ACTATTAGAAGATCAAAATTACCAAAGATATATACTTCATCAGGTTAAAGATCCTGTGGTAGTGAGGTTTTGGGAAAAGGAGTACAAAGAGATAAAGGGAAATCAAAAATTTGCTACCGAAGCTATAGCACCAATACAAAACAAGGTGAATAGATTTCTTGCTTCCAGTACCATTAGGGACATTCTCGGCCAGAAGAATTCTACAATTAACATTTGGGATATAATGAATTCGGGAAAAATTTTGTTAATTAACCTTTCAAAGGGGAAAATTGGCTCAGATAATGCAAATTTGCTGGGAGCTCTATTGGTTTCAAGAATCCAATTTTATGCCCTCCAACGCGCCAGGATACCTTACGAAAAAAGAACACCCTTCTATTTATATGTTGATGAATTCCAGAACTTTGCATCAGGTAGTTTTGGTGAGATCCTTTCGGAGTCGAGGAAATACAAATTAGGTTTATACCTTACCCATCAGTACACCGAGCAGCTACCTGAAGAATTGTTGCATGCTGTATATGGCAATGTAGGTACTTTACTTGCATTTTCGCTTGGTGCGCCAGATGCCAAAGCTCTAGAGCATGAGTTTGCGCCTTACTTTACTCAAGAGGACATTCTATCCTTAGAAAGATTCCAAGTTTATATTAAGTTAATGATTGATGGTATGACATCACACCCGTTTTCGGGTAGGATTCTAATTCCATGGTCGGATGAGTTACTAGGTACTATGATTCCAAAAACTCCCAATAGGGAACGTGTATTAGAGTTGAGCCGCCAAAAGTATGGATCGGATAGAGCCACTGTGGAGGCCAAAATTGGCAAGTGGGTCGAAACACCATTCGATAAAGGTATGGCAATCGCCCAGGAGAAAAGGACTCCTGATATGGTAAAATAACTTTTATGCAAGATAACGAACCACAAGAACTAAAAAGTTTCGAGAGAGTAAGACAGATACTTTGGGATCTTCAAAAAGATATCACCAAAGCATTGGACGCAGTAAAGAGAATTGAGGAGGAAGAGAAAAGAAAGTACTATCAAACCATACCCGGAGTGGAAGGGGAGTTTGACGGAGAGTTTCTTGTGGACTCTTCCGGAAAAAAGCATGACGTTCCAAATAATTATTCAGCCAAATCTAGATTAGTGCATGGCGATCAGCTAAAAAGAATTGAGGACAATGAAGGTGTGGTATATAAGCAAATTCATAAGGTAGACAGAGATAAAATAAAGGGAGTTTTGAACAAGAAAGAAGGTCAGTGGTATGTTTTAACTGACAAAGGAACGTTTAAGATTTCCGACACTGCTGCTGAGTTCAATCACGCCGAAGTAAATGATGAGGCTGTGGCAATTATTCCAAGAGATAATCATAATGTCCCTTTTGCCGCCCTAGATAGAGTTTTTAAGCCGGCAGGATCTCCCGCCACAGCTCCTATAAAGATCGAAAAGGTTGAGGTAAAGCTTTCCAAGCCAAAAAGTGAAAAAAAGCCTGAGCCCAAGAAAGCTGCTGCACCAGCGCCAAAGCCCGCAGAAAAAAGACCAATAAACAAAGAATTCGTTGCCGATATTTCGTTGGCTGATGATGATCTAAGGTAAAAATCGGGCTACTGAGCTACTTCGCTTCCCTCGGGGGGAGTTTCCTCGTCGTCTAAGGTTCCTTTTTTGATATAAGGCCTGATTTCCTGCCTCCCTGATCTAAAAACAGGTATTGTAGATCGTAGTAGTATAGTTATCATCTTCTCTTCCCCTTTTACAAAAGCAGCAGTGAATTTTCCGTCCATATCCGATGCTTCGTTTGCGCGTCTTACAACTTCGGGATTGTCAATCATTCCAACAGAAACCTTTGTTCCTTTTCGGATCTTTATAAGCTCTAACGATTTCTTCTTAACTCTAATGTAAAGTTCCTCTCCCGGAGCAAATTCCCTAGCGGTTATGCCTTTTGCAGTGATTATACCAATACATTCGGTGCATTTACCGGGTTCCATCAGCAATGATCGCGTGTTTACAGCCTCGTTTGTTTTTGCATCTGTCTGGTGGTTTTTGGCCAAATCTAAGTTTTTCAAGGCAACCGAGTTAATGGGATCCTTATCTAACACTTCTTTGAATACCTTGGTAGCCTTGGGGAATTGCCTAGTTTGGATCAATGCTCTACCCAATCTAAGTTTGGTGGCAATGTCGTTAGGGTACAGTGAGAGTATTTCTGAATTGAGTTCTACAGCCGAATCCCACTCGGCCTTAAGGGCAGCATCGATCGCTTTTTTAGAAAGTGATGAAAGCGTATGTTGCATAAGTGTAGATGATAAAGGAATATTAATTTTTGTCAACAAAGATTCCAGAGTTTCCCTTGAATTCCGAAAGTGCTAATATATAGGCAATGTCAGGACATTCCAAATGGGCAAATATAAAAAGAAAAAAAGGCGCTAACGATGAGAAGAGAAGTAAAATCTTCTCTAAGCTTAGCCGGTTAATAATGGTGGCAGCTCGTGAGGGTGGGGGAGATCCTGATTCTAACCCCAGATTGAGATTATCCGTAGAAAAAGCCAAGGAATATCGAATGCCCAAGGAAAATATCGAAAAAGCTATTCTAAAAGGTACAGGCGAGCTAAATAGCGGGGGTTTTTTTGAAACAATTTATGAAGGATTTGGCCCAAACGGAGAAGCCTTTTATATAACTGCTCTTACAGACAATAAAAATAGAACAGTTGCAGAGATTAGATCGATTTTTAGCCGTTTTGGGGGATCCTTAGGTGGAGCAGGTAGTACCTCTTACATTTTTACTCCAGATCCCGATAATCCGATCTTCTCCATGGATTTAAATGATAATGCGTTAGCCGCCAAACTTATGAATTTGTTGGAAGAGCTTGAAGACCAGGATGATATTCAAGAGGTATACACCAATTGTAATTTTCCGGAAGAGATATGATCATCTTAGGTATTGACCCTGGTACAGCCCGAATGGGGTATGGACTTATTAATTACCAAGGAAGAGGTAAGATAACGCTACTGGATTCCAGCACATTTATTACTCCTCAAGAATTTCAGATGCCCAAGCGGTTAAAAATGCTATTTTCAAATCTAAAATCCCTCACCAAGGATTTTTCGCCCGAGGTTATGGTTATCGAAAAATTGTTTTTTAATAGAAATGTGAGCACTGCCATAAATGTTGGGCAGGCTAGGGGAGTGGCCATGCTTGTGGCCGCTGAGAGAAAAATGTCAGTGTTCGAATACACTGCATTAGAGGCCAAAAAGGATATTACAGGCTATGGGAGGGCAGATAAAAAGGAAATGCAAGAAGCGGTAAAAAGTATATTAGGACTTACTCAGGTGATAAAATCAGATGATGCGAATGATGCAGTTGCCATGGCGCTTTGTTATGCCTTTAAGGAGCTTAGGTGAATGATCGAGAGTCTAAATAATATACTTAAACTAATGCTTAACACAGGTAAGAAGCTAAAGTTTGTGTTGCAATCCGCGCTTTTTTTTATTTTTCTAGTGTTGCTATCAACAAGAGTACTTCCTCTTAACTGGGTTCAAGCAGGAATATTATTCGTTGGAGTAATTGCTATTACGACCTTGGTATTACACTTTCCCAATATAAAAATTAAAACTCTTGCCCCTGCAACTATAATGCCGGTTACACTATTAGTTGCCTCCTTAGTGTTTTTCTCCCAGTACAGTGATTTGGGGCCTTTTTTTAAAATGTTTATCTGTGCGGGCTTTGGCTTTTTATATTATTTGATTTCACTTGTAGATAACGTAGTACTAGTGGTACACGAGAAAGAAGAGGCTATACCGTTGTATCGAGCTGCTTTGTCTTGGAGTCAGGTTGTACAGATGCTGGTTGCCATTCCATTGTTGGCAGGCATATATCAAGCAGACAACATAAAGGTGCCTTATACTATAGTCCTAATTCTTCTTACTACTATTTTTATCTGCTATCAATTTTGGGTTCTAAGTTTTGATACCGATTCGAAAAAACTTAGGGTAGGGGAGGCTGTATTTTTGAACCTGCTAATATGTTTTTTCGTTGTGGTTGCAAATTTTTGCGTGGTCTTTATACCCGGTGAGGAGTTTCTTAGAGCCTTAGTCATTTCTACAGTAATGTTGTTTGGGATAAATTATTTCACTGCGTATTTAAAAAATAGCATAACTAAAAGAGTACTCATTCAATATGCAATTATAATAGCCGTATTTTTCTCGATCCTATTAGTTTTTAATCCTTAAAAAAATTTAAGTGAACAAAGGTAGAGTAGTGGAGTGGGGTAGTTTTATTAGCACTATAGGGTCTGCCGTGATAAACTATAGGGTACGTTTGTCATACAACCTAGGTACAAATGTCATACATATAGGCATTTACCTTGTAGTTAAAGCTTACTTTGCCTCTGCCGGTTCGGCCATAATGTCATACGTGCTTCTGTAAGGTTGTCATACTTCCTGGGGTAGGGTTGTCATACTTCTCGGAGATCCTGATTACCCCGCATTGTGGATAATTAGTCAGGTGATTGAAAGCACGGGTGTCCATGCCTCTCCGATCAAATAATTATTTACTTTAGAATTAATTAAATAAATAAGAACGTAAAAGGAAAATATCTAATTAAGGAATATTTTCCGCTGTTTCCTCCCCCCTGTTATTTAAGTATCCTATTATTTGTATTTGGTGCGTGCTGTCGTTTTTCCCACCTACCACGTCGTTAAACATACATTATACGACGTGGTCAATATCTTATATTTTCCCTACTCTCTTGTTTTTTGATTATTGTTTTGAATTACGAGCTAAGTTTTTTTATTGATGGTAGAAAGCGTAACTAATCGACTCCAAAAAATTTTAGGCTCCCCTATTATTTCTATTTCGCGTTCTTATGTGGTAATTCCCTCACCCTTTTTGTTAATTCGTTTTTATTTACCTTGGGCTGTGTTAGATATGTTGGTTTCTCTACTTTTATATTGCCACTGCAGTGTAAAGTGGCAGTTAGCCTCTAGAATCGATTTTAAGCATGTTTTAGTATAAAGTTGTAGTTAGTATCATCTTTTAAACGAACTCGTCGTGGGATATACTTGTAACACATCTATGAGTAACATTTCTTTGTCATCCGATCTAGAAAAAGTGTCAGTTGCGTATCTTGAATATTGTGAAATAGAAAAAAACTTATCTCAGAATACAATCAAGATGTATTATTTTTATTTGACCGATTTTTTAGATTGGTTAAAAACTTATACCTCGAACCAAACGCCGAAAATTTCGGATTTGAATGATACAAATGTCAAAAAATACCGTCTTGATCTAAATCGTAGGATTAGTACCAAATCGAATCAGGAATTTAAGCGGTCTACCCAGAAAACCTTTTTAGTGGCTCTTAGGGCTTTTTTGAAGTATCTGATTGTCATCGAAAACCTGGAAATAATGTCTCCTGAACAGATAATATTGGGCAAAAGTGATGATCGTGTGCCAAAAGTTCTCAATGAGGAGCAAATGGGACGACTTTTTCAGGTTCAAGATTTGAGCAAAAGATCGGGTTTGCGCGACAGGTCAATATTGGAGACTTTATTTAGCACCGGTTTACGCGTCAGCGAACTTGTAGCTTTGGATAAAGATGATGTAAATCTTATCACAGGTGAATTTACAGTAGTTGGCAAGGGCGGCAAGGCGCGCATCGTATACCTATCGCAGTCAGCAATAATGTGGTTAAAGCGTTATTTGACAACAAGAAAAGATCCTTTTCTGCCGTTATTTATTAGATATTCGGGGGTACATATGGTTAAGGATGATTTTGAGGGACACTCTTTAAGGCTAACTTCCCGAAGTGTTGAGAGGCTTGTGAAAAAGTACACCAAACGTGCGGGAATAAGCATAGATGCAACCCCTCACACTCTTAGGCACACATTTGCAACCGGTTTACTGCGTGAAGGTGCCGATTTACGTAGTGTTCAGGAGTTGCTCGGCCACTCAAACGTTTCTACCACTCAAATATATACACACGTTACGAATACTCAGCTTAAAGAGGTTCATAAAAAATTCCATAAAGATGTTAACGAATCCGGCGAAATGGCTGAAGATGTGGTAGAATCGGTTATCAGTTAGCTTCCAAACCTTCCAAAAAGCTTAAGGAGAACACATAACACATGAGTAAAGTGGCTTTGGTAAATATGGTTCAGGATATTACGGCAGAGGCTCAAACCCAAGAAGTAATCGCGGCTGCACAAAATCATCGCAAATTCTATATGTGCACTGATAAGGGGGAATATCTTTTGATTGAAACCAAGGGGCACAAGTGTTTCATAAGCCCCCAGGGGTATTGTCGAGGTACCCTTGCAGTACGCTACTTAGAAAAAGTTGCAGGCAAGCCGGTACTCTACGAGTGCACTCTGAAATTTGAGACCTTTGTGGGTATCTTGTCAGCTTCTGCATCCAAGCCCGCTTATGAGATATTGGCAACATACGTTAAGGAGAATTGTACTCGCTTGGCTTCCTAGATAACTCGGGCCGGTTGGGAGTTTAAAAAACTTTTAACCGGCTCAAAACTTTTTCTGTGGAGTTCGCACGGTCCATTTCGTGTAATCGCTTCTATGTGCTGTTTTGTGCCGTACCCCTTATGTTTAGCAAAACCGTATTCAGGATAAGTACTGTCATGGGTTTTCATTATTTGATCACGATAAACCTTGGCAACAATTGAGGCTGCCGCAATTGAAATGCTTTTAGTGTCACCTCTCACAATGTTTGTTTGCTTTTCGGGAGCAAAGCTTGGAACTATGAAACTGTCGGTGAGTACATGGTCAAGCGCTATTTTTAACCGTGAGATCGCCCTTTTGAATCCTAGCAGATTACACTTACCTATTCCCGTTCTATCTATTTCCTCTACTCCTATTTCCACAATAGAAAACTCAATAGCATTAGTTCTTATAAATGAATCCAAATTTATGCGCATTTTTTCAGGAAGTTTCTTTGAGTCGTTTATTTTCGAATAATTTTCAGACAGCACGTCGTTATTTGTGAGTATGCTTTCCAGATTTAATACTACTGCCGCTACAACCAAAGGGCCTGCGAGCGGTCCCCTACCCACTTCATCGACACCCGCAATGAATTTCTTTCCTTGGTTAAATAATTGAGTTTCAAAGTCGAGTAATTGCTTCACTTTCAACTTCCTCAGGTTCTTCTTCGAACACTCCCACGGATGTTACTCTATCGCTGTCATCAAGTTTGATAAGGCGAACGCCTTGAGTAGCTCTGCCTAGTTTTGAGACCTGGTTGGCAGAAAGTCTGATAATTTGCCCGGATGCTGTAGCTATCAATATGTCAGGTTCACTTGCGGGGTCAAGTAATCGTGCAACTATTAATTTTCCTGTTTTTGGGGTTTCTTTGTAAGTCAATATCCCACTTCCGGCTCTGTTTTGAACCTTATATTCTGCTATCGGAGTTTTCTTGCCATATCCTCTGTTTGAAACAACCAATAGGTTTGCTTTGTTCAAGTCTCTATTCACAATTGCAGTTCCTACAACATAGTCCCCTGCTTTAGCCAGTCTTATCCCGGTGACTCCGCTGGCCGTTCTTCCCATAGGTCTAACATCTTTTTCACTAAATCTAATCGATTGCCCAAGTGATGTTGTAAGCATAATATCGTCGTTTCCTGATGTAATTCCTGCGTAATTTAACGGATCCTCGGATGTAAGTTTAATAGCAATAATGCCCGAAGATCTAATGTTCGAAAACTGGCTCATGTCGGTTTTTTTAACCCTTCCCTTCTCAGTTGTCATTACTATGTACCCGGTATCTGATTCCAGAGTTTCTGTTTTTAATGCTAAAAAGGCACTAATTTTTTCTTTTGGTAATATGCTTAAGAAGTTAACGATTGGCGTTCCTTTTGCATTTCTTCCTGATTCCGGAATTTCCCATATCCTCATTTTGTATACTTTTCCTGTATTGGTGAAGAAAAGCGCCCAGTCGTGAGTTTGGCAAACCCTGAGTTGTTCAATACTGTCCTCTTCCTTGAGAGATTGGCCTTTGACTCCCTTGCCACCCCTCCCTTGTTTTTTGTACGAGTCTTCCTTCATTCGCTTGATGTACCCGCTATCAGAAATGGTAACAACGCATGCCTCATCAACTATCAAATCCTCATCACTCAAGTCACCTATCTTACCTTTTACTACCTTAGTTTTTCTTTCGTCGCCATATTTTTCCTTAATGTAATTGAGTTCCTCCTTAACTTTTTCAATTATTCTCTTTGGCGATGCTACAAAACCCTCGTAGTCTTTGATAGTCTCGATTATTTGTTTAAGTTCATCCTCTATTTTCTGTCTCTCGAGGGCTGCTAACTTTCTTAACTGCATGTCGAGTATTGCTTGTGCCTGAATTTCCGACAAGTCAAAATTTTCCATCAGGCCTTTTTTAGCTGTGTCGGCATCCTTACTGGCTCGGATTAGTTTTATAACGGCATCTAAATTATCTAAAGCAATTTTTAATCCCCTAAGTATGTGTTCGCGTTCTCTAGCCTTTTTGAGTAAGAAAAGTGTTCGTCTGACCACCACTTGTTGTCTATGCTTGACGAATTCCTCAAGAATCATTTTTAAAGTAAATAGTTTTGGCTCGTTATTTAAGAGAGCCACAAAGTTTGCATTGAAAGTATCCTGTAACTGCGAATACTTATATAGCCGGTTTTGCACTTTTTTAACAACGGCATCTTTTTTAAGTTCTATCATGATTCTAATACCGTCTTTGTTTGACTCGTCCCGTAAATCAGAAATGCCCTCAACTTTTTTGTTTTTTACCAGATCAGCAATTTTGGAAATCAGTGTTGCCTTATTTACTTGATATGGAAGTTCGGAAACGATAAGTTTGGTCTTTCCGTTCTTAGTCTCTTCGACCTCCATTTTTGCTTTTGTCACTACCCTACCCTTCCCCGTGGCGTACATCTGTACTATTTCCTTTTGGTCGTAAATAGTACTACCTGTAGGGAAATCAGGTCCCTTGATAAACTGTGTAAGGTCATCAACATTAGCGTTTGAAGAAAAGCCCAAGGTTACTACCTGATCTATACCCGGCTTTTTTTGCGTGGGATCGGGTGCTAAACCTATATTATCAGCCTTTTCTATTAAAAAATTGATTCCGTCGATTACTTCGATCAAGTTGTGGGGAGGAATTTTAGTTGCCATTCCAACAGCTATGCCCTCTGAGCCGTTTATAAGCAGATTAGGTATTAAAGACGGCAAATACAAGGGTTCCATTACCTGGAGGTCGTTTAATTCAAAATCAACAGTATCTTTATCAATATCTGCATACAGCTCTTCGGTTATTTTTTCCATTTTACATTCGGTATATCTCATCGCGGCTGGAGGGTCGCCATCAATACTTCCGAAGTTTCCCTGAGGTTTTATGAGGGGATATCTCAACGAGAAGTCCTGGCCCATTCTAACTAACGATTCGTAAATTGCCGAGTCTCCATGTGGATGATATTTCTTCATGACTTCGCCAACGACGGAGGCGCATTTGTAAAATTTGCCCGAAAAAGTTTGATTCTGATCCTGCATGGCGTAAATTATTCGTCTATGTACCGGTTTTAATCCGTCTCTCACGTCGGGGAGAGCTCTGGATACAATTACAGACATAGCATAATCAAGATATGCCGTTTGCATCTCTTCAGATATTTCTCTTTTTATCACCCCTGCCGGTAAAGCTACCTCTTTGGGGTCAGCGGAACTGCCATTTAACTGGGTTATTTCATCTGCCATAAGACTTATTTAGTATACAGTATTACTCTTTCTATTTCTGGTGCAATGTCTTTTTTACGACTGGTTCTTGGACCGATATCCGCGGATTTTCCTTGTGCCTGTGTTGTAAAAGCCTTCTCAGCTACAGACTTTTCTTCGTCTGTTGAAAATATAATGTGTGAATTTACTTTAAGAACATCTGTTACGACACAATAAGCTTGTCCCGCACCTTCTATCGACTTTATTTCCTCCAGTGCCCGTGCAATTTCTTCCTGCATGTCTAAAATCTTGTCCGGTTCTACAGTCTCAATCTGGTTAATGAACACTTTTTTCCCGTCAAAATCAAATATTTTATAATCTTTTCTGGCTATATCTTGAGGAGTCATGCCTGTTATGTCCGATTTTGATTTAAAAAGCTCAAAAGTAAATCTTTCAATGTCTGTCTCTGTGGTCTTTGCTAATTGATGGGCATATTCAGAGTCAATACCCGTTGTCGTGCTTGATTTTAAGCCTTGTGTATCGGATAAAATTGCCGCCAGCATAAGTTTGGCAATTCCCTCCGAAGGTTTTTGGCCGTATGTGTCGAAATGTTCATAAACAATCGTTGAAGTTGATCCGTAAGGTTTTACGTCGAGCCTAATTGGCGATACGAAATCTATATTTATCTTGTGATGGTCGATAATCTCTATCACCTGCTCATGAGGTATTTTAGGATGTCTTTGTGATATCTCGTTGTGATCTACAAGTATAAAAGCGTCTGTAGGATCAATTGAAATATCGTTGATATTTAAAGGTAAATCAATTTTTGCTTCTTTAAAAACAAATTCCGTTTCTTTATTAACGTCTCCGGATAAAACAGGTATTACCTTTGAATCTTCGTATCTTTTGGATTTATCTAAAAACTCAGCATATGCCACCGGTGCGGCAACCGAATCCAAATCTGGTGCTATATGTCCTATTAAGTAGATATTCATGGTTAATTCCTCCTGAGGGATAATTTAACATAATAGGCTCCGGGTAACAATAATTCCCGGAGCCATGGGTAGTTATCTCAGCCAAGCTTTTATTGCCGAAAGTCCCTGAATTTTCTTCGGTTTGGTCCCTGTGTAGTCCCAGATTTTGACTACTTCATCAATCCGGGCTAACACTTTCTGAATCGCACGACGTTTACTGCCAAAATAAGGGCTTTCTTGCCGCCAGATAATTGTAACTTCGTGAGAATTTTTCAATTCGGCTCCTTTTCTAGCTACAGCCACTTGCTTTTGGGTATGTTTTTAAGATCTATTTTCTCAATCCGTTCTTTTTTTGTTGACCTCTTAGGTGACTTTTTAGGTTTCAGCCTAATTTTAAGAAGTTCAAGATCATGTGTCAGTTTGGCAATTCTGCTGTTGTAATTGTGCTCTTTCCGATCCCAGAAATCGTACTGTGCGTTTTCTCGTAGGTCATTATTCTCTTGGGCTGATAAACCCTTTTCGAGGATCACGTGTTTACGTTCCTCTTGTAACTCAGCTATTCTCTCTCTTAATTCTTCTATTTTAGTTTTTTCTTTATTCTTGCCATCCATGTTCGCTATTATACAAAAAAACCCTCGAAACTGTTAGATTTCGAAGGTTTTACTGATTTTCTGATCACTTTATCACTAGTCTAAACTTTCCGTCAGGTCCCTTTTCTGTGATTGCCAGTTCCAGGTGAGGTAAAACTTGAGCGGCTGTATTTTCAGTCAATCTTACAAGTTTTCCATTTTCCTTGTGTACAATTTCGCAGCAGTTGTTATCGGTTACCTTTACTTTAACTTTACCGTCTCTGTCGACAAAAACCACCGCTAGGGGTTTATCACAAGCCCAAATCACAAAAGTTCCATATTTGTCGTTTGGTGGTCTGGAGATAACTAGATTCGGGAGTTCGCTCCGGATAGTTACCACATCTAAAGGTTGACCTGCTTTTCCAATATAAGGCATTGCCAGTCCCATGTTAGGCTCCTTTTATACAAGTCCGTCTTGAGATACCCGTAGCCTTTCTTATCAGCCTTGCGTGTGTTTTACAAAGAGGTACAGGTGTGCCTCCTGTAGTTCTGCACGATGGCAGGTTATACCTCTTCTCAGCAGGGTAAGGGCAGAAACAAATATCTGAAGGGTGCCCAAGGCATCTTCCATTGCCTCCGGGAGGATTGCTCTTTGGATCCTGTACCCAAGCTAAGTATTTTAGAAATTCATCCCACAGTGAGTCATCAACAGCATTCGGTTTTACAGGGGTCAGGTTCATGTCAGTCTCCTTTTCTGCTTATTTTCCCCAGTATTATCTCATGTTTATCACACTTTTGCAGGATGCTATCATATATTTATGCATTTCTTTAGGGTATATCTTAAAGTAATTAAGTTGGGTTGGGAGCGGGTGTTATTGTTCAGGATGAATTTCTTGATGGAGCAGCTCAGGAGCCTTATCCTTATGTTTTCTCTTTATTACTTATATGCTTCCCTTTTTCGCACTCAAGGCAATTTGTTTGGCTTTGACAGTGTAAAAATTTCTACTTATATAATTCTATCAAGCATTGTTGCCAATTTTGTTTTTAATTACCAAATGCATGCACTTGCAGATTCCATTGCCGACGGCAAGATAAATTCCCTGCTTCTTAAGCCTATTAGTATTTTTTGGTATCACCTGGCTCGGGGAGTTGGTGAGCGAATAATTGAACTTGGTACTTCTTTTGTCACAGTAGCTCTCTTTTTGATTATTACGCGAGCCCCGTTTTTTTTACAACACTCCCCTACTCTATTCGTATGTTTCGTTCTTTTGCTGATGTTAGCAACAGCTCTTTTTGCAGTTATGGAGTCTACGGTTGGCTTATTGGCTTTTTGGTTGCTGCGTGCCCATGGTCCGAGATTTTTGTTTCAAACATTTTTGGAGGTTCTAAGCGGCAAGTTCTTCCCGCTCACAATATTTCCTGCTTTTTTTGTACAGATTCTAAAGTTTCTGCCTTTTGGCTATGTTTTGTATTTTCCGATTTCAGTTTACTTTGGATTGGCTACCCCAAAAGAGATAGGTTCGACATTTGGGATTACTATTTTGTGGATCAGTACGATGAGTCTTTTATACGTCTATATATTAAAAAGAGGGCTTAAAGTTTATGGAGCCTATGGAAGTTAGCGTATGCGTGTAACACTCAAAAAGTATTTAAAGGTTTATAAGATATTTGGGTCAAACGTTTTGAGCAGCCTTTTTGCTTCGAGCCTTGATTTTTTGCTATTGCTTATCGGAAAACTGGTAATATTCTATATCCTTATGTTTTGGGTAAATTCAATGTTTAGGCACGTTAGCGACCTAAATGGCTATTCGCGGGATCAAGTAATAGTATTTTTCGCTGTATCCTTTTTAATGGATAAGCTTATTCAGGTGTTTTTCTATCGCGGGTTTCAGCTGTTACCTGGTTGGATAAATGAAGGTGACTTTGACCGTTTATTATTACTCCCCGCTAATTCGTTGTTTTTGTCGGCTTTTAGGATTACTGATTGGAATGATATTCTTGTCATGATTCCCATATTATTTGTTTTGGTTTCCAAGTTATTTACTGTTGGGGGTTTTAGTTTACTTAGCATGCCGATTTTTTTGATGTTTGTATTTTTGGGACTTAGTGTGGCCTTTTGTTTTTTCACAATTGTGTCGTCATTAGCATTTAGGTTTATCAAAATCGAGGCTATTATGCGAATATATCGAGACTTTATGTATCTAGCCAAGTTTCCTCCCGAGGTGTTTTCCTTGGGTTGGACTGTACTTTTGACATCAGTTGTTCCGATTTTTATCATTGTATCGTTGCCAGCTAAGGCTGTACTAGGATTATTGACCTGGCCGTGGGTTTGCACGGGTTTTGGCTCGTTGGCAATGTTGTTTGTGGTGGCAATCAAAGCTTGGAAATGGGGATTACATGGGTACAGTAGTGTTGGGAGTTAAGTCCCCATATGATATACTATCGGACAAGATTGAAGACAGGACGAAATCATAACAAAGGAGATTTTGGAAATGGATACTTACACAGTGATTTTTTCAAGCTTGTTGTGGCTGGTTATAGTTGTACCAGTGTTGTATCTCTTTACTACTGTTGGAAAGGGTGTCGTTACCGATTTAATTCGTGAGCGGACCCGGAAAACGCACTTTGCATTTTATGTCCGAGCCAGGTTTAGTCTTGGTGGTTTAACTAGAAAAGTTGTATTTGTACCCATACGAGATTTAGAACCATTTCCCGGCGAACTCACGGTTTATAAACAACGTAATCTGGACGCAAAATTTTATACGGTCACGGCCTCAAAAGTGAAGAAAGGTGTCTGGTGGGTTAGCCTGCTAGATGAGAGTGGACTCGGGATGGGTGGATATAAGCTGTACTTAATCGACGGCACGCCGGGATGCGTAGACATGTTTGCCCAGGGCGAGGTTTTTGTGATGAGGTTGGACCAGAGTTAGGTGAAGGAGTTGGAAAATGAATGAGATAGCTATCGCTGGTGTTGTTAGTGCACTTTTGGTAACCGGTGCTTTTCTTTTGTGGGGAGTGTACAGGAAGTACTTTATTTGTAAAACCTCCAAGGGGCTGGTTCTTGTGCCAAAAAATGAAACTGAGAAACTGGCTGGTAAATCCGAGCACCCTCGTGAAGTCTTGTTGGCGAATAGCTGCTACATTGTGATTAAGCCCGGATATAAGAGAGGTCATTGGATTGGCAGGATTGTAGATATGGATGATCCGAAGAAGAGCTTTGCTACCGGGTACTTAGCCAACTACGAAGGGAAAGTTGGAATTAAGAGCATGCAAAGCTTCTACGCTTTTCCTACCTTCTAGGGCCCAGTAGTTAGGTGAGATCTTTTATCCCCGGTATTTCTTTATGCCGGGGATTTTCTTGTTATACTTAATGCGATGCAGGCAGCGCGAAAATATTTCTCAGTATTAAAAACCGGAGTGCTTAACCAAGCTTCCTATCGAACCCGCTTTTTCGGCAATACCCTTGGAAACATCGCTTATTTAGTTGTGTATCTTTTTTTATGGAAATACGTTTTTTCCTCCCAAAGTACAATTCAAGGCTACACACTCGGTGCCATGATGACATATTATGTCCTAACCTTTTTGTTGAAAAGTTTTACAAACAACAATGGGATCTCTTGGGTCTTATCCGATCATATTCGAGACGGAACTTTATCAAACCTTTTACTAAAGCCAATTAGCTACAACCTTTATATGTTCCTCAATAGCTTTGCTTCACAGATGTTAGCTGTAATTTTCCCTATTATTTTTATGATAGCAGCTACAGTTTTATATAGTGATACGATAAAATCCCCTACCAATCCGGGTATATTTATCTTGGTAGTACTTCTATCTACTATGTTAAACCACCTCATTTTTTCACTTATTGGGCTAATTAGTTTTTGGACAATAAAAAGTTGGGGAATATTAAGCTTGTTTGGTCGTTTTGCAGATATCCTAAACGGTTCGATTTTCCCGTTAGATTTTTTACCGGGATGGGCGATTGGAGTGTTAAACTACCTTCCCTTTAAATACATGATGTTTGTGCCTGTATCAGTGTATTTGGGCCGCTTGGAAATGTCGCCGGCTTTGATTTTAATTCAACTTGCATGGATTGCCGGTTTACTCGCTTTGTACTTATTTCTGTGGCCTAAAGCTATGAAAAACTATGAAGCTGTTGGAAATTAAGCGATATTGGAATTTTTTTAAAAAGATTTTCGAGATGCAGGCTATGCAAAACGCCGAGTATCGGGCAGACATGATAATGGTTTTTTTAGCCTCTTGGGGCTATATGGTTATGAGCCTGGTCTTTTTGTTTGTGTTTTTTGGAAATGTTACAGAAATAGGGGGTTGGAATAAATACGAAACTATTACCTTATTTGCGGTCGGTCAACTTGTTTTTTATTTAAATTGGTCGTTTTTTGGAAGTGTGAGTGAAGCTGTTGGTAAGTTTATTCAGGAAGGTTCTTTGGATAGGTTTTTACTCTACCCTCTTAATGCCCTATATAATATTTCGGTTTGTAGCCCGGATTTTATTGTCACCATTCCTTCTTTTATTTTTACAGGGGCCGTTCTAGTATGGGGATACATTCATTTGGAGTCGGAAACAGGGTTGGCCGGTATGATCCTGTGTGTGTTACTAATGATAGTGGGTTGCCTGCAGGTGACTTTTTATAACTTATGCATCAGTTTATTGTCTTTTTGGTTAACTGATGTGCGATCAATCCACCGAGTTAGAATTCGACTTCAGGATTTGTATAAATTTCCCCGAGATATTTACCCCCAAGGCTCCATAAGGGCAATTTTTACCTATGTGATTCCAATTGCTCTTACAGCCTATGTTCCGGCGTATGTGCTTGTTAAGGGATTTGATTTGTCACTTATCCTAGTATATTTGTTTGTTACTGTAATGCTGTTTGGTTTGACACTATTGCTTTGGGGTATGGGGAAAAAAGTTTATTCGAGTGTTAGCAGCTAGTATTTGATACCAAACCATCCCAACATTGTTTGCCACAACGGTTTTTTAACTTGTTCATCTTTGGTTTGTATGCCTTGAACCTGAGGTTTGAGTTCTTCCTTAGTGTAACTAACTTGACGCTGCTCTTCGGGATTGTTTGCCGGTCCGAGAGATTGTGTGGCTATGCCAAGAGATTGTGGGAAAGATGTGGCTGTTGGATCAATATTTAAGTTAAACGCCAAAGCACTTTTATTTCCGGCTTTATCTTCCGAGGTTATTAGTATTTCATGTTTTCCAACACCTAAACTAGTTGGATTTAGGTTGAATTCTCCCGTTTCCTCGTTGACCGTTATTTTTCCGTCCACATTTATATCAAGAATAGCGCTTTTCTCGGTGTGTCCTATAATAGTGGGATTTTGCTCAGTATAGAAATAATCCTTGTATATCTCAAAGTTTGGTTCAAAAGTACCAATTTTCGAAATAGAAAGGTTCGGGGGTGTGGTATCCACTTTTATTAGCTGTTCAAACGTATCCGATTCATTACCGGCCCGATCTTTTAGTCTTATGTACAATCTCTTCTTTTCGTCCCCAGAAGATAAATGTATCCACATATCGCTGTCGTACTCCTGCCAGTTAGCATCACTAAAGTCTTGGTGCTGAGCTATCTTAATATATTTCGCTTTTGTGGTATTGTTTGATGTATCAAAGTAAAGCTTTATTCTGTGTTGGTTAGTATAAATTGTAGTATCCCCCACTTCATACCTATCTTGCTTATTTAGTCCCAGTTCCAGTTCCGAATCTAATTTATTAGGATAGAGGGCGAATAAGTTGGTAGGCATATAAACGGTATTCTGGTCATAAGATCTGACATAGATTGTTCCTATGTTATCCCCTAGCGAAGAAACATCGCATGTAAATTTTTCGGTTCCCGAATCGAAAGTTCCATCGTCAGCAGTACAGGCAGTCCACGCACCGTACGTAGTGTTTGACGTATTCCACTGAATTCCTGAAACGGTAAAAGCCACATTTGTATCAGTTGCTGTTCCGGTTAATCTACCTGTTTCTATAACATCATTATTACTCAAATCTATTGTAGGGGTACCGTGAGTTACACTGTATAGATAGAGTTTCGCTTTAGACGCCCCAGCCGAATACCCATACGCAACGACGCCAAAATCGCCCCAGCCATCGCCTTCAAAATCCCCAACATCGATTGGTATTGAGTATCTATCTAGATTAGATTGTCCCAAGTTTGTCCAAAAGGGAGATGCCGGAGAAGATGTTCCCCCTTGATATAGATATACTTTCCCTTTGCGGGCGTTAGAAGCATAACCCCAGGCTCCTATAAGCATTTCGCCATACCCATCGTTATCTAGATCTCCGATTCCTAAGGCATGTCGGCCATAGCCATCAGCGGCATTTTCTTGGGTGTAGGTGCGTTCGAGTGTGGAAAGATCAGTTGATTTGTAAAGCCTAAATGAGGTTTCGCCTGTTCCTGTGGCAAGTATTCCGTCTGTGCCGTGGCCAAAAAAGTCTCTTGCCTTATTAACAAGCCAGGTATATATAGCCCCCGCAGAAGGGCCAAAATACCTAGCATCCCTTGATAGCACCCCTGACGAGTTCCCATAAAAAACTCCCAATGCACCCGCATTTGAATACAAGGTACCGTCATAAGGTTGGCCAATAACTATGTCAGGGTACGCGTCTTCGTTGGCATTAGTTATCTGTAACTCCCCGTAGGAACCACTAAAGCTACCTACCTCTGGAAAAACATAGGTTGACGAAGGAGATTGGAAATTTTGAATAGGCCCTAGGTATAAAGATAATCTTCCCGTAAGGGTTGGGTTTGTATAGCTTCTAGAAAAACCAATTATATCGAGATTGCCATCCATGTTGAAGTCGAGCACTTTGTTTGCATAACCTAAGCTATCCATCTTGCCAAACTCCCCCTGCAGTATTGCGTCTATGCCATTCAAAAGGCTGTCTCCGCCATAGTATATCTCTATTCTTCCCTGAGCTCCGGTGGTCTGATTTCCGTACCAAGGATTGCCCACAATAAGATCATCTACGCCATCCTTATTTAGATCTCCCTTATCTATTTCGTATCCCATGTTAAAGTCCCCAAGAACTCCTGTGACTGTTGCCGTAGGAGAAGTGGCTAGTGTACCGTTTGAGGAAGTTTGGAAATAGTATAGCTTTCCCCTGTTACTACTTGCTGTGGGGTCGGCTAGTACAAAGTCTATATAGCCATCCCCATTGAAGTCCCCCGCTATGTCGTAGGAAATATACCAGCTAAAATTGGATCCGGCAGATGGTAATAAAGGCCCTGCAGACTGTTTGAGTTCAATACTTGGAGTTGCCAAAGAGTTAGTATTTACCAGAAAAATGGCAAGAACAGCTACAACACATTTAAGACAGGGTTTTAAATTACACTTCACATAGATAATTTTATAGTACTATCGCACCTCATGGAAGGGTCTCGCCTAGCTATCAGGTCTATACTGGCCTAATTTGGCAATTCAGATCTTGTAAATTCGGTACACTCAGCTACGTTATAGTGTATTCACCCACCTAAGAGCAAAATCCCATGGCCAAAATTAGTGCGAATTTTTTGCGATCCTATGTGACAACAAGTGTGAGGCAAGACCTGATAGCTAGGCGAGACCCTGTGCGGTGTAGTATCATTTACATATGTCTACCACAATAAAAGTTTCTAATCTAACCAAAAACTTCAAAACATATAAAAAACAGCCTGGGCTAGCAGGAAGCTTTAAAGCACTGTTCAAGCGTGAGTATAAAACTATATCCGCTGTTAAAAGCCTAAATTTAGAAATTGCTCAAGGCGAGCTAGTAGGTTTTATCGGCCCAAATGGTGCGGGTAAAACTACCACACTAAAAATGCTTTCAGGGCTTCTCTACCCTTCTTCTGGAGCCGCACAGGTTTTGGGATTTACGCCATTTGATCGAAAAAACGAATTCTTAAAGCAAATAAGCCTTGTAATGGGCCAAAAAAACCAACTGTGGTGGGATTTACCTGCAATTGAAACTTTCAACTTAAATAAAGAGATCTACGAAATTAATGATAAAGATTACAAAGAAACATTAGAAGAGCTCACTGAGCTTTTAGATGTGAAAGAAGTAATGCATCAACAAGTACGCAAAATGAGCCTTGGTCAGCGCATGAAGTGTGAGTTAATAGCTTCCCTACTCCACCGCCCCAAAGTGTTGTTTTTAGATGAACCCACAATTGGCCTTGATGTAGTTATGCAAAAAAAGGTTCGAGAGTTTATAAAAGAATACAATAAGAAGTATAACTCTACGGTGATCTTGACCTCTCATTATATGGATGATGTAAAGGAAATTTGTGATCGCGTAATTATAATAAATGAGGGAACTTTAGCTTTTGACGGGGCTTTAAAGCAGTTAACAAAGGATTATGCCGACTACAAGATTTTGATACCTATTTTCAATTCGGCTGTAACAAAACCTGAGCTAGAGGAGCTGGGCGAGGTTGTTGAGTTTGATCATCCCAGGGCTGTTATAAAGGTTCCTAGGGATCGAGTCGCCTCTGTGGCAGGCAGAGTGTTGGAGAAGTACGACGTTGATGATTTAGACATTAACGAGCCTAAACTTGAGGATGTGATAAGACAAATTTTTGAGAAGCCGAGTAGTCTGATTTAGATTGCCATGACTACTGAAACTTCAAAATTAACCGTATTAACCCCGGAAGCTGTTTCCAAGGAGAATTCCCCCGATCGATTTTATGTTAGCACTAAGAAGTATGGTGAAACAATTTCTACCTTAAAGCCGGGTTTTGAACAAAACGTAGAAAAATATGAAGGTGTCTATGAAGTGGATGTCCCAAAGGAAGTGCTTAAAGTTTGTAAAGAAATACAAAGTATTGGGGGGCGTTCTTTACTAGTGGGAGGCAGTGTTCGAGACGCCGTTATTACAAAGGAATTTCCAGAGATGGATTTACGGCCTAAGGACTTTGATCTGGAAATTTATGGTATGTCTATTGAGCAGCTTCAACTTGTATTGGAAACTACTTTTGGCTCTGAAAATATCAATACTGTTGGCAAGGCATTTGGAATCATTAAAGTAAAAATCGAAGGTTGGGAGGAACCTTTGGACTTTAGTATCCCAAGACGAGACTCCAAGACCAGTGAAGGACACAAAGGATTCTCAGTTCAAGGCGATCCGTCAATGACAATAGACGAGGCATCTCTGCGTAGAGATTTAACAATTAACTCTATTGCTTACGACCCTTTAACAAGGACGCTTTATGATGCCTATGGCGGTGTGGAGGATATTAAAAACAGAACAATCGAAGTTACAGATATCTTAGCCTTTCAAGAGGATCCCTTACGGGTTATGCGTATTATGCAGTTTGCCTCCCGCTTTGGTTTTAAAGTATCCGAAAGAACTACACAGCTGTGTAGGGAGATGGTTGAACGTGGGGATATGGATGAACTTCCAAGAGAGCGCATTGCCGAGGAAGTTAAAAAACTATTAACCAAGGGAAAACGGCCTTCTGTTGGATTTGAATTCGCAAGAGAAGTTGGTTTTATAGATAGGTATTGGCCAGAATTGGGGGTTTTAGTGGGAGTTACACAAGAAAAAGATTGGCACCCGGAGGGAGATGTTTGGACGCACACACTTCAAGTAATAGACGCCGCTGCAGAAATTGCGGACCGAGAAATAAAGGCCGGAAAAATGGAAAAAGCCGATAAGTTGGTGCTGGTAACAGCAGCCCTTTGTCATGATTTTGGTAAACCCTCAACTACTGAGTTTATAGATGGTGCTTACAGAGCAAGGGGTCACGAACCGGCAGGTGTTTTACCAACGAGGGAGTTTATAGAGCGCATATTCGGAGATCCCAAATCAAGAGCGTTTTCTGAGATAACAAAAAGGGTTCTTCCTTTGGTAGCAGACCACTTGAAGCCGAAGGACTTGTGGAAAAACGAAGTGGAAAAAGGTATAGATCAAACCAGAGCTATTAGGAGTTTAGCCAAGAGATTATCCGATGGGGACAGCAAAGATTACCCAGATGGCGGAGGCTCAAATATTTATACATTAGCTTTATTGGCTGAGGCAGACCAAAGGGGTAGAAACGGTGCAGGTAGTTCCTATCTAGCAAGAGATCAGGTGCCGGACCTAGTAAACTGGCAAGATTGGTTGTTAACGCGATCCCAGGAGTTAAAAGTCGAGCAAAAAAAGTCGGAAATGATATTGACGGGGAAGGAATATTTGCAAAAGTTGGGCGAAAAAAACGGGGGACCTTGGTTGGGAGTAATATTAGGCGCCACTTACCTCGAACAAGTAGATGGCATGGTGAACTCCATGGATGAAGCTCTGATCAGAGCCATGGCATTTAGAGAAGTATTTACCCAGAAAGTGAGAAAAGAGTCTCAAATCACAAAACTACAGGAGAGGGAAATTTGGGATAGGATAAGAAAGATGGAAGATCCCAGAGAGTTTCTTACTTCCTAGTTTCTGTTACCTATCCACATTCGCATGCTTTGCATGGGTTTGGATAAAGCGTTTTCTAGGGGCTACTTCATCACCCATCAGCATTGTAAACACCTCATCAGCTTTTTCAGCATCCCCTATCGTTATCATTTTTAATCTTCTGGTTGCGGGATCCATGGTGGTTTCCCACAATTCTTCCGCGTTCATTTCTCCTAAACCTTTAAATCTCTGTATTACCGCGGAACTTCCCTCTTTTGTTTTCAAAAAGGCAACACGATCGCTGTCGTCAAAAAGATACTTCTTATTTTTACCCCACGAAGCCTTGTACAAAGGCGGAACGGCAACAAATATCTTGTTAGACTGTAACAATTCCACCATGTGTCTATAAAATAACGTTAGATACAAGGTCATAATATGGGCGCCATCAATGTCGGCGTCGGCCATGATAATAATTTTGCCGTATCTCAGTTTCTTTTCATCGTACTGCTCCCCTATTCCGGCTCCGAGAGCAATTATAAGGGACTTTAATTTGTCCGATTCGACTATTTTGTCTAAACGAGACCTTTCTGTGTTCAATATCTTACCAAAGAGCGGTAATATAGCCTGAGTGTTTCTATCCCTGCCCTGTTTTGCTGGGCCTGCGGCGGAATCCCCCTCTACTATAAATATTTCGGTATGTTCGGGATCTTTTTTGGAACAATCTGCCAATTTTCCGGGTAGCACTCCCCCACCCTCCAATGCCGACTTTCTAATAACAGTATCTCTGGCGGCTTTAGCTGCCAAACGGGCTTTTAATGTTGTAATATTCTTGCTTATTATTGCCTGAGCGTCTCTTGGATGTTCTGCCAAAAATATTTCAAGAGAGTCTTTCATTACCATTTCCACAGCTGTTTTCACGTTCGTATTGCCTAGTTTAGCTTTAGTTTGGCCTTCAAATTGCAAAGTTGAGGAGTCAAGTTTTATCGAAATAATTGCTGTCAACCCTTCTTTCAAATCGTCTCCGCTGAAGTTTTCATCTTTTTCTTTAAGATAGTTCTCCTTGCGGGCGTAGTCATTGATCATTTTTGTTAATGCAGTTCTAAAACCGGTTAAATGAGTGCCGCCTTCGGCGTTTTTGAGGTGATTTGCAAAGCAAACGACATTTTCCGTGAAGGCATCGTTGTATTGAAAAGCTATTTCTACATCAATATCGTCTTTATCGTCTTTGTAATTTTGGCGAACGTGAAACGGAGTATCGTTTAATATTTTCTTATTTCGATTCAAAGCTCTTAAATAAGCTTTAATACCGCCCTCAAAATAGAAGGTCTCTTTTTGGTCAGTTCTGTAGTCTATTAACTCAAATCTTATACCGGCTGTTAGATAAGCGTATTCCCTTAATTGAGCAATGAAGTGTTTGTACTTGAAGTCGGTAGTCTCAAAAATCTCTGAGTCGGGCATGAACTGAACAATTGTACCCGATTCGTAGTTCCACCCTGCCACATCAATGTTCCACTCTGCTCCTTTAACTTTTGTCTCATTTTTATTCGGCTTTATCTTTTCTACCGGTCGCACTACCTTGCCACCGTCTTGATACTCCTGAATGACTATAGTATCTCCTCTTTTTACTACAACTCTGCACCATTTAGATAAGGCATTAACAACTGAAGATCCGACACCATGAAGACCGCTGGATACTTTGTAACTGCCACCGCCGAATTTACCCCCTGCGTGAAGCTTTGTGAACGCTAATTCAAGCCCGCTCACTCCGTAGCCTTTTTTAATTTCAAAAGGGATGCCTCGACCATTATCGTACACAGCAACAGACCCGTCTTTGAAGAACTCTACTTTTACATGGTTTGCAAAGCCTCCGATTGCCTCATCCATTGAGTTGTTAACTATTTCTGTAACTAGGTGATGAAGTCCGGGTTGGCCTGTGGATCCAATGTACATACCTGGTCTTTTTCGTACAGGATCAAGCCCTTCGAGTACTTGTATCTGGTCTGCATTATAATCGTATTTCTTTGGATCTGACATTGCTGGATTAGTATACATTGTGGTTTGTGTAGGTTCAATGAGATGAGATTTCTATTACCAGGCACTCCAGAGCCAGTCGTACATTTACATTTGTTTTTTCGATATCCTCTAATTTCGCAATCAAAGCTTGCAAATTGCTTGCCGTTTGGACCGGTTTTGAGGCTAATTGTTCTCGTGCCTGTTTAATAAGATTTTCTAAAATATCAGAAATTTCGTCTTTTTCCAGTTTTGCAGTTTCTTCTGCCCATTCCAACTTTGTGCCTAAGTCTGCTTCGAGCAAAAAATTATAATCAGCCTCAGTTAGGGTTTCTTCTTGCTGGCCGGATTTCACCGGAAACTTTTTGCACCTGGATATAACAGTCTCCAGTAGATCTTTGACAGTTTTTGCTATCAATATTATAGTTGCGTACTCCGGAGGTTCTTCGAGGGATTTTAACAGCATGTTTTGTGTTTTTGTACTAAGTTCTTCTGCTTTTGGGAAGATTAATAGCTTGTAATTTTTCGAAAAAGGTTTTTTCTTTAAAAAATCTATAGCTTGTTTCACATCTTCAACGGTATATCCTGATTTGTTTGAGGGCGTGACAAGCTTAATATCGGTTAACTTGGTGGTTGCAAGATCAATATCTTCATTTGTGATCTCTTTGATTATCTGTTCCGCTTTGGTGTTACGGTCTTTAACCGATCCACCGTAGATTAATATTGATGCTGACATGCTACTTATTATACAGGAGCTGCTCCAACGCTAGAGCAGCTCCAAAGGCGGAGCTACTCCTGTAGGAATGGAAATTACTCTCTTCCCCTTTCCCTAAAATCTAGATATACAGGTATATATGCCTGCGATTAACTCCTTAAAAAAATACGTTCAAGGTGGAATTTATCATGTATACAACAGGGGAAATCGGAAAAGTGAAATTTTTTTAGCGGCTCAGGACTATGATATTTTCTGTTATTTATTGGAAAGATATTTACTCCCATGTCCTGTTTCTATGAGATGCAAGAGCTACTCTAACCAGATTAAAGTACACGCTTTTTGTTTGATGCCCAATCACTTTCATCTACTGCTAGAGCAGATCCAAGAGAGGGCTATATCCAGCTTCATGCACGGTCTTTGTCTGAGTTATTCTATGATATTTAACAAACGGTATGAGAAGGTTGGCAGACTGTTTCAAGGAGTGTACAAAGCACGTCTTATCACAAGAGAATCCGAGATAAGCACCGTGGCATCTTACATACACATCAACCCTTCCGAAGTAGGAGCTACTCCGGAGGATTACCCCTATTCTAGTTATGGTTGTTATCTAGGGAAAGACACGTGTAGATTTCTAACGACGGAGCTGCTCCAACGCTAGAGCAGCTCTGGATTCACACTGCTCTTGGGTCACATTCTATCCCTTAACAACTTATTTTGTTACGATTAATCTATGCCTGTAATTAGATATAACCTGCTTTTTTTAATTACTCTCCTGTGCATTTTGTGTCCTGTTGCATTTGCAACTCCTTCGCTAACTTTAAAGGGCACTGCAACGGATGGTACTTCTAATACCCCATACGCCTCCAGAGTATACTTTGGTGACTATAACGGGGACGGGTACGACGATTATGCTACTTCAAACGGCCAGACTGGTAATGGCAAGGTCTACATCTATTTTGGCGGACTTCTCTTTGATAATACAGTTGATATCACAATTACGGGTGAGGCCGCCAGCGATTTTTTTGGAAGTCAGGAGGATGGTATCTCTTTGGTTGATTTAAACGGAGACGGGAGTGACGAGTTAATAGTGGGAGCTCCTTATAACGATGCGGGAGGAAGTAATGTTGGGAAAATTTACATCTATACTGGTGGTGTTTTAAGCAGTGGTACCTATGCGGCCAGCGTGGCGAATACTACGCTTGTAGGTAATTTAACCGACAGGAGACAACTTGGTAGGTCGGTATCTTATGGCGATGCGGATAATGATGGTGATATGGATTTACTTATTGGATCCATAGCAGAGTCTCAGGCGGTCTCCAAACTTCATATATTTACGAATTCATCAGGAGTGGTGGATTTTTCAGCTAGTTGGGCGATACTTTCGCTGGCGGGCTCCACTGCATATAGTGTATTTAGCAGAGCTATGGCGTACGACTTCAATGATGACAGTTTCAACGATATATTAGTGTCTGATGGTTGGGGGTATTCCTATACAGGGAAAGACCTCAACATTAGTTTTGGGGATGGCACAACAGCTTTTGGAACTACAACATCGTTTCCCGAGAGTTCCTCAGCCAGTGCCTATGGCCGTGCCAATTCGTACGATGTGTCGGACATCAACTTGGACGGGAAAGAGGATATTTGCGCTAGCATTTACACAGGCAGTTCTAATAGGGGATCAGTATTTTGCTGGTTTGGGAGAGAGACTTTTTTATCAAGCTACGCCCAAAGTACTGCAGATATCACATTAACCGGTCCAAATGCCGGTGACTATCTTGGAAGAGGCCTTACTATTTCAGATGTTAACAATGATGGAAAGCCGGATCTATTAGCGGGAGCAACTCAGTGGGGGGCAACAAAAAGGGGGGCTTTATATATATATAAAGGAACCGGGGAAACCTTTTCTAGTTCTCCCTGGCTTACTTATGCAAAGACTAGCGGAACCACCAGTTTCGGCGCTTCTGTGTCAACGGGAGATCTAGATAGCGATGGTTGGGTGGATATAAATGTAACGACTGGAGGCCAATGGGTAGGCGGAAGCGGGGCTTCGTATATAAATATTTTCGAGATTGACCATGGAAATCCGACCATAAGCGTGGCTGGCGCGTCTAGCGGAAGTGAAATGGAAGGGGAAGCTATTTCCGGAGATCCCGGCTACACTGTTAAGGGAGTTGAGTGGAGTACCTCAGCCAACTTATCCGGTACATGGACCGCGTGCACGCCCAAAGATGGAACTTTCGACGAATCTACCGAGGAGTTTTCGTGCAATGTTTCCAGTTTTGAAGATGGGGAAAGCGAAATATATTTGCGATCCTATGACCAAAATGATGTGTACATGCCGGAACGGTTGATTATGCATAAAGATTTTACTTTGGACAAAGAAAGTCCCGGTGAAAGCGACCAACTAGTGGGTCTATCCAAGGATAATCTCGTGCAACTTGGTTCTAAAACGCTAAAATCTGATGACCGAGAATTAACTTTGTACTTTGATGTTAAGGATTCAACAACCGAGGTTAAGTACTTAATGCTTTCCCAAAAGGATGATTTTAAGGGTGCGAAATGGAAGGCATATGACGGGGACATCAAACTTAGTTTTGATCACGATGGAAAGAAAAATCTATTTATTAGATTTAAAGATGATGCGGGTAATGTTTCTGATACTTTTAAGCAAACACTTAAGATAACAACAAAGTCTCAGGACGACGATAGTGAGCCGATTGCCCCAACCTTGGTTAGCCCCACTCCGCCAGCACCGCTTGAAAACCAAATAATAGCGAGTAACAAAATAGAAATAGAAGAAGTAAAACCTTTGGTTCTTCAATCCCAGGCTAATAAAAGTGATGAACCTAAAATTCGAGTAAATAAGACTTTGTGGCAAACGGTGCTTGGTTGGCTAGGCATTGAGTATTAACCCCGACAAATACCGGAGACTCTGTACAAAATTAGATGCTACCTGCTACAATTTATTTAATGCTTTTTGAGCAGACTGCCTTATGAAGATAGATACAGTTAAAACAGTAGCCGATGTATTATATGAGAAGAACCTTCTGACCTCGGATCAGCTGTCTGCAGTTAAGTTTGAAAATGTTAATACCGGAAAAACAGTTGAGAACATTATCAAAGAACGAGGTTATGTAGGAGAAGAAGACTACGCAGAAGCCTTTGGAGCAGTATACGGCATACAATACGTTAATTTAGTTCCCACTCAAGTAGATCCCAGTGCTTTTGATCTTGTGCCTATCGAAATGGCCAAGAAATACAAAATAGTTCCTTTCGAGATGAAGGATAACTCGGTATCTTTAGCAATGGCTGACCCAATGGATTTACCTACAATTGATTTTGTCGAACGAAAAACAGGTTTTAAGGTTATTCCCTTTATTGCAGCATCTAAAAACTTGGATAGGCTTTTGGAGGAACAAAAAGGTAAGGAATTAGGTGCAGAAATAACCGCGGCTTTGGAAGAAATCACCCAAACTACTCTAAAAATCGAA
>Ga0208245_1000603_pt1 | contig 27905 bp, 65 predicted proteins | sample RifOxyC1_FD_184035 | JGI IMG/M metagenome (GOLD analysis project Ga0208245, IMG submission 184035) | Soil microbial communities from Rifle, Colorado - Rifle Oxygen_injection C1 (SPAdes) | ecosystem: Environmental > Terrestrial > Deep subsurface > Rock core/Sediment | place: Rifle, Colorado... | reverse complement strand
ATCGAGAAGCATTGAAACAAAAATCACAAATGATTATGTTACTAACCGATGTATTGAAGCGAGAGCTTATGCTCAAAACAGGCGTTTAAGCCAATAAAAATCAAAAAAAGGAATTTGAAAAATGGCAATTAATTTTGAAGATTATTCTTGGGTAAATGACAGGGTTGAAGAGGTTGAGGGCTCACTTCAAACTTATGATCCTAATACTTCAATAGTTCTTAATCCTAGATGGTATGGAGTTTATAAAATTAGGATTCTTCCAATCCCTTCAGAAAATAGAAGTGATTGGGCTAGACAATTTGCACATCATTGGAACCTTGTTCCTGGTGATGAAGATGCAAGGGTTGTTGTTGGTTGTCCGCGCTTTACTTATGGCAAGGAGTGTCCTGTTTGTTCTGCTATAGATAGGGCAATAGCAGAGAAGAAGGCCAAGATAGAGGTGTTTAAAGGTGGTAAGGATGGCAAGGGAAATATGCTTGCCCAAAAGAAGTTTTTTGTAAGAGTTCTTCTTTTGGACTATAAGAATAATGGGGAAGAAAAGAAGCCACCCAAATTTAAGGATCTTCCTCAGTTGAAAGTTATGGCGTTAGGGGCTAAAATTATTAAGGGACTAAATCTTAAATTGAAAGATGTGGATGATTTTGGTCCTAAAGCCCTTTTGCATCCTGTAGTTGGGAAGGTGATTAAACTCACTAAGTCTGAAAAAATAGATATGTATTGGGATTTTGATGTATTAGATAGTTATCCTATTCCAAAGGAATTTTTGGAGCCTGCCGAGTGGCCTGTAATTGCTGATTATTTGCCCGATACAACCACTGAAGAGATTATACAAATAACTGAGAAACATGCTCGTAATATGAATCCATTGTTGGTCAATAATATTTTGGCTATTGAGGCGGGTCCATCTCAAAAGCAAATCCCGGTAGCCACAAAAAAGGCTTCTACTAAGGATTTGAAGACTGCTTTGGATAATATTTAATGATCAATTTTTAAAGTGGTGACATTGTCACCACTTTAAATTTATAAAGGGTAATAAAATGATAATAAATTTTACGGAAAAACAATTAAAAAAAATTAGAAGATTGGCAGAGAAGGATTTTCTTGAAAATTTCAATGATGGAACGCGCACAATAATTAATAAAATAAAAGAAGGATTGATTATATTAAAAGATGAAAAGAAGATAAGAGAAACTAGAGAGAAAATATTAAAAAGGGGACTAGATAAATGAGTCTAAAAGAAATATTAAGTAAAGTAAAAATTGATGGGATAAATCCATATAGAGTCTTGGAAGAACAATTATGGAGTGCCATTGAGCATTGGATACCAACAAGCTCTATTTCATTAAATAAAGCCTTAGTTGGTAATGATCTAGAAAGAGATGGAGGAATTCCTCATGGTAGAGTAGTAGAAATTTCTGGTCCTGAAAGCTCTGGTAAAAGTAGTTTATTGGATGATATTTTTTATAATTTTCAGGAGAGCTTAGGTGGGTATATTCTTTTATGTGATCCAGAACACGCTCATGAATCTAGTAGGATGTCTGAAAGGGGAATTGATTCTGACAATATTGTTTTAATAGAGAAAGAAAAAGATAAGGGGGCGGTTACTTTAGAGGAATTCTTTATTTATAGCGAAAAAGCTTTTGAAAAAATAAGAAAAGAGGATGGAGAGACTCCAATTATTGTTGGGTTAGACTCTTTGGCTATGATTAATACGGATCTTCAAAGAGATGCCATTGAAAAGAATGGTAAATTAAATATGAAAGAAATGTTGGATAAATCTGCTGTAATGAGCAATAGATTTCCTTCATTTGTTTCAAATATAGTTCAAAATAACGCTACTCTTATAATCGTAAATCAGTTGCGTGATAAAGTGGGGACCATTTTTGGGGATACTTCTCAAGAGCCTGGGGGAACTACGCTTAAATTTTTAGCCTCTCTTAGGATGAGATTAGGAAAAGATGGATATATAAAGCCAATTGAAGATATATATGAATATGATCATGAAGATCCTGTGGGAATGAGAGTTAAGTTTAAGATAATAAAAAATAAAGTTGCTGCTCCATTTAGGACGGGAACATTTCCTTTGATGTTTGATGAGCGTGGAATTTGGCAAGCTAAGGATCTTTGGGATATGTTCATTAATAAAAAGATGTGGGAAAGAGAAGGAAGTAAATTAGAAAAATCTGGAGCCTTTTATAGCTGGAAGGGTGAAAGATTGGGTCAAGGTTCTGGAAATGCTTTAAGGTTTTTATGTGAGAATCTAGATATTTTAGAGGAAATGAAAGAAGAACTATTGGGGAGTAGTAAAGTCAATGAGTAATGAGATACTAAAGTTTGGAAGATTAATGGTAATAGATAAATATCAAAAATATAATGGCAAAAGAAATAGGATTATGGCTCTTTGTTTATGTGAATGTGGAGAAATAAAAGAGGTTAGATATGATTCTCTAAAATTGGGGGCAATTCAGAGTTGTGGATGTCTAAATAAAAAATTGTCTTCGGAAAGATTTACGATACATGGCAATTGTAAGGGTTATTTTAGCACTAAAGAATATAAAACTTGGGCTAGAATATTACAGAGATGTTATAATTCAAATGATAGCCATTTTATTTATTACGGAGCTAGAGGTATAAAAGTTTGTGACAGGTGGAGATATTCATTTGAGAGTTTTTTAGAGGATATGGGAGTGGCTCCTGGATTAAAATATAGTATAGGTCGAATAGATAATGATGGCGATTACTGTAAAGAAAATTGTAAGTGGGAGACTGCTGAAGAACAGAGTAGAAATAAAAGTAACAATGTATATTTGGAATTTGAGGGATTAAATTTATGTTTAGTTGATTGGGGCGTTAGAGTAGGATTAAATCAGTCTACGATTTCTAGAAGGCTTAAAAGAGGTTGGCCTGTAGAGAAGGCCTTATTTACACCAAGTTTAAGACCAAAGGAGAAATAAAAAATGAGAATAGTTGCTTTTTCTGACTTGCATTTAGCTAATTATACTAAATACTCTACTATTAATCCCAAAACTGGCTTTAATAGTAGATTGATAGAGGGAATTGATATTTTAAAAAGAATTAGAGAGTATTGTCTAGGCCAAAAAATAGATACGGTTTTGTTTTGTGGAGATCTTCTAGATAATTCTTCTAAAATTCAGCCTGACTTATTGGAGCTTCTTATAGGAGAATTATTTATGTTTAAACAATGGGGCATTAGTTTTATATGTCTTGCCGGTCAACATGATTATTATGCTCTGAATGGAGAGATTAATGGAATAAAGCCCTTTCAGGATTATATTATTCCGATATGGAATGTTACCAATTTAATTATTGATCAGAAATATAATTTTATATTTTGCCCACACAAGAAAAATATAGAATTGCAAAAGAAGGCCCTTGCTCATGCCGAAACACTTAAAGAAAATAATATGTGTAATATTTTAGTTGGGCATTTTCTTGTCAAAGAAATATTAGAAAGGGATGGTGTAAATTTTAAAATTGATGCTATTTCTTTAGAAGAAGACGTTCATAATGTGTGTAATTATTATTTTTTTGGAGATTATCATAAACACGTGGCTATTTCGGAATTTAAATTTGACTCTCTTGCAATATCAATTGGTTTACCACTTCAACACAATTGGAGAGATAAGGGGGCAAAGTGTGGGTTTATGGACTTTGATTTAGATAATGGGACATATACCTATATTAATAATTTGGAGTCGCCTCAATTTATTGAAATAAGAGATGTTGATAAGTTTCCACAAGAATATGAGGATAATAATTATTATAGAATATTTATCGAGGATAAAAAAGAAGAGGATAGAATAAGAGAATTGATAGATGATACTTGGCATGTAGATTTTGTATATGAGGGAATGGAGGTGGTAAATAATAAAGAGGAAGGAGAAAGAATTGAAGGAATAGAATTCACCATGCATCCAAAAGATATTATAGGTAAATATGGTGAATTTATGGAGATAAAAGAAGATCTTCTTAAGGCGGGAATGAAATATATAAATAAGGGAGAATAAAATGGAAATAGATTTTGACTATAAAGAAGATACAAAATTATATAAATGTAGTGACTGTAAATGTATGTCTGAGGTGGTTATTCCTATTTTGGAAGAGGGAAAATTAAGGGTAATATGTTTTAATTGTTTTAGAGACTTATCTCGGGTAATGGAATATTAATAATTAAAGGAGCAAAAATGAAAGTATATGCATATGACGATGTTAATGGAATAAGTGGGGCTGAAGTGGAGCCAAATGGAAAGATTTATAAAATAATTGATCCTGGTTTGGCTACTGGCAAATTCAGAAACACAAAGAAAATAATGAATAGAAATCTAGTTTCCATGACCTTATTGGGAGCAATAGATATTTATATTGAGCAACAAAATATAGATATTGATTTTAAAAAGAGCGCAATTGGATGTCTTATGGCACATATAGAAACAGCAAAAGAATTAAAGAAAACTTATGGAGGTTAAATAAGGTTCCAATGGATTTATTAAAGGTAAAGTCTCCAGGTGAAATATTTTCAGGCGATATTAATACCTTAAAGTCTGAATTTGATAAATTAGCTCGTAAGTATCATCCAGATATAAATAAGTCTTCTTTCGCAAATGACGAATTTATTCATTTGCAAGGACTTTATGAAAGGGCAAAAGAGGAACTTAAGGGTGATTTTTGGGAAACTAAAGATACTTTGAGATTTAATTCCTATCGGGTAAAATTTATTAGAAAAATGGAATTGCCAATTGGTAAAATGTATGTGGGCAATTCTCATGTGACATTTATGATTGAGAAAAAATATAAGAATTTATTTGATAATGCCGTAAATATCATAAATGGATTTAAATATTCTTCTGATAAAATGAAAAATGAAATGTCTAAATATTTGCCTTCTATAAAGGTGGCTACTGAATTGTCTAATTATTGTGTTCTGGTCTTAAATAAGACTCCAGATTTAATTTTATTAAGGGATATACCTATTTATTCTCTTCCTGATAAGGACAAACATATTGCCTGGATAATTAGTTCATTATACAATACGATGTGTTATTTGGAATATGCCGGTATTGTTCATAATGCCATTTCTTTAGATACTTATTTTATTTCTCCAAAATATCATTCTGGAGCCTTATTGGGTGGATGGTGGTATTCGTGTAAACAGGGTAATAAGTTATTGGCAGTCCCAAGGGGGGCATATGATTTGCTTTCTCCTTTTATGAAAAAAACAAGGATAGCAGATCATTCTCTTGATAAGGAATTATTGAGGTCACTTGGAAGAGAGTTGTTAGGAGATAGAACGGGAACAAGGCTTTTATTGGATAAATCAGCGCCTTTGCCACTTATCAATTGGTTAAAGTGTGCAACTTCAAAAACTATTATAAAGGAGTATGCTCTATGGGATAAGGTATTAGAAGAAAGTTATGGTAAGAAAAAGTTTATTTCTATGAATGTTACAATCAAAAGTATCTATGGAGGAAAGTAAAATGGGCGGTGGAAGGTGGAGTAGTGATAGTTGGTCTTCTTTTACAAGAGATTATTCATCTAAGAAGACAACAGAGATTTATTCATCTAGGAAGTTAGATTTGGATCTTGATCCCAAGGGAATTAAGATACGAGAATCTAGAGACTCAGAAGACAATCCAAATTCAAATGCAATTATCATAGGGCTTGATGTTACGGGTTCCATGAGTAGTGTCCTTGATGCAATGGCAAGGATGGGACTCAATGCCTTGGTAACTAACATTTATGATCGTAAACCCGTTTCTGATCCTCATATTATGTGCATGGGCATTGGAGATGTAGAGTATGACAGGGCTCCCTTGCAAGTTACTCAATTTGAGGCAGATATAAGGATTGCCCAACAGCTTGAGAAGTTATATCTAGAGCAAGGTGGAGGTGGAAATTCATATGAGTCTTATACTTTTGCATGGTATTTTGCGGCCATGCATACAAGTATAGATTGTTTTGAAAAGAGAAATAAAAAGGGATATCTTTTTACAATTGGAGATGAGGAGCCTACTCCAAAATTGGCTATGGATGCAATTAAAAAGGTCATGGGCGAAGGTCCACAAGTAGACTTAACTGACCAAGATTTGTTTACTATGGCCTCAAGGCAGTATGATATATTTCATGTTATGGTTGAAGAGGGAAGCCATTTTAGAAATCATGGAGACAGAGTTGTTGAAAAATGGACTAGGTTACTAGGACAAAGGGCAGTTAGGCTTTCTGATCATACTAAATTTGCCGAGACTGTTGTTTCTCTCATACAGGTGAATGAAGGTGTTAGTAGAGATGATGTCATAAAGAGTTGGGATGGAACTACATCATTGGTAATTGGGAAGGCTCTTGAGTCTATGAGTGTAGAAAAAGTAGAGACAAATGGTGGTCTTGTAGTTTTTGATTAATATTTAAATTATGGGGAGATAGATATCTATCTCCCCCGAAAGGAAAAAATGAGAAGTAAGGTGGTTATAGGAGCAAATTTTGGAGATGAAGGAAAAGGTTTAATGACTGATTACTTTGTCTCAAAGTTTAATGGAAACTGTTTTGTGGTTAGATTTAATGGGGGAGCACAGGCGGGACATACGGTTGTTACACCCGATGGGGAAAGACATAAATTTTCTCATTTTGGATCAGGTTCTTTTTGGGGTGCTCCTACTTATCTTAGTAAATTCTTTATTGTCAATCCTCTTCTTTTTATGGATGAATTATCTGAATTTGATTTCGATCCTGTAGTTTATATTGACGAAAATTGTTTAGTCTCTACTCCGTACGACATGTATCTCAATCAACTTACTGAGAAGTTAAGGGGAGATGAAAGACATGGCAGTTGTGGAGTAGGCATTAATGAGACAATAGAAAGAAGTAATGAAGAAGAATATTTCTTAAAAATTAAAGATTTAAGATATGATAAAATATGGAAAGAAAAATTTAAAAGAATTGCTCAAGAATATTATCCTCAAAGGCTCAAACAACTTGGCGATATGGCGAACCCAATATTTAATGATGATTTGTTTGTTGATATCTTTAAAGAATTCAAAAATAAGTTTTTTGAATGTGATCATGAAGTATTAAATGGTCAAAATTTAGTTTTTGAAGGGGCACAAGGGCTATTGCTAGATCAGAATCATATAAATTTTCCATATGTTACTAGATCAAATACTGGATTTCAAAATGTTAAGGAAATATTGGAAGATATAAATAGAGAAGACGATGATACAGAAGTGGTTTACGTTACCCGTTCATACTTAACTAGACATGGAAGAGGGCCATTTCCTACAGAGATTGAAGGATTACCTTATGGAAATGTAGTTGACCATACTAATTTGTTTAATGAATTTCAGGAGCATTTGAGATTTGGGATACTTGATGTGGATGATCTTGTTGAGACAATAAATAAAGATATTTCTAAAAATAATATTGAAAGAAGAAGCATTGCGGTTACATGCCTAGATCAAGTGGATAGAGAATTGATAAAATTTTATGAAGATGGAATATTTTGTGAATCTTCAATTCCTTATTTTGTTGATGATTTGAGATTTGGAATTGATGGTTATAAAATTTATCAAAGTTATGGAAGGACAAAGGAAACTATTTAGAAAAGCAATGTGGCTACAGAATAGCCATATTGAAAGGAGAAAAAATAATGACTAAATTATGGCTTATTTCTAATTTATGTTTGTTTGTGACTATATGTATCATTCCAGGAGCAATGTGGATATGCCCTGATATTTCTTTTTGGCAATTATCTTTATTAAGTATTTTCATAATTTACTTGGCTCATTTACAAGGATGGTTGGCCGCTTGTGAATTTTACAATGTTGATAAAAAAGGAGAATAAATATGGATATTTTTGGAGATAGAATGAAGGAATATGAATCTAAAGAAGCAAGTAGAAAATTTATTCCTCTTCTTCCAATAATAGTTAGATTGGATGGTAAGAATTTTAGTAAATGGACAAGGGGATTGGTAAGGCCATATGATATACGTTTATCTAATATTATGGCTAATGTAACAAGAAAACTTGTAAAAGAAACTAATGCTCTTGTGGGATATACTCAATCTGATGAAATATCATTGATTTTATATAGTGATAACTACAAAAGTCAAGTATATTTTGATGGCAGAATTATGAAAATTAATTCCTCTTTGGCCTCTATTGCTTCTGTAACTTTTAATGGGCTTGTAGAAGATAATATTCCAGAAAGATCAAATTTCTCTGCATATTTTGATTGCAGATGTTGGCAAGTTCCTAATTCAGAAGAAGCAGTTAATTCAATATTGTGGAGAGAAATAGATGCCACTAAAAATAGCGTTTCTATGGCTGCTAGGCATTATTATTCTCATAATGATATTTTAGATAAGGGTCGTGCCGATATGATGGATATGTTAATGGAGAAGGGAGTTAATTGGAATGATTATCCTGCATTTTTTAAAAGGGGAGTTTTTATTCAAAGAAAGAAAATTAAAAGAAAATTTACTTGTGAAGAGATAAAAAAATTGCCGGAAAAACATGAAGCCAGAATAAATCCTGATTTAGAAATTGAAAGAACTGACTTTGTAATGTTAGATATGCCTCCATTTGCAAAAGTAATTAATAGAGTTGGAGTTATTTTTAATGGTCATAATCCTATTGTTGATGAAAAAGGAGAATAGATATGGATTTTGGAATATTGAGTATAAATAATTTTGGAACTATAAGACAGTTGAAAATAGACCTATCTAAACCAATCCTTCATCAACTTAAGGGATGGAATCAGGATGTAGGACAATCCAATGAAACTGGCAAATCTACTATTTTCAATGCTCTTACATGGTGTCTATATGGCCTTTATCCTGCCGTTAATGGGAAGATTGGAGATGGGGTAGTCAATCCATCTGTAGGAAATAATTGTTTAGTTGAAACTCCAATCATAAAGTCTGATAGAATAGTTTATGTGTCCAGAACAAGGAAACATGAGATTTATAAAAATCAACTTTTTATTAAAACTAAATTTACAGATGGCAATGAAGAAGAGGAAATATTTGATCTAGGTTTAAAAAATAATGATGCCTCTAATAAGGCTATTGAAAATATAATTGGCATGGATTATCAGACCTTTCTCAGAAGCCATTATTTTGCACAAACAGGCATTGAACCATTTGGCCTTATGACTGATAGGGAACTTAAAGAATTTTTCTTAAATAAGCTTCTGGATCTTTCCTGGATCAAATCTGCCCATGAGTCTGCAAAGAAAGATTTAAATGACAAAGAAAAAGAGTTGCAAATTGAAGAAATCTCTCTGGAAAACAATAAGGCCAAATTGATTGAAATAGAATCCAGGATAGAAGATTATAAGATAAAGGAAGAAGAATGGTTGGGCAATAAAAAGATTAAAGTGGATAGTTTAAAAGAAGAAATAAATGATTTTTATAAACAAAAACAAATGATTGTTGATAAAGAGGAAGAAATAAAGAAGAAAATAAAAGAAATTCATTTGGAAATGTCTATGTTAACTGATGGTATGGATTGGGATGCGGTAATAAGTAAGATTGATGGCAAAAAAAGACCTATTATTAACAATATGGCCAAATATAAAAATATTATTGAATCATTTCCTACTCAAAAAGAAATGAAGGTTAAATTAAATGAAATCAATGATAAAATAGGAGAAAATTGTTCTGAATGTGGATCTGTTATTACGAAAGATCATTTGCCGCATTTAAAGAGTTTTCTTTTGTCAGAACTTAGAAATCAAAATAAAAAGAGAAGAGAATTGAAGCCTTTATTAATTTCTGCCGAAAATGAATTGAAATCTCTGGATCTAGAGGTAAAAGCCATAAATACTAAAAAAGAAAGGAATGCTGAAAAGTCAGCGGATTATAGAGAATCAAAGGCTAAACTTCAATCTCTTTTAGATGTAACAGACGTATCTAAAATAGAAAGAGATATTCTTAGGGGAGAAAAAGATTTAGTTAAATTAGAGTCAGAAATATCCCAATTCACAGAGATGATCAAAAAAGAAGAGAATGATTTGATGAATACAAATAAGGATGTTTCTGAAAAAAATATCAATATAGATTCTTTAGAGAAAGAAATTATCAATATTAATTTTTGGATTAAAGCATTCTCAAGTCAAGGCATTCAGTCTTTTGTATTGGATGGTGTAACTCAAATAATTAATAAATATATAGCTGGCTATATGATGAGTCTTTCAGATGGGAGAATTCAAGCTAGTCTCAATACTGTCAATAGATTGAAGTCTGGAGAGTATAGAGAGAAATTTAAATTGAATATTAATAACATGGATGGTGGAAGCTTTTATGCCTCTCTTTCTGGTGGGGCAAGGAAGCGGGTTGATATAGCAACAAGTCTTGCTATCTCTGATTTTAAAAGATCGTTGTCAGGAAGTGAATTGAAGTTTCTAGTATTTGATGAAAGCACAAGCGGAATGGATAGTTTTTGGCAAAATCGTTTTATTGAGATGATTCTAGAGAAGTTTAGAGGCTATAGCACTTGGTTTATTTCTCATCAGGACATAGAGCCATATTATTTTGATGAAACAATAACTGTAACAAAAAAGAATGGAATAACTATGTTAATGGAAGAGGAAATTTAATGCTTTTTTATCATAGAATGCCCGAAAAGTTTATGTTGGATGTTCATGAGTATCCTATATTGCATGGTATAGAGAATGGAGAATTTGTTTGGAAGGATATGATGTGTGTTTTGTCTGATATTGGCATATATAATGCATGGTCTTTTCTTTTCCTTGACATGGACGAGTATTTTGATGAATATATAATTTTTGATGAAGATATAAAAGAGGAGGAATGTAGTCTATGGGAAGAATATTTAATTAGGAGGAAACATGGAAGAGAAAACTAAGAAGAAAATAAAAGTTAGATCAGGCATTGCCAAAGGAAGGGCGTTCCAAAAGGTAGCAATGGAGGCATTTAAAGAGGCCTTTGGTCTAACGGAAGATGACATACGTTGTCCAGTGGGTTCAGAAACAGGCGAGGACATTAAATTAACCAAGAAGGCTAGAGAAATTATAGGGCTTTCAATTGAATGTAAGAATCAGAAAAAGTTTAATTTATGGCAGGCCCTTAGACAAAGCTCTGCCAATTGTCCTGATGATGAAACTTGTGAGGCGGTAGTATTTAAGGAACATGGCAAAAGCAAGATGTTTATAATTGTCCCCTTAGATCATTATTTGGAGCTTAGAGAAAAACTTTATTGGGGCATTAGTTAAATGATAACTTTAAACGGCATTAAAATAAGAAATAATTTATTGGGTGAGAGATTTGGTATGTTGGAAGTATTGAGATTTTCTCATAAAGAAGGAAGGGGGAAAATATTTTGGTTATGTGGGTGTGAATGCGGAAAAGAAAAGCCAATAAGGAGTGATAGACTTACTGGAGGATACGCTAGAAGTTGTGGATGTATGATGAATGGGAAGAAGGACATTAAAGGACATAAGTTTGGTAGATTAATGGTATTAGAAGATGTAGGCAGAGACAAAAGAGAAGAGGTTTTGTGGAGATGTATTTGTGAGTGTGGAAATGAGATGGTGGCATTAGGTGGTAATTTAAGATCAGGCCATACTCAAAGTTGTGGATGCTTAAATAAAGAAATATGTGCTGAGGCTCATACTACTCATGGGCTTTCTAAGACCTCTGAATATCATATTTGGTTAGGCATGATTCAAAGATGCCATAATCCTGATAATCATGCTTTTAAATGGTATGGCGCTCGTGGAATTAAGGTTTGTGATAGGTGGAGATACTCCTTTGAAAATTTTTTTGAGGATATGGGTAAAAAACCTTCTGATAAGTACACAATAGACAGAATAGACAATGACGGAGATTATTGTCCAGAGAATTGTAAATGGGTTACTCGTAAAGAACAGGCTAATAATACCAGAAGCAATTCTAGGCATGAATTTAATGGAGTAGTAAAGAATATATCTGGATGGGCAGATGAATACGGAATGAATTATAAGACTCTTTATAGTAGGTTAGAAAGAGGATGGTTTTTAGAAAAGGCATTAACTACTCCTCTTTTGAGGGAGTATAAAAGATGACGCTTGACATTTCCTTTTATCAGGATAATCCTGTGGCGTGGCTAGAGGATTTTGTTGGGGCTAGATTGTGGTATAGGCAACAAGAGTTAATTAATTCTGTGAGAGATAATTCTTTTACTACTTGTAAATCTGGACATTCTACAGGAAAGACTTTTTCGTGTGCCGGGTTAGGATTGTGGTGGTTAATTAATTTTCCAGCCCCCAATATATTTTTGAGCACTGCTCCTGTATTTCGTCTTGTTCAGAAAGTATTGTGGGATCAGATACATAGATTGCATCAAATATTGGAATCAAAGGTAAAATGGGCAGGAGAGTTGTTGGCTACTGAACTTAGATTTGGTCCTGGTCATTTTGGATTGGGCTTTGCCTCTGATAATCCCGATGCCGTTGTTGGATTACACGCTGATAGACAATTAATAGTTTATGATGAAGCTTCTGGTATCTCAAAGGAAATATTTGATGCCATGTCTTCTCTTACTGCGGCAAAGGGGAATAAGGTACTTTTGGTTGGAAATCCAACAGAACCTAATACTTATTTTCACTGGACACATACGGGAAAGGTTCCTGGATATAATAGGATGACTATATCTTCTACTGAATGTCCCAATGTAAGACAAAGAGAAGATGGGTTGTATGAAGATATAAATCCTACTCCATTTCCAGGATTAGTGTCTGCCAATTGGATTAATCAGGCCATTACTACACATGGTAGAAATTCTAATTATTGTAAAGCTCGTGTGTTTGGAGAATTTCCTACTACTGCTACTGATCAACTGATAAATGGCACTCATATTGCATTGGCAATTATGAAGGGGCAACAATTAAGGAGGCTTCTTGAAATGTTTACCGAAGGAAGTCTAATAGTTAAATCGGAGGACATTAAAAGAATTCGCGGTTTGTAGATTTTTGTTGACATACATTAAATTTTATATTATATTTCAAGTAAAGGAAAGAATAAAATGTCAGATAATAAGATTTTGTTGATAGTTGATTCAGATAATCTTTACCTCTCTCAAAAAAATCATCTTAATTTTTGGATAGATCCAGGGAAGCTCAAAGAATATATTTCTCAATTTGGAGAAGTTATTCAGGCTTCTTATTATGCCTCTACGTTTAGTATGGAGGACGATATTGATGAAGATGGTAAAAACAAGAGAGAAGCTAAGGATAGATTTTTTAGAGCATTGAATCATATGGGATATTCAGTTATTCAAAAGCCTGTAAAACATATTCTTCAAGAGGATGGCTCTTACAAGAGTAAGGCCTCTATGGATATGATTATGGGCAGAGACATTTGCTTGGGCCTTAATAATTATGATATGTTAGTTTTAGTGTCTGGCGATGGAGATTTTACTTGTATTATTGAGGCATTGAAGAATTTAGGGAAAACTTTTAAGGTATTTTCTACTGCCAATGTGATGTCAAGGGAATTGAGAGAATTTGTTGGACAAAATTTTATTGAGTTGGCTACAATAAGAGAGGAGATTGAGAGAGATGCAACAACCAATTAGTTTTAAAGAAATGAAAGACAAAATGAGAACGATAAATAGAATCAGCAATGATGTTCATTTTGATCTAAATTCATTGGAAGAGAATGAAGTGGTGAATGAATATTTATTAAATAATTTAGGCCAAATGGGAAATCTGCTTTCTGAATTACAATTGAGCATTAAAATAAAGCTAGGCAAATGTCAGATTTTGAGTTGATTCAAAATGAATTGGGATTTATGGGTGACGATTGCCCACTAGATTTAGAATATACTTTATGGGAAGGATTTTGGGGAGCAAATGTAGGAGAATTTAGATTTCAGTTGGGCGTCTTGATTGTAAGAAAAGGAATGGTAGATAGATTATGGGGTATAGATTCTACCTTTGTGTTTCATCCAGAAGCTAATAAGATTAATTTACTAGAAGAAAAAGGAGGATGTTATAAATGGCACGGGAGCTACAAAACTCCAAGGGGCGCGATGATAGCTTTGAGAGATCTCTTGAAAAGTTACGAAATTTAATGCAAAAGAAAGAGGAATTTTTATTAACTTCTTTTGAGTATAGAGGAACAGAGGCATATAAAGAGGAATTGAAAAATATAAATGAAGAAATAAGTAGCTTGATAAATAAGGATTTTACTAGATTGTGGAAGTATTGTATGTCTGAAAGATTGATGAAAAGTTTAAATATCTAAAGTGGTGACATTGTCACCACTTTAAAAGGACAAGAAAATGGATAAGGCATATTGTTTTAAATGCTTGTTTTATGAAATTTCATATCCACGATCTGTTCTTATCAATACAAGATATTTGTGTAATAAAAATTTGGACTATGTAACGGGCAATCCTAAACTCTGTAGGGATATAAATAAAGAAGGCGATTGTAAAGATTTTGAAGAAGAGCTAGATGATTTAACATAAGTAAATTAGAGTAAACTTGAGAAATCTAATGTGGATACGGAATATCCACATTGAAAGAGAGGAAAGTGATGGAATTAGATAATGTAAACATAGTAGTAGAATTATTTCCCGGAGGGCCATGTCTTGGGAAAATGTTTTTTTATAATGTTTATGTAGGAAATAACCTGTATAAAAAATTTTTTTCTGGAGAAGAATTATTGGCCTTTTTAAAGGAGCGTAGTGTATGTGTTGGTGGGCATGCATTTCCTTTTCTTCAAGAATGACATTTTTATTTTATATGATTTAACATAAGTAAAATAACTAAGGAGAATAAAATGAGAACAATGTGTATTTGTGATGGCTTTGAAAAGAATAAAATATATTGTGTTGATTGCAAACATCTTATTAAAAGAAGTAATAATACTGCCACTTACCTCTATTATCTTTGCTCTGTTAATAAAGATTTTATTAAAAAAGAACCTTTGCTTTGTGATGAATTCAACGCCAATGGAGATTGTGAAAAATATGAAGAAAAGTAATTTAACATAAGTAAATTAAGGTAACTTGAGATGTCGGTAGATATACATAAATTGGTAAATGTAATTGTGGCTCAAACTTCAGAGCAATTTATTGAAAGCATTGATGAATTGAACGAAGAGGAACAACAAGAATTTACTACAACTTTAATAGCCTTTATGGTCCATTTAATGAATAATGGTAAGAAAAAGGGGGAAAATGGGGCCACCTATCCAGAGCTTATCTGTTGGGAGATGATGGAGACAATGGAGGCCGCTATGAGTATGAATATAGCTAAATATCTTAAAGGATTCATGAAACAATGCATTCCGAGCCCTTCACAAATGATTCATTAAAATACTTTGAAAAACTCAAAGATGATTTTGCCTTGCATCTACAATATAGTGATTACAAAGAGTTAGAATCTATTACAAGCAAGATGTTTGGGTTTTTAAGAGAGTATCGAGACGCCTATCCTAATCACGTAGAATTGGTTACTACAATTGGCCTCATAGAATTTAACTACAAAGAAGGTAAGATAAATGAATTCATAAGTAGTATAAATATGGTTACAGATATAATTCTTACTAAAAATTTACCTAATGTAGAAATAGAAAAAAAACAATTTATTGAAAAATCTCCACTACTTAGTAATGAGATTTCTGATTGGGTAGAAGAAGAAAAAGAATCTCAAGGGGAAAACAAAGAGCAGGTAACTAGAATAAAGAGAAAGGTATCTGAAATTTATCAGAGGGTGAATGATGAAGATTAAATATATTTCTCCTGATATGATTTCCAATCAGGAGTGTGAATATAAAGGAGTGAAGATAGGGAGACTTGAAGGCATTGCTTATCTTAAAGAAAAAGCCTCAAATCAAGAGAGGTTTGTTTTATGCAAGTGCGAATGTGGAAATAAAACAAGAGTCAGGGCGAGCCAATTTAAGGATGCTCAGGTGCTATCTTGTGGATGTCTAAGAACAGAGATGGCTAAAGAAAATAAATATGCTAGATGGCTTCCAAAATTGACAGATAAAATAAAAGTAAATGATGAAGATATTTACTTTTTTCAGTTTTTACAAAAAACAAAGATGTCAAAAGATGAGATAGTTAAAAAAATTCAAAGGGCTCATTCATGGACAAAGATATTTAATGATGAGCTAAAGAGTGGAAATAAAAAGAGAAAGAAAGTCAAAAAATAAAGGAGAAATGATATGGGGTATGATAGAGAAATTATAGAGAATAAACAAATAGAATTTTCATTTCCAGTTTCAATTAATAAATGGATAATGGTCAATTTGCCTGGACAATTGACTGAGGCTGAATGGAATAACATGTTTAAAATAATGGAAGTTTTTAAGTGTGGAGTAGTTGAAAATTATACTATTGGAGTAGATTTGGCTGAAGAGGGAACTAAGGATATATCCGTTGTAAATGTGGTTGATATGGCCAAGTGGGAGACTTTGAGCCCACATGAAGATGGGGATATTATTAAGGGAGTTGATGGTGAATTATTGGTAGTCAAAGGCAAGTCCAATAAAAAATCTAAATTGGTTTTTACCCAGGAGTGTAAAGATTTTGTATTAAGAAAATTAAAGGAAGGCATTAGGATCAAAGAAGTGGCTGCCTTGGCTAAAGAAAAATTCAAAACAGATGTTAAGGAAGTAAATATTAAAGATTGGATAAGGTATTGGAGGATACGAGGACAGATAGAAAAATTATCTACTTATAGAAATGTAATTAAAAAAGAAATAAAGCCACTTGTTTCAATTAAGACTTCTGGATATTCTCAACAAATTAAAAATTTTGTTAAAGATAGATTGAAAAGTGGTATCTCTATTCCCATTATACAGACTGAAGTAAGAGATGTTTACAAAGAAGACGTAAAGGAATGGGAGATTAGAGAATGGATTATGGAATTGCGAGGTAATGGGGAGTTTTCTAATTGAAATAAAAACAATAAAACTCAGGTAGGAGTTGATATTACAGATTGGGATGAAAATAAAAAGAATAAAAAATGTCTTTTGCCTGGAATGAGAAGTAGAATATCTCCAAAGGCTTGTGAGGGGTATAGGGATTACATAGCAAGACAATTTAAAAATGATAAGGAATTGCAAGAATTGGATTGCTGCAAGGAATGTGCAAAGGAGAATAAAAATGGATCTTGTGAATGAAATATTATATAAAAATATGAAGATGTTTCATTTAAAAATAGAAAAGGATCTTAAGAAACTTGTTGATCAAGGACATGACATAAAAGATTTGGTAGTTGAATATGAAGTTCCTGAAATTAAAGGAAATGTTATTAAATGGAGGGCCAAGGTAAGGCCAAAAACAGAAAATGAGAAACAAAGAGATTTAGAAAAGGAGATTGGGGCAATAGAAAAATTATTGAAGCAAATGGACAAGGATATGTTTGAAACTTATATAACAACTGCATAAGGAGTAAGTAATGGAAATAACTAATGAAATGATGACAAGTATTGTGGATTATAAATTGGATATAAATAGGTTTTTTGAACTATTTGTAGAAATGGATAAGAAATATCCTAGGAGACATGTGAGAAATCCAGGGGAATATGGGTGGGAAGCTGTGGGTAGGTGGGAAAGAATAGAATTGGATTATACACTTAAAAGGAATAGAGATATTGCAAAGATAGTTATTGATTTGATGGTAGCTGAAAAGAAATTGGAGATTTTTACTAAGGATGACAAAGAGTTGGTAAAAGAAGAAGATAAAATAGAATATCAGGGAAAAATATCAGAATGGAAATTAAATTGTTTTTATATTGAAGGTGACATTGTTAAAAATAGTTATGGCCTTGAATATATTTGTTTTGTTCCTCATATATCAAAACCAAAAAATGAGCCGGGAGTGGGGTTGTGGTGGAACTCTTGGTGGAATTTATGGCGAAAGGAATAAATAAAATGATATCAATGACATATAAAGAAAGAACCAATGATAAATATTATATTAAAACTCTTAGTGGATTTGCAAAGTCAACTGTAGATCATAGGGCAGAATGTATAAAGAAATTTACTAAATTTAAAAATGTTTCTACAGACAAGGTTCTTCTTGTAGAATATACAGGATATCCTAAATTTATAACAAATAAGATAGCGGAAGACGATTATTGGGTTATTTGTGAAGACAAATTCAATGTTAGATTAAAAAGGAAGAAAGACAAAACAGCGCGATTAGTAGATGAAGCTGGCTTTATGGTATGGATAATGGTTAAAAATGAGATTGATTTCAATAAATTAAAAACATTTGGTGGAATAATATTTGCAAAAAACATTGGGCAATGTAGGGCAATTGTGGCTACTAAAACAAAGAAAAGGGCAAGAGAAATATTAAAGATATCTAGGGGTGAGTTTGATAATTATTGGGCAGAATCAGGTAATATAAATGAGGTTAAAATTACTCATAAAAATCCTGAAGTTGTATTTTATGCTCCACTTGATGAGCCACACAAGAAGTATAAAGAGTTAAGTAATTTAGTAAACCAAAGTGGTGACAATGTCACCACTTTAAAAGGGAGAATAAATGAATAATTTAGAGCCATTACATATTGTAGATATTAGAGTTTCAAATTTTTCAGAATTGGTAACTATTTACGGAGTAAAGGATTTGAGAAAAGAAGTAATTAGAAGGATAATGGAGGTATATAATATGGAGCCTAATATTTTAATAAAAAAAGATAAATTCCTGGAAATTCTCGCATTGGGAATAGTAGACTGGAGATTGGCAGAAATGGAAGGGAATAGGTTATTTTAAATGAATAATTTAAAGCCATTATACACTTTGGATATCAATCCATTAAGCTTCTTTGATTTATTAATCATTTATGGAACAGAAGAAATAAATAAGGAATTAGATAGAAAACTTAATGAGATAATTGATCAAGTGAATAATCCCAGTTTACCAGATTTGTCTATATTGGTTGAGAAGTTATTTACAATTAGGCAAATGCAAGATTTAATAGAACAAATAGATAAAAGAGGATATTTTTAACTAATGTGGATACAGAATATCCACATTGAAATTTAAAAAGGAGAGATGATATGGGAACATGGAATTATAGGGTGATAAAACAAACAAGCATGATATATGAAAGACCTTGGATTCATTATTATATCAAAGAGGTTTATTATAATAAGAAAGGTAGAATAAATGGATGGACTGAGAAATTTGCCTATCCAGGTGGACAAACACCAGAAGAGGCAATGAAGGACATTGAATTAATGAAAGAAGCTTTCAATAAGCCAATTCTAGAAGAAATAGATAATAAACTAGTGGAAGTAAAGGATAGTTAAAATGGGAGAAATGAAAGTAATAGCGTGTAATCATTTAGGCAATAAATATATACCAAAGAATTCAAGGGCATATGTATTTTGGCCTAATGGCGGTAGTTATCATCAATATTTGTTTATTTATGTAAGAACTAGAGGTGGAAGATATGTCAAAAAATGGGAAAATATTAGAAGTCTTATAAATTTTAGACCAGTATCCGCCTTTAATAAAAGGATTATAGATTTGGATGGAAGGGTAGTTGATTATCCATTAGAAAAAGCAAAGGAAGTATCTAGAGTACTTAATGAAGCCTTGGTGTATTGGAATCAAAAACATTTAGAAAGGAGAATGAAAGATGATAGTAAAAACTAGTTATCATTGTGAGTTTTGCAACAGGAATTTACCTGAAGAAGAAGTGATTTCTCATGAGGAAGGCTGTGATTATAATCCTAATAATATGACGTGTTTAACTTGTTGTTATTTTATGAAAGGAATTATCTTTAGAAATAATGGTGTGTATAATTCTTGCGGTAAGCCAAAATTTGTAATGTATTGGGCTGAACCAAATGGTTATGGAATTGCATTAGAAGTTAAAAATATCTTTAGAAATAATGAACCTGGATGTCCTGGATGGGAGATAAAATAATGACTTATAAGCCAAGGATAGAATACAGTATTGAAAGAGATCCAAGTGATGATTTTGTAATTAATTTAAATCATTTAAGATTAGAGGTAATTAGATCTTATTTGAATATAAATTATGAAGATCTTCTTTGGTTAATTTCTCCAGAAGATATAGATAAATTCTCCCAAGAAATAAAAGAGGATAGTTCGGTATCTGATTTATATTTAAAAATAAAGGATAAGGAAGGAGAGTATGCAAATAAGATATTTGGAATTAGGGTATGTTCCAATTGGGAAGGTAATCCTAGATTAATACTAATAAATAAAGGAATGGAATTGAAATGATAAATAAAACTATTGAAAAAACCAAAGAAGGAAGTATCACTTGGCATAAAATAGAAAGAGATTATCTAGGACAAGAAGGGCCTGGTTCAGATGTAACTCACTATATTAAAACAAGAATGCTCAGGGTCAATGCCTACTATGTAACAACCAGAAGCAGAGGATATGAGATAGAAGCATATAGAACAAACGACAAACACAAAATTAAAGAACTAATTAATTTAATTGAAGAAAAATGGAAACAAACAGATTTAGAAAAAATAAATAAAATAAGGGAGAAAGTGAAATGAAAGATTTAAAAATAACTTTTAGGAATTATATAGATTTATTGGTTATTTATCCATTAGAAGATCTTAAGAAGGAAGTTAAAAGAAGAGTTATGGAGATTCATGAACAACTTCAAATAAAATCAACAGATGATCTTTCAGATGAGGAAGTAAATAAAGTATTTATGGAACTGGTAAATCTAGGGATAATAGACATGAACCTAGAATCTATAGAGAAAAATGGAAGACCTATGGATTCTGTTAATTTTCAAAGAATGTTAGATCTAGGATTGTTAGAAAAAGGAACTCGGGTAATTTTCAGTGCAGGTCAAATAGATTGGGATAATTTCTATTTTTACCTAACTGCAAACCACTGGTATAAGGAAGGATATGGGATAATAGATCAGGTATTAATAAATTGGAGAAATAAAGGTATAACCACTGAAGAATTCAGAGGGGTGGCATTGAGGGTGATGTGGGGAGAGTTGAATAATTACTCTGGTTGGAAGTGGGTAAAATGAAAACCCTAGATGAAGTAATAAAGGAAATAGAAAGAAGAAGAAATGATGCCTTGAACCAAGAGGTATATTGGGTTAAAAGGAAATTTATGAATACTGCTTCTTCCTGTGGACAAGTAGCTACTGAACTAATTGAAATACTAAGGTGGACAAAAAATGAAGATGACAGCTAATTATAGAGAGCCTAAAGAAGTAGAAGGATTCAAGGTCATATGTAAGAATTGCCAAAGTGAAAACACTGAGTTGTGTCTAGAAAACACAAATTATGACTCTGAAACATCTATTATCTTGTGGTTGAGATGCCTGGATTGCAAAAAAGAAGAAGATTTGTATGAGGTGAGTTAAAATGAACAAGCTTTTATCAGTGTATAGGTGGATGATGGAAGTATATGGAAATGTCTTTATTATAAATAGAAAGATTATAAACCCAAGGGAGTTAAATAAGAATAAAAAGAAGAAGGGCAATAAAGGAGTTATTAAATGAACAAAGAGATAAATAATAAACTAGAGGAAATGGGAAAGAAGCTTCTAAATCATTATCTAGAAGTGAATATTGAGGTTAAAATATTTAATAATAAAGATGAGTTAGTAAAAACTATCAGATTTCCATATGTAGGGCATTTGAAGGCCCATTATCATGAATGATTTAATAAAGGAGAATATTAAATGAGGGTACAAGATAGATTAATGCAGATTTATCGAGAAATAAGAAAGAATTTTGATCAAGGAGATGGCTTTGTTCCTTGTGGTGGAAGTGCAGAATGGGTTACTCAATGCTTAGAAAATAATGAAATGTCTAGAATTAATGGGGACAAAGAAGCAATGAAGGCTGCCTGGGAACTACTAGAAAGAGAGATTAATCTTCCTGATACCTTTATAGATGGTGATGGAATATAAATGAAAAATAAAACTGTTTTAACCATAAGAGTCAAAGAAGAGATTCTAGATAGATTAAAGGAGGAAGCTACCAAGAAAGGAATCACTATTTCTTTATTATCTTCCAGTATTCTAGAAAGTTATTTTAATATAAAAGAGATTGATAAAAAAAGTAGGAGATTAACCAATTATAGATATGTGAGTAAACATTAAAGGAGATAAATAAAATATAAATGAAGAAGAAACAGTCTCACAGAAGAAAGATAAATAGAAAGATTGAAAAAAGACTTAAATGGATCTTTGGATATCCCATTAAATTAATGCCTCCTAGATGGAGTATAATAAGAAGCCCATTAAAGATCAAATGAGACTAAATCTAAAAACATTAGAAGAGATAATATGAGATTCAAAAAGAAATAGAAAATAAAATAATAGACTAATCCAGACCACAAGAGCTTTAAATATATAGAGAGAATAAAACATAAAAAAAGAAAAGAAAAATATGAAGAGGAAAAGAAGGGACTCTGCCATTACTTCTTATAAGGACAAACACTATGCCTAAGAATATGATGGGAGTGAGGATTGATCCTATTATAGAAGATATCCTTAAAGAGAAACCAAAAGAAAAAGGTTTGACTTTATCTAAGTATGTAGAAAAGATTCTCAAAGATTATTGCGAGAATCTTCAAAGTGGTGACATTGTCGCCACTTTAGATTATGAAAAACAAAATAATAGAAAGAAACAATGAAATCAATGCCTAAAGCTAGATTGAACATCAGGGTAGACCAATCTACCCTAGACACCCTTAAACAAATTGCAAAAGGCAAAAACAGAACTGTTTCCTCTGTGGCCAATGAGATCTTAAAAAAAGAAAAAAGTTGTATCCCACCGGCGACAGAATCTAACCCTGAAAACGCATGCATCGCATGCGAACCTAATAGTACCCCACTAATAGACACTATAATGAAACAAGAGGAAATCATAGATAAACAAGAAAGCGCATGCGAAATGCCCTTTTATACAAGGGCCTATATAAGATCCCTTGTTTTATCTACTAAAGTAGAAGTGAACAATGAAGAGATGACAGTCCTAGACTTTATAAGGAAATGTAGAAAGAGAATGGGATTAAATGAATTAAAAACTCTATTAAAGAGATCTACCCTAGAAGAATTATCTAAAACACTATGGAGGTAATATAAGATGTTTTTACAAGTAGCACTTTCATTAACTTCTCTTATGATTATAATTGCAGGAACAATTAAAGATAATTTTATAGTAGTATCTTTAGGGATTGTGTGCTTAATCCTTGTTAATATTTTAGGGGAGTTAATAGAAATAAGAAAAGGATTAAATAAATGCTCAAAACAATTATAATCCTAGTAGCAGCTATAGGGATCTCAATAATTCTGGCAATTTTAATAGAAGGATTAGATTGATGAGTATTATTATATATAAGGATATAGAGAGGATGTTAGAGTTGCTTCCTTCTACATACAACAAAGAAGATCAAGAGATTCTAAATAGAATAATAGAGAGATTGATTAAAGAGAGAGAAGCAAGAGAAGTCCCTCTAGGACAAATAGAGATGATGATTAATAAGATTAAAGGAGAAGAAGATGAGTGATCTAGGAATTATGATATTGGCTTTTATTATTTTATTAATTTTTTTTATCCTTATGATAGATAGTAAGAGATAAAAAGAAAGATGAAGAGTATGTATAGGGGGTGGGGTTTTACAACAGTTTTTTTTAAATAAAAAGGGACTCCAAGGCAAGGAGGGTTAAAACATTTTTTGTATAAAAATTTAAAAACTATTTAACTTATGTCAACATTACTTTATGTCAATAATGTTTATTAAAAATTTTATCTTCATTAACTTATGTCAACAATAAACCATGTTCGCTTTACCCCCATGCCCCAAAAAATATATACAGAAAAAATTTTCTTCTTGACATAAGTTAAAACTTATGTTAGTCTGTTTTCAGAAAGGAGAAAATAATGTCTAATTGTTGTTGCACCTCATATGACGGAGATGCTCCCGAATTCTTTGTAGAAAAAATAGTTAAGGCGAGGAAGGAACATGTATGTTGTGAGTGTGGAGATGAAATAAAGGAAGGGGAGAAGTATGAAAAGGTAACTGGTAAATGGGATGGTGAGATTGATACTATAAAAACTTGCTTGGTATGTAAGATAATAAGGGAGGATCTGTTTTGCTCATGGACCTATGGGATGTTGAAAGAAGATCTATGGGAATGTTTTGAGGTGGAATTAATATGAAAACTATAGAAGAGGTCGTAAGAGAATTAAATGAGAGAATAAAAGAATGTGAAGTAGTTTTAAAGTTTTGTGGTGAATTTCACGATAGTAAAGATATTTATACAATAAAGCGGAATGCTTATCATGACATTTTAGATTTTATAGAAGTATCTTGAGGTGGAATTATGTTAATGCATGAATTGATTGAGTTGTGTGAAAGTTATAAAAATCATAAAGGAAACTTAGAAGTTTTGTTGGGGGGAATTAATTATGCAGAGCTACGAAGAGAGGCCACTGAGTATAAGGGTATTGCCTATATAGACTTAGAAATGGGATTGAAGTATATAAGCCTTGATAGTGGATATAGGGCCTATTTAAAGATTGTGGGTGTTTTGAGGGATGATGATATTATTGTGTTGAAAAGGAATGGAAGTTTATTGTATATGAGTGGAGAGGTGGAATAATGTTAATTGAAGAATGGAGAGAAAAAATTATTTGTATTATGTGGTCAGAGTTCAAAGGAAGATACTGGCTTGATACTCCTAGCCCAATAAAAATTAATCCACTTTGGGTTTTGAAATGGAACGAAGAAACTGCCGTTATGGATTGAGGAGAAAAATAATGTTAATTGAAAAGCTTAAAGAAGAAATGTTAGAGAATAGAAAAATTCTTAGCATAGAAGAAAGACTTTGCTTTTTAGAAGACTTGGTTTTTGAAAACTGTAGACAAATATCAGAATTACTAGGTCATGTGTCTAGGACAGTAGACCAGATTGGAAAAATAACTACTTTGTTAAATAAGGTGATGGGGAATAAGATATGACAAATAAAGAAGTGATTCGTTACTTGGAATTGATCAAGGGGTATTTGCCTGATATCCAAAGTTATGTGCCTGCTGATTATTTTATAGAAAAGAGTCTTGAGGCTTTGGATCACGCTATAGGTGTATTAAAAAACAGTGTTCCCGATGTTCAAGTAGGCGAGAATAGCGTTGTAATCCTGGGGAATGTTCCCTCAAGTAATTGTATGGCTATAGGGTGTGGAGCAAAATTAGATAGGGAATGGTTAAATCATGCAAGGTGTGGATATGGAACTACAGTGAATACTCCTGTAGGGCCTTCTGCTGGAGAATGTCTAGAGCCTGGATGTAAGCCAATAGTCAATTCAGGACTTTCTAGTAATCCAATTCTATTTAGAAAGTTTGAGAGGTTTAGTGATGACTGAAGATGTTATTTCTATAGACCTTAGTACAGTGAACAATTGTTTTATTAAACAAGAGCCCAAGAAAGAGAAATTCAGAATCCTTAAATACCCCATAAGACTTATGGGCGAGATTCTAGAGATAGAGGTTCCCTTTCGACATGAGGTTGTCTTGTTCGCTGAACAACAAGGTGAGATGTTTGTTTGGATTGCTGTGGGATTGGACAAAGACCAACGGGTGATAAAACACGGGTTTAAAGTAGTAGGGACCGGCCATGAATTTGAGGGGCCTGTATGGGGGATAAGAAGCATTGTTTGTGGGCCTTATGTTTGGCATTTGATTGATCTGGGATGGGAAAATAAATGACTGATAGAATGCCTCAACCGGGAAAGAAAGACTTTAATATAATAGAAAAGGTTCTAGGTTTAATTAAGAGAGAATATCCAGACTGCTTAACCTATACTCAAATTAAAACAAGGATAGGTTATAATCCTGGACTACATCTTAAAATATTAACAGAAGATGGATTAATAGAAAGGATGGAAGGAAGAGGCAAGGGCTATAGATTTATAAAAATAAAAGAAATGATTTCATAATTTAAAGTGGTGACAATGTCACCACTTTAAAAAGGAGAAGAAAAATGGATTGGAGAGATCATGTAACTTTAGGAGACTTATATGATTATTATATAGAGAATAGATGGTATGGAAGCGCTGCTTTAATAAAACAACAAGGAGAAGAAATAGACAGAAGAATAAAAAAAGAATTAAGTAAAAAGAGAAGTATGTGTGCTCAATGCGGAACGGTGTCTTCACAAGATTCTTGTCCCAATTGCAAAAGTAAAGAAATAACTGATATTATGTTATGCAAAGGAGTTAAAAATGTCTGATGAAATAAAAGTTTGTGATTATTTTGAAAATGAAGGAGTTGGGCAAGTATGGTTTAAGGATCATGTAGAAATACATTATGGAGCAGGAGATGAATGGTTTGCTATTTCTAGAAGAGATGCTAGAGATCTTTTGTTTAAATTAAATAAATATTTTAAGGAAGATAAATAATGTATCAAAATTATAAAATGAGTTATAAAGAATTTAAAGATGCTCAAAAATGGGTTGACGAACATGAGTGTTCTATTAGAGATAAATATCTAGGGGCAATTGGAGGTGGGCTTACTGTATGTTTTACTCAAACAAGCATAGGGTGTGCGGTAGTTTTGAAATGTGGCTGTGGAGAGTCCTTTAACGCTACTGATTATGATTCCTGGTAAGGAGAGAAATAATGCAAAATCTAGTAACCGTTGATGACATTAAATTGGACAAGGCTTTAAAGAAATTTAAAAGTAAACTGGAAGAGACTCCAGAGGAAGCCAAAGAGAGAAGGAGGAAGGAAAGAAATAAGAGAAAAGCATTGAAGAGGAAAATGAAATGAATATTATAATCTCATGTATAGTCATAGGATTATTTTATTACATGTATAAATTGTATTTAAAGAGTAAAAAAGAAAAAGAAGAATGGGATGATATTTTAAAATATAAGAATGAGTGGAAACGTGAAGCTCATACAGGATTTTCTACTTTGTATAGTTATAATGGGAAGTGGATAGAAAGAGATCATAATCCTTTTGCGCATGAGTATAATTATCATTTATTGACAGATGAACAGGCAAGAGTCTACAAAAAAGAATCGTGGTAAGGAAAGAAAAGATGCCCCTAGAAGTAAAGAAAAATGGTGTTATTTTAGATAAATTTAATTGCAATTTTGGATTTGATTCTGATGTAGAGTGGGAAGAATCAAATAAAAGATATAAATTAACTCTTACTCATGCTAATTGCACATTGGTAGATTTTTATTGTCTTACAGACAATACTCATTATCAACATAGCAGTAATAAGTTTTCTTTTGAAGAAATAATAAACGTAATAAAAGAAGAGGGCGTTAGTGGATTAAATTTAAGTAATAAAAAAATATGGTATGATTGTAAATCAACGTGAAGGGAGAGTAAAATGTCTGAAGAAAAAATAATTCTATATATGGTATATTCAGATTACAGGAGTGCCCATTTGACTTTTGCTGAATATATCAAAGAAGAAAAGGGAATTTTTGTGGAATGGAGGATGAATAAGAATTACATAACTAGTAGAGATATAATGCCCTATAGAATTGAAACTCAATATAAAATGGAAAATAGAAGAATTGGATTAGCTCCCAAAGAAGCTTGGGATCTTTATATAAAAGATCTAGAAACTAATGTTAATTATCTTGAGAAAAGAATAGAAACAAAACGACAAAATTATTTTAAATCAGAAAAACTTTTAAGACATGCTAAAAGAAAGAGAGAAAAATTAGATGACAAATGATATCGAAAGTTATAAAAGAGAAATTATTAATGTTATTTCAGTGACTGCTGGACTTAGATTAGAAGTTAATAAAGAATATAATGAGCAAGTAAAAATAATACTTTTGAAATGTGGACTTCCTCAACCAGAATTTATTATATCTAGAGAATCTGCTGAAACTTTAAAACAGATGTTGGAAGAGGCATTAAAAATCTA
>Ga0208245_1000596_pt1 | contig 28103 bp, 29 predicted proteins | sample RifOxyC1_FD_184035 | JGI IMG/M metagenome (GOLD analysis project Ga0208245, IMG submission 184035) | Soil microbial communities from Rifle, Colorado - Rifle Oxygen_injection C1 (SPAdes) | ecosystem: Environmental > Terrestrial > Deep subsurface > Rock core/Sediment | place: Rifle, Colorado... | reverse complement strand
GCTTGTAATAACATAGTTATAGTATATGCGACTGTGTTACGTTTTACAAAGAAATAAAGAAACGCAAGAAGCAGCGGGAATGCAAAACCTCTTGATTGGCCGCCGCTGAACACCCAGAACATTAGTCCGGTTTGTAGTGTAACTAATAAGCTGAATAGGAAAGAATATTTTAGTTTAAGCTCTTTTGCTAATAAATATGAAAATAATGTAACTAACAAATACAAAAAAATTGACATAAGTTTAGTCGCTAAAACTAAGTCTACGTAATTTGAGATTAACGAATAAAATGTGCCTAAGCTGTGCGTAACTGGAATTCCAAGTTCGGTATATGATTTCAAATAACTATCTGGCAAATCCCTGGCCTGAAGCATAGCTCTCGCATCATCGCCAACAGCGTAACTATCTGCTAAGCCGCTAATCCCGCCATTACTAACCAAACCGATAATTAAAGCAATAGCTAATAAAATTATTATTCGTGAATATTTCATATGCGATGCTGGTTGAAAAGCATTTTAAGAGTTACTTAAGAGCTACTTTGCCGACATTGCCTAAAATTGTTTGGTAAGCTTCACAAGGCGTCCAGCACTGCGGACATTTTAGGTTTTCCGCCATTTTCTGGAGTTTTTTAGTTTCTTCAAGTTTCCAAATTTCCTTTAAATCGTAGTTAAAATCTCTAACATTCCCAATTTTTTTACTCCATATCAAACAAGGATAAACGTTACCCTGCGCATCAATAAAGCAGCTTGAATTTAGAGCTTTACAAGGTAATGGACTTTTACCAGTTTTTACCCAGTCTTCAGCGAGTTTCAAATATTTATGCTCCAGAAATTCTACCGCAAAATCATTTCCGCGTTTTATCGTCCGCATTTTTCTTAATTCATTTAGAACTTCTTTATCGTATGCGTCTTTATCTTTTAATTTTATATTTGTGTAATAGTGATTAGACGTATGAAACAAATTCATATGGAAGTGCTTCGGATCAATTCCGTGCTGTTGCTTTAGTCCGTCCATAGTAGTCTCCAATAAACCCATATTATTAGGAGATGATGTGTAGCTTATGAAAACGTTGAAGTTTTCATTTTCTAATACTCTAAGCTGACGGAATGTTTCCATTGCGTGCTTGAACGCATTTGGAACGCCTCTTATTTCCTGGTGCTTTTCTTTTAACCCGTCTATGCTTATTGAAACTACGAATCTTGGTATTCCCAACGTTAGAACTTTTTTAACAATGCTAACTATATTTTGTGTAGTGTAACCATTTGTCGTTGTGTGTATGGCATAAATGTCGGGGCTGTTAGCTTTAATCTCTTTAACAATGTCGTAGAAATCTGTTCTAAAAAAAGGCTCTCCACCGGTTAATTGAACCCACGAAGCGTTGCAGCTTTTGAACATTTTTCCTATTTCTTCCGGCGTCAGCTCGCCTTCGCGAACCGCTTTAGGATTTTCAAGATAATTTCTGCCAATGTTGCAGGTTGTGCATAAGAAATTGCAGGCATAAGTAATAGCAAAAGTAATTTTAGCAGGCGCATCAAGTCTAGTTACGTTAGACTTCAGCATTTTGCCAGCAAGTTTAGCAGCAGACATAGGTCTGTATAATGCTTAAGCATAGTTATAAAATACTTATCAAATGAAGTACAAGATAATTGGTATTACTAACACACCCATTGCGTGTATTCTTCTAGCCCCAGATAACGGCGCTAATAAACCAATAGCAGTGCTTACCGATAGAACCAGTAAACCCATAAAGCCAGATATTATGAATACTAGAATGGCGATGAATGCAATAATTATTATGCTGGTTTTTCTATAATTTATTTTCGAGATTTTATTAGCCAAAAATTTACCGAGTTGCAAAGTTAATATCGCACCAATAACAGCGGCTATAATACTAACTATAACAAGGTAAAGATAAGATTGTAAATCAAGTGTAAGGACATTTTTCATTACAGCTATGACGCCAGTTCTTGCTCTGTCTATTGCGAAAAGAGTCGTAAGTACGAACAGAGCCGAAGCGGTATTTATTCCGCCGACAATTACCAGAAAACTTTCGTGGTCTTTTTCTTTTGTAAAACTTTGAGCCAGAATTGTTGCCTGCGCAGAGCCCAGCGCAGGAAGAACAGACATTATGGAGCTTGATAAAATTGATTTAATGTAATTTATGAAATTCTTCCAGTCAAGAATCTTCACATCTTCATCTATTATTTGTTCGGGAATTTTAGAATTAGCACTCATACTAACTATTAGCGTAGATATTCCGAACAAACCGGAAAGTAATGGAAATAGCGGTTCTTTTAACGGCAGACTTTCTAAACAAACTATACCTAATACGCCAGACAAAAGAAAAATTAAGAGCGCCCAGCTTTTATTGCTGAAAGATTTCTCCGTAAGGATGAAATATGCAGACGTCAAAATTAACAGAGGTAGTATTATTTTCTCTAAAAGGTAATAGCCGTTTTTTACAGCGAACATAAACATTGGTTGTAAGAATAATCCCATTGCGAATGAGCCTAAACCACCCATAACAGTTAACTTTAGAGCTTTGTAACCTTGGCCTTCTAATAGCATTTTGTGTCCAGGCAGAACTCCCAGTGCAGTTTCAGCCTCTGGCGCTCCTAAGAAAATAGTTGGAATGAAATCTACAAAACTATGAACAACCACCATAGATGTAAGAAAAATTCCCAGAGATAATGGAGAAAAGTAGTGTAACAAAACTGAAAGACTTGCTAAGACTAATGCAGCGACCGTATTGGTGTGGATGCCAGGAAGTAAGCCCGTAATTATACCAGCAAAACATCCGAGAATTAACACCATAGTTATTGATAAAAGTTCAACCACAATCTATACACCTAATTTCTTTAGCTATTATTTCAGTCTTGCGTTCGTATTCTTGTATTTCACCTTCAACTTGAATTATGTCGCCCTTAGAAACTTTGAAATTAGGTTCATCAAAAAATACAATTTGTATTTTTCCAGTTACGTCTCTAATTGTAATAAAATTTACAGAATCCTGATACGAAGATTTTACTACACTACCTATTACTATTACATTTTCATCAATTTTATTTGTGGCATCAGAAATATTAATTGTGGGTGGGGTGTAAACTAAACCAATAGAGAGTAATAATGTTAAGCCTATTAAACTCCAACATAACGCTATTACTAATATTATATCTTTGCCCATCTTAATTTAGCGAAGAACTCGTCAATACGCACGATGGCATCGTCTAATGTTTTATATGTCGGCCGAAGCTCTCTGCCACATTTAATTGAGCTAATAAAATAAATCGTGCGCTCTTTTGTCATCGTACTTCTTACGATATAAATTATTATATAGATTTGTTCTGCTAGGTATATATTATGGTTGATAGTAGATATACTGAAGATGAAGCAACAATACTACGTCACTTCTTTACTAACATAAGAAGTGATACTTATTTTCTCAAAAACTTTCCAGATTTTGAAGTAGCAGCTTTGTTCGTAGCATCTTATTCAAGAAATAAGAAAGAACTGAGAGATATATTCTTAGATACAATACTTAATTTAGATGTAATAGAACCGCATAATAAAGTAATTAAAAATAAAATTAGAGGACTTAAGAAACAAAATCCTTCGCAGCAAACAGAAGACGAAATTAAAAATTTAGAAAGCGCATTACTTCCGGACAGCGCCACGGAGCTCCGCGAAAAGGAACAAGGTTTAGTTAAATTATCATTTGCAAAATGGGCTGAAAAAATTACGAATGTAGAAACGAGCAAAGACAGCAAAGAACTTATGGAAATGCTTGGACCAAAGGCGCAAGGATTATTTGCTATTTGGGCTGATAAATATGGCCACGATTCGCTAAAAGATATGGCGCACGGTCTTGGTTTCGCTTGCGAAGATGTAAGTAATATTTTTAGTGTAATATTGGAAGACCATCCGCTAGGAGATTATCAGGAAAAATCAACACGTTACTTAGAATTTTCTGAAGATTCTGTAATGGTTCCAAAAGAATTTTTAGGAACGGTGTGGGAAGAGAAGCTTAACGAAAATACAAGACTAGTTATGCAAACATATAGACTTGTTTTAGAGAATATAACGGAGCACCTTAAAAAAACAAGGATAAAACTAGAGGGAATAAAAGATAGTGCTTGGGATGCATCTATAAAAGCAGAGGCTTTTGATAATGCAAGATATTTATTGCCAGCGAGAATCAAAACAAATATTGGACAAATTTCTAATGCAAGAACATTAGCAGAACAATTATCAGAAATGTTAGCTAACCCAATAGCAGAAGTTAGGGAAAGAGCCGAACAGATAAAACAAGAAGCAGAAAAAGTTTTCCCGACATTGTTAGCCAATGTTTATGTAAATAAATATCAACAAGAAAATAAAGAAAATATGCATCAAATTGGTTTAGTTTTAGAAGACAGACTAGACTTAAGAGATGTCGCTGGAAATTCAGTAAAGCTTATTGATTATACACCAGATATAGAAAATAGAGTTATAGCAAGTATGATTTATGAATCTGTATCAGTAAAGCACAGTTGGCTGAACTGTTATACTTTGGTGAGTAGTATGTCTGCTGAAGAAAAAACAGAAATACTGGATACATTTTTTGCAAATAGAGTTCAAAATCACGATAGGCGTGATGTGATTACTAATAAGAATGAGCGTAGACAATTTAAGCATCCCCCAACGCACGCATTAGACGGTGGAAGATTGAAATTTGAAATTGTTATGGACTATGGTGCGTTTAGAGATGTGCATAGACACAGAAGAGCAAGCCAAAGACGGCAAATTTTTACTACAGATTTGGGATACGAAATACCAAGAGCTGTAGAAGAAATCGGCGGAGATACGCTGCGTAAATACACTGAGGCGATGGAACACTCCAAAAAACTATATGAGCTTTTGAAAGACTCAGGAGGACTCCATAAGGAAGTTTTACAGTATATCCCTAATTTCGCTTTCAGAATTACAGAAACTTTTGATATTGATGTTTGGGAAGCGTTTTATTGCATCGCATTGAGGACAACGCCGCAGGGACATTTCGCATACAGAAAAATCTTTCAGCAAATGTATAGTGAGCTAGAAAAAGTAATGCCTCTAATCGCACAGCATATAAAACCAGATATGAAAGAATACGAGCTAGGACGACTAAAACAAGAGCAAAGATATTTTGAAAAAGCGGAAACTCGCGGCTTGGATGAAGGCCAATTAATTAAGCCTGACTGATTAAACCTTAAAAAAGTATCACAGACACATTTCTGAATGAGCCTGCTCGGAACGTTCTTAGCAATCATAGATATAATAGCCGCAATAATGATAGCTCTCACTGATTTTGCATATATTGGTTGGTTCAAATGGATTGTTGTGGTTGCATTATTGTATATGGGTATTACGTCTCTGTTTTTACAGCCCAGTTAAACAATAAATTAGTTAGATAAAGATATAAATCGCAATAGCTTCTCTGCGTTATGGTCGCTAAGAAAATAATTATAGGTATAGCTGGTATGCCTGCGTCAGGTAAAAGTCTTGTAGCAGACTACATAGAAGCGAAATACAAAGCACAAAGAATACATATGGGTGATTTTGTCTGGAACTTTTTGAAAAAGAGAGGCATACGACCGAGCGAAGAGATGGGCTCAATGGTCGGACTTTATTTGTGGGCAGAATATGGAGATATACCTATTTCAGACTGGGCAAACAAACAAGTCAAAAAAAGCAAGGCAAAAATTGTCATATTAGATTCTATAAGAACACCAGAGGAAGTTACATTTTTTAGAAGACAGTACGGAAAAAATTTTCAAGTTGTAGCTATTTTAGCTGCTCCAAACGTTAGATTTGAACGTATGAGAAAAAGAGCTAGATTTGGTAATGTACCAAAGATAACTTTCAAAATGCGCGATGACGATGAATTAATAAGAGGCGTAGGCGACGTAATGGTATCAGCCAATTACGAAATAGATGGAAACAAAGGCAAGGCAAGCGTCAAAAAGCAGACAGAAAAAATAATGAGATCAATTAGGGGCAAATAGTTTTTAAGCCATAATGGTGCTGTGTTATTATGCTAGATATCAGATTGTTTAGGGATAAACCCGATGCAATAAAGACTTCCCAAAAGAAGCGCGGCAAATCTGTCGAATTAGTAGATGATGTTATTAAATTAGACAATGAATGGCGCAGTATATTAAAAAAAGTTGAAGATCTAAAGCATAAGCGCAATATTATTTCTGAACAAATTAATACGGCGAAAAAAGAAGGCAAACAGGCGACAGCTGAAATTAAGAAAGTCAAAGCTATTGCTGATGAAATAACGCAACTTGAGATGCAAAGCGCAAAAGCTATGTTAGAGCGCGATAGAGTGCGCTATAAGGTCGGAAATATTTTGCAGGAGGATGTTCCGCTTGGAACGACTGTACAAGTTATACGAAACTGGGGCGAACAAAAAACTTTCAATTTCACGCCAAAGGGTCACGCTGATTTGATTGAAGAGCTCGGCGTAGCAGATGTAAATAAAGCAGCCGAGATAAGCGGCGCACGATTTTATTATTTGAAGCACGAGCTAGTAAAATTAAATTTAGCACTTATTAGTTTTGCATTTGATAATTTGATTGAAAAAGGCTATACGCCAATGTGGACACCCTATATGCTTCGCTATGATGCTATCGCAGCCGCTGCAGAGTTGGAAGATTTTGAAAAGCAACTTTACAAAATAGAAGGCGAAGAATTATTTTTGATAGCGACAGCAGAGCAAACCTTAGCAGCATTCCACTTAAATGAAGTTTTAGACGAAAATAAACTGCCGATTAAATATGTTGGTTTCTCAACAAATTTTAGAAAAGAAGCAGGATCACACGGCAGAGATACCAAAGGAATTTTTAGAGTACACCAGTTTGATAAAGTTGAGCAATTCATATTTTGCAAACCAGAAGATTCAAATAAAATACACGAAGATATGGTTAAGATTACAGAGGATTTATTTCAGAAATTAAAACTACCTTACAGAGTTATCAGTATTCCAGCGCAGGATTTGAATGATAATGCAACAAAGAAATATGACATAGAGGTGTGGTTTCCTGCCCAGAAGCTGTATCGCGAACTTATTTCAGTTTCTAACTGCACAGACTACCAAGCAAGAAAATTAAATGTTAAATTTGGACAGGATAGATATACAGCTCATACGCTTAACGGAACAGCAATTGCAACAGAGAGAGCGATATGTGCAATTTTAGAGAATTTCCAGCAAAAAGATGGCTCTGTAAAGATACCGGAAGCTCTGCACAAGTATACTGGTTTTACTGAAATAAAATCGCACAAAAATAAATAAATAACTTTTATCATATTGATAAGCCTTTTAACATCTAATCTTGAGTTATAGTTATGAAAATCTTAACAGTCGGCGATCTCCACGGAGATGTAAGTCAAGCTAAGAAATTAGCCGAACAGGCGAAAAAAGAATCAGTAGATCTAGTCGTAGTTAATGGAGATTTTACAACTATGGGTAATCATACACCTGGTTTATTTCAAGCATTTTCCGGCGTGAAAAGTTTAGCAATACTTCCAGGAAACCACGAATCTTCTGCAGTGTCAGATGCTATGTCGCAGAAGTATGGAGCGATACATTTGCACGGCTATTACAAAATTTTTGGCGATGTAGGTATAGTTGGCTGTGGCTCCGCAAATATCGGAATATTTCAATTACCTGAAGATGAAATAGAGTATCTGTTAGAACGTGGTTTTGAGCGCATCAAAGACTGCAAAAAGAAGGTAATGATAACTCACGTTCATCCATCTGAAACAAGAATGGAAATGGGTTTGTTTGAAGGCTCACAAGGTGTAAGAAATATTATTGAGAAATTCCAGCCAGATGCAGCAATTTGCTCTCATATTCACGAAGCTGATGGTATAGAAGATACTATCGGCAAGACAAGAGTAATTTGTGCAAGTAAATCGGGCCGGATTCTCGAGATTTAATCTTCCTCATTTAATATATCTAATAATTCAATTACTGCTTGACCTTCGTATAATTTCCAAGAGCCATCTGATTGAGTAATGAGACAATGCTGTATACCATCAATTGGCGCAAAAGTTAAAGTAGGATTTTCTATTTTCGTAATTAAGCTATATAAGTCCACACCATCAATAAGTTCTGTTGGGTCTCCTATGTGCGCTAAATCCAAACCCACACTTAATTTTAAGCTTTTTTCTAGAGCGTTTCTATTAGCTTTTTTATTTAGCTGTAATTGGTATCTATTAGTATTATGTTCTTGCTTTACTATTCTTCCCTCGAAAAAATCTTGAATGTAAACTTTGCTCGGCGTTACCGTATGTCTTGCTGATGGTTTAAATGCTGGATTATATCGTTCTGATCTAGGTATGTATGCCATTGTTATTGCTTATTTCCGGTGATTTAAAAACTTTATGCACATAAAGTTAATAATTAGTGAAGCATCGCATATTGTATGTCTCACACGCTGATTATAAGCGAAAAGCCATCTGCTGCGGAGAAAATAGCTGCCGCAATAGGTAAAGTTTCACGCAAAAAGATTGGCTCCGTGTCTTATTACGAAGTTTCTGATAAGGGTAAGAAAATTATAGTCGCGCCAGCGGTTGGACATCTTTTTACATTGCGAGCTAAAAACAAAAAAGATTATCCAGCTTTTGATTTAGAATGGCATCCGACTTACGAAAATAAGGCTTCCGCATTCTCAAAACCTTATTTTATTGCGTTGCAGAAACTTTCTAAAGACGCTAAAGATGTTATTGTCGCGTGCGATTATGATATAGAGGGCGAGGTAATAGGATTGAATATCGTGCGATTCATCTGCAACAAAAAAGATGCTAAGCGAATGAAGTTTTCTACGTTAACAGCACAAGATTTGAAAGAAGCATACGCTCATTTAAGTCCAACTTTAGATTGGGGACAGGCTGGTGCTGGAGTTACGAGACATAATTTAGATTGGCTGTGGGGTGTAAATTTATCCAAAGCTATTACAGAAGCGCTTACTTCAACAACAAATCACTATCAACAATTATCAATTGGTAGGGTGCAAGGTCCGTCACTCGCTGTTTTGGCCGAACGCGAAATAGAGATACAGAATTTTAAACCAGAGGCGTATTGGAATGTCAGTGCATTGTTCAACATAGGTAGTAAAAAATTTGAAGCGCTACACGAGAAAGATAAATTTTGGAAGAAGCCAGAAGCACAAAAAATATTTGATAAAATAAAAAACAAGTCTGGAAAGGTAGACGACATAAAAATATCCGTACAAGCAGTTAATCCGCCATTTCCTTTTGATTTGACATCTTTGCAGACAGAGGCATACAGAGTTTTTAGAATTACACCAAAACAAACACTACAGATAGCTCAACAGCTCTATACCGATGCATACATCTCTTATCCGCGAACATCATCGCAAAAACTTCCGCCGCAATTGAATTACAAACGATTGATATCGGATTTAACTAAACAAAAAGAATATTCAGACTTTGCATTTGAATTACTCAAGGGTAATTTGAAACCTAACGAAGGTGCTAAAACTGATCCGGCGCATCCAGCAATTTATCCAACCGGAGAGGTTCCAAGAACAATTTCATCTTACCAAAAGAAAATTTACGATTTAATTGTCAAGAGATTCTTATCTGTTTTTGCCGAAGCTGGAAAGCGTGAAACTACGAAAGTTACATTTAGTATACAAAATGAATTGTTTAATTTATCTGGTACAAGAACTACTGAGTCTGGCTGGCAGCGTTTCTATATGCCTTACTCAAAACGCCAGGAAATAGAATTTCCAAAAATTTCGGTTGGTGAAGATTATTCACAGAAATCTAATTTAGCAGAAAAAGCAACAGAGCCGCCAAAGCGCTATACGCAGGCTTCTTTGATTAAACAATTAGAGAAAGAAAATTTAGGGACAAAAGCTACGCGAGCTGGAATTATTGATACTTTATATCAAAGAGGTTATGTGAACGACAAGTCAATAAATGTAACTAAGCTTGGTTTAGAAGTCGTAAAAATATTTGATAAATATGCTCCAGATATAATGGATAAGAAACTAACGCGAAAGTTTGAGAGTGATATGGATAAAATCCGCGAAAACAAACTCAAAAGCGAAGTTGTTTTAGCAAATGCAAAGAAAGCTCTTACAAATATTACCGACGTAATAGAAAAAAACAAAAACAAAATTGGAGAAGAATTAAGCACAACGCTGCATGAAATGCGTATAGCATCAAATTTCCTTATGAAATGCAATAAGTGCAAAAAAGGAAATGTTAGAATTGTGCATTCAAAGAAAACTGGCAAGCAGTTTGCCGCCTGCGATGGTTATCCAGAATGCAAGAATACTTATCCGTTACCGCAGCACGGAGTTGTTGTTAGAACTGATAAGATTTGTGAGCAGTGCAAATTCCCGATGCTTAAAATTGCGGCTAAACGGCATTATCAAATGTGTTTAAATCATAAATGTCCGAGCAAAAAAGACTGGGGCAAGAAAAAACCTATTGAAAAAGACTGAACTTTTTTCTTGGTGTATATTCATACAAACCTTTATCGGCAATTTCAAAGCGAATATATTTGCCGTCTGGAATGGATCTATGCTTTATGATTGTTGCTTTCCTATGAGCGTTTTCAGATTCTAATTTTATTATCGCTTTGCTCCAATATTTCAACAAGTCGCCGCCAACCATTTTGAAGTTATTTTCGTGCTTGAAATCAGCATAAACTTGATTTGTAACTAAAATAGGAATATTTTTCTTTCTCGCTACTTCAGACAACTGCGAAAGTTGTTTTGCAAGTTCTTTATTTGTTGTTCTAATTTCCTCATCAGAACCCTTTTCCAATCTGTAAAGCATTGTTATAGAATCTACGATAATTAGTCCAACTCTATCTGCATTTGCAGCGTCGTTTAATTTCGCAAAATGTTTTTTTTGCTCCTCAAAATTAGTCGGCGCGAGTAGAATAATATTTTGCATAATTTTTTCGTATTCAACGGGAAGAAGTTGTTTCATTCTCTCTGTTGAGAAACCACCCTCAGTATCAACGTAAATTACACTTTTACCTTGTTTTATTACTGATGCAGTCGCAACCATAGCAACATTAGATTTACCAGAGCCGGCAGGACCATACACTGTTGTGATAACTTCTTTCTCAAATCCGCCGTTTAGTAGCGCATCAAAGACTTGAGAGCCCGTTGACGTTTTTTGCATACTGGGCAAGAACTCGCAAGGTTTAAAAGAAGTAGTAGTATAGACCCGCTATGGTTACTGTGCACAAAAAACAATATATGAAAAAATATAACAAACAGCCAGAAGTAAAAGCCAGAAAAGCAGAATATATGAGAAAAGTTAGAGCCGATATGCGAATGCATAAAGCGCGCGATATGGTTAATTTTCTAAGAGAATGTGGATACGAAAATATAGCTTTTGATTACGCTAAGACGTATGCACCAGATATGCTGGTAGCTATTAAAACGCCCTTAAAGAAGCGGAAATAAGGCTTCCACTCATAAAGTATTTTAAGCGTTCTACTAATTGATTTATGATATGCCTGTAGCAGAAACGCCTAGACCTCCTGCACGAAAAGAAGTGAAACTTAAAGTAGCAGAGGCTATGCAGGACGATGTTAATAGAGGAATTGTACGTTTAGATTCTGCAATTATGAAAGATTTAGGGATAAATCAAGGTTCAGTAGTTGAGCTTGAAGGTTCGCGAAAAACTATTGCAATTGCCCTAAGAGCATTTCCAGCGGATATTGGATTAGCACTAGTGCGAATGGATGGATTGGTAAGAAGAAATGCAGGTACAACCATAAGCGAATATGTTACAATTAGATCGTGCCAGGCAAAAGCAGCAAAATTAATTTCTATTGCACCCGTACAGAAGGGAGTTATATTTCAAGCACATCCATCAATTTTCAAGCGCGCTCTGTTGGAGCGGCCAATAAGAAAGGGCGACATAATTTCATTAGGTGGAAACAGAAGACGTAGAACTATTGGACCAGGACATATTGAAGATATTTTCAAACTCGCATTTGAGGATGAATTTAATTTAGCTTTTGGATTCGCAGATATAAAATTTGTAGTATTAAATACAAATCCAAAAGATAATGTAATAATTACAGAAGACACAGAGATAGATTTGAAATCGGAAGCAGTTGAGCTTAAAGAAGAAAAAATACCAGATGTAACATATGAAGATATTGGCGGACTGAAGGAAGAAATTACAAAAGTCCGCGAAATGATAGAGCTTCCATTGAAGCATCCCGAAATTTTTGAAACGCTTGGTATCCAGCCACCAAAGGGTGTTTTGTTATATGGGCCTCCTGGAACCGGAAAAACACTTTTAGCGAAGGCTGTTGCAAATGAATCCAACGCAAATTTTATTTCAATCAATGGTCCGGAAATTATGAGTAAGTTTGTTGGAGATGCAGAAAAGAGGTTGCGAGATATTTTCAGCGACGCAGAAAAAAATGCACCATCGATTATTTTCATTGATGAAATTGATGCCATCGCTCCGAAGCGAGAAGAAAGTTATGGCGAAGTTGAGAGAAGAGTTGTAGCGCAATTGCTCTCTCTGATGGATGGATTAAAATCAAGAGGTAAAGTTATAGTTATTGCCGCAACCAACAGACAAGATTCTCTCGATCCAGCATTAAGAAGAGGCGGAAGATTTGACAGGGAAATAGAAATTGGTGTACCCGATAAAAACGGACGACTAATTATTTTGAAGATTCATACACGTTCAATGCCTTTAGAAAAAGGAATTGATTTGAAAGAACTTGCAGAAGTCACTCACGGATTTGTTGGAGCAGATTTGGAAAGCTTGTGTAAGGAAGCGGCTATGTCTGTTATGCGAAGAGAACTCGCCGACGTTGATTTCGCTGCAGAGGAACAAATACCGCAGGAAATTCTTGAGAAATTAAAAGTTATGAAAACTGATTTCAAAGACGCGCTTAAAATGGTAAGACCTAGCGCAATGAGAGAAGTTCTGATTGAAAGTCCAAAAGTTCACTGGAATGAGGTTGGTGGATTAGAAAAGGCGAAGCAAGAATTAATAGAAGCTGTTGAGTGGCCTTTAAAATATCCAGACAAGTTTAAGAAAATGGGTATTAGACCGCCTCGCGGAATATTGCTTTATGGACCAAGTGGTTGCGGAAAAACACTTTTGGCAAAAGCAGTTGCAACAGAATCACAAGCTAATTTCATCTCTGTAAAAGGTCCAGAAGTTTTGAGCAAATGGGTTGGAGAATCTGAAAAAGCAGTAAGAGATATTTTTAAGAAAGCAAGGCAGGTAGCGCCGTGCGTAATTTTCTTTGATGAAATTGATGCAATTGTTCCAAGACGCGGTCTTGAAAATGGTGTAAGAGCTTCTGAAAGAGTCGTAAATCAAATACTTACGGAACTTGATGGTTTGGAATTGTTGACAGATGTTGTTGTACTTGCAGCAACTAATAGATCGGAATTAATAGACCCTTCTTTGTTAAGACCAGGAAGATTTGACAGAAGCATACTAATAGTTCCGCCAACAAAAGAAGCGAGAATTGATATTTTGAAAGTACACACTAAGGAGATGCCTCTCGCAAAAGGTGTTTCTATAGATGCTTTAGCAGATTTAACAGAAGGTTATAGCGGAGCAGATTTAGAGGGCGTATGTAGAGAAGCAGCTATGCTTGCTTTAAGGGAAAACCTAGAAGCGAAAGAAGTATTCACAAAACACTTTGAAGCGGCTCTGGAAAATGTTAAACCAAGCCTTGAAAAAGAAGAGATTGAGCGTCATATTGCTAATCTAACTGCCGTCAAAAAGAGCATAAATCAACCATTTTACACTGGTTAGATAAAGCTTATATATCGATTATAGCACTGCGGAGATGGAGGCTCTACTATGAAGAAGCTACGATTTGACGACTGGGATGATGACGATGACAGCAGCGACGACGCTGAAGGCGACGACAGCAACTCAGACGAAGATTCCTCAGAAGACGATGACTTCTAAAACGAATTTATTTTGTTGTTATTATTGGTTTTTCTTTTACTATTATTGTATGTTCAGTTTGCGCAGCCTTATGACCCGAAATTACTTTTAGAGGACCATAACTTTCTAATAATTTATTTGCAACTCCTTGCTGTAAGAAAATAGTTGTTTTCAAATTCCCAAATTTATTTAGAAGCCATTTGCGTGAGAATGGAAGAGTGTAATACTCTTTTACTACGTGCTGCAAAACATCACGCGAAGTTCTTAATGCACCTTTACCAATATATCTGAAAATATGAAAGTCTTTTATTTCAGTTACGCTGCCTGTCCCTGTTGTTGCAAAAGGTTCAATTGCAATTACCATATCTTCTTCTAATTTAGTTTTATCATTATTATCAAAACTTGGAATGCTTAGCGGTCCGTGTAGTTTGTATCTCTGAACTAAATGTCCTGTTAGATTTTTTATGGGGTTTACTCCGAGTTTCTCCATCTCTGCATTTACAGCTCTGCCAATTTCTCTAACTTCTGTTTTTGGCTTGGCTATTTTTATAGCTGCATTCAAGGCATTCTCGCTAGCTTTGATTAGAGTTTCATTTTCTTCGTTTTTTCCAATTGAATAAGAAAAAGCGCAGTCCGCAATCCATCCATCTATGTGTGCACCAGTATCAATTTTAATTAGATCGCCCTGCTTAAGCTTTAATTTATCATCCCAGTATGAACAGTGAGCTGCGTTTTCGTTTATAGATGTGCATACTGGAAAGCTCGGCTTGCCACCCAGCCCAAAAATTTTTTCTTCTACTTTGTTTGCAACGTCTATAACAGGCATACCAGCTTTCAAAAACTTCTTTGCATAATCTCTCGCCTTGGAAGCAATTTTGCCAGCTTCCAGCAATTTTTGTAATTCTTCAGAGTTCATTAGGTAATTAAGAAAACTTACCTTTATAATTTTGTGCTACTTCGAGGTTAATTCTATTTGTAATTAAAATTTTCTGGAGGCCTTTAGATTTTCTACTAAACTTGTATTCGGAGAACTATTCTTCTTTTTCTTTGCCAGTTTTTAAGACTTCAAAGAATCTATTCATTTCTCGTATTAAGTGATCTGCATCAATCTTCAATTTTTCTGCAGTCATGATTATTCTCTCTCTATCTTTTACTATATCTTCAATCATATCGTAAGGTTTTGTAGCTCTCTGAAAATCAGCTATCCCTACAGAAGTATATTGTGTGTTACCCATATCCTTAGCAACTTTTTTAGTAATGTCGCCAAGCCAGTTATTCATAGCCTCTTTTACTTCAGATCTTATTATCTTGCCATTGCTTTCTTCTTTGATAAGTCTGACTACTCTCGCTCGTGGAAATGGTGCAGAATCGTCAGCGTCGTCAGCAGTTTCAATAGCATCCGTAGCGTCAACGGCGTCCATTTCTGGCTCTTGAATTGTTACGTCAGTTTCGTCCATTTGAATAGAAATAAGTTCAAATGCACCTTTAAAACGCTTACTATGTTAGTGTAAATTGTCCACAAATCTTATAAACTTAACACCGTGAAGAGCGGTATGCTACCTTGCGAAACTACCGTAAAAGCCATAGTTCCTAGTATTAAATCAAACATTGCTAAAAATCTAAAAGCTAGTGGAGAAAAGCAAAAGGAAATTGCAAAAGTTTTGGGTGTTACAGAAGCGGCCGTTTCTATGTATATTAGTGGTCGGCGCGGAGCTGTAAAAGCCAATAGAGTTGACGCAACAGAATTGGTGCGACATAATGAAGTATGCAAAGTTTGCAGAACGATGCAAGGTTTTTGCAAAGGAGTTCAATAATGGATACTAATATATTAAATAAAGAATCATATATGGATCACGCAGCTACAACATATATGGATCCAAAAGTAAAGGAAGCAATGGATCCTTATTTCTGTGATAATTATGGAAATCCCGGAAGTTTTCACGGACGTGGTTTACCAGTTCGGGAATCAATCGCAGAAGCGAGAGCTAAAATCGCGAAATATTTGAATGCAGATTCAAGCGAAATAATTTTCACTGGCAGCGGAACTGAAAGCATTAATCTAGCTATCAAAGGAGTCGCATTTAGAAAAGGTAAAGGTCACATAATTACGCAAAAAACAGAGCATCACGCCGTATTACATACCTGCGAGTATTTAGAGAAAAAAGGCTTTGAAGTAACTTATTTGCCAGTTGATGATTTCGGAATGGTAAATCCGGAAGACGTCAAAAATGCAATTAAAGAAGATACCATACTTGTGACTATAATGTATGCTAACAACGAAGTCGGAACCATACAACCAATTGCAGAAATTGGAGCGATATGCAAAGAAAATAATGTTTTATTTCACACAGATGCTTGTCAGGCAGCAGGAGCTCTTGATTTAGACGTCAAAAAATTGAATACAGATATGCTTACAATAAATGGAAGTAAAATTTATGGACCTAAGGGTGTGGGACTTTTGTATTTGAAAAAAGGCGTACGGATTGATGCATTGATACATGGTGGTGGACAGGAAAGCAATATGAGAGCCGGAACGGAAAATGTTCCCGGAATAGTGGGACTTGCAAAAGCTTTGGAACTAGCCCAAGAAAATAGAGCTGCAGAAAATGCAAGACTGATAAAACTAAGAGACAGACTAATTACTTCTATTATGGATGAAGTTAAAGATACAAAACTTAACGGTCATCCAACGCAAAGACTTCCTAATAACGCGAATATATCTTTCTTAGGTATTGAGGGCGAAGCAATGCTATTATTATTAAGTGAGTATGGTATTTATTGTTCAACAGGTTCAGCGTGCACATCGAGAACTTTAGATCCGAGCCACGTTTTAGTAGGAATGAATATGCCTTACGAATTAGCTCACGGCAGTTTGAGATTTACTTTAGGAAAGAGAACCACAGATGCTGATATTGATTATTTGCTAAAAACGCTGCTACCAATAATTGCGTGGTTAAGAACATTATCACCCATAAAAGTAAAAATGAATGAAATTATGAAACGTAAACCAGTTTCGTATAGAGAGAGGTTCGCCTAATGTCCGCTTAGTCAACCTTACTTCGGTAAGTTTGCATAACGCTCATGGAATCTGTTAATCCAGCACCGGTACCTGTATCACATCAGGACGTAAAAGCCAAAGTAGAAGCACGTAAATGGTTCTATACTGATGTAGTAAAGGAGCACTTCTTCAATCCTAAGAATATTTTCAAAACTGATGAAGAAGCAGTAGAATACGAAAAAGAAGCAAATGGTGTCGGACAAGTTGGCTCTCCAGCGTGCGGGGATGCTATGAAAATATGGATTAAAGTTGACGAAAACAGCGATATAATAAGAGAATTAAAATGGCAGACATTCGGATGTGCGAGTGCAATTGCAAGTACATCTATGCTTTCTGTAATGGTAACGGAAAATGGCGGTATGAGCACTGACCAAGCATTAGAATTGAAGCCAAAAGATATCGTAAACAGATTGGTAGATTTGCCTTCTAGAAAATTCCACTGCTCTGTTCTCGGAGATAAAGCACTAAGAGCTGCGATTAATGATTATTTCAAACGCACAGGACAGACAGACAAAATAAAAATTGAAGGCGCAAGAATAATTGACGACGATACAAAGACGACTGACAAAGACATAGAAGAAGCAGTTTTAGAAGGCGCACACGATTTTGAAGCTGTTCAGAAGAAATTAAAAGTCGGAATTTCAAATAAAGCTATAATTCCGGAAGTGGAAGATTTGATACGCTTCTATAAGGAGAAATATTTCGGCTAATGGGCTTATTTGGGTTATTCAAAAAGAGAGAATCAGAAACAGTTGTAGAAACACCAAAGCAAGATTTGACTCAAGAACAAGTGCAAGAAAAAGTTAAAGGCATCTTGGTTGCAACAAAACCTAGGAACGTAAAGTACGTTACAAAAAATGTTGTTATTAGCGATATGATGAATGAAAATCCAGGTTTGTATCACGCACTTGCAGGAGTTATGATGAGCTATGGTTTGCATTGCGTAGGCTGTTCTGCAAGTACAACAGATACAATTGAAACTGGAGCTAAAAGTCACGGTATGTCAGATGCAGAAGTAGATGAGCTAGTCAAAGAAGTTAATCAGGTTTTAGACGGCAGTCATCCAGCTATGCAACAGAAGAATTAATTTTCAATAATTTCTTTAATTTTGTTTTATCAAAACCCACTACTATTTGTCCGCCTATATCAATTACTGGTACTGAAAAACCACCGCTTTTCTTAACCATATCGTCAGCAGCTTCGCTGTCTTTTGTAACATCTATCTCTTTGAATTTGATTTTGTGCTCTTTAAAGAACTCTTTAACTAGTTCACAATATACGCACGTGGGTGTTGTATATAGGATTGCAGTAGTCATACCGAACGTAAGCCTATAAGTTATAAAAGACTTGCTGAGGATAACTTAATCTATAGATTAGTCAACTTGCTTCGACAAGGAAAGTTTAAAACGAATATATAGATAATATAAACGCATTTGCGGATAGTCGTTGTGCTCCTAAGGAATATAATAGCACTCCGGATTTGCGAATCCGCGGGGATAACAAATTGGCTATGTGTCCGATTGCAGATCGGAATAAGGGTGTTCGATTCACTCTCCCCGCTTGATGATAAAACAAGCGATAAGTTCGCTAGGTACTAATACGATGGCTCTAAAAGTTGTAAACACACTGACGAGAAAGAAAGAAGCATTCAAACCAATTAGCGGAAAAAATGTAAGTATGTATGTGTGTGGCCCAACCGTTTACGGCCCAGGGCATTTAGGTCACGCTAGAACTTACAGCAATTTTGATACTATTAGGCGCTATTTAGAATTCTCTGGCTACAAACTAAAGTTTGTCATGAACATTACAGATGTGCACGATGATATGATAGTCCAGGCAGAGAAAGACAAAACTACTATGAAAGCTCTTGGCGATAGATACTCAAGGGAATTTTTTAACGAACTGAATGAACTAAATATAAAACCAGCTTCTAAATATCCTGCTGTTTCAAATCACATAAAAGAAATAGTAGCTATGATTAAAAAATTAGAGGAGAAAGGCTATGCTTACTCATCTGACGATGGTGTTTATTTCAGAGTTTCAAAATTTAAACTCTACGGAAAATTATCAAAAATACAAATTAGCAAAGAGAAAACAGGAACTAGAGTGCGCACAGATAAGTACGACAAAGAAACTGTTCAAGATTTTGCATTGTGGAAGAAAGACAGCATAGCAAATTTTTGGGAAAGTCCGTGGGGAAATGGAAGACCGGGCTGGCATATAGAATGTTCAGCTATGTCAACGAAATATTTGGGCGATAGTTTTGATATACACGGCGGCGCTAAAGATTTAATTTTTCCGCACCACGAAAATGAAATAGCGCAGTCAGAAGGCGCTACAGAAAAGAAACCTTTTGTAAAATATTGGCTACACGCTGGTTTAATCACAGTGGATGGACAAAAAATGTCAAAATCCCTTGGTAATTTTACAACAATTCCCGATGTAATGAAAAATTACAACGCTAATACGTTGAGATACTTTTTTTCACAATCGCACTATCAAAGTCCGCTTGATTATAATACAAAAACTTTGCAGGATTCAAAAATTGCAGTTGATAGACTGCAGGATTTTATGTTAAGGGCTAAAGAATCTAAAGGAAAAAAGAACTCTAAATTTGAGTCTGAAATAAAGAAAATCAAACAAAATTTCATAAATGCTATGGATAATAATTTCAATACGCCGCGGGCGTGGGCAGAGATTTACAAGTTGGTTTCACTCTCTAACAAAAGTATGGAAGAAAATGTAGATGTTAAATCCGCAGTTAAACTATTTTTAGAGCTTACAGATATTTTCGGAATGAATTTTAGTGCGAAAGCGGAAAAAATTGATAATCAAATTTTGAAATTAATAAAAGAACGCGAGACTGCAAGAACGAATAAGGATTTCAAAACTGCAGATGGTATAAGAGAAAAACTTAAACATAAGGGTATTATGCTGGAAGATTCTCCAACAGGTGTTAGATGGAGAAAATTATGAAACTTAAGGGACTATGTGTTTATTGTAGTGACGTTGCTGTAGATTATTGTGCTAGTTGCAATGCTATGTAACAGACATTTAGCGAGATCAAAACAAACTTGTTTTAGCTGCGTAAAAGGCAGAGTATAATTATTTTGTTGGTTTTGTTATGTTTAAATCCCTAACTAACACGTGAGGTGTTATTACCGAACCATCAATTTCCCAGCCGTACATTTGCTTGGAATCGTTTCCTAAATCAGAAATGTTCTTCAATATATTTATCATATTCTCTTTTACTCGTATATTGTTAACAGACTTCTGTATTTTACCATTTTTAATATAAAAAATACCATCTCTTGGTATCACAGAGAAATCTCCAGTGATATAATTCTGGAATCTCATATACCATACGTTTGTTATATATAGGCCGTTATCTATTTGCTCTATAAGTTTTTCTTTGCTTGATTTACCTTCCTGCAAAATTGTATTCCACGAAGTAGGAGAAACTAAACCAGCATTACCTGTAGTTTTTGCCTTGTATTTTTTAGCCATAGATGTGTTATAGATATAGTTTTGCAAAATTCCCTTTTGTATTATTGGTGTGCGTTGTGTTGGAACACCTTCGTCATCAAATTCGCTTGACAATAATCCACCAGGTAGCGTGCCGTCATCATACAAATTTACCTTTGGCGATGCAACTTGTTTATTTAGCAAATCACTAAAGAATGATACACCAGCTTCAACCTCAAACATAGATGAGGAATTTGCAACACTTGACAACAAAACTCCAAACGATAATGGTGCAAATATAACATCATACTTTCCAGCTTCACCTTTAACCGGATTTTTAGCCATTGCCGCAATGCTACCAGAGAATTTTCCAGTAGCAGATACGTCTAATTTTTTCAATGTTCTTTCAGTATTAGTCATATGTCCTGACGCGTTTTTGTCGAGAAAGGATCTGATAGAGAAATAAACGTCAGAGCTTTTTCCAGTATTTTCAACGCCACCAGATGTCAGAAGAATATCCTTTGATTCGCCAGTTTCCAGAACTCCCGAACAGCGCTTAGCGCCTTCTTTTTGAGAGGCTTGTATACCTTTCAAAACTAAATCTATTTTGTCTCCGCCAGATAAATTTGCAATATTTTTGTCATATATATCTGGAATAGTTTTGTATTTGAACGGACCTTGAGCGATTCCGTAGTAATCTTTTTTAGGCTCAATAATTTTTATGAACCTCATAGTTTTTGCAATTACTTTGTCTATTTTCTCTTTGCTCGCATTTATCTGTGAATGTTCTATTACGTCATCTACAGTTCCAGCAATAACATCTTTGACAGATGTCGAAAGAATTTTTTTATCTTTGACGACAAAGAAAGACATACCAGACATATTTGATACTTCCATCTTCGCAATTTTGTTGTTAACAAATTTTACTTGTGAGCCAACTGAAGATGAAGCGTTTATTACAACGTCATCTGCCCCTTTGAGTTTTAGTTGCTTTAGCGCATATCGTGATAAATCTAAAAGACTCATACGCTTAACCTCACTTTTCTAATTCTAATAGTAGGACCGCCGTGTGTTACGGGCATACCTTGCATAGGTTCACCTTTTCCGCAGGTTGCAGAATGCCACTCAATATCTTTTCCACAGGCATCTATTGACATATACAAAGCTGGAGTAGTAATTTCAATTGCTGGATTCTTAACAGGGTGTTTTATCTTTCCATTTTCTATTAGATAAGCTTCATTGCCGACGTATCTGTTGTTGTAACGCTTGTCATCAATATTCCATTCCATAAAACTCTTCAAGTAAATTCCTAATTTGACATCTTTGATAAGCTCGTTAACTGAATATTCGCCTTTGTCTATGAACGTATTTGACATTCTTACGATTGCTTCTTTGTCAAATTCGCTTGAGCGTGCAGCTCCGTTACTTTTTACATTGAATTCATAAGCCGTTTCCCTGTTATGCAAGAAATCATTTATTACACCTTTTTTTACAAGAAATCTTTCCCGGGCTTTTACACCTTCGTCATCATACAAATAAAAACCATAAGTATTTTTCAGTGTTGGATTCTCAACAAGAGTTACAGCTTTGTTTCCTATTTGCGTTCCAAGCATATCTTTTGTTATGAAAGATTCGCCTGCCTGCGCTGCTTCTCTACCTAAAATTCTGTCGGCTTCAAATGGATGGCCACAGCTTTCGTGAGAAATTATTCCTGTTATTTGCGGAGATGCAACAATGTCTACTTCGCCTTTTGGACAACTTTGTCCATTTGCTAAAGCGTAGTACAAATCCTTAGCTTCTTTAGATATTCTAACAGGTAAATCCCATTTTTCTACATTTTCCCAGCCGCCAGTTGCGCCGTACTGCCACATTCTCTGCGAAGTTTTGGTTCCGTCTTTTACAACAAACATATAGAAGAAATTAGGCCGCGCTATTTGTGATTGTATTTTTGAGCCTTCTGAATTTACATAAAACTTCTTAACAGTCTCATCGTTTAGAGAATAATAGCCTGTCGGAATTTTTATTCCGGTTTTATTAAGAGTAGCATCAACATTTTTCAGCAAGTCAATTTTTATTTTCGGACTTACATCATTTATGTTTTTCTTTTCATAAACTTTGTAAGATTTTTTAGATGGTTTTTCGGATGATAATTTTATATTGTCGCTGTATTTAGCAGATGCAGAAGTTACATCAAGAGCTTTCTTAATAACATCTTGTAACGCGTCTTTTGTAGCTATATTTGTGGAAGCGAATCCAAGTGTATTTTTATTTATTAATCTTACTCCGATACCAAATGAATCCTCAAATCCAGATATTTCAAGACCACCATTTTTTAAAACAAAAGCGTTGGAATTAGTTTCTTCTAATCTCGCTTCAACATAGCTGGCGCCATTTTTACTAGCAAATTTAACCGCGAATTCGGCAAGATCTTCGTACATAAGGTTTATTATTATACGTGATTAAAATAGTTTACTAAGTTATGGTAGATAGAACTAAGCTTGAACAGAAGTTGCAAAAGTTATCTGAGTTGCCAAAGGAAGAGCAGGCTAAAGCGATAAAAACGCTTTTTACGAGAGATGAATTAGATTCTTTGAGACAGAATGCGCAGCAAAGCGGCGTACAGAAATGTATTTTTTGTGCTATAGCTAAGCATAATGTACCAGCGAAGATAGTTTATGATGATGCTAATTTCACCGCTTTTCTTGATATCAATCCAGCCAATCCGGGACATATTTTAGTTATACCAAAGGAGCATTACGAAGTACTTCCCCAACTTCCTGATGCATTACTAAATGCATATATGAAATTACTTAAGATTTTGTCGGCCGCAGTTTTTGAAGCTACAAATGCACAAGGAAGTAATATTATTCAAAATAATGGTGTTGTAGCTGGTCAGGCAGTACCTCACATTCATTTTCATATAATTCCGAGATTTGAAAATGACGGAATAAAAGTAGATTGGACTGCAAAAAAAGTAACCGAAAAACAGCTTGAAAATATACAGCAGAGAATTATTACAACAGCACAAAAAGTAATTGGCGGTGAGCCGGTCTCCCAACAAGTAAAACATACAGAAAGCAAAACTTTTTCTCCACCAGATACCCCAAAACCAGCTAAGAAACAAAAACTAATCAAAGTAAAGAAGAGACGACCATAAACATTAAGTCGCCGGCAAATAAACTGATTAGCAAAGCTACAAAGATCGCCGGCGCCATTGGGATTCCAGTTTTTATCGTTATAGACTTTAACTTACCATCGCGCTCAAGTTGTTTTAGTTTTTCAATAGTTTCTTTATCTATACCTGTTCGTTTTGGCGTGTAGTGTAATTCGCCAACAGAAATATTACCTTTTATCCAATCACCTTCCATAAGATTACTTGGTGATATTTCTTTTGTAAACAGTGGTTTTTTTGTAGTAAGTCTTGCAAGTAAAACTATCGCACCGAAAAGTCCGCTAATTAATATTGTGTTTGCTAATATCGTCATCAAAAATGGCCACAACGATACAGCGGGAAATGTTGCAAGTAGAGCTCCAAAACCCATAAACATTTTCGCATCGCCGCCACCCGTTCCGCCCAAATAATATAGCGTTAAACCTATGGCTAAGAATGACAGGAAGCCAAATAAGGAATAAAGTATTGGTGTAAAACTTGAAGTGATAATTGAGACCACTATATTTCCGATTAAACCAAAAGCAATCATAAAATAATTTACTGAATCAGGAATCCAAGTTTTTTTGTAATCTACATAGGCACCTATGCTTGTGCCAATAACTGCTACGGCTGCAAAAATATAGTGAGCTTCAATCATTATTTTTTCCAAGCTATTATTGTTTGAGATCAGTTATACCTTCATTGCTGACTTCAAACACAGCTTCGCCTTCGGGCAAGTGAGGAGAATCTATCATTCTGGCAATTCTTTTCCCCCCCTTTGATTTTCTTAAATAAACTCTGTAAGTAGAGGCGTGACCTATGATATGTCCACCAATTGCAGTTGTTGGGTTGCCAAAAAAGATAGCGGGATTAGCCATAACTTGATTTGTCATATAAACCGCAAGATTGTATTTATCAGCAGTTCGTTGTAGTGTTCTCAAATGCTTGTTTATTTTTTGTTGCCTATCTGCCAAAGTTCCTCTGCCAGCATATTCTGATCTAAATAAAGATGTAAGAGAATCTACAACTAATAGTTTGATTTTCTTGTTATCTTTTTTTATTAAATCATCAATCTTTTCCGCCAAAAGCATTTGATGATCTGAGCTAAATGCCCGTGCGACGTGAATTCTTTTTAGTATTGCGTCTGAATTAAGTCCTTTTGCATCAGCCATTTGTTTTATTCTTTCTGGTCTGAATGTACCTTCGGTATCTATGAAAACAACATCACCATCTAATCCGCCCTGCTCAATTGGAAGCTGTACATTTACACATAATTGAAAACCAATCTGCGATTTTGATGAGCCAAATTCACCGAAGAATTCACTTAAGCCTCCAGTTTCAATTCCACCTCCAAGTAGTCTATCTAATTCAGTGCTGCCAGTTTTTATCTTTCCAGTTGCGGTTCTCTTTTCTAATACTTCATCACCTGTTTGGAATCCAAGCTCAACTGCAGAACGTGCAACAGCGATAGCTTTTGTTGCAGTAGCCTTTAGCATTCCTGTTGTATCAACTAAAATAGAAGGACTAGTAGTTGCGATTGACATAATGTCATTGAAACCAGCATCTCCGAGTTTTTGTAAAGTAGTAGCGCCTATGCCCGGCAAGTCTGCAATTGTTTTTATTTCTGTTTTTACATCTTTTTCAGTTTTAACCATTTTTTTCTACCAATAATTTTGAAGCAATATTTTTTGGATTCGGATTTAAATCTACGCTGTTGAGCATTATCTCTGTTTGAGCTACGTTTTTATTTTCTTTAGCACCGCCGATGCACTCCACTTGCCTGCCGAGGAGAAATTCATCTAATCTCGCAGACAAAATATTTTCGCCGTCTTTGGTTAGTATTTCATATCCTTCTTTTGCAGTGAAGCCACACACATTTTCAGCAGTATTTCTAAAAGCAACACATCTTATGGTTTCGGTTCCGTCGTCCAAAACAATACTTACTAACATATTTTGTTCAACCTCTGTTTTATTATGCTCTTTGCAAAATGCGCCATCGGGTGTTAATGCAACTTTTTTGTTACACGTTTTGCAGGCGTAGTAAAATCTTGGCGGATATGCTTTTACAATCGTACCTACTACTGAAACATTTTCGCCAGGAATTATTTGCGAAATTATTTTTTTGTTGGTTATTCTACCACTCGCTTTTATGTCTAAACCTTTTGGATTTACAGCAATGAAACTTCTCGCATTTAGATGAATTTCTTTTCCACCAAAATTATTTTGCCGGACATTAGCATCTTTTATCCTAATTATATCTCCCTCGGTTATTTTACCATCTTTAATTGACTGAGTTTTTTTATCCCAGAAAACAACTCGCGCGGTTCCAGTTTGGTCGCTTATTACAATTGATGCGACTTCGCCGACTGAGCCATCTTTTCTTGGAAATGTTCTAACAGAATAGATACGCGTTACTTTTCCAGCGGCATCTATACCTAAATCGCCATTTTCTAATTCGCCAATTTTCCGCGTTTTAGACTGCGGTTTTAATAATTGTACGCCTAATTCAGATGCGATAATATATGCTGCGCCTTCTTCAGACACTAAACCATCAAGAGTGTGGACTTTAGCTTTAATTTGATCTTGAATCATTTCTGGCGATAATCCAGTTTCTTGATGGAGCCTTTCTATTATTTCTGAGATTGGTATACTTTTCATACAAGCACTTGTTTAGCCCTCTAATAGAACATATAAAAATTTGTTTAACGGAGTAGATTAATAGCGATTTAGCTTTAATACCTTTAATTCGTCTTTTACTGCTGTTGGGTCTCCACCACCGTGCCAGCTTAATTTAGGTCTAACTTGTATTGGATAGATGCGCTCCTGCTTATCGTCTAACAATATGGCTGAACCTTTTGTTGCGGGAAGAGAATCAATGTAAACTTGTATAGCCTTTGGCAGATAGGTTGAGGCTATTAAATTAAGAGACTCTATATCAATTCTTGCAGTTACTCTATGAGAGATTACTATATCTGATTGAGTCATAACATCTGTATGAATTTTTCCGGGCTGTTGGGTAGCCATTACAACAGATATACCTGGCTGTCTTCCTTCTCTAAGCAATTGCATCAATGGGTCTGTTGCAAGAGTTTTTGGCTGGTTTTCTTGTGGTAAGAATTCGTGCGCTTCATCTATCATAATCCAAATCATTGGCGCTTCTTCTCCAGTTGTAGCAGTTTCTTTGCCGAGTAAAAATCCGCCACTTGAGATTAGATTTATTTCTTCGGATTTCCTTGCAAGCATTCGGTGCTGCAATATTTTTTTGGAAAGCAAACCAATCACCAGCGCTTTTATTCTGTGTCCACCCTCCTGTTCAGAATATGCGGATAGATCTATGATAGTGTTAGTTCCGCCTTTGAATAACTGCGAAATATTTGTTCCATTTTTACCAAAGATTCCCCACTTCTTTGCGGCGAGAAGTCTATTTTCAATTACATTTCTTTCAGTATCATTTGACCTGTGATCACTTACTGCAAGCTCTATTAAATCATCAATTTCATAATCGCCTAACGTTGTGTTCGCAGCGTCAACTACTCTTTCAAGTAATGTACCTTCGCCGGACACCAATTCTAGATTGAAAATTTCTGCCCAGCTTTCCGCACTTACCTCGTTTGGTTTTAGTGCAAAAGGTATATCTACTGGAATACCTTTCTCTTGGTATTTCTTGAACAGACCAAATGGAACATAAATTATTGGTGAGTAATTTTTGGGAGCTAAACCCCATTCTTTTAACAGCAAATCATCTCTGTAGTTTGGATATTTCATAGTCCAGAAAATACCAAGTGTGTCAAAGATTAATGTAGAAATATTATTGCTAACATCTTTCGGTAAGTCAAGTAACCCTTCTGCAATTACGGATAAAGTATAACTTTTTCCGGAACCTCTTTTACCGGCAACTAAAATAATGTGCGGACTTGCTGCATCCAAATAAACTTGATTTGCTAACGAGACATCTTTTCCGAATTTAACGTAATTCTTGCCGATAAAAATAGCACCTTTTAATCCGTATCTATCCTTGTCTTTTTGGCTTCTTCCAGCAATTATCTCGTAGGCCATACCGCTGTTTAAGTTTAAAAGGTATAATAAAACACTTTCTTTGTGCGCCAGCGTCGCATAACCCGGTACAAAGCAAAAGACTACGCTTTTTGCTAGTCTACTTTGCGGGAGATTGCGACAGTCTCGAACGGCAGCTTTTCTCTCTTCTGCGGAAAGAAACGCTCCCAGGCATCTAAAGAAGCCATAGCATAATATGCTATTGAGATAACTGTTCCCGAAAGGGATTGCAGGTTCAAACGCGCTGAAATCCACGATTTCGCTGGGTTTCTCGCTGAAATTCCTGCCGCTGGCGCTAACCTTTTAAGCCTCTACGAATCGATTTACACTTATGTTAAATCAGCTCAAAACTATAGTGTTTCTGGGAATTCTAACAGGGCTATTGATGAGTATAGGTGGCTTCTTCGGAGGTTTTTACGGAAT
>Ga0208245_1000595_pt1 | contig 28117 bp, 27 predicted proteins | sample RifOxyC1_FD_184035 | JGI IMG/M metagenome (GOLD analysis project Ga0208245, IMG submission 184035) | Soil microbial communities from Rifle, Colorado - Rifle Oxygen_injection C1 (SPAdes) | ecosystem: Environmental > Terrestrial > Deep subsurface > Rock core/Sediment | place: Rifle, Colorado... | reverse complement strand
TGATAGCTTTAGGTATTTGGCCGTAAATTATTTCAGCGCTGATATAAAAGTTGAGGATCTGGACGGTTTGGAGAAGGCCTTAAAACAAGAGTGGAGATAGGTTATCGGGCGAAAGTTGCTGTTGTTCACCTGTAGTCATATTTTTGATTGTGATAAGGCCTTTTTCTGCCTCTTCGGGACCTATGATTGCGACAAAGGGAATACCCCTTTTGGATGCGTATTTGAATTGTTTGTCTAGTTTGACATTGGGATCTGGGTAAAGCTCGGCATTAATTCCTTGAGATCTTAATTGGGAGGACAGTTTAAGTGATTGCGGAAGTAAATCCAGTGAAAAAACCGTGACCAGAACTTTGGAGACTGTAGAAAAGGCTGGGACTAAGCCCATTTGCTGACAGGCTTCCAGAGTGCGGTCAAATCCCAAACCGAATCCGGTACCAGGGATGACAGAGCCGGAAATCTTTTCAATTAATTTATCAAAACGTTCACCGCCCAAAACCGAACCGGCATCAAATTCCGGGATTTTTACTTCCCAAATCGGGCCGGTGGAATATGAAAACGAACGGGCCAGAGTGGGTTCAAATTTATACCAGTCGTTGTCAAAACCCAGATTTTTCAGATATTCAAAAATGATTTGAATGGTGGCGTTAGGCTTTAGGTTTTTGACGTAGTTTAAATAAATTTCAGCTTGGGTTTTCATGATGCCTTTTTTAACCATATCTTCAATGACTCCTTGTTCGCCGATTTTTTCCAATTTGTCGATGGCAACAATTGCCTGATATGGAATGTCTTTAAGTAAGATACGATCGTTTACTAAAACTACGGCCTTTTTAAATCCGAGCTGGCGGTAAATGTCCAGAGAGAGGGCAATAACTTCAGCGTCGGCGGTTGGGCCTTCGATGCCAAAAATATCGGCGTCACACTGGGTGAATTCGCGGTAACGGCCCCTTTGAGTATTTTCGGCTCTGAAAGCCGGCTGAATCTGATATCTTCTAAAGGGCATGGGCAGGGACTGAAAATTGGCTCCGACTACCCGACAAGTGGGGACGGTTTGGTCATAGCGAAGGGCGACTTGGCGACCGCCATTATCTTCAAACTTAAAGAAGAGCTTCTCGTCTTCACCTATTTGACCTTCAAAAAGCTCCAGAGGTTCTAAAGTTGGGGTTTCCATGGGGTCATAGCCCCAGCTTTCACAAATTTGAGCCAGACGATTTCGAAGCCACTGGCGTTTCAAAGCGTCAGCCGGCAGAAAATCGCGAAAACCTTTTAGGGGTTGAATTTGGCTCATTTTCTTAGTTTATCATTGTTTAATTAATATGACACGCCGGGGATTTTCGGGATCTTTTTTCTCCAGATCCAGGCCAACTATTGGCTGCATTAACAATTTCTTTATGGCAATACTGAGCATGGGAGAAGTATCCAGGGTGCGCATTAGCAGAGGCGAACCGGCTTGGCTGAGTTTCTCAGCCAGCTGAGTGCCTATTTTTTGCTTTTGGTATCGGGGATCTACTCCTACCTCGGAGATATAGAAATAACTTTGCAAACCCGGGCTAAATTTAGCCATTTTTTCTTGACCTTCTTGTGTGTCGTATTTTGTTTCAGAAAATTTTAGCCAGTTTAGCTGGTAACCCCAAGCAAACCCAACAGGCGCATCGGAAATTACAGCCAGAAGTGCTACTGCCAATTGTTGACTTAGTTCCTTTTGAATATAGGCAATGCCTCTTTTTTCTCCGAGTGGAGGATCAAACCAGGGAGGGCCGGTAAAGACCCTGTCGTATAGTCTGGCTATTCTGGCCAGGTCGGACGATTGAGTAATGGATTCGATGGTAGCCATGGTTATTTATCTGGAACTCGGGTAACGTCTTGATTCGCCCACCGTTTTGGGAATTAATAAGGCGGGATTTTTGGAAATTTCACCAGCTAGCCATCTGAGAACCAACTCATCCGCCGATCTGTCATCGCGGGCGAAATTCGGCCATCTGACATTGGCCCAGTCAATTTCCATGTTGTTTGGAATATTTATTTTTGATTGATATTTTTCTTTCATAGGGTAGGTGAGGGGAGTCGAACCCCCGTTTACAGCTCCACAAGCTGTCGTGCTAACCGTTGCACCACACCCACCAAGTAGCTTTAGCGGCAACAAAAAACCTCCCGTTACTTGCCACCAAAAAACTGGTAGTAAGGAACGAGAGGCAACAAAAAAGGACCTCCCGCGGTCCCATCCTTTTTCCCCGAAAAATTACTTTCCAGGGCTCTTAGTCTGGCTCGACCGGTAAACGGTGATTTCAGATGGCTGATTTTTACGGTTGGCCTTCTGTACAGTATTTGGCTGTCTCCTTTGGGATCGTGACTCCCATGCAAACGGATTTACGAATTGGAAGGAGTGTAACACTCCTAACCTATAGTTGTCAACCGGTAAAATACACTTGACTGATGGATTACAATATTGATGATGAGGAAAGAGTCATCTGAATACAGAGATTTAGCTTTTTCCTTATGATCGCGGTGGCTTTTTTAAATACGATACGGTTAATTAAAAAAAGCAGCCTGAATAACCCAGTTTCTAACTAGAATGCGCTTATCAGTCGATAGAATACAATACAGACATGGCAACTATTAAATGCAAGGAAGTCAGCTTCGAACAAGACGGAGTTACCTTTAGGGTTAATCGAACACCTGGTGTTTATAAAGTTGTTAGTGTTCAGCCAGTACGGTTCGAAGGATCCGATCAATCGAGTGTGGAGGGGTGCGTTTTGGAACATATGGCTGTTGGTTTGACATTTGTGGGAGCCTCGGCAGTATACCCAGACGCAAAGTGTACGAGGTGCGGAGGAAAAGGGCGATACCAAGTCAAAAGAGTAGCCTGAATTTAAGCTTACGGGGAAACCGGGAGAAGATGTATAGAAAGAATTGAACTGCCTTTGACTACGGCGACGACTTTGAGGTCGGCTTTGAAATCGGTTGTTTTAGCCTTGACCACTTTTCCGGCGTCGACTTTAGTATAGGCAGTGACAGATGATGTTTTGGCGGTAGCTGTGATTTCGGAATATTTGCCAAAAACTGCTTTTCTGGTGTCTGCCGTCGGAACGGGGACTACCAGTAGTCTTTTGGCCACCATAGCTCCGGCACCATCAACGTCACCCATGACTAAAATGTAATCTTTGGGTTTGATATCGGCCGGTGTGCCATCTTTTCCGCCTTTGAGCTTGATGATGGTTTCGGTTGACACTAGGGCACTTTTGGTCAGGCCCAGGTAGGTATTTAAAGTCAAAGTGGCTTCACTTTTTGCGGTAACCTCACCCAGGAAAGCTTTTTTGGAGATGGATTTTTTAATTTCAGCCAACTCCTCGGCAACTTTTTGTTTGACTGAGTCGCGAAGTGTGGCAGTTGGAGTAGCAGTCTGAGCCAATGCCGGTGTTACTACTACCAGTGCTAATGTAAGGAGTAATAGTAGTTTTGATCTCATATTTTGGTGGTGGAATAGGTAACTACGAATTGTTTTGAAGCGGTATTGCCGTTTGAATCAAAAGCCGTAATGGTTAAGCGATTATAGCCACCCTCCAAATCAACATCAGTGGAGAAAGCGCCTTTGTCATCGGCCATAGTCGTTAATTCATCCGATTCGGTCAGGATGATAATGGTAGCCAGAGGGGAGGTTGAACCGCTGACGGTGAGAGTGCTGCTGTTAGTAAAGAGCTCATCTTCGGGTGAAGCAACGGTTAAACTGAGAGTGGAGGGTTGACTGGGAACTGAAGTGGGAGCTGCTTGTGTAGGAGCGGGGATGGCGGAATCCGAAGAAATTTTCGGTTTAAGATTTTTATTGGCGGTCCAGATTCCGAAGGTAATAACTAAACCTAAAATAAATCCCACTAAAACGGCCAGGAACACTTCTTTTTTCATATAAGGTCCCTCACAGATTAATTGACCTTCATTGTCTTGTCAAGACAAGGTTTTCGGTGTATTGTTTAGAACATGGAAATAGCGTATTTAGGCCATGCCAGTTTCAAAATCAAGGGCAAGCAGAAAACAGTGGTGATCGATCCTTACTCAGACAAGGTAGGAAAATTCCCCAGAGACGTAGAAGGAGATATTCTGCTGGTGTCTCACGACCATTTTGATCACAACGCAGTGGAGAAGGTTAAGGGATCGCCGTTTTTGATTAACGGGCCCGGAGAATATGAGGTGGGGGGAGTGTCTGTGGTAGGAGTTCCGTGTTATCACGATGAAGAGAGCGGGGCCAAAAGGGGAACAAATACAATGTTTGTAGTTGAGATTGACGGACTACGGATAGCCCACCTGGGGGATTTGGGACACAAATTAAGCGACGAATCCCTGGATGATATTGGTCCGATTGATGTAGTAATGGTCCCCGTTGGGGGGGTGTATACGGTGGATGCTAAAGTGGCTAAAGAAGTAGTCGGACAACTTGATCCATGGGTGGTAATTCCCATGCATTATAAGCAAGCAGGGTGTGATGTGGGGGAAATTGCCGGAGTGGAGGAGTTTTTGAAAGAAATGAGCAAATCCGAAGTGGTTCCGATTCCTAAATTGGTTCTGACCTCAGATAGGCTTCCAGAAGAGTTGCAGGTGGTGGTATTAGAAAAGAAATCGTGATTCTGAGTAGTTGGGGACTGATTGCCATTTAATATTTGTTTTTTTGTGGTAAATTGAGGGGGCATGCCGGATTTGAAAGTTCCTCCTCATTCACTTGAAGCCGAACAATCGGTTTTGGGGGCGTTACTAATAGATCGGGATGCGGTGGTGGCGGTGGTAGAGTTTTTAAGGCCGGAGCATTTTTACGAGGATAAACACCAGAAAATTTACGAAGTGATCATGGAGCTGTATCAGGACAGAGAACCGGTGGACCTGGTGTCGGTATCTGAAAGTCTGAAAAAGAAAAAGACCGTAAAAAATGTGGGGGGGACGGAGTATCTGACTGAACTGGTGAATAAAGTACCGACAGCCGCTCACGCCGAACACTATGGAAAGTTGGTCAGGGACAATTACACCAAAAGGCAGTTGATTTCGGCTGCGGCCAAAATCTCTGACATGTCGTTTGATGATTCGGGTGACGTAAGACAGATCTTGGATAATGCCGAATCAACGGTGTTTTCACTGGCTCAACAGCACTTAAAACAGGTATTTACCCCGGTAAAAAGTATTCTGGCCGAATCATTTGACCGGTTGGATGAACTACACAAATCAGCCGGAGCCTTAAGAGGGGTACCATCCGGATTTAGTGATCTGGATGAGACTTTAGCCGGAATGCAGGACAGCAATCTGCTGATTTTGGCAGCCAGACCGGGTGTAGGAAAAACCGCTTTTGCACTAAACATTGCTCAAAACGCGGCTTTTAGATATAAACTGCCGGTGGGTTTTTTCTCGCTGGAAATGAGCAAGGAAGAACTGATGGATAGGCTTTTGGTGTCGCAAGCGGAAATTGATGCCTGGAAAATGAAAACCGGAAGATTGGATGAGGATGAATTTTCAAAGTTATCTGATGCGATGGGGGAACTGTATGAAACGCCTTTGTATATTGATGACACTCCGGGGATGTCGATATTGGAAATGCGTACCAAGGCCAGAAGACTTCAGGCTGAACACGGCCTGAGATTGGTGATTGTGGACTACTTACAACTAGCAAGACCGGTGCGAAACCTGGACAATCGGGTGGCCGAAGTATCTGAGGTGTCGCAGGGACTGAAGAATTTAGCCAGGGAATTGAAAGTGCCTGTTCTGGCCCTTTCACAACTGTCCAGGCAGGTTGAGTCTCGGGGAATAAAAAAGCCACAACTGGCTGACCTGCGTGAGTCGGGAGCAATTGAGCAGGATGCCGATGTGGTGATGTTTTTATGGAGAGAAAACGACGAAGATTTGGAAAATATGAAACTGGATATTGCCAAGCACAGAAACGGGGCTTTAAGGTCGCTTAACTTAAGATTCAGAGGTGACAGAATCAAGTTCTATTCAGTGGAAGGAAAGAGGAGAAGTTAGAAGTAGAGAACAGTCAAAAACAAAGCCAGGCTGAAAATAGCAACCAGAATGATACCAAGTCCAGTGAGACGATCTCGGGCAATTTGTTGATTTTTCTTAGTCACTGACAATAGTATGTAGTGGTTTTGTGGGAGTGTCAAGATGTTTTGGGTGATTAGGGCGTTTTGTGATTTGAATAGCGGTTTCTTTTAAGTTAAAATTTATCCTAGTGAAGGATGGCGAGCCTGAGGGGTTAGATCCAAAGCAAATTTTGGGGAAGACTATTGTTGAACTCGCAAACGAGAGCGGGGAAAGTCGACGTGATCATTTTGAGGCATTGTTGTTGTTTTCAAGAAAATTACTTGATCTTTGGGGGGTTCAGAGGCGTTTTGAGACCTGGCACGTCGGTAGCCATACGCAGACAAACAAGAAGCCAAATTTAATTTTTGGCAATCACCCCGGATCGATTGACGTTCCATTGGTTTTGACTACATTACATGATTTGGGAATACTTGATCCGGAGGTTCAGATTCTGGTCTCTGAAATATCTTACCCATTTTATACTAGAAATTTTGGCCACAAGAATTTCGTGGAGGCGTCTAAACGACCAACGGTAATATCAGAAAGTTTAAGAAGGGTGTCTGACAACCTCAACAGGGGCGGACAATTCTTAATTTTTCCAGCCGATAGGACGTTGGAGCCTCAAGGGAAAATTTTGTTTAAGGGGGGGCTTAGATTTATTCTGAGTCAAGTGGGCGGGGATAGAATTGTGAATTCATTTTATATTGATTCCGATTATCAAGGAAGGATTCTTTCCCGTTCGCCAGAGGTTTTGACTGGCATTTTGCACCGTCTTCGTAGTGATTCGGCAGAATTGCCGGTTGTGCCGCAAGTTACTATTGGTATTAAAAGGATAGAGTCATTGTCTGGTCAATGGCGGGAGGATCTAAATACTCCGGGTGGTGATCTGGAAGTGGGGCGGGCTCTTTCCAGAAGATTTTTAGATGAATATGGACTGCAGTAATTTTTTGTGCCCAGGGTGGGAGTCGAACCCACACGAGCTTTTGGCTCATTAGTTTTTGAGACTAACGCGTATACCATTCCGCCACCTGGGCCTGAGATGAGTGTGGTAACATTTTACCATGTGGCCGGTGCTATTTAATTTGGGTTCTGTGAAGATAACGGTTTTTGGCTTATATCTAATAGTGGCTTTGTTGTGGCCTAGTTTTTATATCTGGAGGAAACTGCGGAGTGAAGCTACCAGTAACGAAATATTTGAGTTTACGTTGTATTTGTTTGCTATGGTTTTGTCGGGTGGAATACTGGCACATTTTGTAGATGACGGGAAGTTGGGGATTTCCGGGTGGGGAGCGGTGGTGGTGGGAGTATTTGCATTGCTGTGGTGGTGTAGGCGGAAAAAGTGGGATTTTTGGGAACACTTTGATTGGCTGTCGGTATTGGGGCTTTTGGCTTGGTTTTGGGGGGGACTGGCTTACGGTCCTGGAGCTGCAACCGGTGTAGCCGGAGCTTTAGTATCACTACTGGTAGTGGGTATTGTGAGATCAAATTACAGGCGTTTTAGGTGGTATCCTTCGGGGAGAATGGGGATTGTTGGATTGATTTGTCTGGTGTGCTGGTCACTGTATGAAATTTCGGTTGCAATGGTTGGTAACCACAGGGTATACTGGGGAGGTTTGACCGCCGGACAAATCGTAGCAGCCTGGGTCCTGGCTTATGTAATTGTTGCTATTTATTTGCGAGGAGGAGGAAAACTATCATGGACAAAAAGAACAATGTCAGTCAGAAATTAAAGTTTTTATACCCTTCTGAGGTATTAAAGCCGGTAAGGGAGTATTTGTCTGGAAAACTGTTCGGGCTGGAGAAAAGAAAACAGGAATTGGTGACTGAGGATCCGTATTACGATAAGTCCAGGTTGGACGACAATGCGGCAATTGATGCAGATGCGGCCGAAAGAGTGGGGCACATGGAGGTGTCGGCATTAAGACGGGCAATGGATAAAAACATCATTCAGGTCAGGAAAGCTTTGTCGCGAATTAAATTCGGAAAATACGGGATTTGTGAGAAATGCGCAAAAATGATTGATACGGACAGGTTGATGGTATTTCCCGAGACGACAATTTGTATAACCTGTGAGCGAAAACGGGAAAAGTAGTCAGATGCAAATAATTTTTGAGGACCGGTGGATTTGTGTAGTTAACAAGCCGTGGGGAATGGTGGTAAATAATGCTAAAACCAACAAGGGCCTGACGGTCCAGGATTGGTTTTTGCAGAAGGATTTAGGGCTTGAGGTAGGTGACGGCGAAAAAGATACAGAGTTTGCCTTAAAGGGGGGAGTAGTGCACCGGCTGGATAAAGATACCAGCGGAATATTGGTGCTGGTTAAAACCCTGAAGGCATATAATGGCCTGAAGTCGCAGTTTTTGGAAAGAAAAGTCAGTAAAACATATTTGGCATTGGTGCACGGTGAAATGAAACCGGCAGAGGGGGTGATCAGCCTGCCTATTGAGCGGCATCCTAAAGTGTGGGGGAAGTTTGCCGTGGGTACGGATTTATCGCTGACGGCAATAACGGAGTGGAAAACCATGGGGAAATATACCTGGCAGAACGAAGTGTATACCCTTTTAGAATTAAAGCCACACACCGGCAGAACACATCAATTGCGGGTGCACATGAAACATCTGGAACATCCGATTGTGGCCGATCCGATTTACGGAGGAAAAGCGGCCAAGAAGGATTTGGAGTTGTGCCCTAGGCTATTTTTACACGCCGGAAAGCTGGAATTTAGTCATCCGGATTCAGGTGAACGATTGGAATTTGAAGCTAAGTTACCTGAGGAGCTGGAACTAGTTTTGCAAAAACTGGTACACTGAGAGTGATTTATGGATGTGTTTTCCGTCTTGGCTTTGGTGTTGGGATCAGCTGCCTTGGGCGGAGTAGTGGCTAAAGTATTAAAACAGCCGCCTCTTTTGGGTTATGTAGCTACGGGAATTTTACTTTCACTTACGGGAGGTCTTTCCAGTTCGGAGGTTCGGGGGGTAGTAGAGGTGATGGGAAAGTTGGGGGTGACTTTTCTTTTGTTTTTGGCCGGTTTGGAACTGCCGATGTCAGATCTGAAACGAATGGGCAAAGTGTCTTTGTGGACGGGGATTGGTCAAATCGCGATTTCTTCTGTTCTGGGGTTTGGTTTGGTTAAAGCGCTGGGTTTTTCAAGTTTAACTGCGCTGTACCTGGGTACGGCGGTAAGCTTCGGAAGTACGATTTTGGTCGTGAAACTGCTGTCTGAAAAAGGTGACTTATTAAGTTTGTCGGGAAAGATATCCATGGGGCACTTGCTGGTGCAGGATTTTGTGGCGGTGGGGCTACTGACAATTTTGTCCGGGGTAGCCACGGGAGAGGTGAGTGTGGAGAAGTTGGGGTGGGTGATATTTAAAGTAGTAGTGATGCTTGTAGTATCAATTTGGATTTCAGGGAAACTAATGAGTAAGGTGTTGGATTATTTGGGCTTTTCCACCGAGTTATTATTTATTACTTCGATCGGCTGGTGTCTGGTGGTTGCGGCCGTAGTGGCCTCACCGTGGGTGGGGTTCTCGGTTGAAATAGGTGGCCTGTTAGCAGGTTTGGCTATGGCAAACGCTGCTGAACAGGTGCAAATTGCTTCCCGGGTCAGGCCGCTAAGAGATTTCTTTCTGACCTGGTTTTTTGTGGCTTTGGGAGCCAATTTTAGTATTGATCAGCTGGGGGGAATGGGTTTTGCCGCAGTTTTAATTTCGGTAATGGTTCTAGTTATAAATCCTTTGATTATGATGTCAATTCTGGGACTTTTGGGATATCGGAAACGGACGGCCTTTCTGGCCTCGCTGGCTGTTTCGTCTATTTCCGAGTTTTCCCTGATTATTGTCAGCGGAGCCGTGGGACTATCAATTCTGCCGCCTTCGATATTATCGGTTTTAACCCTGGCGGCCATTATTACCATGCCGGTATCCTCGTACTTAATCTGGAACGATCACAAGATTTTTAAACGAATAAGTCATCTGTTGATATGGATGAAAAAAACCGGAAAATCAGAAAAAGCTGAAGTGCTGGACGGCGAACTTAGCGAACACGGAGTTTTGTTCGGTCACAACCGGGTGGGGGAGAGAGTCAGGCCGGCTTTGGAAAAACTGGTGAATGAAGTGGTGGTGGTAGATTTTAACCCCGAAGTGGTGAGTGAGTTGCGGCAGCAGGGAATAAAGGTTATATATGGCGATATGTCTGATCATGAGCTCTACAGCAAGCTGGCTTTGGATAAATCACCCTTGGTTGTATCAACGGTGCCGGATTTGCATGATAATTTGTTTTTGCTGGGTTGGATTTGTGACTTGAAAAAAAGAGCGGAGAAACATAAAAAGCAGTTGGTGATTGTGACTGCTGCAAACCAGATTGATGCCAAGGAACTATATAAAGCCGGGGCCGATTACGTGTTGCTGCCGCATTTTGTGGGAGGAAATTACTTGTCGTTTGTGCTGGAACAACACAGCAGCGGCAGTGATTTAGACAGGAAATTGGCTAACCTGGAGACATATCTGAAAAAGGAACGAATCAATGGGTAGATGGATAAAAATAGTAGTAGGCAGCGGACTGGTAATCTTACTTATCGCCGGATTGTTTGAGATAGCCGGGTCGTATCAGAGGAGACTGTGGGGAGGAAAGTCCAGATTTACGGTGGTAAGCCTGGGACAACCTACAATTATTTACAGTGTTGATCCGGCTTTTAAAGGAGTAGGGGTCAAACTCATCTTGCCGGATGACCTGATGGTGGATACGGTTGACGGCAGGGGAACCTGGAAAGTGGGGGTACTTCGGCCGTTGGAAAAAAAATACGGTAAGGCATGGCTGATTGATTCATTGGAAAACAGTTTGGGACTGATGATTACCGACAAATTACCCCTGACTAATTTCTGGGACTTTTTAGGATACGGTCTGACTACTTTTGGTATTGACTGGGAAGAAGTAAAAGTATCAGAAACCTATTTGGAGGAAGGAACCGATCCGGACGGAGAAAAGGTATTAGGACTGTCAATGTATTGGTGGAAGAAAGTGGGAGAATTGTTTTTTTCAGCCAACGTGGCTTCCGAAGGGTGGCAGGTATCGGTATTTAACTCTACAAACACAACCGGGCTGGGTTACAAAATGGCCAGGGTGGTGGAAACGGCCGGATTTAAGGTAATCCGGGTGGCAGACACTAATCAGAAAACCGAAAAATGTGTGATTAAAAGCAATTCGGCGGATAGGAATGTTTGGGCGACTCAACTGTTAATTAAAAAGTGGAGCTGTCGGTGGCAGGAAAACAAGGAGTTGCAGGAAAAGGAGATTGAGCTAATCGTGGGGGAGAGTTTTTCAGGTTGGGGTAAACCTTAGTCGTCGTCACTGGGCATCGGTTGGGGCAGATTGTCAGAGTCGGAGTCGGGGTCACCTTTGTCCTCGGACAGTCCCAGGCTTTCAATGTCTTCTTCGGGGGTGGAAACGTCGGGCTTTTCGGAATGAATCAGTTCAGGTGGGGTGAAGGCGGCATAGGTGAGTTTTTCAGTGGAGGGGAAAGACGGAGTGTGGCGGTATTTGGTTGAGCGGTGCAGTTCCTTAATAAAGATTTTCACCGCCTGTTTGGCTTGAGGTTTGCCGATGACGTCGACTGACTTGATCCAGACCTGATACGTGTTGCCGGCTTTGAGAAAGGAACGAAGCTTGGAAGCCAAGTCGTCAGGTAAGCGGCCCAAATAGTCATGGTCTGACAAACTAGTGACGGAAACGCAATGTTCGCGGGCTACGAGTTTGACTTCATCTCCCGGCTGAAGTTTACCAAGGGTTTTTGAATCACCCAAGCGAGTTAAGCTGACGGTTTTGGTAGTACCCGGTTCTTCTAAAAAAGCCGATGATAATATTCTGGGCTGAGAAGTAATGGCCGGTCGACCATGGAAGTTTTTTATCGAATCCAGCCCTTTGGTGGCGATGGTGTTGAATTTATCGATTTTGAGAGTTCTTTTGTAAGCCGACTCGGCTTTGGTTTTTTCCCCGACTTGCAAATAGGCCTTAGCAAGCCGGTTTAAGGCATCAATATCGTTTGATTCTGATCTGAGAATCTGCAGATTCAGTTTGATGGCTTCTTTCCAGTTACAACTTAAAGAAGCTTGGATGGCGAGGTTGGTTAATTCCATGACGTTACAAATGGAAAGTATAACTGCCACCACCTAAAATGCAATACACACATCGGGGTTGGTGGTACAATGGTTTCCAGTATGTCGGGACATTCGAAGTGGGCCACGATTCATAGAGCAAAAGAAGCCAAGGACGCCAAAAAAGGCGCTATTTTCACAAAACTGGCGATGGCGATTGCGATTGCCGTCAAAGAAGGCGGAGGGATAGGGGATCCGGAAAAAAACTTTAAGCTTAGACTGGCGGTAGAAAAAGCCCGGCAGTTGAACATGCCCAAGGATAATATCGGCAGAGCGATTGAAAAAGGAATGGGCGGAGCAGGAGCAGGGGATTTGATCGAAATTATGTATGAAGGATTTTTGCCGGCAGGGTGCGGAGTGTTAGTTGAGGCGGTTACGGACAATAAAGCCAGAACTTCGCAGCAGATCCGGTCGGTTTTGGAAAAAATAGGCGGTTCGATGGGCGGAGCCGGATCGGTATCGCATCTTTTCTCCTCTGTAGGTGAAATAGTTGTCAACATAGAAGGACAAAACCAGGATGATATTGAATTATCAATTATCGATATGGGGGCGACTGATTTTGAAGTAGACGGGAATAGGCTGATGGTTTTTTGTGACCGGTCTAATATTTTTGAAATGAAAGACCAGATGGAAAAATCCGGGCTTAAAGTGGAGCTGGCTGAAGCGATTATGAAGCCCTTGATGCTGGTGGAAGTAGGGGATGAAGTCAAAAAAACACACATTGAAAACGGACTGAACCAACTGGAAGAGTTGGATGACGTGGCCCACGTTTACACCAATTATCAACCGGTATAGTTTAGATGCGAAAAAGACAAAAACTAGTATTTTCGGCAGTATTTTTGGCTCTGTGGCTGGTGGGGGTGCAGTCGGTGAATCTGGAATTGCGGTATCCGCTAATCGGGGTAGCCGGGATCATTGCTTATCTTTTGGGCGTATGGTCGCTTCGGGAAGGATTGTCGGGGATTGAGTGGCTGACGGTAGTTTTGCCTTCGGTATTTTTTACTCTGGCGGTGGGACTGTTTTATATATTACTGCCACAAGCCTGGTGGGCGAGGGGACTTATCGCCTTATTATTCGGAATCGGGCAATATGCACTGCTTCTTACAGCAAACATCTTTTCGGTGGCGGCAATAAGAACGATTGCTTTGTTTCGGGCAGCCTCAGCGGTAGGGTTTGTGATGACCCTGGTTACGGGTTTTCTTCTGTTTGATACCATACTGTCATTTCGGTTGGCTTTTCCTTTAGTGGGGCTTTTGGTTTGCTTGGCTAGCTTTGGATTGTTGCTTCCGGCATTGTGGTCGGTAGAACTACTGCCAAAACTAAACAGGCGAGTATTGTCGTACGCGGTGTGTATATCTTTGGCAATGGGAGTGTTGGCCATGTCGGTATGTTTCTGGCCGATCGGAATTACAGTTTCAAGTTTGTTTTTGTCAACTGCATTGTATGTGATGTTGGGAATCGCCCAACATTATTTTCAGGATAGATTGTTTAATAAAACTGTTTGGGAGTACGTAACGGTAGGGGCGGCGGTGACCATTACAATGTTGGCTACTGCAGGGTGGGGGGTTTAACCGGATAGTTGGCTCTTGAAAATTCGACGATCGAGATTTATTGTGGAAATTAGTGGGAAGCCGACACGAATCACTTGAAGACGAAAAAAAACGGGATGCCAACTCTCATAGGACAGCAGTTACCGATAGACAATTTGCATGGGAAAATAGCTTGATGGCTCAGCAGGGGTTGACGACCGTTTATACAAGCAGAAGAACTCCACCTGCCGGAATGCCGCGAATAGGAACCGATGAATATGACGAATGGAAACGCAAGGCAGAACAAAAGGCTCAAGAAGAAGTTGCTAGCCGGGGTCAGAGGTGAGGGGAGAGGGTGGGGACAAACCTTGTGCATTATCCTATAAGTTATAGGTCATGTTTTCACGAGGGGAGAGGAGTAGTTTTCACAATAAATGCCGATAAATCGGCTTTTTCGAAGCTAAATGATATAGTTTGATCATAATATTATTACACTAGAGGATATCAGGCATTGTGGATAACTGCTAATCCCCGGGGAAGGGATAAATGAAGCTGTTTTTAGAGGATAGAACCAGAGGAGAGAATGGTTAAGACAAACAATTAATTGGCATTAACAAGCCGGAGAGGGGTTAGTACTTCCCCGTTTGGTAATTGACGACATCAATTTGAGTATGATATAACTGAGTATAATATCTCTAACACTCTGTTTAGCCTGTATGGAGAAGACCATGTATTGTGTTACATTTGTCTTACAATAGTTTTATGATCAGCTCACAAACCACTCAAAGCCAGAAACCCTCTTTACCCTACTTTGACGACTTTCTCCTATTTATTAAGACCCAAAACTATTCCGAAGAAACTGTTTACAATTATGAGCGGGATTTAACTTATCTTAGAAATTTCTTCGAAGACCAAAAGTGCCGCTACAAGGACCTAAATAAGCAGTTGTTCAACCAGTTTAAGGTATGGTTGGTCAGCAAGGACCGGAAAATGCCGTTTACGGGGCTTACAGCGCCTCATAGCCTTGAGCCAGCCTCAGTAAACAGGATTTTATCGTCCATCAGAACGTACCTGAGGTATCTAATCGATATGGACCAGAAAGTGCCGGTTCCTCCGGATGCCATTAAGATGATTAAGGCGCCAAAGAAAATAAAACAGGTCGCAGAATTAGATGAATTGATTAGGCTGATTGAGTCTCCACAGAAGTTGGAAAAGGACGAAATAATTGGTTTAAGAAACCGGGTAATGCTGGAAGTTCTAATGTCTACCGGAATGAGAATCTCAGAACTGGCATCTTTGAATAAGAATCAGTTAGACGGAACCGGAAGGCTGTTTATACGCGGTAAAGGTAAAAAGGAACGGTTTGTGTATCTGACTGAACGGGCCTCAACCTGGTTGAACCTGTATCTATCTAAAAGAGATGACCAGGCGCCGGCTATGTTCGTGCCTCTGCGAGGCCCCAACGGGGGGAAGATAACCCGAAGAGTCTCGACTAATTATCTGCAGGCAAAAATCAAGGAATATAGGGAAAAATTAAGGATAAATGTGCCTACTTCAGCTCACTCATTAAGACATGGTTTTGCCACATATTTAGCCGAATCCGGGGCCAATCCGGCTGCGATTCAGGTACTTTTAGGCCATGAATCATTAGATACGACAACCAGATATGTTCATGCTTCGGATAAATTTGCAGAAGATACTCATCATAAGTTTCATCCGGTAAAATAACTTCCCTACTCCCCTACCCCATCTCCCCTCTCTGTGAAAAGAGCTATGTGTGAAAAATGTCTATTTATCCATCTTTTTTTTAAATACCTTTTTATTAGAGTAGTTTTGTGGGAGTTGTTTGATATGGCGGGAATCCGGAAAGGTTAAGATTGCAAACTTTGCAGTTCCTGTTGCGGAAAATGGACCTTCTTGGGTACAAGATGTAAGGAGAAGGCGGAATATGCGATCAGAAGTACACCGAGTAAGGTGAATACCATTTGGTTGCCAACAATAGTGGCCAGAAATCCGGAAACGATGGGGCCTACTATGTAAGCCAGGCTGATGGCCGAGCTTTGCAGTCCAATCATGTCGTTTTTTGACGATCCCAGGCGGTTAATATAATCTTCGAATACGGCGAATATTTCCGGAAATGAAACAGCCAGAAACATTGATGAACAAAAGATAAGCAACAGAATTACCAGCGGATGGGATACAAAGCCTACTCCCAGCAAAACGATCCCGGAAAGCATGGCCATGACAAATGCCAAATGTTTTTTTCCTGTAGGGCTACCGAAACGAGAAAGTAGCAACCCCATAAACAGGCCGGGAAGAGAATATGCCGATAAAAAGAAGGCACCTGAGCTGTGGGACTTAAGTAGATCCTGTGAGACAAGAGTGCCGACGGTCCAGTAGGTGGAGTCGACTAAAAAAAGCAAAAAGAGGAAAAAGTAGACCGGCCAGACTTTTTTAAACAATATAAACCAGGCATCCAGCTCCAGAAGGATGCTGCCATTATTCGATGCAGGTTGAATAGGCGGGGTAGATTTAGCTAATCGGTGAAAGATGGTCAGAGCAAAAGCGGCCATTAAATGAAAACAAATTGCGGTCACAAAAACATAGGATGTTTGTCCTAAGGATAGTAGTAATCCGGCGACAACGGGACCTATGAAGTAGGCAGTGGCCCGAAATGAGCTGAGAATGCCCCAGGCGTTGGCATAGTGGGATTTGGGTACCTGAGTGTCGACAAAATTAATATCAGCAAACTGCAGCAATTCATAATAAATGCCCCAGGCGATCATGCCTAAAACAAAAACGGGATAGTACGGGGGAAGAGTAAGAAAAAGAATGGGATAACTGAGAGCAAAAATCAGGGCAGTCTTAAAAAAGAAGACATGCGATTTATTTTTAAAAATGCGGGAGAACGTAAAATCACAGAATATTCCAACCAAAGAGGATAGGGCAATGATGATTCCCATGACGCCGGAGTCGGCGACGTGGCTTTCGATATAGATAGGGGCGATGTATGACATTAACGAGTCCCCTACTCCAACCAGAAAGACTATCAGTGAAAAAGGAACAACCAATGCCCAGGGGGATGTTTTGGGAAAAACATGATGATGGTGACCTAAAACTGTTGCAAGAAAGATACTCACAAAGAAAGTATATACCTGAATTACGAACTGCGTCTTCTGCTTGTCCTTGGTCCCAATTCAGCTTCAATACTGGCTTTAACAAGTCGAGCTTCGGAAGGATCGTCGATTTTGGGAAGAATTATTCTTTCTACAATGTCAACGACTGCTGCGTCTCTATCATTCAGTTCAAGAATGATATCAGTAGTTTCACGAAGTGAAACTGGTTGGGTGATGGGTTCGGTTGATTCCCCTTGTTGGTAGGCATTATACATTTCCCTAAGTCTATTGGCAGCTCTGAGCACCTCGTGGATTTGACTAAGATCCCTCGCGATTTCGGGATTGGTGGCAAGAATTGAAGAAGCAGTAGCTGTTTCTTGGTTGTTGAAGGTTTGATTCCAACAGGCCCTGACTTCACTTTCGGTTAATGTGGCCATGGAATCGGTGTGCGGGGCTAATATTTCAGCTTCATGACTGAAAAAACCACCTCTCGGATTTTCAAACGGAGGATAACCGATATTTTCGAATCTGGCTCGGGATTTGATTTCCGGAGATAACGGGCTAGTGCCAAGATAATTTGGAGACCTATTCATAGAGCCGATAAATAATACTGTGGGTTCGGCTTGGATAGTTTTTTTTAGACTACCTTCGGTAAAAATCATTCTCCGGCGATAGTCAAATAAGGGATTGTGAAGTTTGGCTACTCCGGGATGTAAAGCGTTAATTTCGTCCCAAAAAACAATTGCACCCGGAGTTTGAATTCCTTCGACCAGCTGTGAAGGTAAACGATAGGTTCCTTTTTCGGGATTATAGCCATATTCGAATTGTAAATCTTCTTTGGCGGTGTGAACGTTGCAGGGTACGGTAAAGATTTCGCGTCTGGTTAGGGCGGCAATCATATCTATTAATACATTTTTTCCAGTTCCAGCATCACCCTGAAGAATAAGTATGCCTGAGTGATGTAGAAGTTGAAAATTGAGAGTTTGAAGAATTTTTTCTAATAGCATTTTATGATATTCAGTTAGTCTCCATTTGGGGTCAAAGTCTGGAATATTTCGAGTTTGGCCCTCAAAATAAGCTCTGGCTTCAAGTGAATATTTTTCTATGAGAGCTTGAGTTTGGGGATTTTGCAAATCTGGGGTGACCATAACATCTCGGTCGGTATGGGGTTTCCAAACTCGGCCCCGGGAGTCTTCAAAAGCCAAAGGAGACCAGAAACCTGAACCGGGAGTAAATGTTGGTTGCCAAACAACGGGTGTTTCTTTGAAAACAGGAAATGTGGTGTGACCAATAGTTACGGAACTACCATCTGTCGATGTTTGGCCTAAACGATTGCGATTATCCAGAGTTTGGCGGCGGATAGAAAGAAGTATATCCAAGCGAGTTTCTTCCGGTTGGCGTAATTCATCAGGCAGAGATAAAAGTTTGGCGCGCAAAGCTATTACTTCGGGATCTCGTTGCATGCGGTTTAATTCTTGAGTGGAAGTGATTTGTTCAATACGGTTTTGAAGGGTTTGTAACTCTTGTCTGGATTGAGCTATTATTTCCGCGTATCTAGTTCTGGTTTGAGCCTCAAGAGCTTCCGTGCGAGCTAAAATTCGTTGACGTTGTTCGGTAATGATTGTTTGATATTTTTGCATCAACTCTTGGCGAATTGCCGGGTCTCTTATGCTGTGGATCATCTGTTCTATGTGCTTGGCTTCTGGGGAACTGAGAAAGGCGGAGGTTTCGTTAAGTGATCCGGTTTGAGAGACTACTTCGCCTATGTTGGGTAAACTTTCAGAAACAGCTTGGATTAATTCTTCCTGATATTTTTTAACAATTTCTTCTTTCCGTTGTTCTAATTGTTTTAATTGCGTATCCAGTTTGGCACGCTGTTCGGGGTTGGTGATGTTTAAGTCTCGACGCAGGTTAAGTATTGTCAAAAAATCCCGATCGAGTCCCAAAGTATCACCAACTGAGCTAACTGCAACCAAACGGGATTCTAGTCCATTAACCTGGTTTTCTAGATGATGAGTTTTAAGAGAGCTGAGGGTTTGTTCGGCTTTTTCCGTAAACTCATCGACCACTTGCGTGAATCCATGAAGTTCGGGGCGGGCTTTAATGGCTTGGAGGTCGTCTAATATTAATTCTACTGTTTCAGGGCTAGTGGCCTTGGCTAGCTTGTCATTAACTTGTTCAGCAATGGTTTGTCTTAAAGTTTGGGCGACTGACTCATTAGTGATGCCTTCCTCTTGGGCTTGATCGCCAAGTTTGAGCCGGGCGAATTTTTCCTGAAGTTGGGTTAGGGCAGCTTGTTTTTTGACTAGACTTTCCTTGTCACCGCCGTTGGGGGTGGCAAGGAAGTTGGTTTGGATTTCTCGGAGACGGTTTTGGGTGTCAACAAATAAAATGTCTCCCTGACTATCCAGCGTGAAAGGGCCTTTTACTTGGTCAAAAACGGCAGCCTCTTGTCCGGTAGTTATATCAACGATATGAAGATTTTGATCTAAGGTTCTGGCTACTAAAAAATTACCATTAGGGTCAATTTGAATTTCAGCCGGTTTTTCAAGTTGGAATTGGGGTTGTGGAGTGGGATCTGAGGTTCTAGTGGCTGCTTGGCTAATGTCTAAGGTATTTATTTGGCCTTCTGGGGAAATAAAGTACAAAGTGTCGGGGCTAGTCGGATTCCGGACTGGTTTAGTTCCCGAATAGCTACTAAGAACCTCTCCTTGGGGGTTAGTGATTTCGATTATGTTTTCCCTGGTTCGAAGGCTGAGATTTGGAGTGAGCTGGTTTTCTATAATTTGAAGTTCTGTGGCTAAAGCCCCTTTTACCGCCTTTTTTTCACTGGGGTCGGTGGGTCTAATGATGAATCGGGATTTCCCGGTGGTAACAATAAAAACCCGGCCCTCTTCTGGGTGTTTTTGAACTTCGATTTTCCAGGCGTCAGGTGAAACTATGTGACCAGATTGCTTGGCCACTGTAGAACTATCAGTGAGTTCCTGGCTGGAACTATTGTAACTAGAACGACTAGTAGGAACGTCGTTTGCAGCTGCGATAAAACTTGTGTCTAATTCGAGAATTTCTGCGTCTGAGAAGCCAAGTTTTTTAAATGCAGCTTTGTTACTATCTGTTCCAGCTCTACGGACATTGATGTAAGAGTCAGGATGGGCAGTTGCAAACTCGGCGAAACTTGGGTCGAGGGAGACGGTGGTAACTTGTCCAGTGGCGTCATAGGTGCGGGCTTCAGTGTGTCCTTCGTTAGAGACTAAAACAACGACTGTATTATTGATACTTCTAATTTCAGTAATTTCTCCGGGTTGATCGCCAGGAAATCTTTCAGGTGGTAGAAGAGCGGTGGTGTGAGTTAATGTAAGCAAGCTGAGTGCTCGTAAATTCGCGTCTGCAGTAGCTTTAGATCTCCCGTTGTCGAGGGTTGATTTCTCTTCTTCTTGGGACATATAGATATTCTGATTATATATTAGGTATTCAGACTTTTAAAATGCTTGAAGCTAGTTTTTAAACGAGCACTTATAAGTTCAGGAGCATCAGTAAATTTTTCCGGATAGACGCAATTTTGTTTTTCAAAGTATAAATTTAGTGCTTCTTGTATTTGTTCACGTTCTTGGGAATTTTCGGATAATCCGATGGCAATGATAGTAGTTCTACCTTTGTGGCTGTTAATGAATTCTTTCAGGTCTTCTCCGGTTAATCCGGAATTGGCTCCCCCATCAGTGATCACAAATATTAAACCGTGTGATTGGGGTGAGCGACGGAGACGTGTATCAAGGGCTGTGAAGGTAGTTTCCATTCCGGCATGAATATTGGTTGACCAACCGCTGGCGTTGGTGGCATCGATTAGTTTAGGTTTAATGCGTTCTTGAGGATTTTCAAAGTCTTGTTCGAATGACTTAACGATCTCAGCCGATTCACCGAAAGCGGTAGCCATAAAAGGGGTGTGAAACAAATGACAGACTTTGGCCAGGAAAATCGTAGACATTCTGGCAATTTGAGTTTTTACTCCCTCCATTGAGCCAGTGTCGTCTATTACCAGAGCGACTAATAGATTGGGATCTCCCTCTGGGAGTAAATGTGGTCGTTCGTAAATTCTGGTATCCCCGACAGGTAGTCTTCTAGGTAAACTGCGGCGATTGATTTTTGGTCCAGAAAAAAAATTGCCCTGGTGATTTAGAGAAAGGTTTTGAGGCAGAAGATCCTTGTTTTGTCTGACAAAGCGATTAATCAATCCAATGATGCTGTTTTCTAATTCTTGATAAAGCCTAAATTTATCAATTTCTTCGTCTTCGAACCCGGCCTTTTGCATTTGTTCCTTTTCAGCCGCCTGACGAATGGTCTCATCGGCCTGCTGACGAGCGGCGGCTTTGGCCTGGTCAGACGCTTCTGACTCAGCTGTTTCTATCTGATCGATTTCTTCTTCAAGGTGTTGATAGTCTCTTTCGATATTTTGCTGTTTTTTCTTGTCTACCAATGTTGGGCGGGCTCGATATTCTCCTTTGGAAGAGTCTTTTTCAAGATGAACTGATTTTGGGATAAGTTGTTCTAGATCCTCCTTTTGTTGCTCATCCATCGCCTGACGAGCACGTGAGGCCAACCTTTCGCGATTAGTTTCTGGAAGTTGGTCGAGTTGTTTCTTTAGCTCCTGAATTTCTTCGGGAGAGAGTTTGGATAAATCGCATCGGCCTTCTTTGGGTGGCGGTGGTGTTTGTGGTTCAGGCTCTGATTTTGGATTACCTGACATTAGACGTTTGAAGAACTCCTTTAATGTTCCGGATCCTGGCCCTTCTTTATCTGGTGGCGAGTTTTCTGCAGGAGAATTTCCTGAGGAATTATTTTGATTGTTTTGATGAATTTGCCGCAATTGCTCATTTTGTATTTCCTCTGATTCGAGGTTTTTGGTAATGTTCCAGATTTGCCTTTGTAGCAAACGAAGTTGTTGCGGGTCTGTTGTTTGAAAATATTGATGCAGAAGCGGGTTGACCTCTTGGCAAATTTTCCCCACATCGGTATCTTTGAGTTCTGGGATATCTTCACCATAAAGCCATTGGTAGTGGGCGTTGTAGGCAAATTGCATGGGAGCAGGACGATTTTTGATGGGGACCTCTGATAAGCGTTTTTTAAGTTCTTCTCCCATGGATTCTCTAATATGTTGGTCGATTGTGGGAGATTCCGCACCCACCAGAATATTGACTCTGGGGTCTTCCATGCCTTCGAAGATGGCCCAGAAGGTGGTGGCTAGGTGTTGTTCGTCGGTGGCTTGGCGTTGGCCGACAAACATGTCTTTAAAATTAGTAAATCTGGCATGACCACCCTCGTGTCTAAGTGGGGGTATGGCTTGGGCCAGATCCATGTTTCTGCTTAGAGTAACGTCGTCGTACAGTAGTTGGTGAGGTTCAAGTGAACTCGGATCTATATGGTCTAGTGAGGGCAGATCACCATTAATATATCGTTCAATTTCTGGAATAACTTTGGGATCTATAGAACAAGCCCAAAGCCCCTCTTGACCTGAGGGAAGAACTTGCAAGTCATATTGTCGGGAAAACATTCTCCCCAGGTGGACTATTAGCCTTTTTTCGTTGAGTGTAAGTTTGCGCTCAACCGGAGGTTTTTTTTCTTGTCTAAATAACGATTTCAAACTTGTTCTTTCTGCATCCATACTGCAATTATTGCACAATGCTTAAAGCGTACCCAAAAAGTTCATGATTTCGTCCGAGACACTAGTCGTGAAATATTCAGTTACATCAACGGCAGGAACCAATTTGAGGGTTTTAAAGTCCCCTCCGGGAAGCGCTTTAATAGATGAAATTTTACAATGGTAGTACAAGGCTATGATTCTGATTTTTTTGGCAGGAGAATCAGGAATGAGGCGGGCGTGGACAAGATTTAAAGGTTTACAATTGAGGTGGGTTTCCCGAAGCACAGTACTAACGATCTCTTTTTCGAAATTTAACGAGGAGAATTTTCCCGATGGAAAGGTCCATGACAGATGCTTCAGGTGGGGATCTTTGTGTTTTCTTTGACCTATTAATACTTTATGTGACCTGCTGATGATGGCAACTCCAATGACCAGGGTGGGTTTGGGTTTTTGAGCAGAAATTAACTCGTAATAATTTTTTAATATTTGATTTGGACTGAAAGAATTGTTTTCTAAATTGTTCGAAATGTTGGCAGTGGAGCTAATTTTGTGTGATTTGTCGAAATAATCTATCGCTTCTCTGATCAATTGAGAGCGATTCTTTTGAAATTTGTTTTGTAGCTTGTTTAAAGTGCTCTCGGTGTAGCTTGATAAGGAAAAGGCTTTAATACTTGATTTGTTATCCATAGTTATTAATTATTATAAATTATTATTAATAATACATCAACTATTATTTATAGTATATTTTTCAAGCACGAAATATAAAAATTAAGTCTATAATAAGGCACAAAAAAACTTGACAATGTATTTTGTATTACTTCAAACTGTGTTTGATACTTATTGATATGCTTTGACCGAAATGAAAATTGAAGACATCAAAAATATGAAAGTGATCTACAACGGGTCGGATGATGACGTTCTTGAGGACGTTAAGGTAACTGACGAAGAAACGTTTTACGGGGCTAATAAAATTTACGAAACCTTGAGTACTAAATACCCAAACGTGCAACTGGTTTTAATTCGTAAAGAGTCAATTGCTGAGCAACTTGCAGAGTTTGAAGAAGGCAGTCTGGTGTTTAACTACTGTGAATGGACGGGCAACAATATTAAAGATGAACTGGAGCTGTTAAAAGAAGTGGAAGCGAGAAATTTTCCGTATACAGGATGCAGTTACGATGAACATGGTCTGCTTTTAGATAAAACAATCATGAAGAATGAAATTAAAAAAAGAGGTTTTGATAATTTGAATTATATTTTTGCTGATGAAAATACTGATGTTTCTGAACTGAACGGATTGTCTTTTCCGGTAATTATCAAACCCACGCTGGAACATTGCAGTATCGGTTTGGATGATGATTCAGTGGCCTTTGATGCACAGACGGCTTTGGATAAGGCTAAAAGTGTCAGTAAAAAATACCAGCAGAAGGTGATGGTTGAGGAATTTGCCAACGGTAATGAATATCAGGCGTTTGTGTTCGAAACTGAGAAAGGCCTGGAAACCCTTCCGGTTTATGAGACAAGGTATAAAGCTTCGGATAAACCGGTGCTGGTGACTTTTGAAGACAATTGGACAGACAGTCATATTGATGAAAAAGTAGAGCGCATAGGAATTTTGCAGGACCAGGAGAAAGATCAGGCGATCAGACTTCTGGCGACAAAGTTGTTTGCCAGTTTTGGCGGCAAGGGTTATGTGAGAGTGGATTTCAGGGAGCGAGATGGCAAGTTGTATGTGTTGGAGCTAAATCCCAACCCATCGATAGCCTGGACCGATGAACAGGACTTTATAAATGTGTGCGCGACAGGAGCAGGCATGACTTTTGAACAGGTATTAGATTGGGTAGTATCAGGAGCCAGAAAAGTATGAACGCCCTCCCCTATCCTATTTCAGTATCGATTCTGTATTACGGTGGAACTGCCGGGGATATGCAGGACACTTTAGAAGGAGTCAAAAGCCTGAGTGCTGCCCTTAAGAGCAAGGGGCATATGGTCAGAACGGCAGAAGTAAATGCTAAGAATTGGCAAAGAGCAGTTATGGTACCCGGAGATGTGGTATTTAACCTGGTAGAGGATGAAGATTACAGCCTGTACACAAAAGTGGCAAAGAAATTAGACAGAATGGGTAAGGCTCAGGTGGGAATCGGATGGCAGGGTTTGCGATTTGTGGTTAAAAAAGCCCGGGTCAAAAGAAAAATGTGGCGAGTCGGAATTCCGACTCCTGGATACAGGGTGATTAACAGAAGAACCAAGATAGGTTCAATCAGGGGGTTGGAGTATCCGCTGATTGTTAAGCCTTCGGGACAACATGCCGGAATCGGCATCAGCCAGGATTCGGTGGTAATCGACAAAGATGAATTGGCACAGCGGGTTAAATACCTGTTTAAGAATTTTTCCGGTGAGGTGGTGGCTGAAGAATATATTGAAGGAAGGGAAATTCAGGTGACAGTGTTGGGAAACGGTAATAAACTTCTGGCACTAACTCCGGCTGAGATTATTTTTGGCGGGGAATATAAGGATAACTGGAACGTGTATACCTATGAAGCAAAATGGGAAAAAACCAGTTGGGAATATTGGGATGCCAGAGTGGCGTGTCCCCCAGTACTTGAGGATAAATTGTTAAAAAAGATTGAAAATGTTTCGAAAAAATCTTTTAAGGCGATGGCCTGTCGGGATGTGGCCAGGTTTGATATCAGGCTTGATAATAAAGATAGAGTTTTTGTAGTCGATGTAAATATGTGTCCGAGTTTGAATGAATTGGATGAACAGGACGCAACTGTGATTTCTGCAAAAACCATGGGACTTAGCTACGAAGATCTTATTGAAAATGTAGTGGCCATCGCTTATAAAAGAACATACAAATCTTTACCCGATAGGGTGAGAGAAAGATGCTTTTTATTGGCATCACCAAATATATGATTTTACAAGACGGAACTACCAATGAAGAGTTTGGCCAGGAACTGGTCTTAAACTTATATGATTGTGATCTGGAAAAAATTTCCAGCGGTGATCATATTAAAAAATTTGTGGAAACACTTTGTGACGACGTGATTTTAATGAAAAGATACGGCGAGGCATTGATTCCTCACTTTGGTCACGATAATCCGGTGACTTCCGGTTATTCACTGGTGCAACTGATTGAAACCAGCTCGATTACGGCTCACTTTTCAGAGTATAAAAAATCGGTTTACCTGAATATTTTTTCTTGTAAGTGGTTTGATCCCAAAAAGGCGGAAGAGTTTTCTAAGAATTGGTTTGGGGCCAAAACGAGCACCTCGACTTTTCTGGAGAGAAAGTAAACTAAATATCAGGGAAGATATATTTTTTTGGTGGAGTTTCTGAATTTCGGTAAGTGTTTGGGGTCTCTGGCCAAAACCAGCATCAGTCGGTTTCTCCAGCGTTTGTACAGTTGGTAGCGGCGAATTGAATGTTCGGCTTTGACCCGTTGGTAGTCGTAGTCGTACCAGCGGTCCAGAAAATCGGTCCAGCGATATGATTTTTTGGTGCCAGTGTATGAGTCCAAAAGAATGATCCGGCTGGATCTGGAAGAAAACCCGGAAACGGTAGCGTAATGGCCGGTTTCTTCGTGGGGAGTGGCGTCTTTATAGAGATAGTCGACAATGACGGCCCGAGGCTGGCCAGCCGCGTATTTTAAGGCTGATTGAAGGTGTTTAAGGGTAGCCCATTCAATGGCCATGACATAGACGCCCTTGCGATTGGCGCCTCTTATTAGGTTGGGAATTGAGGTGCCCCGGGAGTTGGTTTTACAAATGGTTTTAAGCTCTTTGACGGAGCTTTTGACCCTAAGGATACTCAGGGCTGTTTTCAAGGCTACCGGGCCACAGGAAAAATCGTCTGGTTGGAATACGGGTTTAGCTTTGGAGCGGCTCATAATTAGGGCATTTTACCCTAAAACAGGCTCAAAGGTAACCCTGCCCGAATATTACCCAAAACATCAGATTTTTTCAAAGATTTTCGTCTGAGTTTTCGGATTTTCGTGAATTAATTTCCATGATTTGTCGATTAATAATTGTGAATCAGGAGATCGTTGTAATAAATATTTATATGAAAGATCCGTTTTTTCCGAATCGTGATAAAAATTTTCAGACGGCAAATAAAACAAGTTATTAATTCCCGAAACTAACACCGGATCGGAATGAGAAATGCGGCTGCCGATGAAATTATCAGTGTCATAGTAATCACCAAAGTCAAAATTGAGATGGTCAGATAAAAAATCTGATGTAGTTTGAGTGCCCAGAAGTACCGGAAGGAATTTGTAATTGGCAAACAGGCGGTAAACCAATGATGTAAATGCAATAAATAAAATTAATCCCACTATAAATTTGTGAAGTGGCTGATCTTTTAGATTTTTAATCACCAAAGCAGTGGTAACAGATAGCGCGGGCAGATACGGAAGAATAAACCGGCCGCCGCCGGTTCTGGGGGTAATAAACCAGGCAAGTAATGAAAGCAGTGAGTATAAAAATATTAATTGCACTCCCCTACTCTGTTTTTTAAAATTAATTAATAAGACTAAGGGTGCGGTAATTATGTAAATCGGCGATAAAGGATCCGCATTTTTAGTAAACAAGGTCCAGAAGTCCAAAAGATTTAAAGAAATCTGATGCGGGCCTAAAATGTCCGAAAATACCGGATAAAAAGGATTCCCGGTGTTAATGTAGGCAAAAATAAACCAAGGAAGCGGGATAAGAAGAGTTAATAAAACATACTTAATGGTTTCCTGAGCAGATTTTTTACTGAAAATCAGTAAAAGAATATAAATCGGTAATGATGCGAGTGCGATAAGTTTAGAACTAACAGCCAGACCCAGTGTAATGGCGCCAGCTGTGTATTTGTCTTTAATAAATAAAAGTAGTGCTAAGCTTTCAAAAAAGGTTCTGGTTAGATCTACATAGGCGGTGGTTGATTGCCAGGCAAACACCAGATTGCTTGTGAGAATCAAAACACTAAGAAGTGAATATTTAACTGATAAAAATTTCCGAGCCAGTTTGTAGGTGACAATTAAGGACATAAGTCCGAATCCATAGTGAATTAATTTGGGAATGATTGCCCCACCAGCGGAAAGACCGGCGGCATATAGAGTCTCTGTAAGCTTTGGCATGACCGAATATTTGAAAACCGGGCCCGGAATATAATCTATGACTTGTCTAGTAAGCCAAATTTTGGGAAGTGTTAAGTGATACCACAGGGCGTCAAATCCCAATTCCGGACCTAAGGCCCCGATCAAATTAATTAAACACTGAATACTCAAAATCAGGATGAGAAGTTTAGTAATCCGGTCAGTTTTAGGTAATCTAAAATTAAGTTTGTTGTGAAAGTAAATCGCTGTAATGACGACCCAAGACAGGGTGAAAGCTGAGATATTGGCACTTGTAAGAATGCCCAATACTCCCAAAGCAAAAATTCCGTATGAATATATGCCAATTAATACAGCTACGGCAAACATACTCCGGCTTTACAAAGTAAATGATTAAAATACACGCCGAGGATGATGGCAGACCAGATGACGAATAAAAGTCGATTCACGAGAAGGATTTTACCCTAACGGGTCTCGTAGTACAGGGTGACTGAGGAGGTGATGTCGGTTGACCCGGGTTCGATACTGGTTTCCGGAGCTCCTCC
>Ga0208245_1000594_pt1 | contig 28261 bp, 18 predicted proteins | sample RifOxyC1_FD_184035 | JGI IMG/M metagenome (GOLD analysis project Ga0208245, IMG submission 184035) | Soil microbial communities from Rifle, Colorado - Rifle Oxygen_injection C1 (SPAdes) | ecosystem: Environmental > Terrestrial > Deep subsurface > Rock core/Sediment | place: Rifle, Colorado... | reverse complement strand
ACTAGAAGTATCGGTCTCAGAGGAAATTAAGACCAAGGAAGCCCCACCTGGGACTCCTGCTAAAGTCGCTCAAAAAAATGAAGAGAAGCTTCCGCCAGCAGAAGTAGAAAAAAGGCAGAAAATAATGTTGGAGTATACGAGATTACTTGCCCGTTATGTTGAACCTCATAATAAAAAATCCAGATGGGTTAAAAAGGAAGACTTACCGAGGCTCTTGGCTGACGGAAAGGATTTGGTAGCCATGTGCAATCTTCCTAGGGGGAATTATGCCGGTATTGCGGCTCTTGCTCACAGTCAAATGGATGATAAAGACCCATTGAGGTTTTTTGTTATGCAAAAAGGGATGGTGATTATAAACCCTGTGATAATCACCCACACCAAAACAACGGTGGAAAAAAATGAAGGCTGCATGAGTCATCCATATAAGCCAGTTAAGACTGGCGTACCACGTTATAATAAAATTACAGTTATATATCAAACATTAGAACGACTTGATGATAAATCAGAACCTACAATTTCCAAACCAATTACTGAAGGATTTAATGGGAGTGCGGGTCATGTATTTTCCCACGAGGTGGATCATTGTAATGGTCAAAATATATATGATAAAAACTTTAATCCTGAGAATATTGGTTTTTTTGGGGATGGACCAATTGATGAAAAAGAAATAAGAAAATTATATGAATAAAAAAAATATTTCGGGAAAAATATATGGTGAATGGATTGTTATGTCGTCTTTTAGAATAAAAAAACATGGAACACAATGGCTCTGTAAATGTTCTTGTGGAGAAAAGAGATGGGTTTGGGCCAGACATCTCTCATCAGGAGCATCAAAATCATGTGGTTGTCTAAAGGCTAAACAAACATCAAAAAGGTTTTTAAAACATGGTGGATATACAAAGATGGTGGGCAAGAGTATGAAAACATCTCCAGAGTTGGCTTTTTGTAGACGTTTTACAGCCATGAGGGCACGATGTGAGAATGTAAATGATTCGACTTATAAGTATTATGGCGGAAGAGGTATAAAAAATAAGTGGAAATCATTCATAGATTTTAAAAATGATATGTTAGAATCATTTTTAAAACACGTAGCTATCAATGATCTTTCCAATACAACGTTAGATAGATGTGATGGGGATGGAGATTATTCACTAAAAAATTGTAGATGGGCTACGAGAAAAAAACAATCATTAAATACTCACAATGTTCATTTACTAACATATAATGGTAAAACAGATTCTATTAATGGTTGGTCAATTAGATTAAAAATACCAGGAGAGACCATCCGTAGACGGATTATGAATTATGGATGGAGTACTAAGAAAGCATTAACAACTCCGGCGCAGGGAACCAGGGGGGGTTGGTCAGTATAGTGGTCGATGCAATATTAGAAATAATTAATAATAAATACTATGGAAAAATTAGAATGTCATGATTGTAAAAAACTATTAAAAGAGGGGGAAGAATATATGCCATATTCTGTTGGTAAAGATATCTATGTCAAGTGTAAAGAATGCCATAAAAAAGATCCATTATTAAGGAATTATCAGAAAGTAGAATGCTATAGCCGTGTGGTAGGTTATATCCGACCGGTGGAACAATGGAATCCTGGGAAGAAAGCAGAATTTAAAGATAGAAAGAATTTTAAAGTAAAATAATTAATAAATTAAAAATATGGAAAATGAAACACAAGATTACATCCTAGATTACGAGGCCTTTTCCAACAACTTCAAGAAGACCGAGGTGTCAGGTGAAGAAGTGGGCGAAATGATTATGCGTTTGGCGGGACACTTTGCTCGCTACAATATGAAAATGGGAGACGCCCTACGATTCTTTTCTAAAGTTAAAGCAGATTTCCAAGGACAAGTTGATCCTAATACTGGAAAAGCCATGTCCAGCTCTAAGGCGGAAATTCTAGCTGATGCCACCCCCGAGGCGGCAGAATTTGAAATGTCTAGGATACATGTCACAAATTTAGAACAATATATAAACGCTCTGAAAGCACTTCAAAAGGGAGTACTTACAGAATATAGTCATTCGGTTTAAGAATTCTTTAATAATTAATTCTATGATGATAGATCGCATTTGCAAAATATGCGGTAACCGCTTTTTTGCTATAAAGACAACTCAATTTTTTTGTTGTCGCCGGTGTTTCAAAAAAGATTTTTACATGAGAACTAAAATTAAACTTCAAGAACACCAACAGAATCATGCTTATCCCAAAAAACATTGTGACTTCTGCGGGACCATGTCTGAATTAAATTTCGACCCCATTGCATTCCCCAGGCTCTTTAATGTCTGGCGGTGTCCCAAGTGTGGGGTTAGCAATGACCTTGTCTGGAAAAATTATGAAAAACCCAATTCACACCAAATTATCAATCAAATACTGGTATCTATGAGTAATGAAATCCACCAGGAGGTTATGCCCAAGTATCAAGTTTATCAATTACCAATCGCAAGACCGGAACAGGGAAATCCATCAATAGTTACATTGACTTGTGAGATGCTGAATATATTAGATATTCAGAAGGCGAATAGAAGGAAGATTATTTTTTCTTAAAAATATCAGTATAAAATTTTCTAAATGAAGCGGGGATAGCATTCAACCCATCATTTCCATACTGAGCCCCTAAATAAGCAAAAAATTCATTTGCCAATATATCTTCATTTCCAGGCTTAAAGTTATCTTTATAAATACCAGACCTTTTCATATGCTCTTCTATATTTACCATATCCTCATTTGATCTATTACTATACCATGTTTTTAGGAATTCATTGAAAAACAATGGACTTCTGGATTTTCCAGTTTCCATTAATAGGGCATGTAGTGCCTCATGAGTGGTTGTTAGTTCTCCAGTTGCCGGATATTGATGGATTCTAGCATATCCATAATTTCCTTTTCCAGTTTCAAGAGATTGAGTTCCTGAATCAGGAATTTCTTTACCACTTGAATCATAGCGTGCATTATCCTTAAACGCTTCTCTATAATCTCCACCACTACCAGTGAATTCCCCGCTTAAACCAGTGACGTCAAAAATAACTTTTTCATCAAGTAATTTTCTAGCTGAATCCGTAAGAGGAAGATTATTTTTTAATTTTTTTTCTGCCAGTACATCTATAACTGGCTGGTCTATTTTATCATTACCGAATTTATCAAAACTCTTAAATGCGCCTGCCAATCTCTTCCATTGTAACATTTTATCAATATTAGGATATGTAGTCTGCGCATACATACTGGATACCATTGAGCCTGTTCCCATATAATCGGATTTGGGATTAACAGCCACTTGATTATTGGGATTATCTATAAATTGATAACTTGCGCCAGTCTTTTCTAGATTTCTCACAGATTGTTCTTCTTTTCCACCCATCATGTTTAATGGAATAAATACATCCATATTATTGGTTGTTCCCTCTTCAATATTCATAGTATCATTAACTCGGAAGATTCCATTTCCATGGGGAGTTTTTATATCTTTAAGTTCTGGTACATAAACAAAAGTATCTTCTTTATTATTAGAATATTTTTCTTTAATTGGATCATATTCATTTCTATTAGCAAGAGCAATATCACCAAATTCCATTTTACGTATCATTCCCCCAGTATTAGGAGTACTATCAGTTTGTTCTTCTAATGGATTAAAAACAGTTATTCTTGATTTTGGAGATAACGGAGTTTTAAAGGGAGATTCTTCTTTAATTATTTTTTTTGGGTTATAAACCGGATTAGGATTTGGGTTATCCTTTGTAACCTCAATCATTTCAATTTTAGGTTTTTCTATCTTAAAATCCATAACAACCTCTTTGGGCTTACTTAAGTTTTTCCACGTATCCGTTATCACTCCAACTGTATTTCCAGCCAAAGATTTGGCAGAGTTGGCGACACCACCCAGAGTATTTTTTAATGACCCCCAGGCATCATTTAAAAAGCCTCCTCGACCATCATGATATCCTGGACCACCCTGCCCACCCTGAGTTTCTTTCATTATTCTCAAAGCCCGTTCCAGATTCTTTTTAATGGTTTTAAGGTTATCTTGCAGAAGTTCCGGTGTTTGCCAATTAGCACGTTCTTCTGGATTAGCAATGGCTTCCTCAATTGACTTTAATTTCTTTTTTAAATCCGGTATTTTAGTCGCCACTTCGGTGAGTTTGCCTTTCTTTTTTTCCTGCACCTTCAATCTTTTCATATATCCTTTAAAAATATCATTGAAATAGTTATCAGTTTTTTTATTAACCTCTTTAACTTGTTTTTCAGAAAGATTTTTCCATAATCCGGTATAGCCTTTATCTGGAGTAAGGGTCATAAATTGCCCAGACTTCCCAGCGGCCACCGCATCATTATTGCTTTTTATAATAAATTGCAAGATATTTCTAGCATCCTCAACCCCACGTCTAACTCCTCCTGGTCCAGTAGATTCCGCTCCTGCTATTTCAATTGAAGAAAGTCCTGGTAAAAACTGAAAATCTCCTCTGGCCATATCTTTTATCATGTCTTGTTCTTGTCTGGGATTAACTATTCTTATTCCCCCAGCACTCATTTCCTCTGGACCAAGTTTAGCTGACAATAAATCTTGTTTTGTTTGACTAGAAATTTCTCCATATTCTGTAGGATTTTCTTTTAAATTCCTTAATCGATTGGCTTCGGCAAAAGCTTTAGCGCCACGGTTGCCAGTGGCTAAGGCATTTAAATAATCTTTCGATTGAGTAAATGGTTCCATGTTTTTGGTTGTATCGAGTGTTTCAGAAAGATTTTTCCATCTTTTTGCAACACTGCCTTCGGTTCCAAATGACCTCCCAAGTAATTGTCTGGTTTTGGGGTTTGTTGCATAATCCTTCCCAAATCTAGATGCTAATTCTTTATCAAGCGTAAAACTTCTGGCATGTTCATATGTCCCTGGTTTAGCTTTTTCAATTCCGGTTTTTACCCATTTCACAAGACCTTCGGCCGCTGCATCCCGTCTGTTTTTTAAAACATCATATCCACTGATATTTGTAAGAGGATTTTTGATTAAAAAATTTGGATCTTTTTCAAAGACTTTTTTAACTATGGGTTTAAAGTTAAACTTATTACCCACTGCATCAAAATCACCATTTGGATCAATCTCTCCTTGTACAAATTTTTGACTTATTGTATCAAATTTTCCTGGATTTTTAAATCTAGTTCCAAGTACTTTATCAACAACTGCTTGAGCATCCTCCAATGGCATATCAAATATATCCCGCAATCTAAGTGAGATATCCTGCATTAATGTTGGTTCCAATTCTTCTTTGATAGTCTTTAAATCTATTTCTTTAACTTTGTGTGATTTAATTGATCGCACTGAATCAATGAGTTTTTTTGCCACTATTATAGCATCTCCTCTTCCCGGTTCATATTCCCCAGTTACTGGATTAATCGGCTCATAAACTCCGCCGCCCTTAGGTTCGGTTTCTTCAATGATTTTCTTGGCACGGACATACATATCATCTGAGGCTGTTTTTAGGGGATTAATAATCTTTTCTTTCATTCCAGGTAATTCAGTTTGAGTCTTGGGAGTGACAAATTGATCCTCAATCCCAGTCGTAGGCCTGGCTTGTTTCCCCTTGCCCAAAAGCGGTTGATATAAACTAACCATACCCTTAGGAGAAGCCTCTATGATTCCACTGTTGAAAAAAGTATTGACAGCTTCAGCTCTTAATGCAGTTTCTAAATTTCCACCATTTTCGTTATAAGATTTAATAAGCAAGTCTTTTCCGTCTTTCATGGTAAGGGTTTTTCTTTTTTCAAAAATAGGAGCAGCCTGTTCATTGGTCAATTCTATCCCCAGATTTTTTTTGAAATTTTCCTTTAGTAAGATGACCGAATCAGTGTTTAAAGATTCTTCTAATTTCGACATTGTTCCTTCGGCATCTTCCTTTATCGTTCTAACCTTTGATTTATAATTCGGATTAGTTGTGGTCAATTCTTCCAATAACAATGGAATCTCGCTTATGCGTTCCGAGGCGGAAGAAAATGTCTTTTCCCCCATTCTTCTGATAAATTCTGGGTCATTTTTATATTTTTCCGGATTAAGATTAAAAATCATTTCATCCTTCTTCAAGGAACTTAAATTTTGATTATATATTTCAGTTCCTACTGCCTTAGATGCAACCCAATTGCCCTGTTTTAAATTACCGACAATAAAAGGATTTTGGCTTAGAATTGTTTTTCCTGTTGTCACCACATCCATATTCATCAAGATTATAGGAGCACCCTCACTTCTTAATTTTGGAGCAAGCGCATCTTTATCAATTTCAATATCTTTCATTCCCCAATCCTCTCTTTTTTGTTGAGTATTAATGCTTTTTTTAGACTCATTCAGTCTAAATGGAGAAGCCACCCAGCCAACATCGATAAGTTCCAATTCTTTGGTTTTAGTATTTTCTTTAATGGCAAAAACCTGTATTGAGTTTTCTGGATGGGGATCAATTTTATAATCTCCGTCTTTTATCTGTTTTTCCGTCAACTTCTTATTCCGCATATTCCAAAGCCAATATAGGTCAGATCGGTCAACGCCAATAAGATTGGGAGATACTTCTGGAAGTTTATTCCCATTTGCATCAAAAAGAGATTGTACTTTTTGCTTATTTATTCCTACCGCCCCTCCAGTTATAGCCACGGTTCCACCTGGAGTCTTTGAAGCTGGATTAAAAATTTCAACTGGTTCATTACTAAATGACTCAGTCATGAACTTAGGATTTATTTTTGTCAATTCAGCTACGGTGGCTTTTGCTTCTGGCGGATTTATTATTTTTTCAAATTCTTCAAAGCGTTTTTTCACCATGGAGTCGTTGACTGACATAATATCATTAATGTCCGCTCTTTCACGCAATTCTGTAGTTAAATTTCCTTTATAAAGTTGCCGTCCAGAAATAGTTAACCTCTTGGCTTCGGTGAATAAAGATCTAAGATCCATTTCCATCTCCTCGGGCAATCTGACTGTGGTTTTACCAGCCTCTCTTTCGGCATAATCCTTACCATAAAGATTCTCAAGATATTTGAATTGTTCTTTATCCCGAGTTGAAGCTTCTTTAAGTTTTTTATTTCCAAACAAAGATGAAAGTTTTTCAAACCTAGATAATTTTACAGGGGCCCCCAATTCATCAACCCCCTTATTTAGGGTTTCTGAATATTTTTTTAAATCAGCCTTTACTCCAGCCACCATTTCAGGGGCAACTTTTTTACCAAAAAAGAAAGAATCTGTAAGACTGTCAATCCCCTGATACACGGCGGTTTGCACAGTCTCCCGAGGAAGTGTTTTTCCTGGTATCATCGGCGGCAAAGTGTCTTTGGAGTAATTGCTTATTGTTTTATAAGCAAAATTATTTAATTGATTGTTATATTCCTGCATTATTGGGGATTCATATTTTTTCCCCCCAAATGTTTTTAAATCATTGAATTGCGGATTCTTATAACTTCCCTTTAGATGCATAGCACCGAAAACTACACCATCTGTAATGGCGCTTAATGGATCATCTGGGTTGGCCCATAATCCTAATGTAATAGGTAGGGCAGTGGCATAAGCTGTCCCCTTAATAGTTGGAGTCCCCAAACTATAAGCCACACCTAGGCCAAAATCTTTTATAATATTTCCAATAGCATTCTCTTGCTCAGTTTGATATGTTTGATCGCTAAGAATAAGCGGATTGAATTTATTTTGTACAAATTGAGAACCCTGTCCGACCAAAGAAGCCGTTGCTCCCATTTGCGCAATTCTTTTTAAATTCGCCTTATCATTAAGGGCTTGTTGGATATATCCGGGAACCTTATTAAAATTAAAATCTTTAAAAGTGATTTTCGCTCCCTTAGCCGCAGTTTCGACTGCTCCGGGTAAAGCCCATTGCCCCACGCCAGTCGGGCCCATTGTCCCCTTCGGCAAACCTAATCCAGCCTTAGCTAATTTAGTAGAAGTCAACCCCCTCAAGGAATTATAAGCCCCACTGGCTAATTTCCCCAATTTAGTAATCCCCATTGCACCTCTTAACACGGCACCACCCAACATAAAACTAGCAAGAGCTCCAGTTATTTGACCAACCTTACCACCAAGCCAAGACAACCCCGATTGATCCTCTCCCTGTTCATAAGGTATAAAACCCATTGTTCCCTGAGAGGCAAACCCTTTCACAAATTCACGGATCGGATCTGGCATCCATCCTTTGCCTAAGTCTTTTGCCGCCTCAGGAATGCCAGCCATCACTTCTTTAAAAGTCACTGGCTTGGGTTGATTCCATCTTTGTTTGGCTTCTCGAGCAATTTCTATTCCAGTTTTTCCATTTGTATTTGCCACAAGACCGACATCATTCGGCTCCGGTATATCGGATAAATCATGTCCCTTCCATTGTAGAGCCATTATGCGTGCTTCGGATAAAGAAATATCCCCATATGCGTATAATGTATAGGGAATAGATTGGGCTATAGTTTTTTCTACATGTTGATTATTGGTAAAAAGTTGTCTATTTTCCTCTGTATCTGCACCACCTAATGAAAGAGGTAATATGTGATCAATTTGATATAAAGAACCAATGCGCCCGCTTAAAATAGCATCATCTCGCATATCGTTTCTTTTTCTAATTATTTGACCACTTTCATTTGTAGTTCCTGTTTTTACTAATAAATCCTTGTTGGCAGTATCTTGTACATATTGAGCGGTAGTATCACCAACTGATATGTTGCGAATTACTGGAGATACTGGAGTTCCCCAAGAAAGTTTTTGACCATCTTGATTAAAACTCGCTGGTTTTGCAAAATTATCATAATCCGCTGGAATTGGAATTGGAGCATTTAGATCACCCTGCACGGGCATAAATTGTTTTCCAGTTTGAATTCCCTTTCCTTCATTTATTAAATTTCCATATTGATAAAGACTCAGGTTTTTAGCCTGTTCATATTCTGGGGTCCCTGGAAAAGCATTGGTGGTTGGTCTAAAAGTATTAGTTAAATTTGTATAAGTAGTCCGTGGGATATAATTAAAAATCCCTGGTTTAGGAGCTGAAGCCTGACTATTGACAATACTCGTTAGTTTCCCCAGTGGCAATATGCTTTTCTTTATCAAATTCGAATATTGAGTGTTGAGAGGGATATTTCCCATTTTTTCTTTTATTCAAATGGATTATAGTTTTCTGCATAGAGATTGCCAATAAATTGAGCAAATTGGGCTGGAGTTTTTTGAGCAAGTTCTTTAACAAGTTCCTCGGCTGCATTTGGATCATTATTGGAATCAACTACAAATCTTTGATAAACAGCATAAATGGCTCGAGCTATAGATTCATCTAAAGTATTTCCAGTTGCACTCGCCATTTTATTTACAAATTGGTCTACATTAGGCGAAGTTCCATGTCCCATTCCCAATGTATACCATGGTCCGCCTGGAGCAAGTTCTTGAACAGTTTCCATTATCTTAGGAACATTTCCACTATTTGTAATTCTACTCGCCATTATTCCCGCTAAAGATTGTTTGGCTCCAGTGACAGAAGCCAACGCATTAGTAACCGCCGCAGTGCGTTCTTCATTACTACTAAAAAATGGATTAGAATCATCTGATTGAAAAAAGTTGGCCAAATTAGAAAGTTGTTTAATTGAATCCTTGGCGTTTTCAAGTTTAGATTCTGATGTGATTCCTTTTCCGGTCGTAGCATCTTTCTGTTCTGAAGCGCTTAAATAATTTTGTACTCCCTTTATATAAGTTCCTATAACAGTTTGAACATCAACGTCTTTATTATTTGGATCGGTATAAAATCTCTTAACTTCTTCTACAAGATCAACACTTCCAGGAGTCACCATATGAGCAGTATCCCATGTATAGCCTTCAAGTAAATTACCCTGTTCAATAAATGATTTCTGACTCAATTGTTTTGTTCCAGAACCAATTACCTCCGCTTGTGCTTTTAATATTTGCGCTTCTTCAAGTTGAGCTGCTCGAGCTTCAGCTGGCGCATTCTTCAAATCCGTATACATTTCCGCAAAACCCGCCGCCATTGTCTTCCACTCATCTGTTGAAATGGCATTAGCACTTTCCAATTTCTTTTCGGCAATAGCTATATCGCCATTATATTGAGTAATTTTGGCGTTAAGAACATTCGTATGTTGTTCTACCGCATCATTTAAATAACCAATATAAGATTGATTTTGTCTTCCTCTAAGCGTATATAAATAATTCAATTGGGCATTGGCTTTGGCGGCATTCGCCGGATCCGACATGTCGGTATTCTTCATTACATTGTCAATATAATTGGCAATTTCTTTGTCAGTCTGCACCAAATATTGATCACGTGCGGTAATATAAGCGGTGACATCTTTTGGCAAATCTATATTTTCTGCTTGCATTTTATTAACATCCGCCCGTTGTTCGTCTATATTGTATTTATCCCAAATGCTAGCTTCATTGGCAGCAGCTAGTTCCGATAATGTCCCCTTCTTTTCATTTGCCATATATGCTCCGTAATTAGTTGATCCGACTCCAGCAGCCAAAGCGGCTGCGGCTGTTGCGGCATCGCCCGTAAGTCCAGAACCTCCGCCATTCTCATATTGATACATTTGAGCTATAACTGCGGTTTTTTGTTCCTTAGACATTTTAGACCAATCTGCATTATTAGCGCCGGGAATTGAATTTGTATATGACCATCTAGTCCCCCCCGCATCAGTTGTAAATCCAAGTTTATCTATCACTTTAATTGTTTGTTCTACTGGGTCACCCAGAAGTCTGGCCGTAAATAAATTTGGATTATCTGGAAAAGCATCTCCTATTTCATAATCAACACCTAAAACCAACCCCGCCTGCTTAGCTATATCTGTAGTAAATGCTGCGGGATTATTATGTCTATCTGTTCTAGATGCACTTATTCCCATTTGAAAACCGGAAGGAGTTGTTGTGGTGGCCACAGAAGTTGGAGGTGGAGTAGTTGTTTCCTTCTGCTCAGTCCCCAATGGAGTATCTGTATTAACTGATAAATCAGCTGTAGCTAGATTAGTTGGTTCTGTTTTTCTGTGTGCTAAATTAGCTAAATCAGTTTTAAATAAACCTGGTTGGTTTCCCATATTAATTCCCGGAGTTGACATTATTCCATTGGGATTAACAATGCTTGGGGTATACGCTGGTGACTTAGATTGTCCTGTTGTCCAATCGATCCCCTCTAATGTTGTTTTTGGTTTAGACGTAGAAGGTGCCCAATTAATAGAATCAAGTGTTTTAGTTACGTCTTTGACCTTACCATTATCACTAAGAGTCGGAGCGTTGCTGCCACTAGTTACTATTCTATCAGTTCCAGAGGGGCTGGATGAAAATTGTTGATTAACATCATAAGAAATATTTGATGGTGTCGGTTGTGGTGCGGATTGTCCAGTTACGGGATTTACTTGAGTCGGTTGAGCTCCAGTATAAGTAAGGTTGCCTCCGGAACTTTTAGGTTGGATTAGATTTAATCGTTGCCCAATTGAATTACCAATACTTTTTATGGAATCCCAAAGTCCGCCTCTGCCATCATAACCCGGTCCGCCCATGCCCATTTTATGTCCTTGACTAAACGTCCTCATTTCTTTTATCAAATCATTGTGTTCCTTGGCATCATCATGGGGTTTCTTACCATAAACAATTCTTGTTTTAGGTATCTTATTAAAAATAACCATGCCTTTTGAAGACCCTAATGTATCTTCAATTATTTTGGTTTCCGGCATTGTCGTTTGGGAATATCCCATTCCGGGGCCACCCATTCCGCCACCATTAAGTTTGCTCATTATACTAAAAATCTTCTTCGCTTTTGTTCTGGAAGTACTTCCAAGAGGAGAAGATAATGCTTCCTGAATTAATTTGGACGTTTCTGGCCTGCGCATCATTGAGCGCAAAATTTCTCCTCGATTGTTTGAAAATGAAAATTCGTTTGCCATATTATTATAAATTTCTAACATAATTTAACGGATTTTTGTAACGACCATATGCGTCAACTATTCGATAATCAAGATTGGAAGGATCTGAACCGGAGGGTGAATAAGTTGCACCGGAATTCCCCAGCGTTGCCACGGGTTGGCCCTTTCTAATTTGTTGTCCGGGTTTAGCTAAAATATTTTGTAAATGATGAAATTGGTGAGTTTGGCCCTCGGCGTCCTTTAATTCTAATGTGTTACCAAAATTATTTTCTCCTTGAACATGTCCGCCATCAGCATTAACTACCATGCCGTCAACTGGCGCATGAATGGGCGTTCCTTCCTCTGCGGCCACATCAACACCGGGGTGTACTGCCTCTTGCTCAGTTTGACCACCATAAGGGACTGTTATTGCGCCGAGATTGATAAATTTTTTATTAGGATTGAATCCTCGCATAAATTTATTTTTAGGATGCGCTCGAAAGCATCGACCCCGGCACCACAATTGGTTTTTTTAGAGTTACGGGATCTAGTGTGTCTGTCTGAGTTATATTAGTAGACGTCGGATCTATTTTATTAAATAATGTCGTATCGGATCCTCCCGCCTCACTTTGTCCAGCTGTTGGTTTGGTTTGCCCTAGGGAAATTCTAGCCGCCGCATCAGCCGCTTGCGAAGCCAATGTCGTATTTAAATTTAAATATTGTTGCTTAGCACCTTGAATATCGAGATAGCCAGTATCCGATGGTTTAACGGGCATGGAAATAGGACTACCATATTGATCATAAACAATATTAGCTGTATCTACATTACCCAAATTAGCACCTACATTACTACCGGTCATATATTTCTGATACAACGAACTGCGGTAATTGCCATTAGCGTCTAAAACAGTAGAAATATTTTTTTGAATATCCTCATCAGACATATTAGGATATTTAGCTCTTAAGGCGGCTGGACTCAATGATGTTCTAATTTCATCAGAAGGCATGAGTCCCCATCCCTTGGCCTTTTCCGGATCAGACTCTACCAATGCTTTTATCTGCTCTGGGGTGGCAAATTTCATATAATAATCCTGCATGGCCGAATCTTCTTTTGTTTGTGCGGCATCTCTGACCTTCTCATCGGCCCTCCGTACTGTATTTAAATAACTATCAATAGCCTCATTTTGCAATCCACTTCCGGAAATATTTTGCTGGCCATATTGATTCTTAATGGTTTGAATTTGATTCCATGCCTGAAAAGCATCATCAGAAAGCCCGACGTTTAAATTTTGTTCTATAGTCTTTTTAAGCGTCTGCCAATTATAATCAGCGGCTACTTTTTCTTGTTCTGTGCTGGCATTTAATTGCTGTTGAATAACATCAAAATAGGCTGTACTGAGTTTATCCATGGCCGCCTGATATTCTGGGGTTCCTGGAATTAATTGCGGTCTTGGACTAAAAGCCGCCTCCGGTAAATTATAAACAGCCAAATTTTCTTTGGTAGGAGTATTTGTTTTACTGGCATCAATCCATTTTTTATAAAAAGTCTTGGCTTCTCCGGAAGTTAAAGTATCTCCATAATTTTGTTTTTCTAACCAATCCTTAAAATCAGTAGTTGCGCCAACTCCTTCAAGATATTTTTTGGCATCCGAAGAATATGCCGCCTTATCTGAAGATGAAGAAGATGATGATTTTTTAGAATCACCAATCAAAACTCGCTCTATTCCATGCTTCTTTGCCTCTTTTTCACTGACATTGTATTTTGCCATATTGTTTATTTATCCCCAAATGATTGTAAAATATCCGCATATATATCTTTTAATGTATATTTACCATAAGCCAGTGATGAAATGTAAAATGCCATCAATTTTGGGTCGTCTTTCAGTTGATCTATATATTCCGGTGGAATTTTGGTATTTGCTTCATTTTCTTTAAGTGTATTTAAAAATCCATCCAAGGAATCAGCCGCATCATCTTCCTTGCTCTCATCTACGGGTTTGCCAAATCGACTCTTTAATTGATGGGTGCTGAAATGTAATGGCTTACTGGTCCCATCTTCCATAATAGCATATTCCGGTCCCAGGAGACTGAAATCAGCCAAAACTCCATCAGTAATTTCACCATCCTTATCTACCGTGGGTTGGGCGACAGTTACCACGTTTTGTAACGCCTCCTGTAAATCCTCGCCAAAAGCGGCATCTAAAGCCATTTTGGATTCAAATGGGCGCACCGTATGATCTGTTTTATTAACTAGCCAATAAGTCGAAGGGCTATAACCTTCTTCTCCTGAGGAAAAACGAACCAAAGCTTCATCTCCCATGAAATATGGTTGGCCATCTTGTATTGGATTTGTTTGCATATTTTCCATATTTTTAATTATATCAATGTCCCTATTTACACTACGCTTAAGGATTTATTTTCAGTAATTGTCACCGAATCATTAACGCTAATCGGCAATGGAATGCTTAAAGCCATATTTTCTGTAATAGTCGCAGTATCATTCAAATCAGCCCTAACCTGAATATCCGCTTTCATTCTTTCTGCAACATGAATTATGTCATAATTTGAATTGGCTACCCCCATAAACACTGAATCGGAGGCATAAATCAATTGCCCTCCTTGATAAACCTTTAAAACCCCTGATGCGATATCCGCATCAAAGGTGAGCTGATACAGGCTACCTGAAACAATCCCCATATCTTTCTGAAAAAGGGCAGGCAAAATCAGCAAGGAAATCCTCTCTGAAACGGTTAATTGTTCATTAATTGAGGCATTCATAAAATTATTCGGTATAATCCATGGTAGTTGGAATAAATATTATCGAACTTTGTATTAATCTGCATAATTGCTTTGAGGAATCCCGCCAAGAAATTGTTATTTCACGAGCAATTGGCGGCGTAGGAATACTTTTCTTATCTCTGGAATGTATCTTTAATGTAGAAACGCCCTTGGTGACAGTTCCCTCAATCTCATAAAAATCTTCATCGTCCAAGGCCACAAAACATTTCATCAAGGAACCCCTTTGTGTTCTATTGACAACCGCAATCGGATTGGAAAAAAATTCAAATTGCGGATTAAATTGAATTTGCTGGGTATCGGCTCGGAAGAAAATAGGATCTCCATCATCAGTTGTTCCTGTAAGAAATTCTTTCACCGGATAATTATTCGCAGTCGCTTCTGATGTTATTTCCTTGAGACTGATATTATCAATGGTTATAGAAGCCGGACTGCTGTCGGATTTAAAAGATATGGAGTCTCCCGTGTCATCAGCTAAAAATTTTACAGTGATTGTTGCCATATTTATGCGTTAGTTAAAACAACATTATTATCCTCATATTCCCATCCAGTCCCCAATGTCCAATTATCGGCATCTCCGGAAAATCCGCCGTTAGATATCATTTCAATTCCAAAAACATCATCCTTTCCGGCCAAATAAGAATTCATGGTTAATTTTTCATCCCCAGCACTGGTTAAATATTTTTTAAAATGGGTGGCAGAAACATTGGTATGTACATACCAATTTTGATCGGCAATGGCATATTCCAGACAAACCTTGGATAATGTTTTCCAGGTAGAACCGTCATTTTTATAAAGGGTCACATCTCCAATAGTACAAAAAACGCTTAAGCCCTTAACACCAACCGCTCCAGCTTCCAATCCTGCCTTAGTGGCGCCTCCGATATAACGTTCAACTTTTCTGGATAAAAGCTGTGGAACTCCGCCAGAAGAAACATAAAATCCGGTGTAATGCAAAATATAAAGAGCTCCGCCATTCTTAACATATCCATTTTTTGAACAACAGCCAATACCGATATCAAAACTTTCCAGGCTATAATCATTCCAAGTCATCAGATTATTTTTATTGGCAATCATTAGAATATTACCAATCGGTTCCAATAAGGTGATGGCATCCTCATCTCCCCCGGTAAGCTTGAATGTATCATATTGTTTCACATCCCGGCCTATGGAAGCTGAATTGGATATCCAGCGATATTTTTTCTTACCGGTAAAAGTTCCAGCTATCCAGACCTCATCTGCCGAAAGAAAAGAAGAATAACCGGGAGCAAAAGCCACGGCAGAACTGGCGGCCGTGAAGCTGGTTTCAGTCATGCTGCTAACCGTCAAAATGGCGATCCGCTGGCTGCCTCGATAAATTTCATAAGAATTCATTCCGGAATCCGTATAAAAATACTTTGTTTCGGTCACGGAGAAAACCCAATTATTGCTACCATCCACTGCGGAAACATCTCCGTTGATAATTGAAACGATTCCCATTGGATAAGAAGATCTAAGAACGGTTGTTTTCAATTCATTACCACCACTATCGTAATAATCAGCTAAATAAATACGGCTTTTATATAAAGCAACCCTATTGGACTTAGGACTATTAAACAACGATCCAGCCGAGGTAGATGTTTCCATGGAGGTGGAAACCCCCAGTGTGTCGGAAACCGCTATTGGCCCGGTAATCATTCTATTTAAATCAGAACCATTAACAATGATCAAATTTCCATCCACATTGGCAAAATCACAATTAGCTAATGACAGATTTAATGCCATGTCATTGTCTATCACCACCCATTCATCAGATTGATTCAAATAATAAATATTGGCATAAACTCCATCAACCGATGAAACCCTGATCACACCCTGGCTGACAGTCCCCCCATCTTCAAAATAAACCAGTCCATAGTTGCCGGTAGCAACAAAGGTTTCTCCATTTATATCAACACCAATTACTGACTGTCCTTCACGTTTCTCTAAAACGCCTATGATTGGCGCCCGACAATTCTCAGTATGAGACAATTCGGACTTAAGAGAAATGGCAGATTGTACGGTTGAGTTTGTACCATCAAAGTATTGAATGGAAATTCTTTCTTGTTTTGTACCACTTTCTTTCATTAGATTTTATTACTTTTTCTTATGTTCTCCCTTGCCCACATTGGCTGAAGATTTGTATAATGACAGGCTATTAAAAATTGCTTTCTATCAGTTAAATCAAAATTAGCTAAAGCTAATTTATGATCAATGTGCCAGCCATGCATTCCATGATTATTCCATGTCATTCCAGACTGGAATTGATTTTCTAACCATATTTTTAATTCAGTTACCGTACAACCAAGATCTTTAATAGCAGAACCTACTTTTATGTTTTTTTTCAATACACTAAAAATACGACGTCTCAATACGCATCCTAATTTAAATTGAATATCATTTTTTTTACGTTTGACAAAATAAATATTTATTTTCTTCTTATTATTATTTCGATAATTTTTTGTATTTAACAAAATATTACTCTTATGATCTATATAATATTTTTTATTTTTTAAAGAAATAATTGTTTTATTTTTTTCTCCATATTCTTTATTTTGAAGTCTTATCTTTGTAGCATATTTTTTCTTATATTCCTTGCAACTCTTTAAAACATGTTCTTTATTATTTTCATACCATTTTTTTATTCTATCTTTAGTTGTTTGACTATTATTATATGCAAAAATACTTGCTTTATTCTTTAAACGATACTCCTTATTATATGCTTTTACTTTTAGAGAACCCTTTTTTGACATATATTTATTTTTTATGTATTGCTTTCGGGTGTAATTCCAAAAGATTCAAGACTATTATCTCTTTTAACAGCACTTTGCACAGAAAGATCAACGGCATTTTTAAATGATTGGTAGAAGATTGTGGCCAGTGGATTTCCGAACTTTAAACATGAGCGATACATCATGTGGTCTTTTAATGCGTAGAATGCGGAGTCGGGCACATCAAGATATGTTGAAAGGCTTGTGATTTCAGTCGCCTTAGCTCTATAGGTATAAGTATATGTTTCGACAGAAGTTGGAGTGGGACTAATTCCAATATATCTTCCACGTAAATAATATTTTATTACAGATGGATTTGTTCCATTATAAACTAATTTTTGAGATACTGGAATAAAATCAATAGGTTCCCCATCGGAATCAACAATTTCAACAATATCAGAAAAATCATCCGGTAGAATATATTCTGCTGTCCCCGAGATGGTGGTAATTGTCTGCGGAGCAGAAACAAAATATCCAATTGAAGTTAAATTAAGTTTGGTTTTTAAAACAGCCAAGGCCTCATTTAGCCAAGAAAATTTTTCCGCCATAGAAACCAATTTTAATTCATTGGTATTTAAACCACTATCAAAGTCTTTAAATATTTTTTGAACTGTATTGCCAGAGAATCCGGCATAGGGAATGGGATTTGATTCTAATGACGTTTCCCCCGTAGAAGCATTCCGATATTGAAACCAACCGTGACCAGTAGAGTGGGCACCATCAGGATAAGTAGTATAGTAAGACGATGGATCCAGATCTATCCAATCCGTAAGGGGGGTTCCATCGCTAAAAGTGGGAGTTTCATCAGCAATCGTGCCCAGGGCCGCAGTCCAGAAGAAACGTATTTGGTCAAAAGATAAGGCCGTTACCTTGGTGCTTTCCGGGTAGGCATGGGCGGTAGTGGTGGCTATATTATTAACATCTCCAATAGTAATTGTTGTTCCGGAAATAGTTCTTACCTTTAAAATAGCCGCTCCGGCTTGACCCATTTCACTTAACAATATCGGCGTATCTACCGAAAAAGGCTCGATATTGGATAATTCTACCGAAGAAACCCCTGATTGATAATTTTGGATTAAATAAGCAAATTTCGCATTATTTACCAAAACTCGATTATCCGCTCGTAAAGTTATCATTTTTTTGTAATTAAATTATATTATTAATAATACCAAAGTGCTATAAAAAACTAAATACCTCCATATATATCATTAAATATAATGTCTCCCTGGGGCCTGCCCAAACCATGACCGTAAAAAATTTTAACAATTTGAATGTGTTCTGTCACCGTGACTGATTCATAGGTATCATCAACAAACCCCGGACTTGGAGATGGGGACGCAGAGGGTGATTGTGATCTCGATTCTGAACTTGATGGTGATTGTGATCTGGATTCTGAAAAACTTGGTGATTGTGATCTTGATTCTGAAGAAGAAGGGCTTTGGGAAGCAGATGGTGATTGTGATCTTGATTCTGAACTTGATGGTGATTGTGATCTCGATTCTGAACTTGATGGTGATTGTGATCTGGATTCTGAAAAACTTGGTGATTGTGATCTTGATTCTGAAGAAGAAGGGCTTTGAGAAGCTGAAGGAGATTGTGATCTTGATTCAGAGAAACTTGGAGATTGAGACCCTGATTCTGAAGAACTGGGACTTTGAGACGTTGAGGGAGATTGACTTCTGGATTCCGAAGAACTGGGACTATCCGAAGCACTAGGACTCTGGGAAGTTGATGGTGACTGCGATCTGGATTCCGAACTTGAGGGTGATTGAGATCTTGATTCAGAAGAACTTGGTGATTGAGACCTTGATTCTGAAGAACTGGGTGAGATTGAAGGAACCCCGCTAAATAAATCAATTACCTGTTGTGCCGTTAGGGCGATTCCATCTAAAAGCCAGATGTCATCCAGGGAGCCTGTCCAAAATTGTGATTCTGTCCCAGCGGGATCATAACAACCAACTCGCACATAATTCGTTTCAACATAAGCGGCATTCCAGCTAGGATCAGAATCTTTTAAAATACCATCTATATACACATTGTGATTAGTTCCATCCCAAGTAACAACCACAAAATGCCAAACATTGTCATTTACCACCTTTGGACTAGAACTCACCCTAGTATAATCCACATTCACTGTGTTTCCGGTATTTTTACCCAAATATGATATGATACTTCCAGAGGAACCCTCAAATCCCATGAAGAAACCGGCATTATTGGTGTTTGATGAATAACTTTGAAAGACAAAACTGTCACTTGCGGAGGCTGTTTTTATCCATGCTCCTGTGCTAAACACTCCCGTAGGCTTAAAATCTACGTGGTCGACTGCAGAATAAGCATCATTACCATCCAGGGTAACCGCACCTCCAAATTTACCCGAAGCATCTTCAGCTGGGTCGGAGATATCTGTTAATACATGATTATTTCCGGAACTATCGGTTGTTAAAGCACCTGCCTCAAATCTATAATAGGCCTTTAAATTAGATGTCCCAAAATAAGAGGTATTCACCAGTTCTGAATTTGCACCCGGAGAAGGAGATGAGGAGGGTGATATTGATGCCGACGGAGATGCTGAAGAACTCGGACTCTGACTGGACGAAGGTGACTGTGATCTGGATGTTGAAGCAGATGGTGATTGTGATCTTGATGCTGAAGATGATGGTGATTGTGATCTGGATTCTGAAAAACTTGGTGATTGAGATCTTGATTCAGAAGAACTTGGTGATTGAGACCTTGATTCTGAAGAACTAGGCGAAACGGTAGCAAATCCACCAAAAAGATCAAGCACTTGTTGCGCACTTAAAGCTGTTCCGTTTAGGAGAAATGCGTCATCAATAGAACCAGTGAGAAAGCTTAAGTCTGTTCCAGCTCCATTATAGCAACCTATTCTTACATAATTAGTAGCCTTATAAGCGGGTGCATTCACCCAGTTTGTTCCTGTTCCAAATTCAGTCCCATCTATATAAAGATGAAGTTTACTTCCGTCCCAAGTTCCTACTATGAAATGATATACGTTATCAGCTAAATCAATATTGTTAATTACTTGAGCGTAATCGGTATTTAGAACTTCACCCGTATTCTTTCCACTTTGAATAAATACATAACCGTTGGTTTCCATTAAAACTCTAAATCCAGCCATTTGAGCACTAGAATAGGCATAGCTTTGAAATAAAAGTTGAACTGATGCTTTATTGGAAGTTTTAAGCCAAAATCCCATTGTAAAATTACCTGTTGGTTTAAAATCAGCGTGGTCAGTAGCGGAATAGGCGTCATTTCCATCTAAAGCTACCGCACCCCCGAACTTCCCCGAAGCATCTTCAGCTGGATCGCTAATTGCTGTCAGAGTATGTCCCTCTCCAGAACTATCAGTATCCAAAGCACCACTTTCAAAACGATAATAAGCCACTAAATTTGGATCTGAAAAAAATGATGTATTTATCAACTCTGAATTTGCACCCGGAGATGGAGATGAACTAGGACTCAAGGAACTGGAAGGACTCCTGGATGCCGAAGGACTTTGAGAGGATGAGGGTGATTGTGATCTTGATGCTGAAGATGATGGTGACTGAGAACTAGCCACATCCGGTCTTATATCATCCCAGTATCCAGTTCCGGAAGTGGATGCCGTTGGTGCTTGTAATTTAATTTTATCTATTGTATCAGCGGTCGCACTCTCCCAAGTAGCATACCAATCTGAATAAGTTGTTCCTCCATTAATAGAGACTCTATATTGATCAGTAGTGCAATTAAAATCTAAAACCACCTCATACCATGTATCGGCTACATAGGCACCAAGATCTATGGCTGAAGATCCTGAACCCAATGCAATTTGACCATTACTATGTAATCTGGCCCAACAATAAAAGGTTGCTCCAGAATATAATGCCACCTGGGGACCAACAACATTATTAGCAGTACTTCTTAACGCACAATGTATTCTTCCACTGCCTATTGGAGTGATATCCCTTGATACATTATCATTAATATTATTTAAGGCACTTATGGCCTTACCACCCTGAAACTTAACTGAAGTTTGGACATCAAAACCAATATTCCCAGCCCAAGAATCCTGACCATTTAAATCGCCATCATTCAAAGAATCAAAATTTTGTGTATAAGTCCAAAGATTGGCCATTTATTTTTTTACATAATTAAACTTGATATTCATCTACATCCCCAAGTGGTTGATTATTATGTGAATCCCCTTGAGGAGTATAACTCACTATATCATAGTCACTACTAATTATATCCGGAATAATGATTCCTTCTTGCGGGCGGTAATCATCTATGTCATAACCATAGGTTTTTTTTATTTTTATGTACCTTTCGGTTAAAACAATATTTTCGAATAAATCAATCGAGAGGGGGATGTTGAATGTGGGAACATTTTCAGAGACAGTTGCCGAATCACTTACATCTATAAATAATATCGGTATTAATAAATAAACATATTCCGAAACAACAATTAATTCATGGAAATCTTCATCAACCAATATATCAATATTAATGTCTTCTGAAATGGTTATGGATTCTGAAATTGGATTCGGTAGAGACCAATCAAGGACTATATTTTCAGAAACAGTTATCGATTCGGATAATAGTGGCAGAGAATAATCAATACCGGTATTTTCGGAAGTAGTTATTAAATCAAAAACATCAACTGGAAGCGGAATGCTCAATTTGATATTTTCAGATAAGGTTATTAATTCATAGAAATCCTCTTCGACCAATATGTCGGCATTAATGTCTTCTGAAATTATTATGGTCTCATTAACTTCCGACTTTAATATTGGAATAATAATGTCAATATTTTCCGAAACGGCTATAGAATCAGAAATATTGACCGGAAGCGGTATGCTTAAAGTAGTATTTTCTGAAACAGTTATTTCTTCATAAGCATTTTCCGCCACCAATATAACTACTTCAATATGTTCGAGGCCACTTACAATTACAGTATCAAATATATCAATTTTCACTAAAATATCAAAAATCACATCCTCCGAAATGGTTGTTAAATCAAAAACTTCAAAAGTAAGCGTAGGAATAAATACCCCTACATTTTCCGAAATAGATATAGAATCAAATACTTCTGGGACAAGTATTGGTATAAGAATTTCGAAATTTTCTGTAACCGTTATTTCCTCATAAATATCAAGGGTTAACGTCGGTATAAAAATATTGACATTTTCAGAAATAGTTATTTCTTCATAGGTATCATCAACAAACCCCGGACTTGGAGATGGGGACGCAGAGGGTGATTGTGATCTCGATTCTGAACTTGATGGTGATTGTGATCTGGATTCTGAAAAACTTGGTGATTGTGATCTTGATTCTGAAGAAGAAGGGCTTTGGGAAGCAGATGGTGATTGTGATCTTGATTCTGAACTTGATGGTGATTGTGATCTCGATTCTGAACTTGATGGTGATTGTGATCTTGATTCTGAAGCTGATGGTGATTGTGATCTGGATTCTGAAGCTGATGGTGATTGTGATCTTGATTCTGAAGCTGATGGTGATTGTGATCTGGATTCTGAAGCTGATGGTGATTGTGATCTTGATTCTGAACTTGATGGAGATTGTGATCTTGATTCTGAAGAAGAAGGGCTTTGAGAAGATGAAGGAGATTGTGATCTTGATTCAGAGGCTGATGGCGATTGAGATCTTGATTCAGAACTTGAAGGTGACTGTGATCTTGATTCTGAACTTGATGGAGATTGTGATCTTGATTCCGAAGAAGATGGGCTTTGGGAAGCAGATGGTGATTGTGATTTGGATTCTGAAGAAGATGGACTTTGAGAAGCAGATGGTGAGGGAGATCCACTTTTTGATGGAGATGATGATGGTGACTGTGACCTTGATTCAGAAGAAGAAGGGCTTTGAGAAGCTGAGGGTGATACAGTAGCAACTCCTCCAAAAAGATCAAGTACTTGTTGTGCTGTTAAGGCTGTCCCATTTAACAAAAAAACATCATCAAGGGATCCAATAATAAATTGAGTATTAGTTCCTGTTAAATTATTACATCCAACTCTAATGTAGTTAGTAGCAGCGTAAACTGGAGCGTTTGCCCATATTTGTGCTTGAGCATCGCCTCCGTCCGTATAAACTCTTAAATAACTTCCATCCCAAGTTCCAACTATGAAATGCCAATTTCCATCTACTATATCAACTGTTCCAATAGCCCTATCCCAATGAGTATGCAAAGACGTTCCACTACCGTTTCCAGACACTATACAGGCAGTTCCAACCGTAGCAGATGTATATTTTACATACAAAGAGATTCCTGAAACTGCGGTATTTTGCGAATAGGATATAAATACAAATTCATCATCGGGCATATTTGCAGATATTTTGACCCACGCACCCATTGTAAAATTACCTGTTGGTTTAAAATCAGCGTGGTCAGTAGCGGAGTAGGCAGAAGAAGCAGAAGAAGCAGAATAATAAGTATTAAATTTATACCAACGAGTTGTTTGGCTTCCATCTGTGTAGTTTCCAGCTCCGTAATAAACGGTTGAATATCCTGTTGAATTATTCATTGCCCACGCAAGTGTATTTGAACCGTCCCAAGCAGCCTGACCTTTAACGCAGATATGATATTTTGTTGTTGGAGTTAAAACACAAGATAATGAAATTTTATACTCCGCCATTGATGTTGTAAGAGTTGCCACATCCAATGTCGCTGTCGCCAAGACTGTTGTACTTGGTGCTCCACCACTATCGTTTCTGATTTCAATCGTTATATTACCAGTTGGAGAACCACCTTTTCTAAAATATAAACCTACACTAGTTAAATTGGCTTTTGTAGGAGTAAAACATTGTTCTCGCCAGTAATAAGTTTCAAAAGTCGTTTCATCATTTGAAAGAGCTTGAACAATATCTGTTCCAGTTTCCACTAATCCTACAACAACACCACCACCAAATTGACCAGTAATTTCAGCAGGCGTAGCTATCGCAGTAAGGGTATGCCCTTCTCCTGAACTATCAGTATTAAGAGCAGCACTTTCAAAACGATAATAAGCCACTAAATTTGGATCTGAGAAAAATGATGTATTTATCAACTCTGAATTTGCACCCGGAGATGGGGATGAGGAAGGTGATCTTGAAGCTGATGGAGATCTAGAAGACGATGGTGATTGTGACCTGGAGGCCGAACTTGAAGGAGAAGTAGAACTTATGTCAAAAGGACGGATATCATCAAAATATCCATAACCAGAGGAAACTGCCGTAATACTCATCAAGCGAATAGTGTCTACTGTAGTAAGAGAACTACTATCCCAAAAAGTGTATCTATCAGACCAATTTGCTCCATTATCTATGGAAACCCTATATTTGTCATCAGCGCAATCAAATTCAATTATAATATCATACCAAGTGTCAGTTACATAAGAACCTAAATGAACATGCGTAGCGGCAGTAAATAAGGAAATATAACCATCATTATTCATTTCTACCAAGGCAGCATAATCTGCTCCACTATTTCCTTTTAAGGCGATTGTAGGCCCATTTACCGGAGCAGCACCAGAATATATCGCAATATGAAAACGACCGGAGGCTATCGCTGTAATCGACCTTCCCACAGCATCATTAAGATTATTCGCTACCCTGATAGCCTTTGCGCCCTGATATTTGATGGTTGTTTGGACATCAAAGCCCACATTTCCACTCCAAGAATCTTGGCCATTTAAATCGCCATCGGTTAAGGAGTCAAAATTTTGTATATAAGTCCAAAGATTGGCCATCTATTTAAGTCCATTTTCTTCAATTATATTTAATTTTTATTAATTCATTTTTTTAATATATCTGAAAAAAAATCCTTAAGCTTTCCATATCCCGAAATTTCATCTACAAACTTCCACCCCTCCGTATTCTTCTGATTCCTAAACTTGTCCTTACTCCAACGATTAGGAGTCAGATTCCCATCATGGCGTATATCTATCATCGGAACACTCGACATCCAGCTCTCGGATGTCATTTTATATTCCCACTGAACCCTGCCATGCGTGGCCGGTTCAAATCCCATATTCCGGTCATAACCATTTTTTGTAACATAGTCCACTCTCTCCTTATAATGCTTAATTAATGAATCTCTAAAAGCGCAAATTCCGCTTACCTGACGACAATTATTTACCCATAAAGCCACCCCATCATCCCTCAGTTTATACACATTTATATCATAATAAATAGTATCTCTTTTTGATGGAGTAAATTCAAAATGTTCTTTAGGGTAAAAAACATCGTGTTCGCATAGATATACTATATCAAAGTCACTTTTTTCCAACGCTGCCAAGATTTGCCTAAACATGGTTAAATATCCCCTTTTTAATGGCAAATAAATATTATCCCCAAAATGAGGCATAGGTTTTAATGAAGATGAGACAATTGGCAGTCCTATATTTTTTAATTGTTTTTGAACCCTATGGGCTATTCTAAGGTTTAACTGATTATCGGTATAAAAAATTATACCTTTTTTCTTCGGAACCGATTCTATTTTAACCCCAAAAGACTTTCCAGCCTCTCGCACCGCATTCAAATCTTCTTCTTTCCACCCCTCAATTGGCCAAAATTTCTCAATTAACCAATGAAGTGGATGTATCTGTTTTTCAAACCGATTATTCATCCACAAATCCTTGGAATATTTTCTAGCACTAGAAACTCCTCCATTGGGATATGGAAAGCCAAAATCACCCCCCTGAGTTCTGAACATATGCGCAAACCAACATTTTTTATTACAAATAAGCCCTCCTCCGGACAACCATGTTTTGCAAGCGACCTCGGTTCCTTGTTGCCCCCAAGAACCATGATTTTCATCACAAATATTCAATTCCCAATACTTTTCTCGAGTTAACATCCAACAAGCCCCCAAAAGAGTCATTGTCTCTACTAAATCTCCCACTTGCTTCAATTTATATCCTCCCCAATAACCAAATTTTAATTCAGCCGGATTAAAAAGCATGGATGTTGTTTCTGGGGATGTATTACGTTCCCAGGTCATTATTCTTTCAAAATCAGTTCCATCACACTGATTATTTATTTCAGACTTATGCCGACCAAGATTTGTTTGACAATGCCTTGGCGTTGGCCCCTGATACCATTGATTACCACATTTTTTACATTTCCAATTAAAGGCATGCAGATTATACATTTTGGGTACCATTGTCCAGTCGTCTTGCATATCTTCAATCATTATGCGATCAAATCCCTTGCTCATGGCACAATGGGCATCCAATTTCATCATATATTTTGCCCTGGATAATTTACAAGCTAAATTTATGGCCTTTCTTTGGCCAATGGCTTCTGGCAAATAAACTAATGTCACCCTATCATTATCCGGTATGGCTGTGGTTGGCCATTTTCCATCTAACACAACTATTATCTCTGTGTTTGCCTCTATGTTTTCCAAAATATTTTGGATGGTTTGACCGAGGAATTCTTCACACCTTGCTGGAATAAGTATACTTAGCGTTCTATTTTCCATATTTTTCTATTAGTTATTATAATCCTTATCGTAAAGTCTGAGTACGTCGGATGCCTTCCCCCAAAATGGCAATTCGGTTGCCCGTTCATCTGAATGCGCTTTTCTGGTTCCCAGATGTTTAAATGATATTGCTTCTCTGGTACTAAACATAATATGCGGTACGCTGGCCCTAACTCTCTCCTTTGTTAATCCCGTCAACCTAAGATGATTTTCAAATCTTCCAGGCTCTCCCCACCAGGCAAAATTTACTTTAGTTGGATCTGGAAATTTTTTAAATCTTTCCTCCAGTGTCCTAATTAAAGCCTCCCTATTTACTATTAACCCGGTCATATTCACCCTTTCCCTATAAGAAAAAATTGGAGGTCTGGTCCAGGTAAAGATTGACCATTTATTCAAATCATAAGCAAAAACTTCTCCTTGAGGGCGATATTCAAAATGCTCCCTTGGATAAAGAACATCGTCTTCCGCAGTTGCTATATATTCAGTGGTGGCGGCCTTGGCCCCAATCAAGACCTGTTTATAAATAGTATAAGCAGATTGTTCAAGTTCTCCCACACAAATATTCTGGCCAAAGTCTATCGGCTTCCAAGAGACACTGATTATGGGAGTGTCACCAACTACTTTTTTGAGCTGATCCTGAACATTCTTCATGAAATATTCTGGGATCTTGTTGCAGGTGTAGTAAATCACAGTGAGATTTTTCATATATTTTATTTAATTATTTATTTCTTACATATTTTAGATAAGGATGATGCTGATAATCTTCGTTGATTATGTTCACACGGCATCCTGTTTTAAAAATCGCATAAGGCAATGAAAGTTGATCTATAGAGTGATAACGGGAAGTAAAATACCACCACTCCTTCATTAAAAACTGCATCGTATGATTATTCCGGTAAACCATCGCTGTTGAGGCTAAAAGTTTATCGTCCACAAAACCATCCGAACTAAAGATTTCCGCCAACTGCTCATCTATCAACTCATTCTCATATCTGGGAGTAATGTAGGGGCATTTTTTGGCCAATCTAAGCTTTAAATAATCCGCCTCCTCCTTAATTGTGTTTCTATTGGGATGTTTAAAGATAGCCAAATCATAACCCTTTAATTGTTCCACAAACCACTTAACAGAGTCTGGATTGGCTAATTGACAAGAACTATCATACCAAAGATAGATTCCATATCTGGGCATCATCTGCCAACTAAACATCTTCACTATCCTCGCCTGCAGGCGAGGGGTCATGGAACAATGTCTGAGAGGAAAATTCTTATCATTAAACCGATAAAAATCAAAAGGCACTGACTGTGAAACCGGATCTAATTCCTTGTCAAGGCCCCCTATATTAGCGG
>Ga0208245_1000589_pt1 | contig 28345 bp, 25 predicted proteins | sample RifOxyC1_FD_184035 | JGI IMG/M metagenome (GOLD analysis project Ga0208245, IMG submission 184035) | Soil microbial communities from Rifle, Colorado - Rifle Oxygen_injection C1 (SPAdes) | ecosystem: Environmental > Terrestrial > Deep subsurface > Rock core/Sediment | place: Rifle, Colorado... | reverse complement strand
TGTGTCTGAATAATAAGGGGGTAGAAATAGCAAATTATTTGAGACATCCAGACGATCCGGAATTTACTTTTGCGAAACTGGTAACTATTATGAGTTTAGAAGGTGAAGATATATTAGTTGTTCAAGTAGCGGGGGGGTTGACAACGTTACGGATTCGCCTGAGTGATCCTTATTTTTTGTGAGTTTTTTGTTCGGCGCGGAGTACCCCATAGCTGATCACGAGAATGGCGAGAGCCACAAGCCAAGAAGGCTTTTCGCCTAAGAGTAAGAAACTAGCGGGAATGGCGACCACTCCTTGGAGGTAGGTAAAGACACTGGCTTCGGAAGCCTCAATTTTGTCTTGTCCATAAAGGTAAAGGGCGAGGGCGATTATGGAGCCAAAAATGGCCATGTAAAGAACGGGAATGAGCAGAGAGAGATTGGAAGTTAGGAGTGAGATGGGAGGGAGAGCATGAGAAAAGATGAGATATCCGGCAAAGCTAACCAAACCAATCCAGTAGGAAAAGGCAGTCACAAAAAGTTTGGAGAGACCGCGGTAAAGTTTTTTGGCATAGAGCAAGTAACCTGCCCAGATTAGGTTTTGGAGAATGATGAGAAAATTGCCAGTTAAACCGGAGAAATTGAGGGTGTGATTACCCAGAAAAAGCGGTTCGAGAGCCAGAATGGCTGTCCCGAACATAGCCAGGGCAAAACCCTGCCACTCTCTGCCAGTCTGGCGTTCGTGGAGGAACCAGATACCGCCAAGGATGGTAAAGAGGGGAGAGGTGGCTCCCAACAGGGAGGCTTCGAGACCGCTAGTTTTTTCGAGGCCAGTATAGAGAATAGCCAGAAGGATAGGGGTGCCGATGAACTCGAGCAAAAGAATTTTGCCGAATTTGTTTAAAGAGAGACGGGGAAATTTGAGGAAGGGTAGGAATAGGAGAGTAAGGGGAGCGGCGATCAGGTAACGAAAGTAGAGAAATTGAGTGGGAGTGACAAAGGAGAGCGCGGGCTTGACGATCGGAAGAGCCAATCCCCAAAGGAGAGTGTTAATCAGAAGGGCAATATAGGCAAGTTTGCGGGCAGTAGTCACAGAGATAACTATCGCAGTTTATCAATCACTTCGTCAAGAGGGAGAGTGGTTTGGGTTCGTTCGGCGAGATTTTTGACCGTAACCATCTTTTTGTCGAGTTCATCTTGACCAAGCACCAGGACAAAGGGCAGAGCTTTTTTGTCGGCGTATTTGAGCTGTTTCTCGAGTTTGGCTGTAGGGTCCGGGTAAAGCTCGGTATTGATCCCAGCTGACCTAAGTTGAGCGGCAAGTTCGAGCGAGTTGGCTTGGAGAGCGGGAGAAAAAATAGTGACGAGCGCCTGAGTAGTTTGAACGAGCGGGATGAGCCCCAGCTGATCGGCAGCTTCGACCGTACGGTCAAAACCAAAACCGACGCCGGTGGCGGGGATAGCCAAGCCGGTTAACCGTTCCATCATCCCGTCGTAGCGTTCACCGCCACCAACACTGCCGACTTTGTAATCTTCGATGACAATTTCCCAGATGGGTCCTTGGGAATAGGAGAAGCTGCGGGCCAGGGTGGGTTCGAAGCGGTAGTACTCGGGACCAAAGCCGGATTTTTGGAGGTACTCAATAATTGTCTGGATAGTAGTGTCTGGCTTGATTGAGCGAATCGAACTCAGATATTGTTTGGCTTGGGACTCAGAAATACCTTTTTTGACCATTTCGGCGATCACGCCGTCTTCACCAATTTTCTTTAGTTTGTCGGTGGCGACAATGGCTTCGTAGGGAATGTCCTTCATTAGATCGCGGTTATTAAAGATAATGACGGGTTGTTTGAAGCCGATTGTCAGATAGGTATCGAGATTTTCGGCGATGACCTCGGCGTCGGCTGAGGGGTCTTTGACTCCAAAAATATCCAGATCAAATTGGGTAAATTCACGGTAGCGGCCTTTTTGGGTATTTTCGGCACGGAAGACAGATTGGATTTGGTAGCGACGGAAGGGGAAGACCAGCGAGTTGTAGTTGTTGGCGACGTAGCGGCAGGTAGGCACGGTCTGATCATAGCGAAGCATGACGTCACGGCCGCCATTGTCAGTAAAGCGGTAGAAGAGCTTTTCGTCTTCGCCAATTTCCCCGGCAAAGAGGGAGGCCGGCTCTAAAGTCGGAGTTTCGATCGGGAGGTAGCCCCAACGTTCAGCTACCCGAATCATTTGATCTTTGACCCAGGTACGTTTGCGGGCATCGGTCGGGAGAATATCCCGGAAACCCTTGAGAGTTTGAAGACTTTGTTTTTGCATAGTTTTCATTATACCCTCCTGATTAATGTGGTGATAGTCGTTTCCAATTGCTCAAGATCGGCGATTTCCACATACTCGTTGGCGGCGTGCGCGACGGCGCGGGTGCTGGCCCCGAGCGCGAGACAAACGGGCCGGGCAAAAGCTGTCCAGATCATTTGAGTATCGACATAGCCACTAAAGGGTTCGAAGGGCAGGGGAAGATTAATTTTTGACTGGATTGCCGAGCTAGGAGTAGACCAGGAACCGAGATCATGACGAACGGCCCAGTTTTCGAGCGAGAGTTTGGCACTTTTGGCATATTGAGCTAGCAAACTACGCAACTTGGCGGCATTAAGGAGGGAAGATGCGGGGCGGATGTCCAGCACAAACTCGGCAAGATTGGCAATATTGTTGCCTTGCCGTCCGAAAGTGGCATTGCCCAGATCCAGTCCACCTTGGCAGTAGGCTAGGTTGAGGGTGGTGATCCCTAGATTGGGATCGGCGTATTTGGTAGCGAGCTGACGTTTGAGTTTACTGATACAGGACATACCATTGGTAATAGCATTGACCCCCATTTCGGGGCGACCGGCGTGACCTGACTTACCACGCAGGCGGAAACTGACCTCAATCAGTCCGCGACAACCCGTACCAATGACTCCGGAGTAACCGTCTAAAGAAACCACCACTTCTGGACGGATTTTGGTTTGATATTCGGCGACGAAGGCGCGCATGCCGGCAAAGTCATATTCTTCGTCAATGTAGCAAAGAATCATCAGGCCTTGGGTGTTTTTGGCTTGACTGGCGGCCATTAGCATGGCGGAGAGAGAACCCTTCATGTCGGTGGCGCCGAGGCCGTAGAGCCGGTCGTTTTTGATGGTTGGAGTAAAGGGGTCGGTAGTCCAGTCGGCCCTGGGTTCGACTGTATCCATGTGGCCGGCTAAAAGGAGGCGGGTAGGGGAGCCGTCGGTGGCAATCACGTTGAACCGGCCGTCTTTGACCGGTTGTTTGATAACACGGAAACGGGTATTGGCTTTAAGCCAGGAGTAGACGAACTCGCCGACTGCACGCTCGTCACAACCCGCCCCTACCCAAGAGGGGATAGAGACGAGTTGTTTGGTAAGATCGAGCGTGTTGGTCATAATTTTTTATGGACGACTAACGGGAGCTACATAGCTCCAGTATGTTAGAGTTTCACATACGTCATCTTCGAGGTCAAATGGAGTATATTGACCATCACAAAGTTCTTGGGTTACAGGCGTGTAGCAATCCATAATCTGTAACCCATTATAAGCTTTTAATACATCGATAGGGTTTAAAGAGCCTTCATAAGGGTCACAAACTCTATCAGCTGAGGGAGGATTAGCATTACTTGCTTTAGCCTCGCTTAGATAATTATCTGATCTCACAAATAAATATCCAGCGGCGGCAGTAATAGCCAATATTCCAGTTAAACCCGCATTAATAAGCGTTTCTTTAATTTTTGGTTTTAATATTTCTTTCATATATTTCCTTTCTATCTATATATTTGTTACCAGCCGGCAGACATGAGTTGTCCTGGGGTTGGCTGTTTTTGGATATTTTCATATCTCTTTTTGTCAAAAAGAAATAAAACACGCTCGGGATTTTCACTATCAAGCATGTTTATATATGTATTCTTTTGCTGCCATTCGCCAGTCCAGAATTTTGTGTCGGCTACAGGACCTAGGATTTGAGTAAATCCATCCATTCCACCTTTGATCCAGCTACCATTTATAATGCCGTACATTGGTGAATTGACATTGGTACGAACTAGAGCGTATCTTTCGTTCGAACTAATGATCCTATTAAGTCTGGCAGTTACTAATTTTTTCCCGAGACCCTTTCCCTGAAATTTTGGGTCAACTCCCGTTTCAGAGCCGTAGAAAAGCTTGTCAGTAACTCCGTAGTCGACAAGTAGACTTTTGACGGCCTCTTGCATTTTGGGAGTTTTCCACTTGGACATGGCCAAACTGTTTACATCGGTTTGATATCCCCAGGAGAACCCGGCCAGTTCGTTATTCACGAAGGCCAAGAGTCCAATAGGATTACTTTTCCCTAGTTCACCCAAGATGTAGCGGATGGTTTCCTCTCGAGGGTAGGCCTCCAGGAGAGGAGTCTGACAATCCGGACAAGGTGACCCAACCGTGGTATCGGAACCGTAAAATGAGCCAGTATCGGCACATTTGGTTACCTCATTCCAAGGTGGTCCGGCAAAGACATCGGCGTACAAATCGGCAAGTTGGCCGATCTGGCCGCTGTTGCCAGGATCAATCTGGTTAATTTGTAATATTTCTTTATTTTTCATATATTTCCTTTAATAGATACAAAAAACCCGCCTGGTGGCGGGGTATGGGAAGAAACTAATTATCTCTTTTTTATCCTAAAAGGACCCCCGCCACAAATGTATGGAGGGAATGATGGAGGTTGGTAGAAAACACTATTTTTATCATAGTTGGGGCAATATAACACTGATTGGAAAATTGTCAAATTTTAGTTTTTGGGGGAGGGTTTGAGAGAAGGAGAGGGGGAAAGAGAGGGGGAAGGAGGAATGGATGATTTGATGCGCATGATGACTGTTGCGGTAGTAATATCGTCGTTGATCGTGGCGGTAAAAATGATAGTGTCTCCAGGCAAGAGGTCAGCGGCGACTAAAGAAGTGCTAGCGTTGGTTTTGATGATGGTTTTACCGCTAAAAGCGAGGGTAGTTCCGTTGGCCAAGATGAGACTGGATTTATTGACTTTAATGATAACAGACAACCCTGAGGTTTTGTTAGTAGAGGTGAGCGGAGTGGTACTGAGAATTAAACGAATTCCCGCCAGTTCGTCTTTGCCAATCGTGGTGCCGATGGCAATCACATAGTCTTCGAGACGGATGTCTTCAAGTTCGATGGCGTTATTGCCAGGAGAGCGAAGAAGAGTAGTCTCGTCGGAGATAACTACATTGGTTTTGCCAGCTTGATCCTGAATAATGACGGTATCTTTGATCACGTCTTTGACTTGACCGACAAAACCCCGGAAAGCAGTGGGATTGGTGGCGGACCCAGAGCTAGTGAGAGTATCCTGAAGACGTTTTTTAAGGTTTTCGGTAATAGTCTCTTCACTGATGGGGCTTGGTGAGGGAGAGGGGGAAACAGCGTGAATTGAATTCTGGGGGGCCAAGGACAAAAGAAGCGCGGTGAGAAGGACTAATAGTAATGTTTTCTGCATAGTTTATGGGTGTTGAAGTCTACACTCTATCACAAATCGGCGGTGGTGTACACGACAGTCAGATCTTGGCTAGTATTTTGACCATCTTCCTGATAAACGGTGATGCGAATGGTGTTGGCTCCTTTGACGAGCGTAACTGACTGGGTAAAAACGCCGAGTTCGTTGGGAACAATTAAATGCTCGGCCTTTTCGCCTAGGATAGCGATATAGGTGTTGGGCAAAGTTTTGCCACTGACGTTAATAGTGGTCTCGTCGGTCACCGTATGGTTGAGCGTGTCGAGAGTGAGAAAGAGATCGGTAGAGGAATCGGGAGAGTTGGCAGTGGATCCGGTTTTGTTGGTGATACTGGAAAGTGAGAGATTGAGTTTTTGGAGGGCTTTTCTGGCACGCAAGACTCCGCCAGTCACAAGCAAGGCGATGGCCAAACCTATAATGATTGCGAGAGTGGTTTCTTTGCGAGCTTTCATCTACTGCAGAGTTTAACCGAAAGTTGTTGGGACGTAAAGCCTATGTTAAGATGTTCGCTATGGATATCACGCGGGCTAAGGAGGAATGGAAGATAAAAATTAAGAAGGGATTGGTGGTAGTGGACGGGGAGGGGAAGGTAAAAATAGGAAGTAGTGGGAGAGAGGAATCATTTGCAATCAGTGAGCCGGGAGAGTACGAGATCGAGGGAATTTCGGTATTTGGTTACGCTGCTAATGAACAGACAATTTTTGTGATCCAGGCGGAGGCTTTGAGAGTACTATATCTCGGGAATTTGAAAGCTAAACTAGAGGAAAAACTAATTGAGGAGTTGGATACAATTGATGCCGTGATCGTCAAGATTGATCAGTTGGGAGTGAAGGAGGTTGGCGATTTGTTGGGACAGATTGAACCAGGTTATATTTTGCCATATGGAGAAACAACCAAGATTGATGAGTTTGTGAAGAGCTTTGAACATGGAAGTAAACCAATGGAAAAATTGAGTTTGACTAAGACGATGATCCCAGAAGAAGCGACCGAAGTGGTAGTGGTGTAAAATTAGCCTATGGCAACGAACAAAGTTCCACCGCACAGTGATAGCGCGGAGAAGAGTGTGTTGGGATCGATCTTGATGGATAGGGACGCGATAGTACAAGTATCGGAATTTTTGTTACCCGATTATTTTTATGCAGAGAAGCACGGAGATATTTATGGGGCGATGCTGTCACTGTTTGAAAGCCGTGAACCAATTGATTTGGTAACTTTGCCGCAAAAGCTTAAATCCCAGAAATTACTCGAGAGAATTGGCGGAGTAACATACTTATCGAGTTTGGTAGAAGGAGTTCCGAGTAGTGCCAATGTGCGGCATTACGGAGAGATTATCCAGGGTTATTATGCTCGGCGTAAGCTGATCGCGGATGCCTCAAATTTGATCGAGCAGTCATTTGATGAGGGGATCAAGGTAACTGAGTTGCTAGATACGGCAGAACAAAAGGTTTATTCTTTGTCCCAGGCTAATTTGAAACAGGGATTTTTGCCGATTCGGAGTATTTTGGCGGAGTCATTTGATCGATTGGATGAACTGTCCAAGAAATCAGGTTCACTACGAGGGGTGGCGAGTGGATTTACTGACCTAGACAACTGTTTGGCAGGCATGCAGGATTCTAACTTGTTGATTTTGGCGGCGAGGCCGGGGATGGGGAAAACGGCGTTTTCACTAAACATTGCCCAATTTGCCAGTGTGGTGTCAAAAGTACCGGTCGGGTATTTTTCCCTGGAGATGAGCAAAGAGGAGTTGGTGGACCGGATGTTAGTAGCCCAGGCTGACATTGATGCCTGGAGGTTAAAAACGGGTAAGTTATCCCAAGATGATTTTAGTAAGCTCTCGGAAGCAATGGGAGTACTGGCGGAAGCGCCACTCTATATTGATGATACGCCGGGGATTAGTGTGATGGAAATGCGGACCAAGGCTAGAAGGCTAAAGTCAGAACATCAGTTAGAGTTGATTATTGTGGACTACCTCCAACTGGTGAAGGGGCGCAATCTGGAGAATCGGGTGCAGGAAGTGGGAGAGATCTCTCAAGGACTGAAAAATCTGGCGCGGGAATTGAAGGTGCCGGTTTTGGCTTTGTCCCAGTTATCCCGGTCGATTGAACACCGAGGGAGTGGGAGTGCTCCACAATTGTCAGATTTGCGGGAATCGGGATCGATTGAGCAGGATGCGGATGTAGTCATGTTTCTGTACCGGGAGGATGTGGAGGATTTGGAAAGTGTCAAACTAAGTATTGCGAAGCACCGTAATGGACCTTTAAGGACAATTGATCTCAAGTTCCGTGGGGAGAGAGTGAAGTTCTACGGGATGGATAAGAGCCGTTAGGCTTCTTGTTCCGGGGAGTTTCGAGATCTAAGTCTAGCGACCATTTGAGGAGACAGTCTAATTTCGTTTTGTGTATACCCGTCCAAAAGAATTTCCGGTTTTGGTGGTAAGCCATACGCAATAATATGGGCCCGAGCTTGTAAACTAAGTGCTTCCCAAGCAACCTTTCCAAGTTGTTGTACTGCGTCTGCGGCGCTAATCCCTGTCATATACGCATTGTACCAGGGGAGTCAATGAGACAAAGTTAATGATAGAATATCGTTATTGTTGCCTGGGTGGCGGAATGGTATACGCGCGAGTCTCAAAAACTCGTGGTTGTAATGACCTTGAGAGTTCGAGTCTCTCCTCAGGCACATGAATACATTCGAAATAAATGTTCTAGTTGCGATTCAGCGGGAGTTGGACAAGAAAAAGCCTGACTTGCCGGCGTTGGATCTGCTTTACGGTGTGCTACATCCTGAGGGTGGGGATGGAACGAGGCTAGATCAGTTACTGGAGATAGGGGGAGTGAAAGTAGAAAGACCAGAGGCTTAGCGGAGAAACCAGAGGAGGGTCAGGAGAATCACTTGGGGAGCGAGGCCGGGAATAATTTGGGGAATGGAGTGGTGGAAGCGACCATGAAAGCGGTTAATTGGGGAAAGCCAGACAGGCTCATATTTCCAAAAATTGCGGGGAGCTTCGAGAAGATCCGGCAGAATTCCGAGCAAGGCACCCCAGATTTGGGGTTCTTTGAGAGAATAGATGAGAGACGAAAGATTATAGGAAGACAGGGGGAAAAAGATTAAAACCAAGACGGCGGCGAGAGTGAGATCAAATAGTTCGTGACGAAAGGCAAGAGCGGATGATTTAGTTCCACCGGAGATGCCGGTCCCCACATCCCAGTGATGGATGGAATCCTCAAGATAGTGAGAAAGGATGATCAGAGGGAAAGCGAGCACGGGATTACCGATTTTCACGGCAATAAAGGCACCGGTTACGGCATGGGAAATAGAAAGCATGAAGAAAAGTATACAGTATGAACTATAAAGTATGAAGTATAATAGTAGAGATGTTACCTATATTAATTCAACTTGGTCCAGTCAAAATTTATTCATTCGGGGTATTGTTGGTTGTGGGACTACTGGTGGGTTTATATTTTTGGTGGCGGATGGGACGAGACGAGCATTGGGATGAAATTGCTTTGTTCGATGCTTTCTTCTTGACTTTGATTGTAGGAATAACAGGCGCGAGAATTGGATATATCGTGACTCATCCACAAGTACAGACGCTTTACCGCGCTTTGGCTTTTTTGGCATATCCAGGGATGATGTGGGGAATCGGGATCATCGTTGGGGTCATGTTTTTGTGGCTGTTTGCGAGGAATCACGAGTGGGAAGTGTGGAAAGTGATGGATGCGGCGGCAGTCACCATTTTGACAATTATCGTCTTGGGGAGTGTGGGAGGAATTTTGAATGGGAGCAATCCCGGAATTGAGGTTGCGTGGGGATGGATTTATCCTGGGGAAACAGTTCGACGCTTACCCGTGGATGGATGGAATTTTGTGTGGAGTTTGGTTGCGTTTGGGATTGTGTCGCGGGTACGGAAGGAATTTCGTTTTTACGCCTGGTATAAGGGAGAAGCGAGTGTGGCCAAGGAGGGTTTGGCGGCTCTATTTGGATTAGTTTTAGTGGGGATATATTTGATTGTTGTCGGAGTAGTGGATGAAAACGTAAAGTGGCTGATTGGGGGAGGGATTGGGATAGTGTTACTCGGGGCTTTTTGGATATATTCGCGGATCGGTAGGAAGGAAAAGCATGATTTGCTACAATGGGTGAGACATATTAGGTTAAAGGAAAGGTGAGTTTATGCAATATCCAAAGAATTTGTTGCAGCCGATCTGGGAATATTTGAAAAAGCTGGAAACAGACTTGCTGACTCGGAAGAAGCAGATTGCCAAGGAAGATCCGTTTGCGGATACGGCTAGATTGAATGATAATGCGGATGATGGAACAGAGGCGGCCGAGCAATTTGGACACGATCAAGCAGAGGCAATGAAAGGGGAAACTGATGGGGTATTATCACGAGTTAGGGGAGCGATGAAGCGGATCGATGAGGGGATGTATGGTAAGTGTATGGCCTGTGGGTCGATGATCGATACAGACAGATTGGGGATTGATCCCACGGCGGAGTTGTGCCTAAGTTGTGCGAAGAAAAACAATAAATAGGCTAGGGGAGGGAAGTGCAGAATACGGGAATTGCAGGAGGATTGTGGCCGGGAGTGCCGGTTTTGATAGTTTTTTTGGTGTGGTTGGGAGTAGTGGTACTGGCGGTAAAAACGCGGGAATTGTGGGAGCGGATCGGTTTGGGTTTAATTATAGTTGGCGGATTTGCTAATTTGTGGCAACGGATTTGTTGGGGAGCAGTCAGGGATAATTGGCATTTGGGGGAATTACTTTATAATAATGGGTGGGATTATTTGATCTTTTTTGGACTATTAATATATGGATATACCTATTTTGTACGAGGACGAGAATATCGTCGTAATCGACAAACCGAGCGGGGTGGTGAGCAACAAAGCCGAGACAGTGAAGACTGAGACAGTTCAGGATTGGATGCAGTTGACTGCGAGGGTTGATCCCTCGCAAATACAAGGGATCAACCCTAGTATGGAGTATTTTCGGGAGCGAAGTGGATTGGTACACCGATTGGACAAGGAGACTAGCGGAGTAATGGTACTGGCAAAGACGGTAGGTGCGTTTGTAGAGCTTTTAAGACAGTTTAAGGAGCGTGAGGTCAAGAAAACTTATTTGGCCTTAACCCACGGGATTTGGCAGGTTAACTCGGGCGAAATTAGTCTGCCGATTGGGCGGAGGCGAGATGATCGGAAGAGAATGGGAGTGGTGGAGGACGGGCGGGAGAGTGTGACCGGATACCGGGTACTGGCGAGTTATCGTGAGTGGCAATTCCCCAAGGAATTAAAAGTGGATACTCGCGGTTACACGGGGTTTAGTACGGTTGAATTTGCTCCAAAGACGGGACGGATGCACCAGATTAGAGTTCATGCTCGGCATGTTGGACACCCGGTAGTCGGGGATGAGCAGTATGCGGGGAGAAAGCGGAGTCGAGAGGATCGGAAGTGGGCAAGTCATGTGATGCTCCAGGCTCAAACTCTCGAGTTAACCCATCCTGTGACTAAGCAGAGAATGAAGTGGGAGAGCCAGGGCGAGGATCTAGCGAAAGTACTAGCATATTTAAGTTGAGAAAAATTTCGTGATAGCATGGAGGGATGGAAGCGAGAAAGGCTGAGAAGCCAGAATATAGAGGATTAAAGTTAGTAGTTTGGGCAGTTTTGATTTTGGTGGCTCTGGGGTGGGGAGTCAAGGATTACCGTACTTCCCAAGTGTTTGGGACGGATAAGCGGTATTCTTTGATTATAACCGGTGAGAGTGGAGAGACGACACTGGTGTCGTTTGACCCGACGGAGAAGCGAATTTTATCTTTGTCTTACCCATCCGAACTATTGGTCAAGTCACGAAGTGTGGGGGAGTACCAACTGGGATCTTTGTACAAACTGGGTGAGTACGAAAGGGAGGGAGGGGAGTTTGCCCGGCGCAAGATCCAGGGATTTATGCGAATTCCAGTGCAGGGATACGTTATAACTCAAAAGTCAAAAGTCAAAAGTCAAAACTCGGAGGTCAAAAGTCAAAGCTTAAGTCGGAGTTTACTGACAAAGTCCTTGTGGGGGAGAGTGGGGGGAAGAAATAAGAGCAACTTGTCGAGATTGGATGCGTTGACATTACTTTCTCGGATCAATATTTATACCTGGAAGGAAGCGACTCAAGATGAGCTGATTCGGGCGGGAGTATTGACACAAACTGACGGAATAATGAGATTTCATCCGGAACGATTGCAGGAATACGTGGGTTCCCGTTTGTTTGATTGGCAAGTAGGGGTAGCGGGTTTGACGGTGGCGGTGGTGAACAACTCGGGGATTGACGGGCTAGGAGGAGATATTGCAGACTTTTTAACTAATTTGGGTTTTGATGTGGTGGCGGTTCGTAGTGGGACTGAGCAAAAAGAAGTGAGTAGGGTAGTTACCAGTGACAGCAAAAAATATCGGCGAGAGGTAGACTACTTGCAGAATTTGTTTGGTTGGCCAGAGGCGGAAGAGGCTGATACCCAGGATTACCGAGCGGAAATTGTGGTTTATGTGGGAGTTGACGCGGTTAAGTTATTTTGAGGATTTCACCGGGATTTTGAGGGCTTTGCTGAAAGAGGGGAGAGCTGTTTTGCGGGTGGGACGCTTGAGTTCGCGGAGGAAAACACAAACCGAATTATCGGAGGCGTTTTTGAGGCAGACAGTATAGGAATAGCCGTGGGTGAGGAGCCACTTGAGACGGAGGGAAAGATCATCGGGAAACGAGCCAATATAAGTGCCGTCAGCAGAAGTCACACTGATTAAGCGTGATTTGGGAGTTAGATAAAAGATCTCTTTGCAACAGAGGGAGAGCAAAAGTTCCCGGCTCGCCACTTTGATTAGGAAAACGGTTTTGGTAAGGCCAGATTCCTCGATAAAATCTTCGCGGGAGAGAGGGTTGGCGACACAAGATACTTTTTGGTGGGGGAGAACACGAAGATTTTTGAGAGCTACGGAGTTGTATTTGTCTAAAGACAAAACTTTTTGATAAACACTTTCGGCGGAGTCCTTTTGACCGAGTTCGGTGTAGGCACGAGCGAGGCGATTAAGGGCGGCGATATTATTGGGTTCAAGATCCAGGATTTCCAGATTAGTTTCGACCGCCAGTTCCCAGTTATTTGAAAGTGCGTAGTCAACAGCTTGCTGAGATAGGTTATTCATGGATCTGCCACATTATCTAGACTGGCATGGGGTTTGTCAACTGGCAGAAGAACTGGAGAATGGTAGAATAGATGACATGTCTGGACATAGTAAATGGAGTACGATCAAGCACAAAAAAGCAGCGAACGACAAGGTAAAAGGCAGTGTTTTTACCAAGATGGCCAAAGCGATCACGGTGGCAGTCAAAAAGGGTGGGGGAGTAGGGGATCCCAACATGAATTTTACGTTGCGGTTGGCTATCGAGAAGGCGCGGAGTGTGAACATGCCCAGGGAGAATATTGAACGGGCGATTGAAAAAGGCACGGGGAAAGCGGAGGGAAGTGAACTAGCCGAGGTTATCATTGAGGGATTTGCCCCAGGAGGTGTAGCGGTAATAATAGAGGCGGTAACGGATAATAGTAATCGCACGATAGCTGAACTGAGGAATCTGATGGAAAAGCACGGAGGGAGAATGGGAGAACCGGGGAGTGTCATGTATATGTTTGAGCGAACGAGCGGAGAGTACAAACCGAAGTATCCGGCAAGCGGAGATGGACAGGAGGAGAAGTTGGGGCAGTTTATGGAAATGATTGGGGAACATGACGATGTACAGGAGATTTATGCGAATCTTGCCTAAGAAAGCGTTTTTGACAAAGAGACGCAAGTTTATTTTGGTCTCGCTTGTTTTGTCCGTGGGACTATTACTGATTCAACGGCTGACAGTCGAGCAGAGGTATGTGGCGATTGGACTACTGGCTGTCATGTCTTATTCGTTTACAGCTTGGGCATTACTGGCGGAGATGCGGGGGATAATCCCGTGGGTGAATATGGTCTTGCCGGTCATGTATCCAACCGCGGTAGCTTTGTTTTACTTTTTACTTCCCCAGGCAGCCATTACGCGGATGATTGTGGGAATCTTTTTTGCGATCTCGATGTATGGACTTTTATTAACGACTAATATTTACGCGGTAGCTTCGATAAGGACAATTCAGTTATTGCGAGCGGGGAGGGCAGTTGGGTTTTTGCTGAGTATTTTGACTTCGGCTCTTTTGTATCACGTGATCTTCTCTTTCCGGCTGGGGGCGGGGATTACCACCTTGGCGGTTATGGGAGTATCTTATCCCTTATTTTTGCATGGGGTATGGTCATATTCGTTGGGTGAGCGATTGCGGGGAGAAGGCTGGTACGCTTTGGTGGGAGCACTGGTAATGGCAGAGATCGCCTGGGCAATTACCTTTTGGCTGATTGATATTCCATTGGCGTCAGTCTTACTAGCTATGGGGATGTATGTGATCCTGGGGATATTCCAGCACAATATGGAAGGAAGATTGTTTGCCCGAACCTTACAGGAATATTTATGGTTTGCAGGTATTGTTTATATGGTGGTAGCGGGAGCTGTATTAATGAGGTGGGTCAGCTAGGGCAGGGGAGTAGGCGAGTTTTCCTAGTTATCCTATAATAATTATAGGCTTTTCACGAAGTCCTATAATTATTTTCACGAATGTGGATAAAAAGTATCCGATCTTTGCGCAAGTTTTGTGAACAGGTTTGATACAGTTTGAAAGGCGCTCGCAGTGAGAGGGTGAGATTGCGACATTCACAGGATGTGGCATCTGGTGGGGAAGAATCAGGCCAGACGTAACATCTGGCAGGGTAGGTAAAATCCAGATGTGCGATCTGGTAGGAGTAGGAAGTAGCAAGTAGGAAGTAGGAATTAGGAAATAGCGAGCAGAAATTAAAGTGGGGAGGGAGAAGCTAGCGTTAGTTGGTTATAGCTGTCACAACTAGCTCTACCCCACTTTTGGGGATACATACCTGTGGTGGAAGTGATCTACGTAGTGTCGCACAATATATCTTTTATGACATAATACCTTGAATTGGTAGGGGGAGGTAAAAAATAACAAATTAATATTTTAGAATCCAGAATTTGAAGTAATTAGAATTAGCTGGGAATAAAAGTTTCATTTCTCCCCCACTCGCCGCGGATCCCCCAAAATGGTATTTCCAAACTAAACCCGTAGAAAATGGACAATTTGAGCTGATTAACTGGTCGTGGTGATCTGGGAACGAGCCGTACAATCGATTCTACGGCCTCGGTATCTGGGGGAATGAGGATATTAAGCTTGTTTTGCTCTTTGAATGTTGCTGGCGATTGCGAAGGGTTCAAAATAACGATTGAGATCTTCGTCGGTGGTCGCGTAGAGTTTGGCACCATAATACCAATCGACGAGAACCTCGCGAACGCGACAGAGCTCTTTTAGTTTGGGACCATGATTCTTTGGATCATTGATTGTAAGGTCGAGATACTCTAGTCCTTAGATAGCCAAGATATTTTTCCCGATATCTACTATAGCGGGTTGACAATGGGTGTCCAATGTCGCACAATGAAAGGTAGATCCTAGACTACTCCCCTGCCCCATTGAACGGGTATGAGTACATTAACTATAGGATTTAGGTAAAAACCACTATAGGGTTGGTGGTAGAACACACGGTATGTGTGGTAGGTGTGTATGTGCAAAATGGCTGGATATATCCTACCCAATTTTTATTCCCTTATTTTGGCAGTTGAGAGTATATGAGTGCTAAGGGGGCTGTACCTGGATTAGAGGATTGTATCCAAGAGTACCTCGAGTACCTCACGGTGGAGCGGCAAGTCTCCCCTTTCACGATTCGGAACTATCGATTTTACCTTTCAAAGTTTGCGGCGTGGTTAAGGAAATTTTATCCGGGGAAAGAATTGGGTGAAGTTACCTCGAGAATGCTTAAGACCTACCGGGTATATCTGGCCCAGACCAAGGACGAGAAGGGAGCTTATTTGGCGCCAGTTACGCAAGGGTATTACGTGATTGCTTTGAGGAGCATGCTCAGATACCTGCTTAGGCAAGATTATGAAGTAGTGTCGCCGGAGCGACTCGAATTACCCAAAGGGAAAGAGCACAGTATCAAGTTTTTGGATTACGCGCACGTGACTGCGATGATAGACAAAGCCGATACTACTACCATCCAGGGACTAAGGGATAGAGTACTGATGGAGACATTGTTTTCGACGGGACTGCGGGTTTCTGAACTGGTTTCTTTGAACAAAACCACGATTAATCTGGAATCTAGGGAGTTTGGAGTCTTGGGGAAAGGGAAAAAGATCCGAGTGGTCTTTTTGTCAAAGTCGGCAGCCAACTGGATTGAGCGCTACTTGCGAGAACGGAACGATCACTATTCCCCGATCTTTATTCGGCATGGAGGAGCCAAACCGGCGATTGATGACCCTAAGGCGGGAGAAAAGCTAAGGTTAACGACAAGGAGTGTCCAGCGGATTATTGGGAAGTACGGACGCCTGGCTCACCTCCCCTACGCGATTACGCCGCACGTGATGAGACATTGTCTGCACCCAGCTACAAGGATTTTTGATGAATATGGGATTCGTACGGTTCGTGAATTATTTTATAATTCTACAGATAAAGTTTATTCGCTTATGTCTGACTACACCATTGATTTGGCAAAAGTTACTCAAAAGACGACTCATATCACCTATTTATATTCTATCTGGGCCGATGGCTATGAGATCAAGTGTTCAGGAGAGCATAAGCTATTTTCTTTTGAAGGTGGAGTCATTGTGGAAAAAACTGCGAGTGAAGTTAAGGTAGGAGAATACTTGCTGGGGATAAAAAAAATACAACATGAAGATGGGAGGCCACTATATGATCCTAGGTTGTGGCGGCTACTTGGCTATGCTCTAGGAGATGGGGTGGTGAGTAAAGCGAGGCGCAGTATTTTGTTGTTCGACAAAGATAGATCTAATCTGGAATATTATCAGAATTTGATTTTTGATTTGTATGGGAAGAAATCGAAAGTAGAATTAAACAAGATTAGTAATTCTTATGTGTTGACTTGTAATGATATTGAATTGGTGGAGATTTTGCATTCTATTGCGCCATTTAGTGAGAGAGCAAAATCAAAGTTTGTGCCAAAAAACTTGAGCGAAGCTACATTGGATGAGATAGCAGAGTTTTTGGCTGGACTGTATGATGCTGAGGGTCTAACAAGTGACCCGAGATATTTTTCTAGTTCACAGGAATTGTTAGAAGATGTCCAGATGTTGCTCTTGTATTTTGGAATTGATGCACATTTAACGACACGAAATCGGATAGTGACTCTGCCACAGGGTCGGGAGTTTTCGGGCACAATATCTGATTTGATAATTTTGGATAAAGAAAGTCAGGCGTTATTTTATCAGTATATCCCTACTCTCAAGCGAAACATGAAATGGAAGGTAACTAATTTTTCAGAGAAGGTGCCATATGGAAGTATTGTGACGGAGATTCTGGCGAAAGCCAAGAAAGACAATATTGCATATAGCACCTATTTTGAAAGGTTCAAGATAAAAGATGTTGCTAGATACCAAGAAGGTCGAATTGTCCCAGAGAAAAATACATTCGTGACATTGATAAATGGATTTTTTAAACTGGGGGTAATCACAGAAGAGGAAAAGAAGAAATATCTCGAATTGGTTAACTCTCCCGCGTTGAAATGGTTAAAAGTAAAGAGTAAGACAAAGATGGGGTCGGCCAGACACTGTGTATATGACTTTTATATTCCTGGTTCACACAATCTGATTACAGGCGGGTTTGTGAGTCATAACTCATTCGCTACTGACCTAATCTCACATGGAGCAGGTTTGCGAGAGGTACAGGAGATGCTAGGACACAAAAATATCGCCACGACCCAGATTTATACCCATGTCACTAACCCACAGTTAAAGAGTGTGCACGAAAAATATCACTCGGTTTAAATTAATTAGATTAATAATCGAGGTAGGCTTCAACAACACTGTCCTTGACGCTTAGAATCCCCTTGGCAATAGGCCATTTTTCTTCCTTGGTTAAAGTGTGGACAGTAATGTACTGTTCGATTAAGCCCACAAAGCGTGCATGCTCGGGCAAAATATCAAAGGGGCCAATTTGGTTGGTTGAACTAAAAGAGGTCGCTTCTCCTTGCCAAAGAATTCGGTCTTTGAGACGAATGATAACTTGGAGGATTTGGCTTGATGGTGCAGAGCTCATATTTTACCAATACCACCAATCATCTGTAATTTGGCCGCTGGGATTTCGTCGTATTTGCCAGCTAAAATATCGATGACATCTTTGACTGTTTGAGTGCGGGGAACATAGACACCTTTGGTGCCGGTTTGGTTTTCAACCGAGATAAATGGTTGAGTCATATAGGCTTTGAGGAGTTGGGCCCGATGATAGATTTGGCGGTTTTCGGGGGAGAGCTCACCTTCGCCAACGAGAGCCACCATTCTTTCTAGTTCTTTAGCGGACGAAAGTACTTGTTGGGCGGTCACCACAGCTTGATATTGATCGGCTCCAACCAAGCTTTCGCTTAAAGCCGAAGAATTGCTGGCTAAAATATCAATGGCAGGGAAGCGACCGGCTTGATAAATATCTCGGGAGAGAGTCAAGATAGAGTCGAGGTAGGGGTAAATCGCCAGAATGGCTTGATCAGTTAGATCGTCCGAAGGAACATAGATGGCTTCGATGCTACTGATATCAGCGTCGGTAGTAGAAATTAGGCGTTCATGCAGGAGAGCCATATCTTCGTGCAAATTGGGTTGGTACCCGTCTTCGCTCATCAGAGTCTCGCTCATTTGAGAAAGTTCACTGCCGGCTTGGGCAAAGCGAAACATGTTATCAATAAAAAAGAGGACGTTACTCCCTGTGTCACGGAAACTCTCGGCAATACTCACCGAGGCCATGGCGGTCAGATAACGAACGGCGGCATCCTCACCCATGGAACCATAGATGAGGGAAGTTTGGGCGAGTACGTTCTTTTCTTGAAGGGTTTGATAAAGCTCGTGGCCTTCGCGGGTGCGCTCCCCTACCCCACCAAAAACTGCTACCGTTGGTTTTGACTTTTGAGTTTTAACTTTTGAATTAATAAAGATATTGTGCATGATTTCGGTTAGGAGAATGGTTTTGCCGACCCCGGCTCCACCAAAAAGACCCATGCGACCTCCTCTGATTAGAGGGGCAAAAAAATCAATAGCTTTGATGCCAGTTTCCCAGACAATATCATTGATTACGGGTTTTTGTGAAGATGATTTCCCGGTTAGAGGCACAATTAACTCGTGGGAAATTTTGCCTTTGCCATCGACGGGAGTACCAAACAAATTCATGGCACGACCAAGCACGGCGCTACCTGTCGGAATATTGAGAGTTTCACCTGTAGAAGTAACTTTGGTAAGCCTTTTTAGTTGGCTACTGCCGCTAAGAATAATACAGCGCATAATTGACCTACCCATCGAGCGATAGACGTAGAGAGTGACACCCTGAGGGGACGTACAAATGGTACCTACAACGGGGACTTGTTGGGGGAAGTCGACTTCGGCGACGCGGCCGACGACGGTTTTGACGATACCAGTAACCTTAGACATATTGTTTCCTCGTATGTTGCATGGCGCGATAGCCGCTAAATTGGGTTTGTTGTTTTTTGCCAGAGACACGTTTTTGCAGAGTTTGATAACGCTTGACGTCAAGAGTCAGCTTTTTTTCGATGTTGGTTAGAGCCTGATCAAGGTGGAGAATGCGGGAAGCATTTTTGGCTAATTCACCTTCCTGAAAAGATTGTTCAAAAACACCAGAAAAAATTTCTTTGGCGAAGACATCGGCAATGTGAGTCACACTTGGTTCGTAAAGATATTTAAGTTTGACTGTCACATCCCCGGCCCACTGAGCTTTGGTGGATTCGATAGTGGCGGAGGTTAGAATACGGGTGTTGGGAGTTTGGTTGGCGATGCTTTGAAATTGACCGAAAAAGAGTTGAACACTGCGATAAATAAATAATTGTTTAATAATTTCGGTAGTTGATTTGGGAACGGGAATCAGAGTGAACTTGGTATGAGGAGCGATAGTTTGGATCAGTTTTGCACCGGAGTTGCCAATAATAAAAATATCGGCATTAGCGGTAGTTTTGACGGCGTGGAGGAAAAGAGCAAAGACTTTGTCAATAATATCTCCATACATGCCCTCGTCGGAAGCAAAAAGAACTAGGGCTTGCTTGTTTTGGTGACCGTCGACAAGGGAGAGATCTTCGCCGACTGTTGCTGAAAGGTTGGCCAAATGGTGGTAGTAATCGCGGTTAGCGAGAATGGCATCACGAATTTCGCGCATGGTACTAGCTGCCATTTCTTCGTAAACCTCGACCAAACCCTTCATGGAGTAGTGAGAGTCGATGGTAAATTTGAGATCTTTGAGACTGCTCATAAATTAGGATTTCCCCTTCCAGAGTTTTTCGAGCATGGCGAGTTGAGTCGAGGGATCAACCCTAGTATTGGCATTTTGTTTGAGGAGATCTTTGAGGCCGTGAGCTAACCGAATACTTTCTTTGATGTGATCGGTTAATTCGGTCCCAAACCTTAAGAATCGTTTGAGCTCGCTGTACTCGCTCATGGTGGTGAGGATGCGTTGCCCCCAAGCACGAGCTTCTTTACTCTGGGTTTGGCGGCCGACACGGGTGACAGAAAGGAAAATATTAATGGCGGGGCGGACTCCGTCAAAAAAAAGATTTTTGTCAAAATAGAGGTGGCCATCGGTCATGGACATAATGTTGGTGGCAATGTAACCAGAAATATCCCCATCGACAGTCGTTACAGTAGGAAGACAAGTAATGGTGACACTTTTGCCGTCAACCATAAAAGAGCCGGCGCGCTCGAGAAGTCTAGCGTGAAGGTAAAAAATATCACTGGGGTAACTGTCACGGCCGGGGAAGCGGTCCGAGAGAATAGCCATTTCGCGATAGCGAATGGCGTGATAAGACAAATCATCAATGATCACAAGGGTATCTTTGCCTTGGTCACGGAAGTGTTCAGCGACAGCCATGGCCGAAAATGGTACGAGAGTCAACCGAGCGGCGCTACTTTTGGCGGGTTCGGCGATAATGATGCAGTTATGGTCGACTTTGGTTTGGCGAAGGGTTTGTTCGAGGCGGACAATTTCCGATTGTTCTTTGCCAACTAAAGCAATAATACAAATAGTGCCGGCTTGGGCTTGAGTGATTACGGTTTGAGTGAGAAAGGTAGTTTTGCCGGTTTTTTGATCGCCAATAATTAGTTCACGCTGACCTTTGGCGATTGGAACTACTGTATCGACAATGGTGACGCCGGTAGCTAGAAAGTCTTTGATGGCGGAACGCTTATCCATGGTCCAAGCTTCCTGTTCGACGGGACGATTTTCACTATACTTACTGGGTTCTTTTTGGGTGCTTGTAATATGACCCAAAGCATCAAAGGTATCACCGCACATCCCCTCCCCCACGGAAATTTTGAGGGGTTCGTTGGTGCGGGCGGCTTCTTCGCCGATTGGGATAGCGGTATCATGGAAACTCATTACTTCGGTATAATCTTCGCCTAATTTAGTGACCATCCCGTGAGCACCGGAGGCAAAACTAATGCCTTCGCCCAAGACTGCACCAGGGAGATCGGTAACCCAGGCGATGGAGCGATCGCTTTTGATGACTTTTCCTGTTTCGCCCACGTGTTTTTGGGCCCAGGTGAAACTATGGATCATAAACTCAATACCAAATAAGCAATAATGACGCCGACACCAATGATGCCAACGGTCAGAACAACGTTAAAAAGAACGGAGAGCTGGATGGCACGGGAAGCGAGGGGATTTCTCCCGACGGCTTCGACGCCACTTTTGGCAAGTTTGCCGAAATGGGCCAGGCCATAGCCGACCGAAAGAATGACAAGGATACCGGCCACAATGTAGCGCATGGAGGAGAGAGGAGTTAAGAAGGCTGACTCCATCCCCTGTTTGACCATCTCGATTAGGTTATTACTGGCTCCACCGGTCAGGACAGCCGGGCGGACGCCGATATTTACGAGAATAGTATCTTTTTGGTCAACGGAAGTGCCACTAAAGGGTTCGGCGGCAGTGCCCAGGACGTAGCCAGATTTCATGGCTTTGACAGCAACGCCAGTTTGAGTTGAACTGGTGATAAAATCTCCGGCGGTAATTGCCCCATTTTCTCCGGAAACGAGGACGTAGGCTTTGCCGTTACTGACCATGGGAATCATGCCGGCAGAGGGAGTGGCTTCGCCAAAAGCAACGGCGGGAGATAATGTAACTACTCCAGTCATATTGGGATCGTAACCGGTTTGGCACAAGTTATAACCGCTGGTACTACTACAAACAACCATGCCGTCGGAGACTTCTTGGGGGAGATGAACATATTGAGCCACACCCGAGGAAACCTCAGCAGCCATAACCACACCTACAAAAAGGGACAGCAATTTGCCCATATTCTCTTCAGTATGGCATCTTTTTTAGTACCGTGCAATCATCTTTAATTAGTTATCTTTCACCCCTTGCCAACTCTCTTTTTATAGTGCTTAATGGTACTTATTAGGATCCGCGCTAGGCGTGGAGTTGTTGGTATGAAGAGAAGTCTAATAATGATGGGATTTGGCCTCTTGGGATTAGGGGGAATTGTGGGGTTATCCTTAAGAAATCAGAGCCAAGTAAAGCAGGAAGTAACGGAAGGAATAAGTGAAACGGCCCCAGTGGAGCAGAGTGTCCTTGGAACTACCCAGGAACAGCTCTACTTTACCGTCAATGTCCCGGCCCGCTTTACCCAACCCCTCACAGCTCCTAACGTCCTCTACTCACTAACGGCAGGTAGTGGGATCAGAGTCTCCGAGGGTCAGTCCCCTACCCTCACTAATACGGGAGTACTCTCCCTCCAAGGACAAACCGGAGCTTTGACCTTAACCGCGGGGAGCGGGATGACCCTCTCGGGCCTCACCCTCACTAACTCCGATACGGGAAGCGGACAGAATATCTTTAAAACCATCGCAGTCTCAGGCCAGACCAGCTTAAGTACCGATACCAATGCCGATACCTTAACCTTAGCCGGGAGTGGAGGGATTACCCTGACCACTGACCCAGATAACGATAAGCTCACGATTACCAGTGCGGCAGTCGACTACACCCTCTCCGGCTTTACTGACTCAGGGACTAGTGTCTACTTAACCACTATTACCGATAACCTAGGAGTCGGGACCCTCACCCCGACCTACAAACTGGATGTGGCAGGTACCGGCCACTATACGGGAGCCCTCACCCTAGACTCTACCCTAGGAGTAACCGGAACTACTACTCTAGACGGAGCCCTCCAAGCCAGTGGCAACGTGACCTTCGGGGATGCTACCTCTGACTCCCTCACCTTTACGGCTCGCCTCGCTAACGGGACTAGTCTCCTCCCTGACACTGACCTAGGGAGTGATTTGGGATCAGCTGGACTTCGGTTCAATAATCTCTGGGTGGCCAATATTAACTCTAACTCTTCCCAAGCTTTCTCTGGGCAAACCACCTTCTCGTATGCTCCGCTAGATACCACGATTGATGAAGCCTCCGTCCTGATTAACCCCACCAGCAGTGTCGCTAACGGACAGCTTTTGGCTTTTGGGATTGCGGGATACCAGAAAGCCTTGATTGATGAGGATGGAGACATTATCCTCGGATACTCCGATGCTACCAGTGCACCAGTAACTGATACCCCCCTCACGATCTACGGTCACTCGGGAACCATGGTCGCTTATATCGATACCACCGGCAATCTGGACCTAGACGGAGTGCTTTCAATCAATGGGACCACCGTGCTTAACGCTACTACTCTAGGAGCGGGAGTCACTAATTCCTCGCTCACCCAAACAGGAGCGCTTAACTCAGGCAGTATCACCAGCGGCTTTGGGAGTATCGATACCGGAGCCGACGCAATTACCACGACCGGGACTATAACCACCGGGACCCTCACCATAGACGGAGATACTTACAACCAGATCACCACGACCGGATCAGAGGATCTGGCCATCATGGCTGGAGGCAACGTAGGGATTGGGACAACTACTCCAGCTAATACCCTGACAGTACTGGGGGATATTGCTTCCTCGGTGGCAACGGGAGTAGAGGGACTCAAACTGACGGATACCAGTGATGTCACCAAGATGGCTTTGAAGTGGACTTCTTCCAAAATTAATTTGGATATGCCCTCTACTTCTAGTGTTAACAAGTTGAGTAATGGAACATTTGAAACTGACTTAACTGGGTGGACTGAAGATATTGGCTATAGTTTGAATGATGAGTACACAACGGATTTGACAGCCGGAAACGTAAACGGAACAAGTGCGGAGCCGACCGGGGGTGTGAGAACCATAACCGATACCAATAGCAAATTGTCTATCTCTTTGGGGAATTTAGTGTTAACGACTGGGGGTTCAGCAGGTAATCCAAGATTGTCTTATGCGCTAGAGAGTAGATCATCTGGGAAGGTATTAATGACGAGTTTTACAGCGTCAGGTAGGAATGCTTTTGGCTGGGATAGTGCGGTTGCAAGTGGAGTGTTTGAGGGGTATCGATTATTAATGGGTAATGGACTTAATGTTTATCGTAATGGTACGGCGATAAATGCGGGACCTGATCTAATTGCCGGAACTAATTATAAGGTTGCGGCTATTCAACGGGGAACGGGGACTTACTACTATGTGAAAAGTGGCAGTGGAATATACACTTACTGGACACTGGTATTTATTTCTGACAATAGTAGTGCCGATTTATACCCGGTAATTTACTATGATACGGACGGAAATTCTATCTATAACTATGATTACACAAGGATTCCCACTACTTCATGGCTCCCCACCCCTCTTGCCTACGATACTTTTACCAGAGCAGATGGGACAATCGGAAACAGTGAGACGACAGGACCGGACTCACAGACTACCCCTGCCCTAGCGTGGACAGGTGGAGCAATATCTAGTAATACAAATGTAATTACACCAAGTTTGGGAAGTGAGTTGATAACAAATGCGGGGCTAGAAGGAACTTATGTTGACGGAGTAGCCCCCAATTGGTCAACAGTTAACTCATCCACGTTGACAGAAGAGACGACCATAATACATGGCGGTTCCTCTAGCCAAAAAGTGGTTGCTAATTTAAATGGAGGCGGCATAAAAGCCAACACTAATTCATTAACAAATGGAACTTGGTATTCGTCAAGTGCGTGGGTATATAACGAACAGACTGGAGTATATATCTGGAGAATATACGATGGTCTTACTTATTTTCTTAATTATTCACCTAATATTGGTACTACCGGAACATGGACTCAACTTGTGGGAACGGGTCGGGCAACCAATACCACTTCAAGTTACGGACAACCTAACTTTCTTTCTAACAATTCAGGAAAAACCTTCTACGTTGATGACACAACCTTTAAGCCCCTCACCCTCTCGTCCCTCTTTTCCACTGTCTCAACTTCAGATACGGATGTGATAGCGGATGCTAATGTAACCATGACGGCAGGAACACAGGCTGGGTTGGTAACTAACCTTGATGATGCTACAACACCTGCTAACTTTTTGATTGCATATCATGATGGAACATATGTAAAGTTGGATAAGAATGTGGGTGGGACTTACACTAACTTGATTAGTGTGGCAAAAACCTACTCTGCTGGGGCAACTCTTAGAGTCATTACCTACACTTCATCTGGTTCTTTAAAAGTCAGAGTGTACTACAACAATGCTCTGGTAGGGAGTGAACAGACAGTGTCGGATGCTGGCATTATTTCAAATACCAAACACGGGTTATTTTCTACCTATGAGGGGAACAGTTTTGACAATTTTACTTTGTTTGCGAGGGGATCGGGAAATGAATATACCTCGGCCCCCTTTGAGGAAGTCACCCCTACTCAAACTACCAGTTATGCCTACTCAGGGACTGGTTCGGTGCGATTAGTTGCGGCAACTGATGCGACTTATGTTCAAAGTGTGAATGTGGGTGATACGAGTAGCTATAATTTGATCGCCTACGCGTACACGGATGGAAGTGCAGTAACCAGCGCTGATTTGGAATTGTACTATGACACCGCCGTCCTCTCTACCACCTATACCTCGGTCGGGGACGGGTGGTACAAACTCTCAGGGACTCTAACCGGAGTAGCCAGTGCCAAGAACTATGGAGTCAAGGTCAAGGGAGGCAAAACTGTGTATGTCGATAACCTATCTATCTTTAATACCAGCGGAGCCGGAACCATCCTGGGGATCACTAACTCGACAACCGGACTAGGAGGAATGAGTGTGGAATCAACTACTATCCTCAACTCTGGCCTAGCTAGTCTCCAAGCTTTAATCGTCAAAGGATTCTCGGGTCAGACCGAGGATTTACAAGAGTGGCAGGACTCGACCGGTGCCGTATTAGGGAGCTTAACGGCTAGTGGAGGACTCTCTCTCACGGGAAGTCTGGATATTAACGGCACCAGTAATGATATCGCTGGGTCACTTAATCTATCCGGCAATTCTCTGACCTCTACCGGAGCCTTGACCATTACCCCAGCTGCGGGATCGGGAATGAACGTATCTCTAGCTACAACCGGAGACTTTAAGGTCAATACCAATGATCTAGTAGTAGACACCTCGGAAGGGAGAGTGGGAGTCGGGACTCTTACCCCTTCAGCTAAACTCCACGTGATTGCCCTCACCGAGCAAGAGAGACTAGGTTATGACACCAGCAACTACTGGAGTAGTACCGTGGGAGAGACCGGAGCCCTCACCATGCAGGGAGTAGGAAGTGGTGGAGCCCTCACTCTTTCCCCTACCGCTGGACAAGACCTGAATATCAATCTGGCTACAACCGGAGACTTAGTAGTCAATACCGATGATCTAGTAGCTGACACCTCCTCTGGATATATCGGGATCAATACTACCGCTCCTACGGCCCTCCTTGATTTGGCGGGAACAAGTGGGATAGATGCTTTTAGACTAACAAACTCTGGAACAAAAGTCTTGGGATTATCATATGGAACAAACAATACAACTTTTAACACCAACTCTACTGACCCTACCAACAAACTAACTAATGGTACCTTTGATACGGATCTAACCAGTTGGAGTGAGGAACCCAGCTACACCCTGAATGATGAATTCACTACTGACCGGGCAGCCGGAGCAGTCAACGGCACTTCTGCAGAACCGACCGGAGGAACAAGGACGGTGGCTGATACTCTAAGTAAATTGACGATAGGAAATGGTACGTTGAATTTTGCGGCGACCGGTGGAGGGGGGATGAATCCAGGTTTGTGGTATACCGGCCAGTCACGTGTGGCGGGAAAAATTATGTCTTGTGAATATGTGGGGACTGCTAGTAGATTTTATTGTGGGTGGGACACTAGTGCATCCGCAAGTCATATGACAACGGCACATAGTATTCGAGCGAATCCGTCTAGTGATTTTGTAATTTACCCCGGGGCAACCAATGTTTCTTCTGCTCTTACTCCTGGAACGAGTTACCGATTGGTGCTAGTTTTGCGAGAGACCGGTGCATATTATTACATTAAGGGCGGGACATATACGAATTGGACTTTGCTGTGGATTGGGGCGACCGATTCGACAGCTACTTTGTATCCTGGGGTGGGAACAAGCGATACTACGACAGTAGCAAGTATTGATAATATGCGGATTCCAACGGAAATTTGGTTACCGACACCTCTGGCTTATGATACCTTTACCCGTGCCGACGGAACAATTGGCTCAAGTGAAACAACCGGCCCCGATTCTCAAACCACCCCTGCCCTAGCGTGGACAGGCGGAGCAATATCTAGTAATACCAATGTGATTACACCAACTGCTGGGAGTACTGTCTTGACTAATGGAGATTTTACTAACTGGACAGGAGATAATCCTGACAACTGGACTCTTTCGTTTACTGAAGATGCAAATAATTACATAACTGAGGCTGGTCCAACAGGCCAGGCCAGAATTGTTTGTGATAATAACGTAGGCACGGGGATGAATCAAAATCCTGTACTTACTATTGGGACATGGTATCAAGTATCGGCTAATGTTACAGATTATGTATCAGGTGCTTTAAATTTTTACTTGGGTTCTGGTAATCTGTGGGGAAGTTCACTTTTCAGTTCAGTGGGAGTCAGTACATATAGTGGCATAGCGAAAAGTAGTACTATTTTCCAGATAAATAGAACAAGCTCTGAAGATATAACACTTGATGATCTTACCGTAAAACCCTTGACCCTTTCTACTCTTTTTTCAACAGTATCAACAAGTGATGAAGATGTTGTAATAAGTACAGATGTAACTGCAGAAATTATTAATCCAGCAGGGATTGTTACTAATCTAGATAACGCTTCGAGTCCAACTGCCGGAATTGTTGTATACGTTAAGAGACATCCAACAGCAGCAAGTTCAACTGTATATATTGATAAGTTTACCACTGAAACGACGTGGACTAATTTAACTTCTGGAACGGTTACCTATGTCGAAGGAGCACAACTTAGAGTAATTACTTGGCATTCTGATGCAAATACGCTTAAAGTCCGGGTCTACTACAATGGAACGATTGTAGGAACAGAGCAAACTATTACAGACGCGAGTATCATTAGTAATACCAAGCATGGTCTTTTCTCTACCTATTTAGGTAACAGTTTTGATAACTTTAGTTTATTTGCCAGAGGTACAGGAGGCGAATATGGGTCTGCACCATTGGAAGAAGTGGTGGCCACGGCTGAGAGTAATATTACCTATAATAATAGTGATGGAAGTGTGAAATTGGTGGCGCCAACGGATGGAACATATTTACAATCCGTCAACGTGGGAGATACCGAGACATACAACCTGATTGTAA
>Ga0208245_1000588_pt1 | contig 28406 bp, 21 predicted proteins | sample RifOxyC1_FD_184035 | JGI IMG/M metagenome (GOLD analysis project Ga0208245, IMG submission 184035) | Soil microbial communities from Rifle, Colorado - Rifle Oxygen_injection C1 (SPAdes) | ecosystem: Environmental > Terrestrial > Deep subsurface > Rock core/Sediment | place: Rifle, Colorado... | reverse complement strand
AGATGGCGCGTGGGCTCGTCGAAACGAATCCCGAGCTCAAAATGCTCTACGTCAGCGGCGAAGAATCCGTCGACCAGATCCGCGGGCGCGCGCACCGTCTCGGCATCATGAGCAAGGGCCAGATCTTTCTCGCGGCTGAAACCCAGCTGGAGCGCGTTTTCGCGAACATCAAGGAACTCAAGCCCCAGGTCATGGTGATGGATTCGCTCCAGACCTTCTCGAGCGGGTCACTCGAATCAGCGCCCGGAAGCGTCAGTCAGGTGCGTGAAGTCGCGATGCGACTGATGGCTCTCGCCAAATCAGCCCGAATCGCCGTCTGGCTGGTGGGTCACGTCACGAAAGAAGGAAATATCGCCGGGCCAAAAGCTGTCGAACACATGGTCGACACCGTCCTTTACTTCGAGGCCGAGGCCGGACAATCGTATCGTCTTCTCCGCACGGTGAAAAATCGTTTCGGCAGCACGCGCGAACTCGGTGTTTTCGAAATGGACGGCGATGGTTTGCGCGAAGTCGCGAATCCCTCGTCTCTTTTTCTCAGCGAACGTAAAGAAGCGGTCGCGGGAACCGCGATTTCGGCGTCTCTCGAGGGCTCACGCCCGTTCCTGGTCGAACTTCAGGCGCTCGTCAGCCCTTCGGGCCTCGCGATGCCGAGACGGACCTCCCTCGGAATGGAAAGCACCCGCGTTTCTCTTCTCGCCGCTATTCTCGAAAAACACATGCGCCTGAAACTTGCCGAACAGGATCTTTTTTTCAACGTGGCGGGGGGTCTGAAACTCACCGAGCCGGCCTGCGACCTCGCGGCGGCTGCGGCGATCTGGTCAAGTCATGAAGAGAAGCCGATCGCTTCGGATTGGGTTTTCATCGGCGAGCTCGGCTTAACGGGTGAGGTGCGGCGCGTCTCACAGCCCGAGGTGCGCGTTGAAGAAGCAAAAAAGCTGGGTTTCAAAACCGTTGTGCTGCCGAGGAGTTCGCTCGAGCGTTGTGCCAAAACGTCTGGCCTGAGGCTTCTTCCAATTTCAAGAATTGGTGAGCTGCCCTCACTTTTCTGTTAACCTATTTTCATGGCCGAAGAAGACGAAGAAAGGCGAAAACGCGAACGACGCCGTCAGAGGGAAGATGAGCAAGACCGCGAGGAGTTGAAGCGGAAAGGCCTGGCGGAGGAACAGGACGACCAGGCCGCGCGTTTCGAGGAGCTCATCACCCGCGCTGAACCGATGATCGAACAGGTCGAAAGCCTTTACATGCAGTACATCCGAGGAGTCGAAAAGCGTCCTCCGCTGGAGCGCCGCAAGCAGCTCGAGCAGATCATGATGACACTTCAGTACATGCCAAAGTCCACCCAGAGCACTCAGTTTCGATACAATGCGGTCCACGCCCGCTTCGTTACCCACAAGGACCGCTGGGATCGGCTCACGCGGGACCTCGAATCAGGAAAGATCGTGCGAAGAATTATCGCATACCAAGGGCCGGGGCGCTCCGGTTCAGAGTGAGACGGTCAAGCTAACCGACGCGAATCAGCGCAGTAATTCCAGCAGGCCCGCCTCATCGGTGACACTGACGCCGAGCTCGCGCGCCTTATCGAGTTTACTTCCGGCCTCTTCTCCGGCCACCACAAAGTCCGTTTTCTTCGAAACACTCGACGATACGCGTCCCCCGTGGTCTTCGATCAGTTTCGTCGCTTCGCTTCGGGAGAGATTGGGAAAGGTACCCGTCAGGACAATGGTCTTTCCGGCGAGTTTTCCTTGTCCTGCGGCGGCGCGCTTGGGTGCCCGTAACCTCAGGAACCGAAGAAGCTCGTTCAACTCGCTCCTGTGCTGCGGATTTTGAAAATACTGATGCAAGCTCTTGGCGACCTCGGGACCGACCTCGTGAATTTCCTCGAAGCGCGCTTCCGTCGCGTTCATGATCCCGTCGATCGAGCCAAAGTGGTTGGCGAGGAGCTTCGCCGTGCTCTCGCCGACATGCCGAATGCCCAAACCAAAAATCAGCCGGTAGAGTTCCGGGGTGCGCGCCGATTGAATGGCCTCGATCATCTTCGAACTCGAGCGCTCGGCAAAGCCTTCAAGCTGAAGAAATTGCTCTTTCGTGAGCTTGAAAACATCGCTGTAACCCTTGACCAACCCCGCATCAACGAGCTGTTCGACGATCTTCTCGCCCAGGCCTTCTATGTTAAGCGCATCAATCATGACCATGTGCCGAATACGCTCCTTGAGCTGAGCGACACAGTTCGGGTTAACGCATCTGACGGCGGCTTCCCCGGCTTTTCGTTCTACGGGTGAATGACAGATCGGGCAGTTTTTTGGGAGACGGAATTTTTTTTCATGCCCGGTTCTCACGTCAGTGATGACCTTCACGACCTCGGGAATGACGTCCCCGGCTCGCTGGATCAGAACGCGATCACCAATCCGGATGTCCTTGCGATCGATTTCATCCTGGTTGTGGAGCGTCGCCCGCCTCACCGTTGCTCCGCCGAGGCGAACAGGGGCGACCATGGCCACCGGAGTCAGCGTTCCCGTTCTCCCGACCTGTACAATGATGTCCTCGATGATCGTGGTTTCCTGGCGCGGCGGATACTTGAACGCGATCATCCCGCGCGGGCTGCGCGCGATGTAACCTGCCTTGTCGATGTCGCTCAGACGGTTGATTTTCACGACAATCCCGTCGATTTCGAACGGCAAGGTTTCGCGGATCGTTTCGATTTTGCGATAAAATTTAAGGACGTTCTCGGCACCCAGGCAGACCTCCCGCCATTTGCCGACATGAAAGCCGTAGTCCTCAAGCAAGTCTTCGTACTCGGCCATCGTGCGAACCTGGATTCCTTCCGAGTGACCTACTCCGTAGCAGAAGACGGTGAGCGGACGGGAGGCGGTGACCGAGGGGTCCAGCTGGCGAAGCGATCCCGCAGCCGCGTTTCGCGGATTCGCGAAAAGCTTCTGCCCCTTGCGCGCCTGTTCCTCGTTGAGCTTTTCAAATTCCTTGATCGGCAAAATGGCTTCGCCGCGGACTTCAAGAACGCGCGGCACCGTCTTGCCGGCAACGTTTCGCATCCGGAGCGGGACCGCTCGGATCGTGTGAACGTTCGGGCTGACGTCTTCGCCGGTTTCGCCGTCGCCCCGGGTTCCGGCTGAAACGAGCACGCCATTTTCGTAAGTGAGATTCAGCGAGAGACCGTCAAACTTGAGTTCCACGAAATACTCGAGAGGAACATCGGCATCGACGTCCAGGAAACGGTGCAGCCTCTCATCGAACTGCACGAACTCCTGCTCACTCAAGGCGTTCGCGAGGGACAGCATCGGGACGCGATGCCGGATTTTCCTGAACTCCTCGCGCGCCCGCCCCCCCACTCGAAGAGTCGGTGAATCGCTCATGCGCAAATCAGGATACTTTGCCTCAAGGCTCTCGAGTTCACGGTAGAGTTTGTCATATTCCGCGTCGGAAATTTCCGGATCGTCAAGAACGTAGTACCTGAAGTCGTGATGGTGAATTTGAGCGGTCAGCTCCTGAATGCGCCGGGCGACGTCATCTTGCGAATGTTCGGTACTCTTCATGTGCGAACCCAGCTTTACCTTGGATTTGCAGCCTTGGGAAGGGGGCTCCGCGCATGCGGCACTAGTGTCCTGAGTCAGAAATAGTAAATCAAACTCGGGGCGAAAGTGACCGTCTTTTGTGACAGCGCCGCGCCGTCCTGGAATTCAGCGTTGTTCGCGGTGATCTCCAGCCCGCCGCGGATCGCGATTTTCGGGGCGTACCGATAGAGCGCCCCCATGAAAAAGCTCACTTGGGACGAGCTGTTCACCGACCCGGAAACATTCGTCGTCTCGGCCGCGCTCGGCAACAGCCCGAAATCAATATTGAGCGTCGCGCTCCAATTCGAGCGAATCGGGAGGTCCCCCCCCACTCCGAAAAAGAACGCCTTAAAACCGATCGGCGTCGTCTGTTCCGTGACCGAAACGGGAAACGTGTAGGTGGCTGACTGATAACCCATCCTGACCCAGCCCTTCGGGCCAAAAAAGTTTCCATTCACGAGGTAAGAGTAGCCGAGATTAAAGCGCCAGGCGGACATTGATGCCGATACGGAACCCGCCGCGGTCGCCGCGCCGGTCGCCAGATCATTTTGCGAGTAACTCGAAAAACCGTATCCAAAACCGAACTCGGTGAACCATTCACGATTCAACCAGAGCTGAAGATCGGCTCTCGGAATGAGAAAGAGCCCGGTCCCGCTCAAACCCGAGGATTCTGAACTGAGCTGGCGGGTAAAACTGCCCGCCCCAAGGCCGCCGCTGATCCAGCCCAGGCGGGGTGGTTCATCGGGCGTTTCCTCCTCGGCCGTCGGCCGTGCCGCCGACTGAACGGCGAGACCGACCGGCGTCGGCATGATTTGAACGACCTTCTGATAACGGCCGATCTTCCGGCCGGATTCTTCCTCGATCACTTTGCCGAAAGCGATCCGCTCGTCGGCTTCCTCGATTTCAACGCGGCCGACGGCGCTCAAGCGCCAATCAACCACTGACTTGAGCAGGGGATGTTTCTTCACTTCATCCAACGTGGCGATCAGAAGGGTGTCGCCCTTTTTGACGTCGGCGTTCGCACCGATATCGAAGGTCACCGATTGATTATCCCTGCCCGTGACCTGCGCGACGAACGGGACTTTCGAGATCATCCGATCAAGAGCCTGATCCAGGGAGCCCCGGAGATCCCCAAGCCCCAGCGCACCCGCAGCTTCTTTCTCGAGCGTTTCTTTGCCCGCCTTTTCTGGATTTTCCTGCAGAACAAAATGGTCGCTTGACAGCAATTCCATCTGCGGCGAAAGCAACCACTCCAGAGTGAATCGATACTGCTTTCCCTCTTTCTGAATCGTTGTTCGAATAATACTTTCGGCGCGCGTCGCGCGGGCGAGTTGACTCAGAATTTCGCGATCGTAGATGATCTTGCCATACGGCAGCTTCGCCCGGGCAAGTACGTCATCGGCCTTCGAGAGGTCTTGAAGCTTGAAACGGCTCTGCCGGGAAAAATAGTCCCGGTAAGCGGACGCGACATAATCGGCGAAGAGCCCGTCCACATTATCCAATGAACGCAGGAGTCCGACTGACTCGAGAGCGTACTTCCGGTCCAATTCCGATGTGGCATGGGCTGAAGTGGAAAACGCGAAAAAAAGCAAAAGAAACGCCGGAAAAAGCGCCCTGCGCATTAAGATAAAAGACTTGAAATCCAATCGGGTGCTATTAACCATCCAACCTTTGAGAAGGCATTGTCTCCTCGTAGAGCGCGATAAGCGTTTTTAACTCTGCGATTTCCTTTTGTGCCTTCTGCAGTTTAGCCGTCAACTCCACGAATTTGGGATCGCCGATGGCTCGACTGTTGAGTTGCGAATCATCCGTCCCCTCGTCCAGCAGAAGGTAACGGCCGTTCTCTACCTTATAAAGAATCTTGTTTGCTTTGATGTGCCTGCGAAGAGTTGAAAGGCTGATCCCTTTCTTGCCCGCATAATCCATCAAAGGAATCCATTTGCCCGCCGCAGCGCATTTCGACATATGATCAATTGTATTTCCACGGGAAAGAATTTCAAGTAATCTCGCATTATGGCTATTACCCGACAAAAAGCCACGGACGATAAAATTCAGATCGGTTCGAAAAGAAAGATCGCCTTCGTGTGCAGCGGCGGCGCCTCCAAAGCTGGAGCATTTCACTTGGGTGTCGCTCTCGCGCTCCAAGAACAGGGGTTTAAATTCTACGGCGGATTGAACCCCAAGTCAGGTCCGATACAGTCGCCCCGCCCCATGGAGATCTCAACCTATGTCGGATCAAGCGCCGGGTCGATTATCGCGAGCTATCTTGCTGCCGGGTATTCGCTCGACAATATTTTCAATTCTTTCCTGACAAAGAAAACGCCTCTCACCGATCCGGCCGACATGACCCCGAAGGTCTTGCCCCGGCTCACGTACCCGACGATGCTGAAAATCCGGCCAGGCTTGGCGGGCGAGCAACTGAGACAGGTCGCTTATCTCAAGAAGATCGTCTCCAACCTTTTCGACGGCAAATGGGAGGACGTGCTTCAACTCCGCTGGCTGAAAACAACCGGTTTTTTTACAACGGCCGGAATTGAACAGTTCTTCCGCGAGGAGGTCCTGCCCTCCAACAGCTTTCATGACTACATTGCCGATCTTTTTATCGTCGCCACCCAGCTCAATCATTCCCGAAAAGTCGTTTTCGGAAAATACAGCTACCAGCCCCCTGCCCACGATCTCTCCTGTCAATACGATAATGACGTCGTTATCTCGCAGGCTTGCGCGGCCAGCGCGGCATTGCCACCGCTTTACGCGCCTTACCCCGTCAAGAACCGGAATGGGACCCCGATCCACTACATCGATGGCGAAATCCGCGACACGCTTTCGACACATGTCGCCGTGGACGCCGGAGCGGACCTCGTCATCGCGAGCTACACGCACCAGCCCTACCATTTCATGAAAGAGATCGGTTCCTTGACCGAATACGGACTGGCACCGATCGTGGTTCAGTCCATATTTCTCCTCGTCGAACAGAAGATAAATAATACGATTCACAACAACGACGTCCAGAGAAACGCGATCAATGCGGTGTCGCGGTACTGCAAAGAGCAGGCACTGACCGAGGAACATCGCCGAAGGATCTGCGAGATTCTTGAAAAAGAGCTTCACCATCGTTCCGACGTCGACACGATCTACATTCACCCGAGTCCGACGGATGCTCAGGTGTTCTTCGGAGACAACTTCAGCCTTTCCCCCAAGAAACTTTCGGAATACGTGAAAAGCGGTTTTCGCGCCGCGATCGAAGTCCTTTCCAAATACCGTTTTGAAGATCGAAGGTCCGAACCGGTCATCGGAACCACTCGTTCCGGTGCCGCCGAGGACGCTGTCAGCCAAACGTAGACTTTTCTGGCCTCAGATTCTGTTTGTGTTATTCTTAACAGCGCACAACCATCTGCTGCTGAAAGGGCTACGCATGAAACTTTCCATGATCGACTACGGCATTATCGCCGTTTACTTCGTTTTTGTTCTGGGAATCGGCTTCCTGCTCAAACGCAGGGTGAAAAGCAGCGGCGATTTCCTGATGAGCGGCAAATCCATTCCGCTCTGGATCACAAGCCTCGCCTTTATTTCGGCGAACCTGGGCGCTCAGGAAGTGATCGGGATGGCCGCCTCGGGCGCGAAGTACGGGATCATGACGGCGCATTTTTACTGGGTCGGCGCTATTCCGGCCATGATTTTTCTCGGCGTGTTCATGATGCCGTTCTATTACGGCAGCCGTGCACGTTCGGTTCCCGAATACCTGAAATTGCGCTTCGACGAAAAAACGCGGAGCTTCAATGCCCTCTCTTTCGCGGCGATGACGGTGTTCTCTTCGGGAGTTTCCCTTTACGCTCTCGCGATACTTCTTCAGTCACTCCTCGGCTGGTCTTTCGAGGTCTCGGTGTGGCTCTCGGGAGGCATCGTGCTCGCGTACATCCTGACCGGCGGGCTCACGAGCGCCATTTACAACGAGGTTCTCCAGTTTTTCCTGATCGTGCTCGGGATTGCCCCTCTCGTATTCGCGGGACTCCATCAGGTCGGGGGCTGGAACGGGATCGAGCAGCAGCTTCCGGCCGTCATGACTCACACCTGGCAAAACATGGGCTCGGCTGCCGATAATCCGATGGGCGTCAACATATTCCAGATGGTCATGGGTTTGGGCTTCGTGCTCTCGTTCGGCTACTGGTGCACGGACTTCCTCGTCGTTCAGCGAGCGATGGTCGCGCATAACATGTCAGCCGCGCAGCGCACGCCGATCGTGGCCGCGATACCGAAGATGCTCATCCCGTTCGTCGTGATTCTTCCGGGCCTGATCGCACTCGTGCTCACGAAAACCGACGGGAGTTTCGCGCTTCCCCTCAAACCAGACGGCCGGATGGATTTCGACATGACCTTGCCGGTCATGCTTTCACATTACTATCCCACGGGACTCCTCGGTATCGGCCTCACGGCCCTGATGGCGTCCTTCATGTCCGGAATGGCCGGAAACGTCACGGCCTTCAACGCGGTCTGGACTTATGACATTTATCAGACGCATTTTAAAAAGAACGCGCCGGACAAGCACTATCTTTGGGTCGGTCGAATGGCGACACTCTTCGGGATTCTGCTCTCCGTCGCGACGGCATACCTGGCCAGGAGCTTCAACAACATCATGGACCTCCTCCAGCTCGTTTTCGGCTTTGTCAATGCTCCGCTTTTCGCGACATTTCTCCTCGGGATGTTCTGGCGAAGGACAACGGGTCACGGCGCTTTCTGGGGACTGCTCTCGGGAACGGTCATGGCGGCCATTACCCAGGGAATCACCATTGCCGAAGGAAAAGGCGGCTGGATGCTGTCGACCCCGGTTCACGAGTTCTCGTCGGCGATGGCGCAGGCCTTCGCGATCGCGATCGTCGCCTGGACCTCGTGTTTCGTGATCACGATCGTCATCAGCCTTGCCACGAAAGCAAAACCGGCTGATGAACTCCGTGGTCTCGTCTACAGTCTTACGGAAAAGCCGAAAGAGACCGGGGTTACCTGGTATCTCAGACCGGCACCGCTGGCGGTGGCCGTGTTGGTTGCAGTGATCGCTCTTAACTTCGTGCTGAGGTAAAAAATATGAACTTGCTGCAAAAGTACCTGGATGACCTACGATTCATCATCGGCGTCCTGTTCATGATCTTCGCGCTGATTCTGGTGGTTCTCGGGATTACCGAACCGGTGGTCCCCGGCAGACTGAACCTGAATCTCTATACAGGACTCTTCATGGCCGTTTTTTCCGGCGGAATGCTGTTCTTCTCCGTTCGCGATCAGATGAAAGCCGAAGAGGGCCCGAAAAAGACGAAGGCCTCAGTAGCGCTTTAGCTTTTTCGTTCGCTTGGCCTGGATAATCTCGGTAGCTGATTCGACGATTTCCGTGCGATGCACCGATTTCCAAAAATGCCATTGGAGCAGGGCCAAGCCGACGACCTCGGCACCGATCATGACCGGCTGAAACACGGTCGCGACCTGCTCACCGATCGTCCGATACGGCAGAACAGGAAAGCGTGTGCCCAGGAACGGCCAGAGAAGCGCCAAAAGTCCTTCGGAACCCGGGTTCGGCATGAAACGATCGACAAAATTGTCGAGCAGAAGGTGACTCGCGACGCCCAGCGCGAGCGCGGCAAAAACGCGGGACCGGGCGGCGAGTCCGACAGCCCACAGCGTAGCGCAAAACAAGGCGGTATGACCGAAGGTGCGCGTTCCGGTGATGAGTCCTGGAGCCAAGCCGGAATAGTAAAGCGGCTTGTCGACCAGGTCGGGAAGCATGGTTCCAACCAGGAGCACGCCAAAAGGCAGCCCCTTTTTCCAAGGACTCGCGAGCTTACTGCCTATTCCGAGATGCCCGAACAGAATCACACCTCGATAGTAGCTCGAACGAAGCTTAAAGGCATCATTGAAGCGTTTGCCTGATATGCTAGAGTACTCGGATGGCCCAAAAATGGTGGGTCCTTGCGGCAGTGGCATGCGGAACCTTCATGGCCACCCTGGACTCAAGCATCGTCAACATCGCGCTTCCAACTCTGACGAAGGACTTCGGCGCGCCGCTGCATCAGGTGAAATGGGTCGTCGTGGTCTATTTACTTGTGATCACCTGCCTTCTTCTTCCCTTTGGACGCCTCTCCGATCAACACGGCCGAAAGCCGGTATTTCAACTTGGGTTCCTGATATTTACGATCGGATCAGCGCTTTGCGGGCTCTCGCCGTCCCTCGGAGCTCTCGTCGCGTCGAGAGTGATCCAGGCGCTCGGTGTTTCCATGCTGATGGCAAACGGCCCGGCAATCATCACGGCGGCTTTCCCGTTCCGTGAACGCGGAGCCGCGCTCGGAACTTTGGCAATGGTCGTCAGCACGGGACTCGTTTCGGGCCCGAGCGTCGGCGGGTTATTGATCACGGAATTCGGCTGGCGCAGCATTTTCTGGGTCAACATCCCCATCGGGATTGTCGGCATCGCGCTCGCTCAGCACTTTTTAAGCCGGGATCGGATACCGCGGGAAAAGGCACCTTTCGATTGGATCGGAGCCTTTCTTCAGACCATCTTTCTGTTCTCCTTCATCATCCTCTTCGACCCGCCGGACATCTCCATTTCCGGAAGCCTGCCGTTGACCGGTTCGCCGTGGTTCTTCGGGATTTTGTCAGTCCTGTTCGGTGCGGCTTTCATTAAGGTGGAATCGGAAGCAAAAGCCCCCCTGTTTGATCTGTCACTGCTGAAAATCCGGATTTTCTGGGCCGCGAATCTGGCGAGTCTCCTGATGTTCGTGTCATTTTCTTCCGTCTTTGTCCTGATGCCTTTCTTTCTCGAAGAAACCCTGCATTTCGCTCCTCATAAGGCCGGTCTGTTCATGACCGCGATTCCGCTCACCACTTTTGTGATCGCCCCGATCGCGGGCCGTCTCTCTGACCGGGTCGGCAGCCGCTGGCTCAGTTCAATCGGCGCACTGTTCGGGGCCATCGGCCTTTTTGGAATGTCGGGCGTCGTCGGACCGGGCCTGCACAGTACGATCGGTCCCGCCGCTATCGTAGTTGCCTTGTCGTTCGCGGGACTGGCGACCGGCCTTTTTCAGGCACCGAACAATAATGCGATTATGGGCGCCGTTCCCCCCAGCAAGCTGGGTGTCGCATCAGCCCTGCTCGCCACCGTTCGCAATCTGGGCCTTGTTACGGGGACCGGCCTGGCCACAACCCTCTTCACCTGGCGTCACAAGCTCAATAACGACTTTATCTCTTCACTTCACATGGTCCATGCCGTCTCAGGATGCCTGGCAATTCTCGCCATGATATTCTCTTTTTGGAGAGGATCCGGAAAACGCCCGGAGCATGAAGACGACACATGATCTGGAAACCGCGCGAAAAGCAGCTCACCGCTGAAGAAGCCATCGCCCTCGCGAAAAAGGAACTTCGCCCGCTCTGGTTCGGCTCCGAACCTCTTTTGGCCGCGATCAATCATCAAGGCGGCATCACCACGCACCCGCTTGATCCTGCGTTCAGCAGTCGCGGTTGGGTGATTCTGTTCATTGATCCCACGAGTTTCGCCGGAGAAAGCACGATTACTTACGCCCGGGAATGGCATCGCCGATACAATTCACTGAATCTCGGCTTTCTGCTGGTGCTTAGATTTCCTTACCCGGACTTCTACTCCCGGACGTCGATAGAAGACAAATTTATCGCATTACACCGGATCGAGTTTCCCGTCGCCCTCGACGGCGATGGTCTTTTGACCGCGTCCTTCGGCGCTTCCGAAACCCCGAAAATGGTTCTCACCTATCAACAAAAGAATCATTTCGAAAAGTCCGGACTTCAATGGTTGCCGGAAGGTGAATCGAAGGTTCAGCAGTTTCTGAGAGCGAATGACCCCGGCCTGCCGCTCCCCCCGGTTTTCTCCCCCGAGCTCAAACCGAGCAATGACAACTCCAAACTGGAGTTGGGCAGCGCTCATTTCAAGACGCTCAGGAGCATCGAAACCTTGCCGGAAAGCAGCCCTTCGGGCGTGCCACTTTTCACGGGAAAATGGGACCAGACCGCTTCGTCCATCAGCACCGCCGATCCCGAGGCCAAAATCGCTATTCATTGTCCTTCGTCAAAGCTCTCCCTGATCGCGAGATCGATGCTTAAAACGGTCGAACCGGCTTCCATCTCAATTCAGGTCGACGGAATGCCCGCGTTCGAGGAGTTCTTCGGTTCGGACCTGCAGCAGGACGACGATGGAAGAACCGTCGCCCGAGTGGGCTCCGCCTGGCTTTATCGCGTACTGGACCGTCTTCCGGCCAAAAACCGGCAAGTCACGATTTCATTTCCCGAAGCAGATCGCGTCCGGGTCAGTCTCTACGGCTTGCGGTTCGGGGAATGATCAGAATGCGCCAGCTTTAAACATTTCTCCCACCACGCTCTCGCCGGTCCGTCGCTCTCCCGGACCAGTCGCTTTTTTATCCTGTCGAAAAGACGGCCGCCGAGCCCGGAGGAATCAAGCGCAAGCGCATTACCGAGTGCAATCGCGAGATTTCGGCTGAATTGTTCCGGTTTCACACGATCAAGAGCGCAGTCCCGGACGCGCTCACGATATTCATCGGGTGATTCCTCGAGCAAGGCCTCCCAAGTCAGAGTCAGGCAAAAATCCCGGGGATCCCGGGCAGCCGCAGTGCGGCTTGTCCTGAAATTGAATGGACACACCTCCTGGCAAATATCGCAGCCCGCGATCCACGTGCCGAAAGAATAAAGCTGTTCGGCGGCAGGTTCACCCCGATTTTCCAGCGTCCAGTAACTCACGCAGCGACGCGAATCGAGAGTCGTGCCCGGCTCCAAGGCGTTGCCGGGACAGGCCTGCAAACAGCGCTGACAATGACCGCAGAAATCAGGCAGGCTTTGAGGCCCCTGCCCGGTTTCGTGGTCCAGGAGCACGAGCCCGAGGAAAAGATAACTTCCGAGTTTCGGATGAATGAGAAGCGTGTTTTTCCCGATCCATCCCAGGCCCGCCAGGCTCGCCCAGGCCCTTTCGAGTACCGCACTCGTGTCGACGCAGACCTTCCAACCGAGTGGCGCGCGAACGGAAGGCTGGGCGGACTCTACCCATCTCCTGTTCACCGCGGTCATCAGCCGCTCGAGGCGGTCCGCGATCTCACGGTGGTAGTCCCGTCCCGTCAGATAACGCGCGAGACGAGGACCTCGGGCCGGCTCCTCAGCTCCAAGCGGCCGAGGCTCGTAGGGGACCCCCACGCAAAAAACGCTTTTCGCCCCGGGGAGAACACGCGCCGGGTCGGCTCTCCGCTCCTTACCCCGTGCAAGATAGGACATGGAACCCGCCATACCGGCTTCCAACCAGCGTGAAAAGGAATCGACATGCTTCTGAAATTTCCCGGCCGCGAGTCGGATATCCACGGCCCCGAAGATCGCGAAATCAGCCGACCGGGCTTCTTCATTCAAAATTTGATTCAGCCAAGAACTTTCGTTCATAGAGCTAGACGACCCGACCGATCCAATCGTAAGGAAGAGCTTCCGTGATCTCCACCTGAAGAAAGTCCCCCGGGTGAATGTCCGAAATCTCTCTGGCGCCAAGATCATTAATGAGAACGTGTCCGTCGATTTCCTGGGCTTGGCCGGCCGTCCGCCCTTGAATCAGGAGATCGCTCTCCGCGCTCGGGCCTTCGACTAGAACGGAAACCGTTTTTCCCACAAATTTCTGATGCCGTTTGAGGGACTGCTTGCGCGCCAACTCGTCCAGGACTTTCAGACGGCGCCGCTTCGTCGCGGGCTTGACCTGCTCTTTCATCTCGGCCGCGGGAGTCCCTTCTTCCTGTGAATAGCGGAACAAGCCGACATGGTCGAAATCCAGGGAAACGAGATCGTCGCAAAGTTCCTTGAATTCCACCTCGGTTTCGCCGGGCAAGCCGACAATAATCGAAGTCCTGATCACGAGGTCCGGTATGCTATCGCGCAATTTCCTCACGAGAGTGAAAAGCCGCGCCTTCGTGAGCTTTCGATTCATCGCTTTCAGTAACCGATCCGCCGTGTGCTGGATCGGCATATCGAGATATTTCACGATCTTCGGTTCGGAAGCGATGATCGAGATCAGCTCGTCGGAGAAATCATCCGGATAAACGTAGTGGAGCCGGATCCATTCAATTCCGTCGATTTTGCAGAGTTCGGGCAACAAGTTTTCCAGACGCTCCCGATACTTCCATTCCATTCCGTATTCAGTGAGGTCCTGGGCGACCAGATTCAACTCGCGTACTCCGCTCCGGGCCATCCCGGTCGCCTCTTCGACGAGGGACGCGACGCTGCGCGACCGGACGTTGCCGCGCAATTTCGGGATAATGCAAAACGAGCAACGCCGGTTGCACCCCTCTGAAATTTTCAGAAAAGCGCTGAAAGACGGCCCGGTATGCAGCCGCGGGTCTTTTTCGGTGTGGATGAACGCGGGTTGATCAATATACGAACGCCGCGGAATCGGGTCGCCCTGTTCAAGACTCTTCCGGGCGGAATCGAGAAACTCCGTAATCCGATGGTACTGCCCCGTGCCGATGAAAAGATCGACCTCGGGCATTTCCTTTTCAAGTTCTTTCGAATAACGCTGCGGCAGACAACCCGAGGCCACGAGCAGCTTGCAGTTGCCGGTTTGCTTCATTTCGGCGAGTTCGAGAATCGTCTCGATCGATTCCTCTTTCGAGGTCTCGATGAAAGAGCAGGTATTGACGATGATGACTTCCGCTTCCTCGCGCTTCTGGGTAATGGCGTAGCGATCGCGCTGCAACAGTCCGAGCATGACCTGAGAATCAACGAGATTCTTCGGGCACCCGAGACTGACGAAATAAAGCGGGGATTTCGGTTGATTACTCATGACCTCGGACTACCGCCGGCCTTCTCAATTCCTGAAGTTTCCGAACTGCATGGGAACCTTGAGCTGATCCTGCTTTTCCCTGAGAAGGGCGATCGCGGATTGGAGGTCATCCCTGTTTTTCCCCGTGACCCTGACCTGCTCGTCCTGGATCTGGGCCTGCACTTTCAGCTTGCTGTCTTTGAGCGCGGCAATGACTTCCTTGCCTTTTTCTTTTGAAATACCGGCTTGAATGGCGACAACCTGCCGGACACTGCCGCCAAACGCGGGCTCAACCGGCTTATAATCGAACGACAGGAGCGAAATACCGCGCTTCACCAGTTTGCCCTGCAAAACGTCCACGACGCTGTCGAGTTTGCCTTCCTCGCTGCACCAAAGGGTGACCGTCTTCGCTTTCTGATCGAGTTTGATCTCTGTTTTGATTCCCTTGAAATCAAAGCGCTGCGAAATTTCCTTCGTCGCCTGATTGATCGCGTTATCGAGTTCCTGCCAGTTCATTTCTGATGAGACATCAAACGAGGGCATAGTTCAGTTCCTTCTTTTCACGCTGTATATAAACAGGGACCTAATAGATCAACCGCAATATCCCGTCCTTGTGCTCGGGCGGAAGGTGGGGAATATGGGTCAACAACCGGACTGCCGCGCAAAGCGTATCAGCACCGAACGAGTCCTGCCATGCGATCGATCCCCCGTTTTCCAGGGATTCCTCTTTTACCACGCTGCCGAACCGGAGCGGGCGATCCGTCCCGCCTTCGATATAATTGGCCAGAAAAACAAGGCAGAAACGGACAATCTTTCCACCGTTTTCAACGAGATAAAGATCGCTGTTGTTTTTGCCATGATACCAATGCGGCGTACCCTCGGGATTCGGCTCAAGCGATTCGGGCCCGACATACTGCATCTCGGTCCCCGACAGCTCGGCGGTCAGGTAACTCTGAATCGCTCCGCTCAAATCGCGGGGAACCTCCTGAAACGCACAGCCCACGACGGCCTCGGACAGGTGAACCGTTCTGAGCACGAGTTTATAACTGGCTTCGTGAATCAGGAGATGTCCGCGCATGATGTCGCCGCTGCCCGGTAACCGGCCGAGCGCGCTTTGCAGACCCTCAACCTGCGTCGAGCCCGGTGCGCTCGAGATTTGCGCGGAAGTCAGCGTACCCGGGATCAGGCCGATTCCGGTGCTTGAAAGGTTCGCCACGGCAATGACACTGTGCCGGGTGAAGTGCTCCAGCCGAAAGCTGATCCGATGCAGCGGGAGCAAGCGCACCCGCGGCGCACGGGGAGGAAGAGGGCGGGCGACCTCCTCCAGCGTCAAATTTTTTCGAAGCAAATTGCCGAACAGCTTGGCCAGGTACATCCTGTCATTAGAAAAAAACTTACCCAATCGGGCAAGCAGAAAAGACAGCCCACTCCGAACCATGCTATAGAGCATCCGCCATGGAAAAAGATCTTGTTTGCGGAATGGATGTTGACCCGAAGACCGCCCAAAACAAACTCGAGTACAAGGGGAAGGTATACTTCTTTTGCAATCCCGGCTGCTTACGGAAATTTCGGGAAAATCCGGAACGGTACCTCTCCCAAGAGCGTCCCGCGAAGCCCGAAGAGGAGCATCAGGATGAGCGGACGGACATCGTCTATACGTGTCCGATGCATGCTGAAATCCGGCAGGTCGGCCCCGGATCCTGCCCGATCTGCGGCATGGGCCTCGAGCCCGCCGAAGTCACCGCAGAAGAGGTCATTAACCCAGAACTCATCGACATGAGCCGCCGCCTCTGGATCAGCGGAGCTTTCACGATACCCCTTGTCCTGTTCGGAATGACCGAAATGTTCCTGCCGCAAATGCGGGAGATTTACCCAGGGGGTTATCACTGGATCCAGCTTCTTCTTGCGACTCCGGTCGTGCTCTGGGGAGGCTGGCCGTTTTTTACCCGCGGTTGGGATTCCATCCGGACCAAAAACCTGAACATGTTCACGCTCATCGCGATGGGAACGGGCATCGCCTATCTGCAAAGCGTATTCGCAGTGCTGGCGCCGGGATTTTTTCCGGATTCCTTTCGGGGAGAACATGGAAATGTAGCGGTCTATTTCGAATCCGCGGCCGTCATCGTGACGCTCGTGCTCCTAGGGCAGGTGCTCGAACTGAGAGCAAGGGGTCGCACCAGCAGCGCCATACGCGCGCTCATGAACCTGGCCCCCCCGCGTGCGCGCAAAGTACTTTCGAACGGGACTGAACAGGACATTCCGCTTCTGGAAGTCGCACGAGCGGACCTTCTTCGAGTGAGGCCCGGTGAAAAGATCCCGGTGGACGGAACCATTCTGGAGGGCCAAACCGCAGTGGATGAATCCATGGTCACTGGCGAATCCGTGCCGGTTGAAAAATCTGCCGGAATGTCGGTCATCGGCGGTACGGTCAACGGAACAGGCGCTTTCGTCATGCGGGCCGATCACATCGGCAGCGAGACCCTTCTCGCGAGAATAGTGAAAATGGTTTCTGAAGCGCAGCGAAGCCGTGCGCCGATTCAACGGCTCGTCGACCGGGTCTCATCCTATTTCGTTCCCGCGGTCGTGCTGGTCGCCATTCTGACGTTCGGAATCTGGGCTCTCGCCGGCCCCTCGCCGAGAATGGCTTACGCCCTCCTGAACGCGATCGCCGTCCTGATCATCGCTTGCCCCTGCGCTCTCGGTCTGGCCACCCCCATGTCCGTCATGGTTGGCATCGGCCGCGGCGCCCGCTCCGGCTTGCTTATCAGGAACGCCGAGGCCCTGGAACGTCTTGAAAGAATCGACACGCTCGTCTTCGATAAAACCGGAACCCTGACCGAAGGGAAGCCCCGGTTGATCGATTTCGTTTTGATTGATTCGGCGAAAGATGAGCGCGATCTTCTTCGTCTCGCCGCAAATCTTGAAAGGGTGAGTGAGCACCCGTTTGCTTCGGCGATGATTCAGGTCGCAAAAGAACGCGGGATCGATCTTTCGGCAAAGGTCTCCGAGGCGCGTTCGATCACCGGCAAAGGCGTCGTCGGGAAGATCGACGGCGAGATCGTCGCGATCGGCAATGCTGAACTTTTTCGGGAACTGAAAATCGAATCTCACCCCGGTGTTCCCGAATCCCAGGGTCTTTGGCTCGCGACCGGCGGCAAGATCGCCGCCAGACTGGACTTTGCCGACCCGATCAAGGAATCCGCGCGGGACGCCGTGCGCGCCTTGCGCCGGGAAGGAATCCGTCTCGTCATGCTCACGGGGGACCGTCGCGCGACAGCGACCGCCGTCGCGCAAAGCCTTGGGATCGAGCAGGTTGAAGCCGAGATGCAGCCTGGCACCAAAGAGGCCGTGGTAAGGCGGCTTCGTCAAGAGGGCCACATTGTCGCCATGGCCGGCGACGGCGTCAATGATGCCCCCGCCCTGGCGCAGGCGGATGTCGGCATCGCCATGGGGACGGGTACGGACGTGGCCATGCAAAGCGCGGGAATCACCCTGCACCGGGGAGATCTCCGTTCCATCTTGCGGGCCCTCCAGCTCAGCCGAAAAACAATGCGCAACATTCGTCAGAATCTTCTGCTCGCGTTTGTCTACAACGTCGTGGCGATTCCGATCGCGGCCGGGGCGCTTTACCCTGTCTTCGGGCTACTGCTCAGTCCAATGATCGCGAGCGCGACAATGAGCTTGAGCTCTGTTTCGGTGATCAGCAACGCGCTCCGGCTCCGCAAAATCGAACTCGGCTGAAAGAATGCCGCCGGTCAGGCTGTTTTTTGGTCCTGCTCGATCGGCCCCCCGCCCTCTTCGGGACCGGGCGGTCGGGGAGCAAACTCAACCTTGATCATGTTTTCGTGCACCCTGTTGGGAATTTCGGGGACCAAACCCTTTCCGGTTCTCAAAACTTTTCCCATCCAGCCGATCAAATCTTCACGCCAGCTGACTGTTCCTCTGGTTTTCACTCCGGCAAGCTTCAAGGCCCTTGTTAATCTTCGAATGGCGCGCGCGCTCTCCCGGGTATGGATGAATTGAATGCCGTATCCGGGAACCGGCGACGGACGAAAGTAGACGACTCGACCACTCGCGGTGAAACCCTCTCCAAAAAAGCTGACCGAGAGTTGAACCGGCAGATCATTCAGGAGAGTTTTCGAAGTTTTCACGAAAATCCCGCCTTCCGCGATGTCGGTCACCACACAATGCTTCTCGCCTTCGCGATCACGAACGCGACAAAGCAGGCGGACGAAATACCGCGGCTTCGACTCCCACCAGCGGAGACGGGGATCCGAATAAGTCGCCCACACGGCGGGAAAAAGGAAATACGCAACAAAGGCGATGTCGAGAAACACGGTTACGATCAAAAGCGCGAGCGGAAAGGCTTCAGGCGCTTGATGCCAGGTCAGGAAATTCGAGTAGACCGTGTCGGCAGCAACCGCCAAAAATACGGGATAACTCCATTTTTTACAGGCGTAGATCGCCATCCCCGCCACCGGTATCAAAACGAAGAAATCAATCAGCCCCCACCAGCTCGCGGTCTGGAGCAGGGTGACGAGGTAAAGCCAAGGATGCACGTCTTGTAACGCGGCACTCAGGAAGACGTTCCCGATCGGGCCGAGCAAATGAAGAATCGCAAGAATGACAATAGGCCATGGACGTAGTCTCACGCGTGCTGTTCGGCAGTTTTTGCAAAAAACTTAATCCAAAAAAATTAGTCCAAATATTGCCTGACTCTACCGGATCGGCACTTCAGGGATGATAAAATCAATCTTTTCCAACGGGATCGGCTTTTTTGTTACGACCCGGCCGGTACGGGCCAAACGCGTGAATGTGTCGGGACCGCAGCTCCGGCATCGGATAAATATCAAACTGGGGCCGTCAAGAAGCTTGGCGTTCTCCAGTGTTTCAAGGACAATTCCTTTTCCGAGATTCCCCTGATCGAGCAACATTCGAACTTCCTGCGGCGTAACTGCCCGAACGTGCCCTGATGCCGGCAACTGCGTTCGAATGGCTTGAGCGAACTGATTCGCCGCTTGAGCACTTCCGGATCCTTTCGCTCGCAGCAGGGAGTCAGCCAGATGGCGATTCTGCTCAACCATTTTTTCGAAGAGTTTGCCCGTCCGAAGCCGCTGAAAAGAAGTGGTGACAGCGCGCAGCTCCTTGAGTTTGAAATTCACACTCCGGGTGACCCTGACTCCTGAAAGCCTCAGAAGTTGCCGGGCTACGCAGGATCGCAGGTCTCTTGAAAGGCCGGAACGGGAATAATTCACCGAGAACTTCGGCGGCGAACCGCCTGCGCTTTGAAGGGCAACGCCAGATGACGGCTCACCTCTGGCCTGGGAAACCGATTGACCCAGGCTCCGCTTCAGAATGTATTTCTCGTATTTTGAATTATTCACGATTCGATCGTAGGTTCTGATACCGGTTTTCGGATCGAGTTCTTCCAGGTACTCCGCCATGACGATATGTTTGGGATCTTTGAGCCACTGACTGCCGAGTTTCATCTCTTTATTGAATTCCTCGGCCGAAACAGGCGATAGGCCACGATCGACGAAGTCCGAAATTTCCGTCAAATCCTTGTACGTTTTTGCGAGTTCGGTCAGCTCGCCACCCGGCGTGAGCATTCCATGTTTTTTGAAAAATGTTCGCAAAACATTCTCATCAAGCCCATTGAGGTCGTCGACCACTTGGCGACCGCCTGCCGGCAAAATTTGGTGGTATTTTTTCCAGAGGCTTCGATCGACGGGCTCCATACCCTTCCTCAAGATGGATCGGTTGTTCTTCTCGTAGTCGTGAAGGGCCGCGAATTCTTCAAGAAGCTTACGATCCACGCCGGGGAGCTCGCCCGCGAAGCGATCATAAAGAGCAAGCGTCAGCTTACGGACGCGCTGGATATGAGCCCGGTTGTGAATCCTGAGACCGCTTTGGGTGCGAACGAAAACCGTGTCGGTCCGGATGGCATCTGCACCGAAGGCAGCTGCGCTCAACAGAGGACACCCAAGTGTCACAATTATGGTCGAAAATAGCCTCCCCTTCACGAAGATCCCCCGTCCATGAATTATAAGGCGAACAGCTCGAAATAGCCTCAACTTTCAACGAAAGAGATTTCAGACGCTTTTCAAGTACCTGGGTCTTTGGCGCGACGGCAAAAAATGTAATATAGTTGTACTATGCCAATCTCAGCCGTTTCCGTTTCAATTTTGATCACCTTTCTTTTGACAGCACCTAACGCCGCGTGCGCGCATAATTCCGACTCCTGCACAAGAGCGGCGCTAGCGAAAATGCGCGTTGGATTCAGATCCTCGTCCGAGCGTTCGGTTAAGCAGTTCACGCTTTCCAATCAAGAGCTCGCGCTGAACAAACGCGCTGACGGCGCGTGGATGGCTGGCGAGAAGTGGCCGGGAGTCTGGACCCGGGATATCTCCTACAGTACTGAACTGTCGCTGGGGATGATCGATCCCGAGGCGGCAAAGATGAGTCTGATGGCAAAGGTGAAAGACGGCAAAATCATCCAGGACGTGGGCACCGGGGGGAGCTGGCCCGTTTCAACCGATCGGATGACCTGGTCACTCGGCGCGTGGGAAGCATATAAAGCAACCGGGGACCGGAAGTGGCTGGAAGACAGCTATAGAATTCTCAAGAAAAGCATGGATGTTGATCTTCAAACGATTTTCGACAAAAAGACGGGGCTTGTTCGCGGCGAGCAATCATTCCTGGACTGGAGAGAACAGTCCTATCCTCCTCATGTCGAATCCGCCGACATTTACAATTCGCTGTCGCTCGGAACCAATGCGGTTCATTATCGCGCGCTCAAGATCCTCGAAGAAATGGCGGAAACTCTGGGCGACCGTGCCGCGGCGGGAAAATACGGAAAACTCGCGGCCAAACTCAAGAAGGCCATCAACAAACATTTTTGGAACGACGAAAAAGGGTTCTATAGTCAGTATCTTTACGGTTATGGCGATCTGAGGACGGCATCGGACAAAAGCGAATCCTTGGGCGAGACATTAACCATTTTATTCGGAATCGCCGACGAGAGCCGCGCGAAGACAATTATCGAGCGCATGCCCGTATTGGCGGAAGGACCAACTTCGTTTTATCCGCAGAATCCGGGCATTCCCTCTTATCATAACAACGGCGTTTGGCCTTTTGTAGTGGGTTACTATCTCAGGGCCGGAACCAAGGTCAAAAATGAGAAGGCCGTGAATCTTGCGATCGACTCGATCTGGAACGCCGTCGATCGATACGGAACGAACAAGGAAAATTTCGAAGCCGTGACACTCGACGCGGCGAAGACCGTCGTCAACTCAGACCGGCAACTCTGGAGCGTCGCTGCAAACAAAGCTATTTTTTACCGGACTTTTTTCGGAATGGATCTCGAAAAGGCCGCCCTGAAGTTCAACCCCTTCATTCCGAGAAAACACGAGGGGGTTCATCAGCTTCAAGGTTTTAAATACGCGAACTCCCTGCTCGACATCAAGGTTTCCGGCTGGGGCGACGGGATTCAGTCCTTCAAACTGGACGGAAAGGAGCTGGCCTCCGCCGAGCTGCCTTCGAATCTCACCGGCAATCATTCAGTCGAAATCGTCATGAACGGGAAGATGGCCCCTTCGAAGATCAACCAGGTCGAGAACCGATTCGCACCCGCGGCACCCGCGGCCAAGCTGGAGGCAGATCGGATCGTCTGGCCCAAGGTAGACTCCGCCGAAAAATATCAGATCTTCAGAAACGGCAAGCTCCTCGGCTCAACCGAGGAGCTGAGTTATCCGGTCAGCGCTTCCGGGGATTCGCTCAATTTGTACGAAGTACGGGCCGTTGACCGGGAGGGCTGGCAATCCTTTTTCAGCAAGCCGATCAGAACAGAGAGCAATTCCAAGATTCTTTTGGCCGAAGGACAAACGCCCAAAGGCCCCAATAACTTCGTGCTCACCACGAAAGGCGATCACCCGGAAATCAACTACAACGTGACTACCGAGAAAACAGGAGAGTATTACCTCGATGCGCGATATTCGAACGGCGAAGGCCGGATTGAGGGCTGGGGCGAGGACGGGAATAAATGCGCCATTCGCTCCGTATTCGTTGATGGAAAGCGAGTTGATGCTCTCGTCATGCCTCAACGAGGCCTTAAGGATTGGAAAGACGCGGGTTACACAAGCCCGATCCGCTTGACCCTGAAAAAAGGGAAGCACAAGATCGTCGTCAAATATACCGAACTGGACGAGAACATGAACGGCGAGCGCAATAAGGCGTTGATTCATCATTTGCGACTGACGCCGTCGGAGTAAGATCAACCAATAGTTAGACAATATTCTAGTGTTTTAGTTGCGACTCCTTTACGGCTGAGATCGCGTCGAGTCGTGCTAGAATATAGGCTGATCTACTATTTTGGGGTTTGATTAAACATGACTGTAACTCTCGGGCGCCGCAGCTTCGTAGCCATTTTCTTGCTCTGCTTTTCACCTGCCTACGCGCAGACCCAGAAATGCACGGCTCAGCTCGAGCAACTCGTTCGCGAGACTGAAGCTCAGCGGCTCCGCGAGCTTTATTATCTCTCCCCAGATGGAACCAGAGACCCGAAAACAGGGAACATCACGCTTGATCTGAAGCGCACCAAAGAACTCCTTCTGCCAGAACTGAAAAAACGGGGGTTTCAGCCGGACGAAATCGTGGTCGAACTGGATCGTCAACGTTTCTTCCAAATCCCCGAGGGACAAAATTCAATTTTGATCAAAGCTGGGCCGACGAATCGGATGCGCGACTGCCGCGTTGTGTTCAAGCAAAACGGCAAGGAAATTCACGTCACCGAAACACATCTCTTTGAGAGCACGGATTTTCCGGTAGTCGATAAAAAAGATTACGCAAAATACCCACTTCCGGAATGGCGCGTTCCCGATGAATTTGCGAAACGCAAGGGCATCGACCCAGAGTTACTTCGTCTCTCGGCTCAACTGCAACGCGAAAATATTAATTGGACACTCTCAGAGAAAGCCAGCCCGGCACTCAAGAAGGCTTTCGAGGAATACGGATCCGACCTGAGGCTTTCGATCGCATTCGGTCCGGACAACAGGACTCCGACGGCGGTCAGCATTTATAACCAGAAAACCCGGAAAGCAATCCCTGCAAAACTGGAAGACGTTCACATCACGGGAGGAGCTGCTTTCAATTGGAATTTTTTTGATTGGGATTCGGAATTCGTGAAACGCTACCTCCGCTTTTTCGACGGCTGGCTCGCCGAGAAGATGCGCAAATTCAAGCTCAAAACCCAGGAGCCGAACGGCGCTATTCCACGAGAGCTCCGGGCGAACATGACATCTTACCATCGCGAGCACAATGTCAAGCTCGGGGAAATCACTCCGAACCGGGAGTACTTCAATCCGCCCCTGACAGGCTGGTCCGAACGACAGGTGCTGCGCTGGGACCCGGCTAAGTCCAGCAAAGTCCTCCCGGAGATGATCCAGTCATCGGAAAAGCAAAGAGCATGGCTCCTGAAACATCATTCGGTAACGGATGAAAACGGAAAGCTCATCGGCTTTCGTTGGACGAATCTCGGCAGTGGCCGCGACAATGCCGCGCGTGGACTCGACGAAGGCGGGCTCGGGGTGGACCTGATCACCTATTACAAAATGATGATGGATCAGGAACGGGAATTTCATCTCATGCTCGGAAACTGGAATAAAGCCGAAGAAATCGGAAAAGCGGCCGACGAACTCAAATCCATCATCAACCAGAGATATTGGAGTGACAAACACGGGATGTACGTCGATCTCGTCGCATCCGGGCAAAGCTGGAAGCAGGACTCGAATCTCGCGGCCACGGGCTTCTGGCCCGCCATGGGCGGAGTGCCGGACGAAGCGAAAATGGGGCGCATGATTCAAGACAACTTGAGGAACCCGAAGCGCTTCGATGGTGATTTTCCCCCGAGCACGAGCAAGGACAGCCCCCATTACAATCCAGCGGGGCACTACTGGCGCGGCGGCGGCTGGCCGCCCGACTTCGTCTTTTTCGGCGACCTGCTTTTCGAAAATGGCAAGCGCGCGGAAGCCGCAAGGCTCCACGGCGATGTCCTGCGTTCCTACACGATGGCCTCGAAAGCGTATCAGAACGGTGACAGTCCGCGTGCATGGATCAACGGCAAAGTCGGAGCGGACGAAGCCCGTGAAATGAGCGAACGGGGAACGGTTTTTGAGTTCTACGGTCTCAAAGAAGACGCTAAACCGACTTTTGGTCGGGAATTCCGGCCGGACGGCTCCGCCCACGAGACCAGGAAGAACTTCGCGGGATGGGGCTCGGCACCACCCCTTGAGAGCCTCAGAACGATCATGGGTTTCGACGCCGTCCCGGCATTCGCGGGCGCGAAAAAGGATCTGAACCGCTGGATCTGGACTCTCTTGACCGACCGTCAGTTCAGCTATCACCAAGTGAAAGCCAACCCGGCCCTCAAACCACTCGTCGAATACCTCACCTCGAATCCGAAACCGGACTTCGAAGGCTTCAACAAGGTACTCGCTAGCGGCGACCGGCGACTTCGCGAGGAGATCCAAAGGCTCGGCAAGGGCTACCTCGAAGTCAGTCCAACGTTTGATCCGAAAGCGCAGACCGAAGTAAAAAATCTCGTCTATAATGGCGTCCAGTTCGAGATGAAGATCGAGAAGCTGGATGGCGATAATCACGTCAGGCTGACCCTGAAGAGTGACAAGAAAATCCCCGTCCAATTCAACCGAAACTGGACGGGCGATGAAACAACGGACTCAGCCGCTGCCTCAAGCAAGATTCTCGAAATCGGAGGCGACACCCCCGTGGTCGACCTCTATCTCACCCCTACGAAAAAGCCTTCTCAAGTCATCTGGAGAACACCTGATCAAAACCTCGACACTCCGAACCGCCTGAGTGCCGCCTAAATCCTTTATAGCGGCACCATAGCCGCGAGAATCCCTGGCATGCGGCATGAATGACACACCTCAGGAGATTGGTGGAAAGGTGTGTTTATGAGTAAAACTCTGGTTTGTATTTTGGCGAGCTTCGTTTTTATTTTGCTGGGCTGTGGCCGCAGCGACGCCCCGCCCGCGACTCCGCTCGCCAACCAGGCCCCCGGGGTTCCACAAACTTCTTACGTGAATACCTGCGCCGCTCCAACTTTGGCTGCGACCCAAATCTGCCCGGGATCCTGCAGCCCAGCCTACTTCCCGATGGCCTGCGGCTATCGAGGCGGATCGATGCGCTATGCCGTCGCAGGCCGCGACCTGTGCATGACAACGAGGACCCTGACCCTCATGAGGCAATCCGTTTTGAATCCGGATGCCCCGTGTGGCTCGCCGTCCGCCGACACCGGCATGGTCCTGAGGCCCAATGATCGGCTCACGATCGAATCATCCGGAAGCTGGGGCCAACCCTATACCGAGGGCCGAACAGGAGACCTTTGGGGCTTGATTCACTATTCAACCTCAAGCGTGAACTATGATTGCGACCAGGTTTCAAGTACCGGAATCGCGTCCAATACTCAGCTGACTCACGCCGGGAAACCCGCGGGCCTCCTGGCATCAGACGGAACCGAGGCTTTTGAACTGGGAGATGGCATTTCCGAAAAGGTGATGAACCGCGACGGCGTTCTCAAGATCGGCTTCAACATCGCGCCGAGCTATGTGTCGCAGGCCTGCGGAAGCTGGACGGCGACCATCACGAGGACCCATTGTGAAGACGCCGCGGGAACAAGCTACCCCTGTCCCGCTCAGTAGAGTAAACTCTGGGCAGAATGCCTGGAAAACGCTCCCGCTCAAAGCGGTCTTCTTCGAAAGCAAAACGCGATTTCAACAGCTTCGTTCGTGGTGACGAAAGACCGCGTCGGCGACCTCAAAAGCGATCGGCGCACGTGCGCCAGTCTTCCGGGATCCGAAAGCTCAAGGGAACGGTCGAAAAGAATCCCCGCGGCTTCGGCTTTATCGTTTTTGAAACGAGAGGCACGGAAGACCTTTTCCTTCCTCCACGGCAGGCACAAGGACTTTTTCACGGTGATCGCGTTGAGGTCACCTTGAATGGTCGAAATGACGTTCTTGAATGCAAGGTCATCGAACACCGCTTTCGTGAACTCGTCGGGCGCTATACGCCTCATCCCGCCGACCCTTCAAAAGGAGGCTGGGTCATTTATGAACGAAAACGGGCGCGCGAGGAGGTGTTTGTTCCAGGTGAACCTTGGGCCCCGAGGTCTCCCACTATTGCCCGGCCAGGGCCCCAGGCTGGTCCGGCGCGCGCCTCGACAACCCCTCGGGCCAGCGCCCGTCGGCTGCCCCATGCCGGAGACTGGGTCCGGGCCAAGTTGCACTTCCACCTGACGGGGCCGTTTCCGGTCACGGCTGAAATCGTGGACATCTACGGGGCCACGCTCCCCGCATCGGTCGACGTTCAGATGATCGCCGCGGAATATAATCTGACGGAAGCGCACTCGGCCCACGCGGAACTCGAGGCCAGCGCCCTTGATGCCGACATTCTCTCCCATGTTCGTCGCGGCGAACGCGAGGATTTGCGCCATCTGCCGTTTATCACCATAGACGGCGAAACGGCGCGCGACTTCGACGATGCCATCCATGTCGAACAAAATGGCTCCGGCTTCATCCTTTGGGTCGCGATCGCGGACGTCAGTCATTACGTGAGCGAGGGCGGCGCGATCGACCGGGAGGCGCGGGCGCGCGGGACAAGCGTTTACTTTCCGGAGCGCGCGTTCCACATGCTTCCGCGCGCACTGTCCGAGAATCTTTGCAGCCTGCGCCCGAACGAGCCACGACTCGCCCTCGTCGCGAGGATCGAGATCGACCGCTCGGGAAAGCGCTCCAGCTCGACCCTGCTCGAAGCGGTAATCGAAAGCAGACGGCGCGCGACTTACAATGAAATCCAGGAGGAATGGGAAAACAAGAAACCGGAATGGCCACTCCTTCGGCACTTCGAACTTTTTCAGTTGCTTCGAAAGGCCAGAACGAGCCGGGGCTCGATTGATTTCGACCTGCCCGAAGCGGAAATTCTCGTCCAGCCGGATGGAGAGGTGACCTCGATTCTCCAGCGCCCGCGCATGGACGCGCATCGATTGATCGAAGAGTTCATGATCGCGGCGAACGAGGCGGTCACCGCCTGGATCATGGAACGCGAATGGCCCTTCATTTTCAGGATTCACGACGAACCGAGCGAAACATCCCTTCAGGGTTTTCAATCACTTGCCGCAACCGTCGGCGTTCGGTTCACGATGGAACAGGCCGGCACACAGCGGGTCATGGCGGACATCATCCGGCGCCTGGAAGGCCACCCCGCGCAGGACCTCCTGAACATGGCCTTTCTCCGATCGATGAAACAGGCGATTTATTCCGCGGTTCACTCTGGACATTATGGACTCGCTTCCCGGGCCTACACGCATTTCACGAGCCCCATCCGACGCTATCCCGACCTGGTTGTCCACCGTCTGCTTCGAAACGCGCTCAGGGTTGAAAAGAAGAAAACCCCGCCACTCAAACGGGACGCCTTGGACAAGCTTCAGGACAAGTTGGACGAAACCGCCGAACACTGCAGCTACCGGGAACGCCTGGCCGCGGATGCGGAACGCGAAGCCGTTCGACTGAAGCAGGTCAGGGCCATGCATGCACGGCTGGGCGACGATTTCACCGGAAAGATCATCGGATTCTCAAAAAGCGGTATGTTCGTTCAAGTCGACAACCCGTTTTCCGAAGGAATGGTTCGGGCGGAGTCCATGGTCGATGATGTTTACGAATTCGACGAGGAACGAATGCTCTTTCAGGGCCGCCGAAGGAAGCGCTCTTTCAAAATCGGCCAAACGCTCCGGGTGCGCGCCCTCAAGGCGGATCTCGAAACTCGACAAGTTGATTTTGGCTTGATTTAGCGAACTCGGTCGCGCCAATTCGACGTTCGGTGCCAGCCGGCAACCCGGCAAATTTAGCCGCGTTGACACGGGAGCCTCGACCCTGCGATTCTGGAATGGATGCGATTACTGCAGACCGGAAGGCAACTCGGCCAGGCCGTGAAGAACGTCCAGCGCCTGCGCCAGATTACAG
>Ga0208245_1000586_pt1 | contig 28511 bp, 34 predicted proteins | sample RifOxyC1_FD_184035 | JGI IMG/M metagenome (GOLD analysis project Ga0208245, IMG submission 184035) | Soil microbial communities from Rifle, Colorado - Rifle Oxygen_injection C1 (SPAdes) | ecosystem: Environmental > Terrestrial > Deep subsurface > Rock core/Sediment | place: Rifle, Colorado... | reverse complement strand
TTTTTAATTTCACTTATTTTGTCTTTATTTTTTTGAGAATAAATTTTATCATATTGTCTCTTTTTTTCTTTATTTCTTAAACAATACTTTTTAATAGATTTTTTTATTGATTCAATATTAATTATCGTTTTTTCCTTTATACAGTCTTTACAATAATAATTGTAGTTGTCTTTAGATTTTTTATTTTTACAAAATTCTTCAACTTTTTTTTCAACATTACATCTTATACAAATTTTTGTCATATCTTGTCCTACATTATCTTACATTAACCTACATAGATACCCAATGGAACAGCCCTAAGCTGACGTTGTAAGTTTTCTGTCTGCGTGGCCTCACTTTCAGCAAGTTTATCATAAGTTAAAGATTCAAGCCATTCTTTTAATTCTATCCTTAAGTTATCTTTTTCTATTTGCGCTTCCATAAGCAATGCACTGCCGTTTAATGACAAATTTCCGTTTGGAATTGGTATATCACTAACCTTACTACGTACTTGTCCAAGAATTTCTTTTGATAAAGCCAAAGCATATCTTCTAATCCATTGACGACCTAAAGAATTTATGGTTGTATAATTAATGTTACCAAAAGGTACGTTTGAAAGATTGGAAATACCATTTGTAAATGGATCATCAGAATCAAAAGCAGAACCATTATCAATAAGATGATATGTAAAATGAAGAGTGGTATCTATCGTTGGAACAGGGAATAATGTCAAAACATTATTAACAACATTGTATGAATAGTTTGATCTCCTTATTCTGTGAGATTGTTCAAGCTGCATAGCACGAAGAACATCTTCCCATACTGGCAAAAGATAAAATATAGTTTCAGGCGTGAATGACTCAAAACTAAATTGGTTGTGCAAATAATTTATAGCTGATGTTGTATCAAAAAATCTATAAGCAGCCGTTGGAGAAAAATGGAATATTTCCTTTATTTCGGCACGTTGAAGAGGAGGGACAGCAAGCCCAGAAGAACTCAACAAAACCTTAAGATCATAATGCTGAACTCCTGTCGTAATACTTATTGACGCAGAATGAAGAACCTTTGTACCTCCAACAAGAGCTTCCGCACTATATCCGTCAGCTTTTCTTTTTGCCAAAGCAAGATCCATTCTTGGGACCTTTCCTTCGCTTCCTGTTAACGAACCCGTGGCGGAACCAATAATATTTGCAAGAACACTTCTCGCATGGTAACTATTAACAATTGCAGAATACTCAAGTGTTGCCTGTTCCAGCGACGTATAAACATCCTTGTTTGTTATTTCAACAGTAAGAACATTACCACCTAGCTTTGAATAGGCAAGTCGCACCATACCATCAGCATCTGTTTGAAATGTTGTATTGGTATCGTAAGCTGCAAATGGCGTAGGAGCAATTACGCTAGCAAAGGAGGCTGTAAGATCAAGAGTAAGATTGGCATGCATAAATTGAATTCCTCAATTATTTGTCTAAGCTAAATGTTCCCTTAAATGGAATTTTGACATATCTTTTCCCGTCAGGAGTCTGTAGGTACCATCTGTTGCCAACCTTATCAACAACTTTTGCTTGTCCTATGTACCCTAAAGAAACTGTATCGCCCACTTTCCATCTAGATTGCCCCTGTTGCGATTTCATGCCAGCCTTATAAAAGGCAGGAACATCAATAGGAGGAGGAGCCTTATGACCACCCGTAGACACCGCCGCAGGAGCAGCAGCGGCCTTTGGTTTCTTTTCCGCAGCAGAAGCTGCTGCTTTTTTCATTGGTTCTCCGATCTTGTCAACATCAACTTCTTTTTTCTTTCTTAACGTTTTAACATCAGATGGTTTGGCTGTAGGGATATCGTCTTCGTCAGATTTCTTTTCTGGTTCCTTTTCTTTTTTCTTTGGTGCCTTTTTTGCGCCAAAATCTGGCAGCTCAGGCATACCTGGAACATGAGGTTTCTCTGGCGGTGGAGATGTTGGAGTCTTTCCTTTTGGCTCTTGTGGTTCAAGCTCTTGTTTTGCCAACTGTGAAAGTGGCGGCAATTTGCCAGAAGGAGATTGAAATTTTGGCTTATCTTGTGGCAAAGGTGGTGGTGTCTGTTGCCCTGCTTTTTGCGCAGGAGTTTGTTGTCTAGCAAGTTTTGCTGGATCATAGTTTTTTGCAAAATGTTTTCTCAATACAAGATCAAGATCTTCTGGCGAAACAGCTGATTTTCTGCCAAGAAACGATATTGCCTGCATAAGAAAATCATTCTTTGCGTTTGGGTCTTTTACTCTTGATAGATACTTTCCAAGAATTTTATTTACATCCTGCGTTGCAAGAGCTTCTAAAGATAACGTTTCTTTTTTGAAAGATTCTATTAATTTTATAAGCTTGTCATTTTCCCGCACCAATTCCCTTAAAAGCTTCATGTATTTTCTCCGAACTTAACTGTTCTTACCACCCCATACTCTTTTCCAGACATTGTTAAATGTTGAATCTTCATCACTAACCATATCTTCATCCAATGGTGGTTCAACGACAGTTTTTATATACGGTGGTTCAGACTTTTTCTTGCTTTCATCAATCTCTTTAAAAATTTCTTTTAAAGTTTTCATAGATATCCGCAGAAAATCCTCTAAATAATTACTTTTTTAAAACAAAGGACGCACAAATAAAAAAGGCAGCCAAGGCTGCCTTTTCTTTTATATGTTTTGTTTTATTAGTATTCTACAGATACAACGGCCATAAATGAACCGCTGTTTGGATCTGTATCTGTCAAATATCCTGTAGAAGCAGATAACTGAACCTCTAGATATTGACCTGCTGTGAATGTATATGTATCTTTGGTATATGTTGCATACGCAATCGTTCCAGTATTCATACCCACTGTGGCAGCAGTTGGAGTACCACTAATTCTTACAGTACCAGACAATGAACCAGATTTAACTGTAGCATCCTCGCAAAGCAATGCCAAACCAACAACAGAACCAGCCCTGATTAGAGGAACCTTTGTAAATGTCATAAAGCCTTCAACACCGCCTTGGGCGGCTGAAAGGATTGACGCTGACATCACGGGATAACTGCCTTGTAGCACTCTTAGTCTATAAAATCTTTCGTCTCTTTGAAATCCACCAGCAGCATTAATATCTGCCGCACTAATGGTAAGATCATTTGCGACAGTTGTACTACCTGCCGCTACTGTTACCTTATCGGCAGAACCAGCTCCAATTACGATATTTCCGTTGGAATATTTAACATATGCACTGCCATCGCCATTTGTATTCATCTATATAAATCCTCCCCTCTATGGGTTCATAATAAATATAATCTTGTCTTTTAAAAATACTTTTTTTTAAATGTTTAATTCCCAACGATAATTGCCAGCGTTATAGATTTTGTATATTCCATTTTTTTTTGCTGATTCTTCCAAACTTTGATTTTTATCCAACAATGATAATGGAAATCTTGCATATCGTTCTCCATGTATAAGATAATAAAAACCAATCCCTGTATGTCCTTTATAATCAAAACTATTTTTTTCGTAAATCTGTCCCCAAGAATAACGACAATCTGAGTATGTAAAAATTTCTGAGTATCCTTGATGTTTTGCCCATTGTTTTGCCTGATTTAATAACTTTGAAAACCCTCCCCTAATAGAACAAAATTTCTTACAACAAAAACGAGCAATTTCAATATTTGGATCCTGTATGTCCTTTCTGCTTCTCGTATTCATTGTTTTTCTAAAAGATAAACATGCAACAATTTCATTTTCTTTTTTTGTTAAAAGCACAAAATAATTCAATGTACCGCTAGAATTACCTTGAAGATGGTTATTTTCAATAAAATTAAGAACTGTTTTTTTCAAATGTTTATTTGTGTCTTTACCAATCATAAGAACATAACAATCACGAGCATTGATTTTATTTTTGATTAAATGCAGTTGTGTACTAATCATACTCTTGCAAATTTCTTGTTTATTTTCCCATTCATCTCCGTAAATCTGAAATAAATGTATCCCTTTTTGTTTGGATAAATAAAATTTATCATAATGAAGTTCTCTTTCTTTAAATCTATCTGAATGATAAAAAAGACCATGATGTTCTATTGCAACCTGAAATTTCGGTAGATATAAATCCAATTCTATTCCTACTTCTTTTCTGTCTCTTCTAACAATCTCTCTTTCATCCACTCCCAAACTCAAAATATATTCATAAATTTCTTGTTCTTGTTTTGATGAATAAACATCCTGACATCGTGGACATTGACGTTCATTGTTGCGCAGCGCCACTATACTTGTTTCAAAATCATCATCAATATGTTTTAAACATTTAAATAATAACTTTTGTTTGTTATTTTTATAATCTTTTTCTTCAAATAAAATCTTGTATTGTTTTTCGTTAGCTAAAGTAATAATGTTTTCAAATGGAATTTTTTGCAATTCTCCATAATGTCTAACACCAAAGTGTTGTTCTATGCTATCTTCTGCTTTTTTTAATGTCTCCTTATTTTGATAAGGATATTCTGCGCCATACTTTTCTGACATGGTATTTCTAGTTTTTTCTCTGATCTCTTTGTCTTGTTGAGGATTTTCAACGCCATATTTATAAAGCATTGTTTGTTTTGTTTTTTCTTTGACTTCTGGTCTCGAAAATGGGTTTGTTGTTCCTGACTTTAAAAATGTTTGAACTGCCTTCTCCATAAATTCCTTTTTTTGCAATGGCGCGTGGACACCATATTTTGTCAAAAATACCTCTTCTCTTTTTTTGCTTTGACAAGGAATACTATTACAAGCATCTTTTTGAACGTTTATTCTTCCGATATTAAATTTTGAATACCTTCTTTCAAATAATATTCCACAATAATCACATGTTAACAAACATAATTTCTCACTTTGTTGCTTCAACGCATAAACATCATATCCGAATTTTTCTTTTGTTTCTTTTTCTAAAATCATAAAATCTCCTAGTAAATAGAAGTATACACCAAGAAAAGACGTATGTCAAGCGAAAAATGAATAAAAAACACCAAGAAAAGGAGTTGAAATTGAAATAAAAAAGACAAAAAAAAGGGCATCTTACGACGCCCTTTTTTATTCTAACTACTTGATATTATTAAATAACATCCATGTTAAGCACAAATACTTTACCATAAAAATCACTTCTAACCATCTTTTTTGCGTACCTTGTCATAACTCCTTTACGTGGTGTAAAGTCTTCTGGTGCAAAGATTGTTGGTGTAACAATCAAAGGTACGTAAGGTGCATATACATATCCAGTTTCTAGGAAGCTACCACCCTTATACCCAACCAAAATTTGATTGCGAGGGAAGTATGGATCCTTGTACACTGTAAATCTGTTATTTAGTGAACCTACTTTCTCAATACCAAGGGAGAACTGTGTTTCCTTTGGATCAAGAGACAATGTTGGTTTATAAAGCACAGTAGCTTCAAGAATTGTTGCAACATCAGGGCTTACAACCATGAAGTTAGCAGCACCACGAAGCGTCTTACGATGGATTGTGTTAGCAACATCAATGCACGTTTCAACAAGTGTTTCATACCACTCGCGAACAGTACCAGTGAACGACCCACCAGATGCTGCGACACCAGTAAGCTTGTTAACAAAGTCACCAGGCTTACGGCTCCAGTACATCGTAGCTCCAGTTCCACTATTGAGCAACTGAGCTAAGATTTCTCTATCAATATCAAGAGCAATTTGCTCTGATAGGATCTGAGTAAGTTCAACTTCGGCATCCAAATTCTGGTATGCGTTAAGATCTTGAGCCAATTCAGGTGTCCACTTTGCCTTAAGCTTGCGTGTTTCGGCAGTAACAGCTGCGCTACTTACCTTAATATCAAGCTCAGGGATTATGTCTGTTGAGAAGTCAGATTCAAACACTGGACTCTCTACGACACCTGTGCTATCTACAGTTAAGGAACCCTTGGTTACAAACGAACCAGTGATACCTACAAGATGGCTCAATGCAGTTGAGCTTGACATATACATTCTAACTACACCTGTTGATGCAGTATATGTATTGTGTCTCTTATAAAGAGCTTTGACATCGGCCCAACGAGCGTCGGAACCAGACATACCAAAGTTCTTAAAATTCGTCTCATCAATACTGGCTGTAGTCACTGTTGGGCTGTCCGATGAAGTCAAAGCAACATCAGCATACCACAATGTACTATTTGCCACAGATGCGGAAAGCTCAAAATCATAATTTACAGCCGCCCATGTGGCAGCACCAGACGCTTGAACTTCCATAGCGCCTCGAAGCTCACGATTTGAATATCCACTGTTTAGATAATAATGACCACCTGTACCAAGGTTCTCAGAACCTGGGGCAGTTTGATCACCAAAAACAGATCCACCTGCTGTCAAATCTAGATTCTGGTTGCCAGCTTTATTGCTAGTGCCAAAAGTATAATCTAGATAGAACAAAAGACCTGCGGGAAGACTCATTGGCTGAACACTTACGAGTTCATTTGCAATAAGACCACCGAAGACCCTACGAACGATTGGAAACGCAATATTTTGGAAACCCTTAATATCTGCTGTATCTGAAGATTCCTTCAAAAGTTCAGCGGCTTGGTTTTCCAAAAGACGAGCCATATTACTCTTCGCATAGTAACCTGGGTTATCTTTAAGGTCTTTCAATAGACCTGTGCGATCCCACTTTTCAACTAATTTACGAGATTCTCTAGCGACGTTCCTTTCTTTAACGTCGGACGATAAACTCTTAAAATCAAAATTAGACATTTTATTTAATAATCCTCTCTTTTTTAAATTTAATCTACTAGGCCAGCAAGTTCCTGCATACGAGCAGCAAAATCATCACCACCATTTTCCCTATTAGCAGCTTCTTGCAAAACTGTCGAAGAAGGAGTTACATAACGGCTAGACTTTGGACCTTTCATGGTCTTTAATCCTTGCTTAGATTCACTCAACACCCCAGCGATTTTAAGAGATTCACTAAGAGACTTATATACAAGCTCAACTTCACGCAATGATTGCGCTCTGTCAAATGCCTCGATTACGCCGAGACGTTGCTTGTTATTGAGTTCAGCACTGTGAAGCAATTTATTGGTATACAATAACTTACTATTGAAGAGATTGACTTCTTGTAAATTTCTCTTCAGATAATCACATGCTTGCTTATATTCTTTATTTTCCGTCTTAAGAGCAGCGTTGCTTCTCTCAAGAAGGTCGATCTTTTTTCTGTAGACAGCTTCTTTGACTGTCCAATCTTTAGCATCAGGTGGTTCAACATCATTCCAGTTGTGTTCGCCAGGCTTTTCCTCAGCGATACCTTTTTCCATCTTACCGCCAGAAACCTTAAGCGTTGCGTCTTGGACAGGACCAAAACCCTTTGTAACATGAGCTTCAGACTTAAGACTCATTCCGCCGAGAACTTCAGAAAGAGCACTCTTTAGATCTTCGTTAGTAATTTCTACTACTTCGTCTACTTTCTCTCCTTCTTCCTCGTCACCTTCTTCATCGTCTTTCCTAGCTTCACCCATACCTTTTTCTGGGGCTGGGCCAGCGTCCATACCTGGCAACTTAACGCCAAGCTTCTTAAGCAACTGCATAAGCATTTCTAAATCTTGCGATTTATCATCATGCTTCTCTGGACCTGCTTCCATGCCAAGACCTGGTTCCTCTTGCATTTGCATGCCAAAGGCAGGTTCTGGATCTTCGTACATTTCATTTTCAGGAACAACAGATACTTGTTCTTGTTCTACGTCTTCGCCTAATTGCGAATCTACAAATTCTTTAATCTTTGGTGAAATGGCTTCGACGAGAACATTCTTAGCGTTTTCGATTGCCGTTTCTTTTAGAAGCTTAGCGTCTTCCATTGCGTCTTCCAAAATACTTTTTGCCATATTTTCTGGTCTCCTAAAAGAATAATTATTTTATTCTTACGATAAATAAATATATACTCAAATACTGTTAATCCAAAAAAAACAATACTTTATTGCTTTTTTGTAAACTTTCTTTATCTTTTAACGTCTCCACATGTTACCTTACGGGTGTTTTCTTTTGAAATTTAAGCTGTTCAACCTTTCTTAAATGTTTGTTTTTTTGAATTTTATCCCTTTTTTTCTGGGATCTGGTTCTATGGTATGAAACCTTTTCAAGATGTTCTCTGATAATATCAATTTTCTTACACTTCTTAAAAAATCTCTTTATTAATTTATCCATGCCTTCGCCATCGCGAAGAGTCACCCCTACGTTTGTTACGTGCATTATTTGCCCCTTTTAGCTTTATTGGTTTGTTTTTGTGATAATTTTTTAATAATTTCGTTTTTTGACAATAGATCTCGCAAAGATAACAGCTTTATATCAAATTCACCCTTTGCAGGTCCATCTGCGGATTGTACGCCTACACCGCCAATTCCGCCAAGTTCAAACAATTTGATCAAAGACGGAAGAGACACTAAATTTTGCCTTTCTTTTTTGCAGCCCAGGCCACAGCCCACGGATTATCGACCTGTTTCTTCTTCTTAAGAGCTTTTACCATCTTCTCTCCACCAGGAGGAGTAACTTCATTTGCCATAATAGACAACGATGGCATTTCTTCGTGCTTTTTCACATAGCTACCATGGTCATCTACAGGAGGTCCGTGGAGTGGATCGTCTTTTTTAACAATGAGATACATTTTTGCTCTATTGTCTCTTTCGGGTGCCATTTCGTCTTCTTTCAGACCTTCGCCAGGAACATCATAATCAGCAGGAGCTTCGCCCTTATATCCATGAACAAGTCTCTTAGATTGAGACACGCCAGGATCTTCAGAAAGTTCAACAGTCTCGTCTAGTTCTGGTACATCTGTGTAATCAACATCAGCATTAGCTTCGTCATAGCCACGACCTTTTCTTTTTGAACGATCAACATGACCAGCTTCAAAAAGCTGGCTAAATGTATTCCTCAAAAGGTTTTTAAAATTATTTACAGTTGATTTCATTAAATAAAAGTTCTCCAATTTCTAAATAAATAGTTTATTTAGATGTTAAATGATGTATTAGTTGAGTAACGAGCGCACCCGTACCTAGGGCTAAAATAGACCACATAATTTTTAACTTTGTACCTAAAGTAGAAGTTTTAACTGCGTCTTTGTTTATCCTGTCTAAAATTTTCTCTTGTTTTTGCATCATTTCTTTTTGAGACACAGATAAATCTTTAATAGATTCAGATAGGTGAGGAATAGCACCATTTTGTTGGACCACTTTGACATGAAGATTATTAACAACACCAACAATTTCTTTTGTTGTTTCTTTTAGCTCTTTCATGTCTGATGATAAATCTTTTTGTTTTTCTTCAACGACTGCGACGCGAACTTCTAAAGCTTCCATTATATTACTTATCTCCTTATCTGCGCCTAAAGCCTAATCTTCTTTGTACACTGCTACCATTCATAAACTGAGGGATGGAGGTTCCGACAGGGTTTGGACCATCTATTTCGTCAGGCATGTCGTCAGGCAAATCATACCCTTTTCCTGATGGTGATGAAGACCATCCTGGTTTTCCCTTGGCGTCATAAGATGTTCCAGAAGATGAAGTAGGATTATCTGCGTGTGGAGAAGATCTACTATATATTCCTTGACTCCCGCCATAATCACCACCTGGTTGTCCAAGTTTAAGATTTGGATTAAATGGACTTTTAAGTTTATTTTTCTCCTTTACAACTTTTCCATTATTCTTTTTATTACTCGTTAATCCTCTTTTGCCTCTCTTATTTTTAGGATCCATATAGGCTATTGTTGCATCACTATATGGCCAATCTTGATCTTGATCTCGTTGGTCGTGCGGAAATTGATATTTAACCATGGTAGGAGACAATGAGCCAAGATTATTAACAAAATCTTCATCAATTTCTTCTCCGTTTTCATTATCTCTTTTGATTTTAGAAGGAACTGGATATTGCATATTTGTTTCTATAGAACCTCCAGACAAACCTTCAGAATTCATTCTATTCACATGCATAAGCAAGTTTGCCACAACGTTGGTCGCGTCAGATGAACACAAATCCAAATCATCAGAAATGACAGCAATCATATCCATAGGTTCCATAACCTTTACAAGCTCAATAATTTTTTGATTTGCAATGAGCTTTCCAATGAGGTCTCTAAGATTTTCCATTAGACTGTTGTTTCCGATTGATCTCTAATGAAGTTCACTACAGCATCTATATCTTCTCTTGGATCAATTTCTACCTCAAATGATCCAATATCTTTGTCTGTGATTCTCAATATACGAAAGTTTTGTTTCAACATATTGACCAATGTTCTAATTTTACCCGTTACAGAGGTATGATACTGCGGAGTGAATAATATTTTTTTTTCATTTCTAAAGATAGACAATGTAAAATTATCATTAGGGAGTTCAATTATCTCTTCATCTTGTTCTTTCAGAATATCTTCAAAAAGAATTTTTAGCTCTTTCATAATAAAATTTAGTCTCTTTTTATAGTATAGGGTCTACCATTATACTGAAAAACAACTTTTCCATCTTTTGACCAAATAAATTTTGCAGGCAATGTTGAATTAATGAGTGTTAGAGTTAATTCAGCACCACTAGGCGTTATTTCTATATTTGCATCTCTTATTGTTTGCCCAGCGAGAGCCTTTTGAACGGCGAGTTCTTCGCCAGAAACCTGTTTCAATGGTACATCTACAGCAGTTTCTTGGCTATCTACAGGAATATCTTCTACAGGGTCGGGATCTGCTTCGTCTGCTGGTAATGTTTCTATGCTCTTATCTTTTTTTTTTGGGTCAGCTTCTTTCAAAACTTTTCCAGAAACTTTCCTAGATGTAGTCAATGTTTTTTTCGCTATTGATGATGAACGTTGACTTAAAGATGACCCACCGCCAGCAGTTGTTGCATCAACAATGCTCGTAAGAGCGCCAATCATAGCTCCCATTTCGCTTCTCTCTTTTGGATCTGAAACCTTTGATATGGCAACATTGGCCGACTTTAATGTGTTGGAGAGTTTAACATGATCAAAAGGAGGAGACATAGCTTGCACAAATTGTTTACTTAGGTTCGTATATTCTATAGAAGCTTCTTGCAATCCTTCACCATAAGAATTACCATAAGGCTTCAGCCCAGCAGCTTTGGCCCTCTGTTTTCCAACCACATCTTGTCGTTGGCGCATCAAGGATTTCTTGCCAATACCAAAATATCTTTTCAATTCTGAATCGGGCATGCCGAGCATGGCTTTGCGAAGTCCAACGGTTTTCTTGAGTCTTTGAAATGCTCCACCTTCTTTATTTGGATCCCATTGGCCCATAGCTTGCTGTGGAGTGATCGCGGGAGATACTGGCTTGTCAAAAGATTTTGCAAATTGTTGTTGATTATATGGTACTTCGTCTCCAGGAGCAACAGTTCCAGCAGGACCAATAGGTCTCACGACACCAGAAGGCTTATATGAAGATCTTGGATCTCCTGTAACGCTCGTTTTTTGAGGACTTTTAAAACTTTTTGATTTATCCTTTTCCTTATCGTCGTCTTCTTTTATGATAAATTGCTCTTTTTGCGTATTGACCTCTGTGACACTGAAAGAGTTCTTTTCTTTAACGACGCGCCATGTAGATTTTAAATTGCCAGTACCTGAATGGATAATAACAGATTTAGCAGTAGGATTTTTTGAAAAATATTCCTTTATTTTTCTTCGCAATAGATCCTTTTTTACAATGTTTTTATTATCCATCTAAAAATCCTCTTATCTTTTTATCGTCTCATTAAGAATTTTTTGTCTTTGCTCTCTTAGTTTCGTCCATTCTTGATCTTGCGAGGTCTTATTTTTTCCAGCGTCAACAAATTTTGAATAATCTTTCATTAATCCCATACTTTCCAAAACATGTTCTGGAACTAGCTCTGGTTTCGTATCAGAATTATCAGTATCATCTAAAATAGGATTATTGCTACTCATTGTGTCCTTATAGATATCTTTCCACATATCATTGCCGCCTACTAACTTTTCTATAATTATCTTCTTTTTGTCTGGAGTTAGCTTTTCTTTTGATTTTTGGTCCTCTTCGGCCATAACGGTATCTCTTACAGAGAGTCTAGGCGTTAAATTAGGATTTGGTATTTTTTTAGAAACAACATTTTCTACCATTGTCTGTAGTTTCATTTCCGCCAAAACTTCAATTAAACATTCTCTCACATATGGCTTAAGCAATTTTTTTAAATCTTCTTTATGGAGTTTCATTAAAATGTCCCACTTGATAAACGATAGTATTTCTCGGCGGCGCTAACATATATTGCAGCAAATCCAAGATCAGACACATAAACAATTGAACCTGTAGGAGGAGCTGTTGGCAATGTTGCGCTTGTATACGTTCCAGCCAAAAGTAATCCACCTGAAACTTGGACAATAGAACCTGCACTGCTACTTAAGATGAGGTGACTATTTACTGCTCTAATATGATAGCCTTTATCTGAATTTGCAAAATCTTGAGATGCTGATAAAGCAACAACTGAGCCAAGGGTAGAACTCAATATAAGGTGGCCAGTTCTTGAAGTTACGCTATAAGCATATCCTTCTTTTGAAAAATCCAATCCACCAGATAACAAAACAGTTGCAATATCCAAAGAACTGGTAACAAAAACATAGTTTGTATTTGAATCTCTACTATTAATTCTATGATAATTAGCTCTATGTAATACACCGCCGCCTCCTGTACTATTCTCTAATAATACGAGTGCACCATTTCCAGTATTTGTTAAGGTGGTTGATCCACCAGCTGTAACTTGTGTAAAATTTTGACCAATTCTAAGTGTTGCACCATTAGTTCCACCAAGAATCAATTCAACACCAGCTGGCCCCAATTTACCAAAATTAAAAGTTGAGCCACTAAAAGTAATAGCTGACCCAGCTGATGAACTTAAAATGAGATGTGAATTATTTGCTGTGATATGTGCATCGTCTGATGGTGCATCAACAGGAAAATATAGATTGCTACTGAGAGCGATGATTGATCCAACAGTAGAACTTAAAATCAGGTGACTATTGACAGAGCATAAATGATATGCTTTGTTATTGTTGTCTAGTTGAATAAAGTCTAAAGATCCAGAAATCCTTGCTGTTATTCCTGTTGCTGAGGCGGATAATATTCCTATACCATCTTGACCACCTGCTATAAAAACTATATCATTTGCACCTGCTCTTCCTATTCCAGTATCTGGATCAGATCTATCAGGAATTAATGTCGGCACCAATTTGTCAGCAGCAACGTTTTTTATAATCGGGCCGCCAGCATTTCCTGCCACAATATCACCAGCGCCGCTAAGATCATTTTGTAATAGATTTATAGAACTACTAAATACAATTTTAGAACCAACACTAGAACTTAATATAAGATGACTATTTACTGCTCTAATATGATATGTCTTATCGGTTTGCGGGAAATCAAGTGAGCCCGAAGCTGCAATTACAGAGCCAACAGAGCTGCTTAATATGAGGTTGCTGTTTAAATCATAAATTTGTCCGCCGACAACGACATTGCCAGAAAGAACAGAATCTCCTTTAACAAGAAAATCTTGTTCAGCTGTTAAATTTCCGCTTATATAAACATAAGATCCAGCTGAAGATGATAATACAAGATCTGCATTGACGGCGCGGATATGATAAGAACTTTCTGGAACGAGCCCGAGATCTAAAGAAGCAGATACATGAATGACGTTGGCAGATGAAGATAATATGAGTTTTCCTGCGCCTGTTTTAATGGAGCCATCTGCACCATCGTGACCTGTTGTAACAGTATTAGGAACACCTACTGTTGGATAAGGTCCTGTATGAAAGGTAAATGACATTATGCAATCTGCCTAATCCACGCATAAAATGAACCAGTAGCAGTCGCAGATATAAATGTACTACCTGAAATGTTGGTATTTGCTTTAGCTGAAATAGTTAACGTGTTCATGTCACGTAGTGTATTATCGGCAGTGAGGTGATTACTTTCAGCACCACCATCTAAATCGGCTCCCCACGCATATCTACTTGTTGCAACACCACCAACTGATGTGTGTTCCCATAAAACAGACACGTTACCACTTGTATAGTCTGTAACCTCGTGTGTACTGCCGATCTCAAATATTCCATCAGCTGTTGGTGTATAGGTTACAATTACTATACCACTCGTTGATGTTGAAACTGTTCCATAAGCCACGATAGGTGATAGGCCAACCCCAGCTGTAGCTATTCCGTTATATTTTGATAGTGAGCCACCAATATCTAAATTGCCTGATACTTTGACAACAGAACCCGTACTTGAAGATAATATAAGATGGCTGTTTACTGCTCGAATATGATAGTCTTTGTCTGAATTGACAAAATCTTGAGATGCTGACAAAGCTACAACAGATGTTGACGATGAAGATAGGACCAGTGCACCAGCACTGTGATAAACTGCTTTAGTGACATTTAATAGACCTGTACCAGTACCAACTTGGTCAATAAAAACACCAGCAGACCTAAGAAACATAGCTCCACTATCAGCATTGATAAACGCTGAGGTACCGTTATGACTAATACTTAATGTGTCTGATGGCCCATTAGTTTCGCCAATTGAAATAGTCCCACTGACTCTAACTTTAGAACCAGCTGAAGAGCTTAAAATAAGATCGGAATTGACAGCTCTGATATGATATGGCTTATCTGCGTTTACGTAATCTTTAGATGCAGATAGAGCAACAACAGAGCCAACAGAGCTGCTTAATATGAGATGTCCTTTATCGTTGACAACATTATATGCCAATCCTTCCTGTGAAAAATTCAATCCACCAGACAATAGAACACCTGCTATACCATTTGTTCCACTGACAAACAGATAATTAACAGTACCAGCACGATTTGATATTCTATGGTAATTTGCTTTTGATTGTATACCGCCACCACCTGCACTGTTTTCAAACAGCGTAAGCGCACCATTGCCAGCAGATGTAATTGTTGTTGATCCACCAGAAGTTAACCATTGGCCATTAGGACCCATTTGCAATGTAGCGCCATCAGCAGGAAGCTTTAATTGTGATCCGCTTATGACAATGACAGAGCCAGCGCTGGAACTTAAGATAAGATGAGAATTAACAGCACGAATATGATAGGCTGTATCTGAATTTGCAAAATCTTGAGAGGCTGATAAAGCAATGATTGAACCAACAGAAGATGACAGAATAAGATGCGATTCTTTGGCTGTGATTTTAACTTGACCAGGCAAATTGCCAGAAAGCACAAGCTCACCAGAACCAGATATGAACATTGTTTTTTGACCAGCGCCTGCTGCACCAAGCCAAAAATCAATCTGTGAAGCTATTGATGATCCTATGCCTGTTCCAGTATTGGTCCTGTGCGGAAGAATGTTTGGAGCGGTTGTTGAATTATTGAATATAAGTGTTGGATAACCAGATGCAAGATTTGCTTCTGCACTGAACATCTGTGTGCCAGCCGTAATGCCCTTAAAATGAAATGCACCAGAGACCGCAATTACAGAACCAACAGAAGAACTTAAAATTAGATGAGAATTAACTGCCCTTATATGATAATTCTTATCTGTGTTTGTAAAATCAATAGACCCTGAAGCAGCGATAATACTTCCTACGGCTGAACTTAAAATAAGATTTGAATTTAGGTCATAGATTTGTCCACCAACTACGACATTGCCAGAAAGAACAGAATCACCCTTTACAAGAAGTGATGATGACACGTAGACGTTATCAAATACATTTTCACCAGAGCCACCACCAGATCCAAGAACTATTTCATTTCCGTCTGCGTCCTTATAATAAAGATCATTTGATGACGATAGGATATAAAGATGTCCTGCACCTGCGGCGGTGTCAGGAGGTGATCCTATGCCACGAATAACAACCGTCTTGTAGCTTGATACAGGAACTTGTGCTACGGGATAAAAATAACTTCCAGATAATGGCATTTATTATAATTCTCTGTTACTGCGACCCTTTCAATATTTCATTTACGACGCGGTTTACGCGATCAATTTTTGGAACAAGTTTTCTAATATCAACCATATCAATCTGCTTGCTTTCGTGAAGCCATGCATTTTGGGTACTAGGTTCACTAACGAGATCAAACGCAACAAGCAAAAGTGATTCATCAACTTGATCATAGCCTTCGTTGGTTTTCGCTGTCTCGCCAATACAACGTGAAGATATGCCAATTTTAACACCAGCTTCCATAAGATTTTGAATAATTTTACCCTTTGGTGTATTCAAAATTTCAACAACACCTACGACATCATTTCCAGACCAGCCAATTTCACGAATAACATGCGAAACATTACTTAAGGAAACAATAGAAGAGTCAGGATGGTCACATTCACCTGTAGCTCTGCCTTCTGCGACGGCCTTCTGGTAATTGTTAACTTCTCTTTCAAGAATGGATTTTGGATAAATTCTATGATTTTGATTCACAGCATCAGCCCTTTGTAAAATGGCCTTAAGAACAATAGGGACCTTTTTATCTATAGATTCTTTAACAACATTTTTGTCGTATTTTAAGTCTATATACTCTCTTATTACTTTAGCCATTTTAGAACCTCTTTGTAGTTCTTATGTCATATTTAAAATTATTTATCAAAATATTCTTTAAGATCTAGGGTCTTGATCCAGTCAATTTCCTTGCTTAGCTCCGCATCTCCCCAGCCTTTGGGTAATTCTTTTGCTTTTACCTTCTTAACATCCTTAATTTTGCCAAATTCTTCCTGAATATATTCCTTAATTTCATCAACAGTTAACCTTCTATTGTCAACTCTCTTCGTTGGAAGTTCAACTTCACTAAGTTTGCCAAAAGCTAAGCTTTTTGCAATTGTCTTAAAATTTTCACTCATTTTCTTATCTAGCTCCTCTGTTCTGCCCCTTTAAAAGATATTTTAACAATGCCACTTCTAAAGGCCCCATACTATCTACTGTCTTTGTTATTTTTTCTTGCATATTTTTTAAATAGTTATCTCGATTCTTTGTTGCCTCAACTACGTCGTGCATATTATCTAAAACCGTTTCCTGTATGTGCATAGTTTCAGCACGAAGAAGCTTGCTTTCATCTGTCCCCATTGAATTGAGAGTACGGCGGGTTTCTTCTGGGAAAAGGATCAATGGTCTTCCGTTTTCTAATTTCACAGCAAAAGGAAGTCTTTTGCCGCTTTCGTTCATGTTGACATCAAAACTCATAACCACATCACCATTTTCATCTTGATCAACACCCTTCTTATCAACAGAAAAAGCTCCTGTTTCTCCTAGGAGTCCAGCAATAGAATTCACGGCAGAACCTAATACTTTTGCTTCAGTTTTAGCAATAGAATTAAGCACCAATTTTAATTTTGGATCAGACATAACCGTTTCTTGAGAAAGCCTAGAAATGAATCTTTCCCACATCATAGATTCTTCAGAAATTGATGGTTGTTGAAAAACATAAGAGATCATACTAGCTTCTTTTAATACCGACGCAAAAACGTCCTTAACCTGTCTCAAAATTTGTTCCTTGCTAACGCGAGGTTTTGGGGCTTTCTTAGCGTGAGGTGCAGTATGAGGCTTTGGAGCTGTATGGGCCTTCTTGGCTTTAAATTTTTTTGCACTGTGAGATTTTCGTTCTTGTTTGGCTTGCTTTCTAAGCATTCTTTGTTTTTCCCAAGCCTTTTCTCGGGAATCATAAGATCCACGTCTCGCACCTGTCTTGTCATCAACAACTACCCAACGATTACCAATTTTTTGGACAACTTCACTAATATCCTGATTGTTTAGAGCAGACAACGTAACAAGATTTTCAAAATTCTTTGATTCATCATATGGCTTGCTAGGATTAGTCATTTTTTTTCTACGAAAAATACGTAAACCAATAGGAGACTGAAAACCTTTTATGTTTCCAGCTACAGAAGATTCTTTTTTAAATCTTTGTTTTAGCGGCTGCGGACCTGAAGACCATGGTCCGATAAGTTGTGCATTTGGTCCATACTTTGGAAGAAGTTGTTTAGCTTTATCCAACGATAATCTATCAGCAACAGTTTTTGGACCAACTTTTATAGTATACAAATCCATTATAACTTGACCTCTTAACTGTCCAGCTCTTCTATTAATCGCATATATTGCAAAACTTCTAATATTTTTTGTTCCGTAATGTTTTCCAAAGAAAAAGAATAGAATTTTTTGCGACATTCAGAAATTTTATTCATAAGATCAGAGTCTTTATTGATGGATTCATCCCTTATAATTAAAAGACTATTTTTAATTCTATCAACTTCTTTTAAAATAAATTCTTTCAATGGATCTTGTCTGTTAGAGATTAAATATACTGCGTACTTTGTAAGCAATCTTTTCTGAGACTCGTTTAATTTTCCTTCGTATTTATTATGGAATCTTTTCATTAAGAAATTATAAACAGCATTGCTATAATTTGGGTTTATTTTCAAAGGATCATCCTTTGGTTTATTCTCTTTTGTTAAATAATCACAAACACTTTCTTCAATTTTTACTCTATCTGCAACACTTAAACTTTTTTTCTTGTTTCTCGCCTCGTTTAATAGTGTTTGCACGGAGGCATATATTGTGTAGTTTGGAATCTTATAATCATAAAAAGATTCTTGATTAAATGTATAGTTTATGTCCTTTATTAGCCTGCTTTTCTGCTCGTCCAAAGCCCTAGAGTTCATAGTAGAAGAAGTATTACATATAGAATCTATGATTTTTTGAGCGGAATCTCTACTCTTTACATTTGTCTTGAGAACCGCACTAAATAAATCTAATTCTTGGCGCAATGGACAACCTTCAGCAAAATACTTCTTAGATATAGCAACAGTTTTTTGGGCATCGACCTTTTTGCCTTCAACAAGGCATCTAGAAATGTGATATACAAGCATCTCATATACAAGACCTGAATTGCGCTTCTTGTTTGTCCTAAAATTCTTACTTAATTTGCCCATTAAAGGATATTCCCCTTTTTATTTAATAAATATAAAAAATTATCCTAAAACTACCTTTTTCGTCTTTTTATCGTGCGAGGCTTTTAATTCGTCCACTTTAGCTAAATCTTCCGCAAATTTCTTTAATTGAACAGCACGGGCTTTAAAAAGCTGTTCTTCAGCATCATAATCCTCTCCAAATGGTACCTTTACTCCTCTTGTTAACTCACTATAATTTCTTTTTGGATCCATGGATGTCTTTTTGTAGTTAAATGCATAATTGTGAAGATTCGGAAATGTTCCTCGTTCTAGACCAGCTTTTTTAACCTTTACAAGTTCATTTGGTGCTCCAATCTGCTTATTTGGATCTTTAGCTGCCGTATCTAAACCAGCAGGTTCAACTGGAGGCGTCCCTTCTTCACCAGGGGCAGGAGGAAGTCCAGCTTCGGGAGCTTGTTCTTCTGGTGGAATCTCGGTCTCTGGTGGAATGTTAGGAGCTTGGATAGATTCAATTTCTAAATCAAGCAACCTATCCTTTCTCTTGCCTTCTTCAATGCCAGCGATTTCTTCGTCGGAAAGCCTAAAGAGCTTAGAATAAACAAAATATTTATCAAACATTCCTTCCTGAGCGATGGATGAAACTTCAAATTTAGTTCTCCAAAGCTCCAATCGTTGCATTTCAGCAATTGTTGAAGGATTTGCCATTGAAATTTCAAAATTAACAACATCTTCACCTTTAAAGCCCATAGAATAAAGATGAATAATGGCAATTTTGTTTAATTCTTGGATAAAGATTCTTTGAATATGTTGAATTGTTCTAGCAAAACGTACATCTTCTTGCGAGAGGGTAGATTTGGCATTAATATCACCTTCGTAGCCAAGATAGCTCTTTGGAACCTTTAGAGCTGCAAAAAGCTTATTTTGGATATAAATAAGATCATCAATATCGCCAGTAAACTGGCCACCAGCTAGTGTATCAATTGTTGTACCATCGCCTTCACCACGGACTGGTATAAAATAATCTTCGTCCGTTGACATTGGGTTGTATCTTAAATCAACTCTTCCAGTGGTTGTATCAACAATTTGATTCCTTTTTAGTTGCGTTTTTGCTTTTTCCATATAAGCAGGTACGTCTTGAGGTGCAATATTACCCACACCAATTTTAAAAACTCTTCGTTCTGGAGATCGCACAATACGATAAACCATAATTGCATCTTCCATCAAAATGAGTTGTCTCCAAACTCTACGAGCAGGTTCTAAAATAGAGCTGCCATAAGGAAGAAAATTATCATTAGCAAGAAGTCTAAAATGAATAACTTGCCATCTTTCTAACACTCTATTTCCTTGCGTAATCCAACGATATCTATATGCCATAGGATCATTTTTATCATAGCCTTCTTCTCGTTCAATTTCATTAACGGGCATGGGGAGAACATTAAGAACACCATAATCAGGATGGTGGTCTACAAGCAAAAATTGATCACCATATTTACAAAGATTGCGAACCCAACTAAATGCATTAAATTCTATATTTAATACATCATAAAAAAGAACATTTAATGCTTCTCTAATTTGAACATTTGAAGAATCAATTTTTAAAATCTCACCATGTTCACCCTTAGAACAAACTTCTTCAGCATAAAGATTCATCGCAGAATTAATTTCTGCCATTGATTCCATTTCATTGTAGTCTGAATATCTAGCTAATCTATTGTACTGACCATATGAAGCAAGAGCGCTAGTATATGCATTATTTACGTGTCTTAAAAATGCACGAGCAGTACCAACAGGAACACCGACTTCGCCAGGAGCAGCAATTTTATTTGCTACCCTATGTTTAATAAGAGGACCAGACTTAAAAAGTTTATTTAAGTCATCATAATATTTTTTTAAATCAACTTTGTCAGCCATTTATTGTTTCCTTATCCACTCGTGAGGAGCCAATTCAGGTCCATTTCGCTTCCGTCTGCCAATCGTATTTTATTCTGTTCCTGCATGTGTTCAACAACGCGGCCACGACTGTGTATACCTGCTTGATTAAAATTAAAATCTGAAAAGTTTTTTGTTTTACCATTAGAAACAGACAAACCATTAATCATAGCTTTTGTCATTTCGTCACTTCTATAAGTATACATAAAGCCTTCCTCTCGCACCCAAAATCCACCTGCCATAGCCATAACTAGGTCGTCATTATATCCTCGCATAGCTTCTGGTCTATTATCGTCAGTAATAATAAAGGTTTTAAACTCTTCTAAAAGCCTTGGAGAGTGTATTTCAATATCGCCCATACGAACATATTGTTCAAGTTTCGCCAACATTGGCAATCGGTTGGCAGAAGTAACTGAATATCCAGGAAGATAATCGTTTCTTGTTGCCGCATAATATGGATCTACAGGTGTTGCATCTTTTTCCTTTGATTTTCTTCTTCTGGAATAATACAAAAAAGGATGTTGGGCTTCTTCAATCTTCAATATTGTCTGCCCAGACCATCCAGAATTGTTTTCTGGAGCTAGCGTAGCATTATTATAAAATTGGGAAACGGAAATTAATAAAGTGCCCAATTGATCTGGTCTTATTTTTCCTTTATACTCGGCGACTTGTCTAATCGGGCAAACATCTAATCTCAAAACATGAAACGCAGAATAGTCCCTTGAATCACCTCTAGATACATCGCAAGGAATCAAATATGTGCCAACTTTTTGAGGTTCTTCCCAAATCCACACATTTCTGTCGGTATTAAAAAATCTTTTTGGTTCAGATACAAATGTTTCTAGTTTTGCTATATCTTCATGATAAATAAATGTATCTCCAGATGCATTAAAGTTGCAATTATATTCCTGTGCGATGTCTCTCGGTGATTTGTCCCTCGTTTCCGTGGCAAACCAAACTTCATCATAGTCTGGTCTGACCCACCACATAAATCTATCATCATAAACTTCGTTTGGATTTCTTGGATTTGTGTAAGTTCCAAACTTACAATTAAAACCATTTTCTCCTAGTTTTGCACTCTCATAAATTTTATGAAATTCATTTCCAGTACCTTTAGGAGAACTCATCAAAACAATAGAACCACCAGTAGAAACAGTAGGAGAAAGACCTGTCCAAATTTCATCAAAATCTTCAATAATAGCACATTCGTCTACGACCAGAAGTGAAAGTGCAGAAGAACGACCTACATCTTTAGATTTAGAAACAGAAGTAACTCTAGAGCCATTCTCTAACTCAATTGAATGTCTGTTGTCTAGTTTTATTCTTCCTACGTCTATCATCCATTTTGGAATATATTTAAAAATATTTCTTATAATTCTAATTACACCCTTAGATGTATCCAGTTTTGTAGAAACGATAAGAACGTCTTTATCTCTGTGAAAAAGAATTAACCAAGAAATATATGCAGCCGTGATCGTGGTCACTCCCACCTGACGGGCTTTTAATATAACATTCTTTCTGTGAGAAAGAAATCCTTTAACAATGTCTTCCTGATAAAGATAGAGATCGAAAGGGATCAGACCTTTGGTAGGATGTTGAATTTTGGCGTAATTACGTATAAAATGAACTGGATCTCTGCCGCAATGAATTATTTCCTTAATAAGTTCATTTTTTGATAATTTTGCTGACATGCATTACACTTACTGTTCCAGTAAATCGCAATCCATGCTATATACGCAGCGATCTCTCAAAAGATAACGGCCAACAGGACGCTGGCCATAACCATAACGACTTGATCCAAGCATCCAAGAAGTATCTGATTGGATTCTTGATACCTTGTCAATTGCTTGACTCTCTTGAACCTTTTGTAATTTTAGTGTCTTTTTCGTATATTTCTTAAATCTTTTTTTGATTTCTTTTACAACATTATCAAGAAATATATAGCCATCTCGTTCACTACGAGCAAGACCTTCAACTGTAGTTACCTCATATCTATGATAAATAAGTTCTAAATTATCATTTCCAATAAGCTTTGCAGTTAATCCTTGAGCTTCTTGAGCAGGGCGATTCCAGCCATGCATACTGTTGCCTTCATATTTCAAATCTTCAACAATTTGAATTATTACATCATAAATAGCCTTTTTTCGATCATATTTTTTATCTTCGTAACTTAGAACTTTTGGCATAATTTTCCCCTAAAAACAATAAAACTTAGAAACCTATACCAATATATAGAATTCCTAAAAATGTTATTCTTGTTTTTTGGGAGAAATATTAGCTTTTCTTTAAGTTACGATAATATTCTATATTTATTGTTGGTACATTTCTAGAATCAACATTCAAAGTAAAACATTCCCAACAAAAACCATAGTCTTCAAGATATTGATTATCTACTTCGCCAGTGGGTTTTCCGCAATGGGCGCAAAAAAGATCACGTTTATGTTTGTGAGAGTTCCCTCTTACCTTGGACCAAAATCCAGTTCCGTCGCTACAGGCGACCCATTCATATCCCTTTCTTGGTTCCCGCATCTACTAGCTCCACAGATTTATAGTCCGCCCAAAGAGAAATCTTCACAGGATCTGGACTGGTATAATCTAATTCGCCCATATCAACGTAAGAAATAGACAATCCAATATATTTCCATTCTTCAATGATTGCTCCAACAGGATCTAATAATTGAAGCGTTGCGGTTCTTAATTTTCTTTCTTTAGACCATTGCCAAAATACTTTAGCAGAAGAAGGCTCAATCGGATCATAAACTTGCACAGATAATTGTTTGGCAGAATTTGGTCCCAGCCAAGGTCTATTCGTTTTGCAAACAACAAACGGAGGCAAACCATCAATGTTCAAAATCCATCGAAATTTTCTTTTTGGTTCATAACAAACAGCCGACAATTCTTGAGAGGATAATGTCTTAACAGATTTATCAGATTTTGACTTTGGAACCTGATATACCTTATTTGAAAGCCAAGAACAAACCCTATAAACTACCCTTCCAAACCACCTAAGCAATAAAAATAACTTATATCTCATCCCCAAATTACTCCTTTACCATCACATACTTTGCATGGATATGTATTATTTGCGCTGTCTGTCCATTCCTTTATATCGCCAGCGACCCAAGGAGGTCTACTTACAATCCCTGTACCACTGCACACGGGACATGTGTGTGGCTTTCTTTCCGCAAAAGATGTATAATCCATATAAAATCCTGCTGAATGCCGCCAACATGTCCCAGAGGTACTTTCTAAGCAATCTTTACAATAATAGTCCATTATTTAAAAGGATAATATCCTGCCGAAATTCCATAAAATTTATAAATAGAATCATTATTGTATCCTATCATAACAACTGGACCAATGTAAAACTTATCTACATCGTATGTTAACTTAAGGCTATTCAATATGCGCGGTCCGATAAGAATGTCGGTACCAATAGCTACCTTCTGGTACCATTTTCTATCAAAAAGACTTGGATCAACCTTCAGAGTGACTTTGGACGGGACAATATCTGATGTTCCTGAATCTACATATAATCTGTATGTATCGTCATTGTTTTTAGTAAGAACAAAATTTAGCTTCAAATCTCTAAGCCATTCTAAAGAGACCTCTGCGTATGGTGGATTAGTAAGTGTATGCCCATACACTCTTAGGTAGCTTTCTGTTACGTTGGATAAATTTACTTGTTTTTGCGTGTCAAAATCAACTCTATGACGAATATTGTCACCAGTTCCTTCTGTTGATTCACTAGCATTTGTTAATTTAAAAACTTGATTCTTAAGCTTAAGATTAACCTCAGATAGTGAAAATATTTTTTCATCTCTATCTTTGATTTTTTGTTGAAGTTCACTATTGTCAGATTTTATATCTTCTAATTCAACTCCACGAGCGGAATATACAGTTTCTGTCTCTTTTATCGTGCCCTCTAGTGTGGCTATTTGATTATTTAATGCTTTTTTAACAGACGCATTTTCGTGTCTTTGATACAAATAGAAACCGCCCATCGTAAGCAACCCAAAAAACAAAACAATACTCAAATATTTATACATTTTACTCTCCACTAGGTTTATCGTCATCGGCAGGAAGAATTCCACTCTTCATCTGCTCTATGGATTCGTCAGAACATAATTGATCCTTCTTGTTTCTCCTAACAACGTAGCTCCCAAATGTTGAAGCCAAATAGCCAAGCAAAAGGGTTTCGCTTGGAGCCACTATATCTAGAGACAAATTACGAAAATGAATAGTGTCAAACATAGAAAGCAGAACACTCAAAGAAACAACAATAAATCCGATCATAGCAAAAGTTAACATGGCGTCGGGTTCGCATGCACTGTTTTTTATCCATCTCAATTTCATTACATATTTCTCCGTCTATTAAATATTTACAGTCCAACCATTTTCTTTAATAAATTTACAGAATCAGACATTTTTAGCAAGGAAGCCTCAATATTATTTATAGAATCTCTTGACTGTTTGTTTGCTCTGTTCAGTGATGTTTTTATTTCTTCAAAATCTTTATAAAGTACCTTAATGTTATCTACCACATCTTTACCATCAAGATTATCTTTTAATTTAAGATCTGAGATGACAACCAAATATGGATAAAGCATCCCAGGACTAACTGGAATTACATTATTGAGCCAGGCAAACTTTAATAGATCATCATTTTCTATAAACGCTTTATTATAAATCAGTTCCGAACAAACAAACATCAAAACAAAATCAGTAGTTCCTTTATTTGGAACAGCATATTTAGACGCTTCTTTTATTCTGTCTTTTATCGCCCGCTCAAATTCTTTTTTATTTTCATTATATTTTGGAAATTTAGAATCTATTGGAAGTATCCTATCGTTAAACTTTAACGCTGTATCCACTATTCCAATGCCAGGTATTTCATGCTGTACTAGAACATATTCTTTTGGCAAAATATCCTGCAATAAAAATTCAAGATTTTTCTCTCCTATCGTCTTTAGCCCAGCGGGATTCACCAATAGATTTGATATTTTTGAAACCTCAAATAGTTGTCTTTGTATGTCTTGCACAAGCACAGGAAAAGATGAAAAAGACTTCATTAATCTATACAAAAAAGCGAACAAAGTTGCAAAAAATATCAAAACGGACGATATTAAAAAATATTCCATTATAATGCCCTTAGTCTGTCTATAAACAAACTTTTTTTACTCATAAATTGTGCGTTGTCGTACCTTACTTGAAAGTCATTAGATGTCATCTCACCAACATCCTTAAACGGAGATACATCCACAAAGTAGACCTCCATATCATAGCCCAAAAACAATTCAGAAATCCATTGAGATTTCTTTATCGCGTCGGGATCTAAAGCTAGATAAACAGGTTTCCGATTTTTAACTATGTTTTGAAAAACCATATAATTTTGATCTAATACGCTACCAAAAATTGGAATAGAATTTTTAGCTTTAATGGCATCAAAAAAGCCTTCAGCAAGAACTACTGGCTTATCCCAATCAATATAGAGTTCATTAAAAACAACTTGTTTTCTATAGCCCCTTGGGACCTCGGCATTAATATATGGAAAAGTAGATTTTCCTATTGATCTCGCCGTGAAAAAATTCAAATTGCCCTCTTTATCAAACGAAGGAAGAATGATCCTGCCTCTGTATCTGCCGTCAAAGGCTGTACCCATCTTATAAAACAAGATTTCATCATCTGATACACCGCGATTATTTAAGTATTCATACGCTCTCTTTCCGTATAGTGTATCACAACAATTAACGAGAGGAATATATTCTTTCGGAAAAGATATTTTGAAAGGTTCTTGCTCTGTGCTTTCGGCTTCGTCTTTTAGATACTTGGGCTTAAACTTTTCTATGTACTCTTTAATATCGGCATATGTACCTACTTTCTTAATTAATGGGATAAATCCATGACCTGCGCGGTTGCATACCCAACATTTCCAAACATGGGTTTCAAGATTTAAAGAGAGCTTCTTCTTGCGATGGAAGCACCAGCAGCAGTATATTTCTAATTCTTTTTGTGAATGAAAATACTGACCCTTGCCGAATATCTTTTCTAGAAAGTCAATTTCAGACGATATCATCAACCCTTCTTATATTTGGGACAATAATCAACATGTGTAGCGTCTTTACCGTACGTTTTCTCCGCTCCACATTCACATTTTACATCATCTAACAGTTCAAAGTCAATATTAAATTGCTCATATGGGCCAATTTTAACATCAATCGGCAGATAATCTATTTTTTTCTTTTTAATTATCTTTTTCATAATATTGTCTTAAATGCGCAAAATGCGATTACTGTTGCGTCACATTCGTCATACACCCAATCCTTGACCTTCCCTGTTCGTTTATATACCCAATGTGAGTCTGGAATTACTTTAAGAGCCCTTATATGTTCAAATATGTATTGTTTGGCAAGCTTCTTCTTGACTCCCCTTGGAATATGTATTCCAAGGACGTTCCTTGCCCTTAGAACATTAATTAATTTTGGTTCGGCATTCTGATATGTTTTATAAATTGAAAAACACACAGCTGCGTTAAAACGCTGTAAAAGAGAAATTGTCTTAGCCATAGATGCTTTAAACTTGAACATCATTAATGGTTCTTCAACATAAAACTTTGTTTTGTTGGTTTCAAGATCTAAATCTCGGAGACATTCCATAACCATATCAACCTTTTTATAAAAGGATTTCTCTTTTTTTAGTTCTACATGATGAACAGAATGAAATGTGCCGTCATTATTCAAAAGACAAATGCCAGTACAAGCAGTAGAAATGTCCATTCCTACTATCATAGATTTACCAGTCCCACTTTAATTTGAACAAAATATCTTCATTTACATCTTTTTTAATGGGTTGACTTGTTTTTGCAACGGCTACGAGTTCATATTGTTTATTAAATAAGCCAATAGTCGTTACATATGGAGAAAGTGAAGACGAAACAATTTCACGAAATCCTTTATAGGAACCGCTAGTAGCATTTATGTAAAAGGTAGTATTTGTTGTAGCATTAAGTTGTCCTGCTGGCGCGCGACATCTGAATATTTTGACTGGAATATTTTGCACCCCATTAAACTCAACTTTCCATTGAAAATTGTCTGGAGATGCTGAACCGAAAGCAGATAAATCGCCCTTTGTTAGGACCACAAGTCCTTCTGAATAAAAAATATTTCCAACAAGAGTTCCTGTTAACGACCCAGAATATAAGCCACCACGGCCATTATCATAAACAAATCTAGTAGTCCCAGCTGCATCTTCGTCGGAAGCAGTAAAAGAACCAGTTAATATTTCGCGGTCATAAAAAATCTGTGGTACGTTAATCACTCTAACAGTTGTTGACAAAGATCCAGTATAACTAAAAACATAATCTTCACTCATAATCCTATAAAAAGGATACGTAGCATTTCTTAAGGAATGCCATAAATTACTATTTGTAGAACCAGAAATTGCTGTTTGAAAATCTATTGAAGCTGAAAGTGAACCTGTCTTATCAACGAGACCGCCTTCTTTTTGAGAAAATCCTTGAAAAATTCTATTTTTTAAAGCATTATTAAGATATGGTCTCTCTAAATAAACGCTACCAGTAACAACAGTGCCATTTAATGCAGAAATAATCCTTGGATGTGTAGAAATTGTGACATTAATTATGTCATCATTAGAAAATTTGTAGAAAGACATTTGAGTATAATTAGAGAATACCCAGTTCTTTCAGTTCTTTTTGAGTAATAACTTT
>Ga0208245_1000584_pt1 | contig 28547 bp, 32 predicted proteins | sample RifOxyC1_FD_184035 | JGI IMG/M metagenome (GOLD analysis project Ga0208245, IMG submission 184035) | Soil microbial communities from Rifle, Colorado - Rifle Oxygen_injection C1 (SPAdes) | ecosystem: Environmental > Terrestrial > Deep subsurface > Rock core/Sediment | place: Rifle, Colorado... | reverse complement strand
CTGGTTGTCTTTTGGAGAGAATTACATTGACCTTTCCATCTTCGTCTGTTGCAAAATAATCTTTACTTCCAACCATTGCCAAAATTTCTCCAGTTGAAGGATGTGTGACTATTGCTGCACCGTTTCCTACTTTTTGTTTCTTTAGTTTAGCTACTTCTGTGGCTACGGCGTTTTGGGTAAATTCTTGTAAATCCAAGTCAAGCGTGGTTGTTACTCTAAGACCTCCCTGTTCAACCTTTTTTTCACCGTACTTTTCTACCAATTGATCTTTAACCCAAAGGGCAAAATGTGGAGCACTTGGAGCCTTAATTTGGGCATATTTTAATTCTTCATCAAAAGCTTTGTCTGCTTCTTCTTGAGAAATGTAACCATTCTTAACCATCTGAAAAAGAACTTCCTTTTGCCTTTCTTTAGCAAGTTCTGGATGTGCTCCGAATGGGGAATATCTGGTTGGACTTTGAGGAAGTCCTGCAATTAAAGAAGCTTCGCTAAGTGTTAAGTCTTTAGCAGATTTACCAAAATAAAGTTCAGACGCAGATTCAATACCATATGCTGTCGAGCCATATGGTATTTGGTTTAGATACATTTCAATAATTTGATTTTTGGAATAAATTCCCTCAACAACCATAGTCAAAAAGAACTCCCTTGCTTTTCTCCTGATAGTTCTTTCTGGAGTAAGAAGAGAATTTTTAACAAGTTGTTGGGTCAATGTAGAGCCACCTTCAAGTTTACCTCTAGTTACTATTTTATAAGCAGCGCGAAGTATTCCAGTGAATGAAAAACCATAGTGTTTGTAAAAATCTTTGTCTTCAATTGCTATAGTAGATTGTTTAACATACTCTGGCAGTTCTTCTAGTTTGATAGGACTTCTTCTGGTGTCAGCGTATACTTCATATATTAATTTTCCATTTCTATCCAGAATTCTCGTTGAAACAGGTATATCGGGAGATGAAAGATCTGTTGGGAGGGGAATTCCCCAAAAAAGCCAAAGGGAAAAAGAAAAAATGACGGTAAAAAAGATAACTTTTTTTCTATTTCTTTCAATTATTAAATAGTCTTTGATTTTCAGAAAAAATCTCTTCATACTATATCTTAAGTATAATCTAAACATGAATCTTAATCTAGAAAACAAAGTTTGGTGGAGTTATGTCGAAGAAGATTTACAAGAACTTTTAGTTGCCTCTGAATTTTTAACAAACGTTGTCAAGAGTTGGGGGGGAGATCTCCCTTCTGGAAGTAGAGTCTTTCATGATTATTCTTTTATTGTTTTTCCAGCCGCTAAAGCATATGAAGGATTTTTAAAAAAGATGTTTTTTGATCTTGGATTTATTACAAATGAAGATTATCATGGAAAACGCTTTAGGATTGGAAAGGCCCTAAATCCATTTTTAGAAAAAGATATAAGAGATAGAGAAAGTGTTTACGATAAGTTGGTTAAGTTTTGTGGGGGTAAAGAATTAGCCGACAAACTCTGGGAGACTTGGACACAGGGTAGAAATGCTATCTTTCATTGGTTTCCCGACGAGAAAAAGGCAATTTCGTTTACAGAAGCAGAAGCAAAGATCAAATTAATAGTTAGCACTATGGATATGGCCTTTTTGGGGTGTAGGCTTAAGGGTTAGTCTTGGTTATTTAGTAGGTTAAATGGTAATATAAAAATAGACCTTAAGTAATATGAAATCATTTAAATACGCAGTTTACCTCTCGGTTTATCTTCTAATTGTATGGGGGTTCTATAGGTTTTTATTCCAGTTGCCTGAGATAATTGAGGAATTATTTATCAAACCCATAGTTTGGTTGGTTCCAGTATTTTATCTTTTATGGAAAGAGAAAGAAAAGGTATCTTCGTTGGGAATAACAGTTAAAAATCTGTTTCCCGCTGTTTATTATGCCTTAGGCCTTGGTGCCTTTTTTGTCATGGAAGCTTTGATTATTAACTTTGTAAAATACGGTGGAAAATTTAATTTGGGAGCAAATTTGGGAGAACTACCATTTCTGACTTCTTTGGGACTTTCCTTTGCAACAGCAATATCAGAAGAACTTACCTTTAGGGGATACATATTTACCAGAATTTGGAAAGTTTTGGGTTCGGAGCTTTACTCCAATCTCGTAACTAGTCTTTTTTGGGCTTTGATACATGTTCCAATAACTTTCTTTGTTTGGAAACTTGATTTGGGAGCAGCTCTAATATATTTATTCCTAACCACACTTTTTGGAGTAGGAAGCGCTTTTGTATATGCCAGAACTAAAAATATTCTTTCTCCTATTCTTCTTCATGTGCTTTGGCAATGGCCAATAATTTTATTTAGATAGATATATTTTGTTACAACTAACAGATATTTGCGAGTAATCATAAAAAGATATACAATGACAATCACCCATGAAAAACAAAATTGCAGGAATTAGTACTACAATTTTGATAGCTTTTGCCATACTTTTGATATCAGTGTTCAGAAGTGCTAGCCCAAAATTTGCTTATTCTCCAATAGTTTTATCTGAAAGAACAACAGTTGAAAAGTCCACTTCCATTGACTACGCATTAGCTTATCAGGGTAAAATTCTTCCTGATAATCCTTTTTGGTATCTAAAAGTATTAAGAGATAAAACTTGGCTAGCAATCACTTTTAATAATGCCAAGAAAGCAGAGATTAATCTTCTCTTTGCTGATAAGAGGTTAGGCTCTTCTCTTGAACTCTTCAAAAACAATAAACCAGACTTGGGATTATCTACATTAACTAAATCAGGTAAGTATTTAGAAAGTGCCGAATTAATAATGGGGGATGACAAAGATTTTTACAGGAAAATTGCGATTGCCTCTCTAAAACACGTGGAAGTAATTGAGAATGAAATTTTACCCCTTTCTCCGGAGGACATTAAACCTGAAGTAATTAAGGTTAGAAACCATTCGAAAGAAACATATACAAAAATCAGAGACCATATGTTATCAGTTGGCCTTGTTCCACCAGAAAATCCTTTTGAAACGAAGTAATTTTTTACACAGGATAAATTCTTAATCTCCGCTAAATCTCCGCGAGCAATTTTTATTTTTGATATTTTACGCTCAGGACAGGCGTAAGCTGATATATTTAGAACTAAAAGTTGGTAGTTGACTGTCCACCCCTAGTGTTAGATTATCAATTTTGTTACTAGTTCTGGTGTTTTTTGTTTTCATTTGTGAAATATGGTTTGACATTATTTTTTAGTAAAAAACATGAATTGTCCATTTTGTAATACATCTGACACACAGGTTTTGGAATCGAGAGTTGTATCTGATGGACAAGCCATAAGAAGGAGGAGAGAGTGTAACAAATGCAAAAAAAGATTTACTACACATGAGGAAGTAAAGAAATCTGTATTGTGGGTTATTAAAAAAGACGGTAGACGTGAACCTTTTGATAGAGAAAAAGTTAAAAGAGGTATTTTAAGATCAATTGAAAAAAGACCAGTATCCTTGGACATGGTAGAGGAAACAGTAAATGAGGTTGAAAGGGAACTCTTGAAGGCCTTAAAAGAAGAAGTTCCTAGTAAAGTAATTGGTAATGCAGTTTTAAAAAGGCTTAAAAAGATTGACAAGGTGGCATGGTTAAGATTTGCAAGTGTTTATTTACAATTTGAAGATTTGGAAGATTTTGAAAAGATAATTGAGGCAAATATCTAAATATTAAAAACATATGAAAAAAAATAAAAAACAAATATCATTTGAAAGTTTTAAAGCTCCGACTTACGATGAAATTAAAAAGGAAATTGCTAAAAAAATAGGTCAAAGACCTCAAAGACCAGACGATCTGCCAAAGGGAGAATGGACTGAACAAGCCTTAAAAGTTTTATCAGAGAGATATCTAGTGAAGGATAATAATTTAAAACCCCTTGAAACTCCGGAAGAGATGCTTTGGAGAGTATCTTTTGAAATTGCTTCCGCTGAGAGTAGGTGGGGAGCAAATAAAAAAGAAGTTCTGGAATCGGCCCGTGATTTTTATGAATTAATGGTAAGTCGTAAATTTTTGCCCAACTCTCCTACATTAATGAATGCAGGAACAGGAAACGGATTACAATATTCTGCTTGTTTTGTTCTTCCTGTTGAGGATTCAATGGAAGGAATATTTGATGCTTTAAAGTATCAGGCGATAATACATAAAACGGGAGGAGGAACCGGATTTGCGTTCAGTCGTTTAAGAGAAAGTGGTTCTGTGGTTAAAACTTCAAGCGGTACGGCATCCGGCCCAATCTCCTTTATGAGAATATTTGATGCTGCCACAAATGAAGTAAAACAGGGAGGGAAAAGAAGGGGGGCTAATATGGGAATTTTAAGAGTGGATCATCCTGATATTTTAGAATTTATCCATTGTAAGGAAGAGGGGGGAATTACAAACTTTAATATATCAGTTGCCTTAACGGAGAAATTCATGAAGGCTTACCAAGAAGACAAAGAATATGATCTGGTAAGTCCTAAAACAAAAAAGATAGTTGGACAACTTTCTGCCAAAAAAGTATTCAACGAGATAGCCGACGGGGCCTGGAGAACAGGAGATCCTGGACTAATTTTTATTGATAAAATCAACAAAAGTACGGGTAATCCAGTACCTGTTTTGGGCGAAATTGAGGCAACAAATCCCTGTGGTGAGCAACCATTGTACCCATTTGATGCTTGTAATTTGGGAAGTATATTTTTAACCTACTTTGTTAAAGACGGACAAATTCTTTGGGATGAGTTGGAAGAAGTAACTAGAAAATCTGTTAGATTTTTGGACAATGTTATTGAGGTTAACCCATATCCATTGGAACAAATAAGAAAGACTGTCTTTGCTATTCGAAGGATAGGGCTAGGAATTGGCGGTTGGGCAGATATGCTTTTGGATTTGGGTATTCCATATGATTCTGAAGAAGCTTTAAATTTGGCTCAAAAAATAATGAAAACAATTCAGGAAGTGGCAGTAGATGAAACAGAAAAGCTGGCTAGAGTTAGGGGGGTATTTCCATTATTTAATAGTTCAATCTACAAAAAGGATAAACCCAGAAGAAACTCAACAGTTACTACAATTGCACCAACTGGAACTATCTCAATTATTGCTGGATCTTCATCAGGGATTGAACCACTTTTTGCTATAGCTTTTCAACATATTGTTAAAGATAAACATTTGGACAGAAAGTTAACTTTTGTTAATCCCAAATTTGAAGAGATGGCTAAAGAAAAGGGTTTCTGGAGCAAGGAATTAATGGATAAGGTAGGAGAAAATGGGGTGGTTAGACATATTGATGGAGTTCCGGAAGATATAAAGAAAATTTTTGGTACAGCTCATGAAATTGATCCTATTTGGCACATAAAAACACAATCAACTTTTCAGAAGTTTACAGAAAATGCGGTCAGTAAAACTATCAATTTAAGAAACGACGCAACAGTTGAGGATATTAAAAATGCCTATCTTGATGCTTGGAATTCTGAATGCAAAGGCGTAACTGTTTTTAGAGATGGTTGTAAAGATGCTCAGGTTTTAAACTTAGGTGTAAATAGTGAAGCAAAGAAAAAAGAAGAAACAATTACTCCTCCCGTAGTCGAGGAACCATTAAGAAATAGACCGTATATGGTTAGAGGTTCTACTTACAGAATGAATACTCCAGTTGGTACAGCGTTTATAACCATAAATGAAGATAATAACGGAGAACCCCTAGAAGTATTTATAAATGTAGGAAAAGCTGGTTCTGATGTTGCCGCCATGGCAGAAGCCTTGGGTAGAACTATTTCAACAACCTTAAAATTTAGAGGAAATATTTCTGCTAAAGATAAAGCCAAAGAAATTGCAGAACAGTTATCAGGAATTGGGGGAAGAAGGTCAATTGGATTTGGACCAACAAAAATAAGGTCCCTACCAGATGCTATTGCCGGTGCGATATCTGTTCATTATAATTTTGGGATAAACGGGTATCACAACAGCCCAAACATTTTTGGAAATTCTAATCCAAACGGAATAGTTAGTGAAGTCGTAGCTTCAGTTCCTCATGTAGAAGTAGACAATAAACAGGAAAATCTTTTCCTTCAGGCCAAACTTGAAAAGGCGGGAGATATTTGTCCTTCTTGTGGAGCGGGGGCATTAGTTTTTGAAGAAGGTTGCTCCAAATGTCATGTCTGTGGACATTCTGAGTGTTAATATGGATAAGAAAACCACATTAGAAGATATTAAGAATTGGGCAAGAAAAGTGAGAGACGAACGAGGTTGGCATCCAGACGCAAGAAGCCTAGCGATATCAATAGTTTTAGAAGCGGGAGAATTAATGGAACATTTTCAGTGGCAAGAAAGTCCAGTGGCCGAAGAAGAGATTGAAAAAAGTAAAGCAAAAAAGGATGATTTAGAAAAGGAAGTCGGGGATGTTGTCAATTACCTATGTGAATTTGCCGACAGACTCGATATAGATATTTCAGATAGTTTAAAAAAGACTTTAAAAAAAGTTGAGGAGAAATATCCCGTAGAAGGATTAAAAAATGGTGGAAAAGATTTTTATTTTGCCCAAAAGAAAAAATATAGAGAACATAAAAAATAATGGCTGTTTATACAAAAACAGGCGATAGAGGAATGACAGGAACCTTCTCTGGTGAAAGAATACTAAAATCTTCAAAATTAATTAATGCAATTGGAGCAATAGATGAACTAAATTCATACCTAGGAATTATTGGAAATCTAACAGAAATACAAAGAAATCTATTTACAATTAATTCTATTTTATCAGGTGCAAACTTAAAATTTTCAAAAGAGTTTATAAAAGAACTGGAAAAAGAAATTGATGCAATGGAAGGAAAGTTGCCTGTTCTTTCCAACTTCATAATTTACTCGGGATGCAAAAAATCCCGTGATCTTTACTTTGCACGTGCCCTGGTTCGTCGTGCAGAGCGTTCACTAGTTACATATTATTATAAATCCCAAACCACAAATCATGAGCCACTTGTTTTTTTGAACAGACTAAGTGATTATTTGTTTACATTAGCAAGATACACAAACTTCAAAAAGAATATAAAGGAGAAGGTTTGGAAAATTGAATAAACTTACTATTTAATATTTTAGTTTTGAGATCTAAAATACTTCTATGTCTTGGCAAATTTTAATTACCTTAAGTATTTTTTTGTATTCTTCATCTGTTTTGTTACAAAGGGTTTTACTTAAAAACAACAAAACCGACCCTATTTCGTTTGCGATTCTATTTCAGACAGGAGTTTCATTGGTTATTGGATTGTTTGTTTTAATAACCAAAGGGGGAATTAATTTTCCTAATTTACTCCCATTTTTTTGGTCAGTTGTTTTAATGACAGTTTCTTATGCCCTTGCCAACATTTTTATTTTTAAATCTTTAAAATTCACAGAAGCCTCAAGTTTTACGGTTATTTTTTCAAGTAAAACAATTTTTGCAATTTTAGGTGCGTCATTATTCTTGGGTGAAAAATTAAATTTTAATCAATGGATAGGATCGTTCTTAATTCTTGCTGGGGTTATGGTCGTTTCCATGAGAGATAAATTAAAAATAAAACTGGGCGAAATTTTTGCACTTACTGCCGCGGTTTTATTTGGTCTAGCTAACACAAATGATAGATTTTTAGTTCAGGCTTTTGATTCTTATTCATATGTTATTATTGGATTTTTGCTACCCGCCATATTTATTACAGGTATTTACCCAAAGAAGATTTTAGGTATTGGTTCAATGTTTAAAGAAAAATTATTTTTACCAAAACTTGCAATACTTTGTTTTCTATATGGTTTTGCCGCTGTTACGTTTTTTCAAGCACTACAAATCACAACAAATTCATCCCAGCTTTTTTCGATTAACGCTTTAAGTGGAATTTTGACCGTAATTTTATCAATAATTTTCTTAAAAGAGTATGAATTTATACCTAGAAAAATTATTGGTGCCGCTTTAAGTTTGGTTGGTCTTTTGCTTGTATCTTAGAGACCTTCCTAAACCTTTATTGTGCTAATATTAATATATGGGACTGCTGCCTGAAAGAGAACCAGCTAAAAATAAGTATGAAAATCCGGAGGATATATCAGCCTTAAATATTGAAAGAAAAGAGGTTATTACTCCTGTACCTACACAATTTAAAGCTAAAGTTACAGACGACAAGGGTCAAAAATTGGTTGAGTCTGTTGATGACAAAAGGTTTAAAATTGAAATACCTCAAGTCGGTCGTGAACAAATGGAAGAGGGAATTAAAAAAGGAAACAAAGAAGATGCAAAAACATGGTCTATTGCATATTGGTTAAGGATATTTAAAAAGGCCATTTATTATGGTTGGAAGGTGGTGTTTGGTAAATGATAATTCCAGATATAAATATAATTATTTCTTTCTTATTACTAACAATTTTTTTAGTATTCTTAATTTTAACAGTAAGTTATGCTTTATTTACCCTTTTTCGTTATCGTGGCAGGGAGGAAAAGTCAGTTAATTCTGTTTACTTACAAGTTTCAGTTCCTAGACTTAATGAGATAAAAACCGACGCTATGGAGCAACTCTTTGCTTCACTTTATTCAATTAAAAAAGGAGGATGGAAACAAAAATTCTCTGTCCAGCCTGCAATATCTTTTGAGATTGTTGCTAGAGCTGAAGATATTAAATTCTATGTTTGGGCACCCAGCGAATATAAAGACTTGATTGAAAAATCAATTCATGGAGCATATCCCGATGCTGAAATTAAAGAAGTTCAAGAAATAAACATATTTAAAGAGGAAGGAAAAGTTGCCTATAAGGCTTTACAATTATCTAAACCAAGCCATTATCCGTTAAAGACTTTTAAAGATTTACCTACTGACATTTTAGCCTCTCTAACCTCGGTTTTAGCTAAAATGGGAACTGATGAGGGAGCTTCTATTCAAATATTAATTTCTCCGGTTGAATCAGATTGGCAAAAATCAGGAGGAAAGTTTATTTCAGACACTAAAAAGCAGGAAAGCAGTTCAGAAAGTGCTAAATATTCTGTTTCTGCAAAAACCTTGGAAGCAATTGAAAATAAAATAAGTAAAGCTGGTTTTGAGACTTCTATTAGAATTGTTACAACTGCAAAAACTAAAGAAACGGCCAAAATGCATCTTGATAATATTGTGTCTAGTTTAGGTCAAACAGCGGGAGAATATAACAATTTAGGAAGTAGAAAAATTTACAACAAAGGTGGGTTCATGCAGGACTTTTTGTACCGTTATCAACCCATGTTCCATGTTTTTAAAAATCATGTGTCAATTTTAAATACTGAAGAGTTGGCAACGCTTTTCCATTTCCCAAATAGACAAATAACAACCCCACATATCCACTGGTTACACAGTAAAACTGCACCAGCTCCAGCAGAAGTTCCTGAGGAAGGATTATATATAGGAAAAAGTATCTATAGAGGAATAGAAAGAAAGGTTGCAGTAGGAGATGAGGATAGAAGGAGACACATATATATTATTGGTGCAACAGGTGTAGGAAAAACTGAGCTCATGAAAGGCATGATCATGCAGGACATCAATGCCGGTCGTGGTGTTTGTTTTATGGATCCTCACGGTGATGCTGTAGAAGATATATTAAAATTAATCCCTCCAGAAAGAGCAGAGAATGTTATTTACTTTAGACCATCTGATACTGAACGCCCCATGGGAATAAATTTGATGGAAGCCAATACTGAGGATGAAAAACATTTTATTGCCTCCTCAATTATTAATATGATGTACAAACTTTTTGATCCATACAAAACAGGTATCGTTGGTCCAAGATTTGAACATACTGTAAGAAACGCAATGCTTACAATTATGTCTGAAAAAGGTGCTACTTTTGTTGAACTAATGAGAATATTGCAGGATCCAAGATATGTTCAAGAAATGCTTCCTAAAGTAAAAGATCCAATAGTTAGAAGATTCTGGACTGATCAAATTGCACAGACTGCTGATTTTCATAAATCAGAGGTTCTTGACTATATCGTTTCAAAATTTGGAAGATTTGTTACAAATAAAATGGTTAGAAATATTATTGGTCAATCTGTTTCATCCTTCTCTTTTAGGGATGTTATGGATAACGGAAAAATACTATTAATTAACTTGGCTAAGGGAGAACTTGGGGAAGAGAATTCAAACTTCTTGGGGTTGATTTTAGTCCCCAGAATTTTAATGGCAGCAATGAGTAGAAGCGATACGCCAGAAGATCAAAGACGCGACTTTTATTTCTATGCTGATGAGTTTCAAAATTTTGCTACACCCGATTTTGCAGTAATTCTTTCAGAGGCAAGAAAATATAAATTAAATCTAACCGTTGCCAATCAGTTTATTGGTCAAATTGAAGAGGAGGTTAAGAATGCAGTTTTTGGAAATGTGGGTACAAAGATATCATTTAGAGTTGGTGTGACTGATGCAAATTATCTCCAACATGAATTTACCCCAACTTTTGGCGAGGACGATTTGTTAAATGTTGAGAGATTCCATGCATATGTTAAAACAATTGTTCACAACCAGCCTCAAACTCCATTTTCAATAGATACCACACTGGATCTTGCAAAAATAAAAGCTATGGAAAATCCTAGAACTGCAGAAATAATTAAAGAAATGAGTAGATTAAAATATGGAAGAGATGCAAAACTAGTAGAAGCAGAAATGACTAGACGTGCAAAACTTTAAGTGATATTCTTCAAAGGTATGAATAAGCAAAGCTTGGTTAGCAAAGCTAATAAAATAGGAATAATTGGTTATGGGTTTGTGGGAGAAGCAACAGGAACAGGATTTGCGAAATCAAAAGAAAATAAAGTCTTTTGGTTTGATAAATTTAAAAAGTCTCCAAATACATTTGATGAAGTAGTTAATAATTCTGAATTTATTTTTATCTGTCTTCCCACTCCAATGTTTAGAGATTATTCAGGTCAGGATATAAGTATAGTAAAAGAAGTGTTGGAAAGTCTTGCTCCAGTCGTATCAAACACTAACAAAATAATTGTTGTTAAATCAACAGTACTACCTGGAACGACAGCTTCTTTTGCTAAAAAATATCCAAATGTTAATTTTGCAATGAATCCTGAATTTTTAACTCAAGTTAAGGCAAAGGAAGATTTTCTAAATCCAGCAAGAACTGTTATAGGAGCTAAAGATAAAAAAATTGGAGAAAGAATTGCAAAAATTTATAAGACAATACTTCCAAAAGATCAAAAGTATTTTATTACAGGTTTAACTGAAGCAGAAATTACCAAATATATGAGCAATTTGATGCTTGCCTCAAAAATTATTTTGGCTAACGAATTTTACTTTCTTTCCAAAAAGGTCGGTGCTAATTATGACCAAGTCAGATCGGCTGTTGAGGCTGATAAACGGATAGGTACATTTTTAAAAGTTCCTGGCTGGGATGGAGATTTTGGCTTTGGGCAGGCTTGTTTTCCTAAAGATATGTTAGGGCTTTTGTCATTTGCAAGTCAGAAAAATATTGATATGAGTGTTTTAAGATCAATTTGGAAGAAAAACTTAAAAATTAGAAAAGTTAAAGATTGGGAACATATGGATAATGCGTTTGGTAGAGGAGCTTCAAAGAAAAAATAAGTTTATTCAAGAATTGTTTGACTAGAATATATGTTTGTGTAATACTTAACTAACGTTCGATTTATGGCTAAACTGATTGAAAAGAGAAAAGTAATTGAATTAAGACTTCAGGGTAAAAGTTATAGCGAGATTAAAAAGCTTGTTAATGTATCTAAAAGTTCATTAAGCCTATGGCTAAAAGACGTACATTTATCTGAAAAACAAATCAAAAGAATAAAGAACATCAAAGCAAGATCAATTGAAAGGTTTTGTGAATCCATGCGACTAAAACACCAATTAAGATTGGATGATTATTATGAAAAACAAAAAAATAAACTTTTGCCATTAACTGAAAAAGAATTATTTATTGCTGGTCTATTTCTATATTCAGGAGAGGGAAATAAAGTTAGCAGGAATTGTTTAAGCTTGGCAAATACCGATCCAAGTGTAATTAGACTTTGTTATTTCTGGATGAAAAAGTCATTATTAATTTCTAATAATAAAATATTTGTTAAATTGCATTTATATGACGATATGAATATAAATAGAGAACTAAGATACTGGTCAAGAACAGTAAAAATACCATTGTCACAATTTAAAAAGCCTTATATTAAAAAATCCTTCAGGCAAAGTATTGATCAAAAAGGCTTTGGCCACGGGACGTGTACCTTAATGGTTTTTAATACGATAATTAAAGAAAATGTGATGATGGCCATTAAAGCAATATCAGATAGTTATAATGAAATTTGATATAATCCACTAGTTAGGCCCGGTAACTCAGTGGTCAGAGTGCCAACCTTATAAGTTGGAAGTCGATGGTCCGAACCCATCCCGGGCCACACAAATGAAAAAGAATTACATCAAGTGGTTAAGAAGTAAGGTTGGACACGATGAAATTCATCTAAATTTTTCTGTAGCTATAATTTTTAACCAAAAGGGAGAAATCTTACTTCAGAAAAGAACTGATAAAAATAAATGGGGCTTGCCGGGTGGGGTTGTTGAGCTTGGAGAGTCACATTCCGATGCTGTGATAAGAGAAGCTTTTGAAAAAACAGGTCTTAAAGTTAAACCTCAAAAATTATTGGGAATTTATTCTGGACCAAAATACAAGATTTCATACCCCAATGGGGATATGGTTCAAACGGTTGCTGTTGCATTTTACGTTAAAGTTATTGGAGGTAATTTAAAAACTGGAGTAGATTCTGAGACTTTAGAATTGAAATACTTTTCTAAAAACGAACTTCCCGAAATTGCTGGACCAGATTTTGAAGATATGATTAAAGATGCGTTTAACAATAAATCAGCTGTTTGGAATTAATTATGAATAAACTGGCAAGTTTAATTAAAAAAAGAGATGAGTATAAAGAAAAGCTCACTGAAATGTATAAACATTTCCATGGAGTAAAACATGAGAGTGCTCATTCTGAGCTACAATACTCTGAAATTAAAGTCTATGAAGATATGCTAAATTCCGTGGTAGCAGAAATAGAATCTTTAAAGCTCAATTAAAGCAGGTCTCTTCCCAACTTCTTTGACATTTGCAAGTTCCAAGTATCTTTCTGTGGTTGAAAGTCTTTTATGTCCTGCAACTTGTGAGATTAATACAAGATCAACTCCATTTTTAATGTTTTCTACAATAAATGTAGTTCTAATATCATTAACAGAATATTTTGGAAGTTCTGCTTTTTGAATAAACCTATCAACTGATGCCCTAATATTTCTAACAGCCAAAGGTTTTCCGGTTTTACTAATAAATAAGTATTCTGAAGCTACTTTTGGTCTTTCTTTTAAGTATCTTTCAACTGCTTCCTTTGCTGGTAAATTTAACGGAATTGTTCTTTCTGGTTGTGTTGCATAACCCTCAACTTTTAAAGTGGTGTCTGTTACATCAGAAGTTTTAATGTTAGCTACTTCTGAAATACGAAGTCCTGCTTGTAAAATTAATTCAATCATTGCTGAAATTCTAATATCTCCTCTTACTGCATCACGAAGAGCTCTATATTCTAGGGGAGTTAAGAATCTTGGCATTGAATTTTCAAGTTTTGGGTGAGAAACACTTTTTGAAAGATCGGTTGTTATAAAATTCTCTTCAACCATCCATCTAAAAAAGGATTTAACAGCATTTAACTTTCTTGATACTGATTTTGGGGTATATTTTTCGGAAAGTAAGGTGTCTCTAAATGAATCCAAATTTTCTGATTTTATCTGGTCGGGGGTAGCAATATTTAATCTTGTTAAGAATTCCACTAACTGCTCTAGGTCAGATTTGTAAGCCAAGATTGTGGCTGGAGATCTACCTAATTTCTCTAAACTTGTTATAAACTTGGGAAGTAAGTTTTTTAAAATATCTTGTGTCATAATAGTCTTAAACTTATACTCTGACGGTATTATACAATGAAACAAAAATTAGTCAACATTATAGGGTTAATAGCTTCAGTAGTAATTTTTTTGATTCTAGTGTCATCTTTGATAAAGAGTTTAAAAAGAATCAATGAAGGTAAAGCCTTAGTTAAAAGAAATGAAGCTAAATTGGAAAAGATTCAAAAAGAAAATGAAAGACTTGAAGAACAACTAAAAATAATCCAAAGTGATGAATTTGTAGAAAAGCAGCTTAGAAATAAACTAGGACTTGTCAAAGAAGGGGAGATTGTAGTCGTTCTTCCTGAGGCTGATATAGTTAAAAAACTCTCTCCAATCATTCCGGAAGAGGAAGAAGTTAAACCAAAACCTAATTGGCAAAGATGGATAGAATTATTTAAGTAAATTTGTGTTGCGGGGTTGGGAGTTGCGCCCAACCTGTGAGATTATGAGCCTCACGTGCACTGTACACTACCCCGCATATATCTAACAGGTGTGATTATAGCATAATTGTGCTTGAATTTGATACAATACAGTTTACGCCAGCGTAGCTCAGTGGTAGAGCGTTCGTTTCATAAGCGAAATGTCAGAGGTCCGATCCCTCTCGCTGGCACCTAATAAATTATGAAAACAGCAACTAAAAAAATTCTTGCAAAAGGTCTAGGAGAAGGGTATGTAGGAAAAAGTATTCGTGGAAAGGTAGATAGGGCAGGTTTCCAACTGGAAACAAGTGGATATCAAGGACCAGAAGGGAAGTATCATGATGAATGGGCTGCTCATCAAAATGGTGGTGGTCAAGAATTGGTAGAAGATGTAGATGGTGAAAAAGCAACCAGAATTTACGCAGGGGGCACTTTAGAAGAGGGAAATCTAACAAGTTTGGGATTAACTGGCAAAGATGTTATCGGGAAATTAATTTTTTTTGTAAACCAATTAGGTGACAAGACAAGACTTGACACGGATGCAGAACTTAAAGAAGGAGATTGGATTTATTCTTACAAGGTTATGAAGTCAGTTGATGAAATTCCTTTGGTTGTTGCTGAAGAAGAAATACGATTCAAAGATAGTTTAGTATTTGTCCATTTTCATATAAATTCCCCAGTTAAATAAAGAATACTTCTATTCAATCTCAATAAATGCTAAAATTCAGGTCTATGAAGAAAAGAGTTTTATCTGGTATTAGAGCAACAGGAAGGCTACATTTAGGTAACTATTTGGGGGCAGTTTCTGGCATGCTTGAACTTCAAAATTCTAATGAACATGAGACTTTCTATATGGTTGCTGACCTTCACACACTAACAACTCCATATGAGAAAGAAAAATTAAAAGAAATGACAAGGAATGTTATTTTAGATTATCTATCTGCAGGACTTGATCCTAAAAGTTGCACAATTTTTATACAGTCTCAAGTTCCTGAACACACAGAACTTTTTTATTTACTTTCAACCGTTGTAAGTTTAGCTCGCTTGATGCACCTTCCTACTTATAAAGATAAATTAAAGCAATATCCAAACTCTTCTACGGCAGCACTTTTAAATTATCCTGTTCTGATGGCTTCTGATATTTTGATTTACAAAGCAGGTCTTGTTCCTGTGGGCATTGATCAAGAACCACATTTGGAAGTTGCCCGCGAGATTGCCAGAAAAATGAATGATTTATATAGTACCAACTTTCCAGAACCTGTTAGGTTTGCAACAAAGGGAGAATATGTACCATCCTTAACTGGAGAGGGAAAGATGAGTAAAAGTGTTGAAGGAAGTTATATCTCACTTACGGATTCATTAGACGAGATAAAGAAAAAATTAGCAGGTGCCCCGACTGATTCAGGAAAGGGGGAAAAACTTCCAGAAAGCGGGGGAGTTTTTAATTTATTTAAATTTGTAGAATTATTTGAAGGAATTGAAAAAAGAAAAATATATGAAGAAAAATATCTAAAAGATGGTATTAGATATGGTGATTTAAAACAGGAATTAGCAAAAGCAATTTTTAAAGAATTAAAACCTATCCAAGAAAAGCGTAAAGAGTTTGAAAGTAGTCCAGCAAAGGTAAATAAAATAATTGAAGAAGGTGCAGAAAAAGCAAAAAGTATAGCTAAAGAAAACCTCCGAGAAGTAAAAGAAAAGATGGGAATAATCTAAAATCATGGATGAAATAAATTTTGATCAATTTCAGGCAGTAGATATTAGAATTGGAACCGTTCTTGAGGCCGCTGTTCCTGAATGGAGCCATTGGGTAATTAGGTTAAAAGTTGACCTCGGTCCCGAGGTAGGAGAAAAAACTTGTTTTTCAGGAATAATGAAGTTCTTTAAGCCCGAAGATTTGATAGGGAAACAATTTCCATTTGTAGTCAACTTAAAACCGAGGATGATTGGACCTGATAAAGAATTGTCTGAAGTCATGATGATCATGGCCTGTCCAGGGGATATCCTTGACGATGAAGAAAAGGCCAACGAAGTTCCTACTGTTTTATTTCAAATCCAAGAGAGGGTAGAAAATGGAACCAAAGTAAGGTAAGCATAGCTTGCGATTTCATCTAAAGCGTAGCTTGACCACAAAAAGTGTGGTAGAATCATTCTCGTGAATAACCCAATCAAAAAAGAAGTTAATAATAAAGGTAAAAAGAAGCAAGTTACTGTTAAATTCAAGGTTAATATTTGGACTGTTGTTTTTGGCACTTTGTTAATTATTTTTTTTCTTCCCCCGCTTTTTTCAATGCTTGGAATTGGATCTACTGATTTAAAAATTGATCTTTCTCAAGCCTTAGTCGATTTGAAAAATGAAAAAATTGAAAAAGTGTCAATTGAAAAGAATAATTTAATCTTAACTTACAAAGACAAAACTACAAAACTAGCTTCTAAAGAAGAAGGTCAAAGTTTTACTGACCTTTTAGTTGCTTCAGAGATTGATCCTAATAAGCTTAACTTTACTGTTGTTGATCAAACTCTTGCTAAAGCCATAGCCGAGATTGCAAGTATAATTTTACCCATTATTTTACTAGGAGGATTTTTCTTCTACATAATGAAATCACAAACTAAAGGGGCACAAGATATTTTTTCTTTTGGAAGGAGTAAGGCAAAAATATTTGCCAAGGGTAAACAAAACATTTCTTTCTCTGATGTTGCAGGCGTTGATGAAGCTAAAAAAGAATTGGTTGAAGTTGTAGATTTCTTGAAAAACCCAGAGAAATATAGAAAGATTGGAGCAAGAACCCCCAAGGGAGTTCTTCTTTTTGGTCCTTCGGGTGTGGGAAAAACATTGCTTGCAAAAGCAGTTGCTGGGGAAGCTAATGTTCCATTTTTCTCAATGGCAGGATCAGAATTTATGGAGATGCTTGTTGGAATTGGAGCTTCCCGTGTTAGAGATTTGTTTGCTCAGGCAAAGGCGCAAGCTCCATCAATTATTTTTATAGATGAAATTGATGCTATAGGTAGACAGCGTGGAAGAAGTGGTTTTGTTGGTGGTCATGACGAGAGAGAACAAACTCTAAATCAGATTTTGGTTGAGATGGATGGTTTTACTCCAAACGAATCAGTTATAGTTCTTGCTGCAACCAATAGAGGAGATTTGTTAGATCCTGCTCTTTTAAGACCGGGAAGATTTGATAGGCGCGTGACTCTTGATATGCCTGATAAAGAGGGAAGAGAGGCAATACTAAAGATTCATTCTAAGGGTAAAAGCTTTGGAAAAGATATTAATTGGGGAAGAATTGCAGATAGAACTGTAGGCTTTTCAGGAGCTGATCTTGAAAATATGCTTAATGAAGCAGCAATTGGGGCCGCCAGAGAAAATAAAAAAGAAATTGATATGGGGGACATTGAAGAATCTGCAACAAAAGTAAAATTAGGTCCTGCTAAAAAAAGACTTCAAACATTGGAAGATAAGAAAATTACTGCATACCATGAAGCTGGACATGCAATAGTAACACATTTTACTAAGGGGATGGATCCAGTACATCGAATTTCAATTGTTGCTCGTGGTATGAGTTTGGGCCACACATTAATTCCACCCGCTGCTGATAGAACCCACGATACTAAAACTAGGCTTCTCAATCAAATTACAGCCATGCTTGGAGGTCGAGCCGCAGAAGAGTTTGTTTTTAATGAAATGACCTCAGGAGCTTCTAATGACATTGCCAATGCTACAAAAATTGCTAGAGCAATGGTTATTGAATGGGGGATGAGTAGTTTAGGACCGGTTAATTTTGGACCAGATAGTTCTGCGGGAGAATTTGGACAAACCGAATGGTATCAAGAAAATTCAGTTTCTCCTGCAATGCAAGAAAAAATTGACAATGAGGTCACTAAAATAATGGAGAATGGGCTTAGAGAAGCAGAAAAAGTTATTAAAAAATATAAAGTTAAGCTTGATAAAGTTGCTAAAGAACTGTTAAAGAATGAAACAATTGACAGGGATGAATTTGAAAAAATTGTAGGTAAAAGACAAGATGGTGGAAATGGTGGATTGTTAAAGGAAGTTTGACCCAAGGAAAGATATACCTATAAATCTTATAATTTTTCCAGAGACTACTGCTAAAAAGTATTTTTTGAAAGAGTATTTTGTTGCACCAGCGAATAGTCCTGTCAAATCAAAAATAGGATTTGGAATACAAGCTAGGACAAAAATAGTTGCAAAACCATTTATCGACATCCATTTTTCAACCCGCATGTAATTCTTATTTTCTTTTATAAGTGCTGATCCTCCATAACCAGCAAGATAGCCAGTTGTTTCTCCGATTGAAGCGCCTATTCCAGAAAGTACACCAACAATAATAGGGTTATATATACTTCCCCCAACAAAAGTAGCCATTATTGCAGGTGTTGGGATAAGTATAGTGGCTGAACCTACCAAATTAATTAAAAATATTCCCAAATAGCCATAGCTACTTAATTTAGCCAAACTGTCTCTAAAAATAACAATTAAGATGCTTACGGTAATGGAGAGAAGAATAAAAAAATACTTGATTATCTTTTCTTTGTGTTTGATTATCCAAGACTTTATTTTTTGAATTTGCATATCTTTAGTTTACAATTACCGTTATGCAAAGCAAATTGGTAATTTTTGATGGTAATGCTTTAATGCATAGAGCATTTCATGCACTTCCTCCATTAACCACAAAGAAGGGTGAACCCATTAATGCTGTATATGGTCTTATCTCCATGCTTTTAAATGTGGTTGAAAACCTTAAGCCAACACATATTATTTTTTGTTTTGATGAAAAAGAAAAAACTTTTAGAAGTAAACTTTTGCCTTCTTATCAATCGCAAAGACCTGAAACTGCGCATGAACTTGTTGGCCAATTTGAAAAAGCAAGAAATTTTTTGAAATCTGTAAAAATTCCAGTCTACTCAAAGGCGGGTTTCGAGGCGGATGACGTGATTGGAACAATTGCTACCAATTCCAGTGTGGATGAAGTGATTATTGTTACCGGAGATAGAGATATCTTACAAATTGTTGACGATGTGAAGAATATTAAACTCTTCATGCCTATTGCTGGTCTTTCAAATGGGAAAATTTTTACAAAAAAAGAAACTATTGAAAGGTTGGGAGTAACACCCTCCCAAATACCTGACTACAAGGCCCTTGTGGGGGATCCATCTGATAATTATTTTGGAATTAGTGGGATTGGACCAAAGACTGCAATCAATTTACTTAATAAGTATGACACTTTAGATGGAGTTTATTTACATCTAAATGATTTAGCAAAGGCATTAAAAGATAAATTAGAAAAAGGTAAAGATTCTGCTGAACTTTCCTACAAGTTAGCAACGATTGATAAAAAAGTACCAATAAAATATGATATAAAAAATGCCGATAAGTGGGATTTAATTTCTGAAAATGTACTACAATTGTTTTCAGACTTTGGTTTTAAAACATTAACTCTTAGAATACGAAAGTTGGGCGAATTAATTGAACAAGAAAAACAATGGAGTTTGTTTTGAGATAAAATTTATTATTAAGACGAAATCAGTTATTAAATAAAAATATGAAAGTTGCATTAGTACATGATTACATTAAAGAATATGGCGGAGCCGAGAGGGTTTTAAAAACTCTCTCAGAGATTTATCCTGACGCTCCAATTTATACAGCCTTTGCCGTTAATGGTTCGACCGCTTATAAAGAGTTTAAAAATAAAAAAAATATTGAAAGTTCTCTTTCCCCCATACTTAAAATTTGGAAACTTTACAGTCCATTAAGATTTTTAATACCGGTTATTTGGGGAAGTATGGATTTAACTAAGTATGATTTAGTTATAACTTCCTGTAGCTGGTATGTTACGAGAGGTTTTAAGGTAGGGCCTAAAACCAAGGTTGTTGCATATTGCCACACACCCCCAAGGTGGCTTTATGGTTATGAAACATCAGTTGGTTTTACAAAGTATTGGCCAGTGAAAGTATATGCTGCAATTGTAAGTCATTTTATTAGAATCTATGATTTCAATACCGCACAAAAGATAAAATACTGGATTGCAAATTCAATAAATGTTAAAAATCGTATCTGGAAATTTTACAGAAAAGAAGCAGAAGTAATTTATCCTCCAATAGAAGTAGAAGAAATAAAAAAACAAACTAAAGATATCGAAAAAGAAAACTTTTACTTAATTGTTTCTAGGCTTGTTGGTGCAAAAGGAATAAATGAAGCAATTAATATTGCAGAGCATTTAGGGATAAATTTAAAAATTGTTGGTGAGAGTCATGGCCTTTCAGATGTAAAAGATAAATTGGAGAAAAAAACAAACGGAAAGATAGAATATCTAGGTTTAGTCAGTGATGAAGAAAAATATAAACTCATGGCAAAGACAAAAGCGTTTTTGGCTCTAGCTAAAGATGAAGATTTTGGAATGACGGTGGTGGAAGCCCAGGCAGCTGGAACTCCTGTAGTTGCCTTTAATGGTGGAGGATTTAGAGAATCTGTCATTAATGGAAAAACAGGAATTTTAATAGACGAGATATCAACAAAATCCTTAAAAGATGCAATAAAAAAGATAGAGGAGACAAAATGGAGCAGGGAAACAATAATGAACAACTCAAAGAGATTTAGTAAAGAAAGATTTAAAGAAGAGATGCTACAATTTATTAATGAGAAGTTTAAAAAGAAGTAACATTGCTCCACTTGTTATTATTCTTTTGTCAATTATTTCCATCCACTTTATTTTCAGAGTCGGAGCATATTTAGTTATGAATGGGATATTACCTTTTTGGCTTTTTGCTACTATAGGAAACTTCAGAATTCATCATTTTGTATATGGGAATGTCTTGATTGCAATAGTAAGTTTTTTTGCAATAGGCTTGGGTATTAGGAAGCATAAAAATTGGTTTGCACTTTTTTATGGTATAGGGCTTGGCCTTGTTTTGGATGAGTTTTTGTTGTGGGTTGGAGATATCAAACAACTAACCAGTAATATTGTTATCATTCCATATTCCTTTACTGTAATCGCTGTAGTTGCTTTAATCATTGCATCAATAATAATGATTAGGTTATATGGAATTCATCCAGTTAAAAGAAAATATAAAAAATAATTATGCCAGAACTGCCAGAAGTTGAGACAATTAAATTACAACTAAATAGATTTTTAGTTGGTCATAGGATTACTTCTGTTGAAGTTAGAAACAGAAAAATTTTTCAAGGAGATGAAAAAAGAATAGTAGGAGCTAAAGTAATTGACACACGCCGTTTTGGAAAAGTTACAGTAATTGACCTTGATAATAAATATTCAATATTAACTCACGTTAAATTAACCGGCCAATTCATTTATAGAGGACCAAACTTAAAGACAGATTCACTCTCCAAAAAAGTAATAGGAGGTTTAGCGGGTCCACACACATTGATTGTTTTTACTCTGGATAAAAACGGAGTTCTTTATTACAACGATGTCAGAAGGTTTGGTTGGATAAAATTAGAAAAAACTTCTGAAGTAGAAAACGAAAGCTTTATCAAAAAGTTAGGTCCAGACATGTTGAAAGTCGATTTTAATAACTTTAATGAAATTCTTTTGAAAACTTCAAGAAACATCAAAGCGCTTTTAATGGATCAGAATAAAATTTCTGGAGTGGGCAATATTTATGTGAATGATGCCCTGTGGCTTTCAAAAATTAGTCCAAAAAGAACTTCAAAATCATTGAATGGGGTAGAATCAAAACTTCTTTTTAATGCACTTCATACTGTACTTAAAACGGGACTAAAATATGGTGGAGCCTCAGAACTTGCCTTTGTTACACCTGACGGAAAAGAAGGGGAATACCAAAACCACACATTAGTGTATGGACATCAAGGAGAAATTTGTAAAAATTGTAAAATTAATAAAATAGAAAAGTTCTTTTTAGGTGGTAGAGGCACCTATTGGTGTAGTCTATGTCAGAAATAAGTAACTTATGTCAAAAATAAATAAAAATAAAAAACACAAATTTCATTGGATGCATTTATTTGCAGTTTTGATTTTGGGAGGTTACTTTCTATCTTCTAAAGTAAACATGGTTCATGCACTATCAAGATCGAATCTAATAGAATCATTTTTACAACTTTATTTATTTGGAATAACTTTTGGAATTTTTCTTTTGTATATTATTAGCCACGAAAAATTTTTCCCAGTAGCTAGAGAAATTGAGAAAGAAGAAGAAAAGAAAGAGAAAAAGTTATTAAAAAAATATCTTCGCCATGGAAAAATACTTGCAACTTTTATAATTGGAAGTGTTGGAGGTCCTGTCTTTTCAGCTCTTACAGCAAGACTTCTTTTAAGAAATTTTGCATTTAAATATTTTATTTTGATTCTTGCTAATATACCCTCGACTCTATTTACTTTAAGCCTCGGAAGGGGTATTTTAAGTTTTGTATGATTTTAAAACTTCAGCTACAAAATTTTAGAAATTTTACTAAAAAACAACTTGAGTTTGGGCAAGGAATTAATATAATCATTGCCCCTAATGCTAAAGGTAAAACCAATATCTTAGAAAGTTTGTTTTTTCTCTCGTCCGGTAAAAGTTTTAAAGCAAGACTTTCTGAAGAATCCATTAAATATGAAAGTGATTTGGCAAGAATAAAGGGGGACAATTTAGAGGTTGTTCTTACCCGTGGGTTTTTAGATATTGGTAAAGTAACTCCTGAAAAAGTAGCAAAGAAAAAACTTTTGGTTAATGGAATTAGTAAAAGACTTATAGATTTTGCAGGAAACTTTAAAGCAACTTTATTTTTACCAGAAGATTTGGATTTAGTTACTAGTACTCCAACACTACGAAGAAAATTTTTAGATACTGTTTTATCTCAGGTTGATAGGGAGTATAGAAGAGCAATAGGCTCATATGAAAAGGGGATAAGACAAAGAAATAGACTTCTTTTTAGAATTAGAGAAGAAGGCCTTTCAAGATCACACCTTCTTTTTTGGAATCAACTCTTAATTAAAAATGGCAACTACATTACAGAGAAAAGAGAGGAATTAATTGAATTTATTAACTCCCATAAATCCAATATTTCAAATAAATATTCCATAAGTTATGACAAATCAGTTATAAGTGAAGGACGCTTAGAACAGTATAAAAATGAGGAAGTAGCTTCAGCAACGACACTGGTAGGACCCCACAGAGACGACTTTATTTTTTTGGAAGACAATAGAGAACTTTCCAGTTTTGGTTCAAGGGGGGAACAAAGAATGGCAGTTTTGTGGCTAAAACTGGGGGAACTGGCATTTATAGAAGAAAAAACAGACGAAAAACCAACACTTTTATTGGATGATATATTTTCAGAGTTAGATCATGAACATAGAAAGGTTGTGCTTGATAGTATTAGTAATCATCAGGTGATAATTACCTCAGCGGATGAGCATGATATTGAAGGAATTAAAGATAGTGGTACAATAATCATAAATCTATGACACCTGATAATAAAGGAGGAAGTAGAACGCTTTATAAAAGAGATTTTTGGAAGAGAGATAGGTGGATAAAAGTTGGGACTGTTACTGGAGGGCATAATGATTCGATTGATGAGGTTCCACCACCAGGTGTAAGTGGTCCATTGTCAAAAGAAAGACCTCAATCGAGGGGAGATGTCGGAAATTATAACGCGGACAAAGTAGCAGAAGCATTAGAAAAAAACGAGGAATAAAAACTTCTTAGGTCTTTTATTTCCGCAGGATTTGCGTTAATATAGATGTATGTACTCTCCAAAGTATTCAATTACAAATAAGATCCTTAAAAATATTGGGGTCATTGAGGCTTCAAAGGAAGTAATTGAAAATGCTCCACTGGTTCCTTCTTTTGAAAAACAATTTCAAACCGATGCTCTTGCCAGAACAATTCATCATGGAACACACATTGAAGGAAATGAACTAAATCTTGTTCAAACAAAAAAAATTCTTGAAGGTCAGGAAGTATATGGGAGAGATCGTGATATACAGGAAATTATAAATTACAGAAACGTAATGACTCTTCTTGATGAATTAGTTTACAAAAAAGGAGATTTGTCGTCAGAAATGCTTTTAGACATACACAAAGCCACTGTTGAAAAAATAGTTGATCCTACGAAGATTGGAGTACTTCGAACAACTCAAGTAGTTATCAAAGAAGAGGGAACTGATAAAATAGTACTTAAACCACCACCTTTCGTTGAAGTTCCATATCTGTTGGAAGATTTTTTTACTTGGCTTAATTCTACTAGCGCTCTCGAAATTCACCCAATTTTAAGGGCTGGGATTGTTCATTATGTTTTAGTAGCAATTCACCCTTTTGTTGAAGGAAATGGTAGAACAGTGAGAGCATTTACCCAACTGCTTTTATTGAAAGAAGGATATGACATAAAGAAATTCTTTTCCATCGAAGAAAATTTCGATTCTGATTTAGCTTCTTACTATGATGCACTTTTCCAAGTAGACAAAGAATCTTCAAATATAGGGAGTAGAGATCTAACCCCCTGGATTGAATACTTTACAGGGGTAGTTGCTGTGGAATTATCAAAAATTAAAGAAAAGGTGAGAAAACTCTCCCTAGATACCAGAATGAAAGTTAAGTTTGGAGAACAAATTGCACTGTCTGAACGCCAGATGAGGCTAATGGAGTATATTTCAGACCAAGGGGGGGCACCAATGTCAGCCTTAAAGAAATTGATCCCAATGGTTTCGGAAGACACCGTTTTACGTGATTTACAAGGACTGGCAAATAAGGGCATAATTAAAAAAGAAGGTAGTACAAAATCGGCAAGATATGTATTAGCAAATAAATGACACCACAAGATCCACAGTTTTTATACATGATCTTGGTTTTACCAAGTTTGTTTGGTTTAACCTTAATGGGGGAGGGTGTTTATAAATGCGTACATGAGGAATGGAGTGGTTTAATAAGCATCTTTTTTGGACTCTTGTTTATAGCAATGGTTGTCTTTGCTTACTTTTTCTTTTCTTCATACATGGCTAACCGCGGTGTATAATCCTTCTTGTATGCTATTTTCCGACTTTGCAGAATACCTAAAAAGATTGGAAGTTACTTCTTCCAGGCTTGAAATAACTTCAATTTTAACTGATCTTTTTGATAGAACTTCATCAGACGAAATTCAAAAGGTTACATATTTATCTCTTGGAGTCTTAGCTCCAAATTATGAAGGGATTTTACTTAACTTGGCTGAAAAAATGATGATTAGGACAATTGCCATAGCCTACAATTTGAAAACAGAAGATGTAATCAAGCTCTATAAAAAAGAGGGAGATTTAGGGCCTGTTGCAGAAAAGTTGGCACAAAATACTAATAATTTAAAAAAACTTACAGTTAACGATGTTTACGAAAAACTTAAAATTATTGCCAAAGACGGTGGTGGGGGAAGTCAGGATAGGAAAATTGAACTGATGGCAGATTTGTTAAAACAATTGGATTCTTTATCGGTTAGATTTGTAGCAAGGATTCCAATGGGGAAATTAAGATTAGGTTTTTCCGAAAAAACAATAATTGATGCACTGGCAAGGCACAATACGCTAAAACAAAAAGAAATTGAAGAAAGTTACAATATTAGACCAGATATAGGTTACGTAGCTTTTCTTGTCAAAGAAAATAAACTAAAAGAAGTAAAACCTAAAGTTGGAGTTCCCGTTGTGCCAATGCTTGCCCAAAGGCTTAACTCCACATCTGAGATGATTAAAAAAATGGGTGAGGTGGCAGTAGAACCAAAGTTTGACGGTCTTCGCATATTTATTCATTACAAAAAATCTACCTCGTCACGAGGGGGAGTTGATTTCATTAAAATTTTTACCAGAAATTTAAACTCACTTGATGAAAATATATTTCCAGAATTAAAAGGTGTGGGAAAATATATTAAAGCAGATGAAATAATTTTGGACACAGAAGCTGTTGGTATTGATCCAAAGAGAGAAATGTTTTTGGATTTTCAAAAAACAATTTCAAGAAGGAGAAAACATGAAGTAGAAAAAACTTCTGGAGAAGTACCACTTCAGTTTCAGGTCTTTGATTTGCTTCTAGTTGATGGAGAGAGCTTAATAAATGTGCCATATGTTAATAGACGTAAAAAATTAGAAAAAGTAATCATTAATAGTGGGCTATTGAGGGTTGATGAAAGTATAGTTACAAAGGATCCCGACTTAATCAAAAAACTTCATCTTAAGTACTTAGAAATGGGTTTAGAGGGGGTTGTGGTAAAGCGTGCAAATGGTAAGTATGTCTCGGGTAGAACTGGTTGGAATTGGGTCAAAATGAAAGAAGAAGAAGGTAAATCAGGAAGGCTCTCTGACACTCTAGACTGCATTGTAATGGGTTACTGGTCTGGAAAAGGTAAAAGGGCACAGTTTGGTCTTGGGAAAATTTTGGTTGGAATTAAAGATGGTGAAAAAATAAGAACATTAACGAAGGTTGGTACAGGTTTAACTGAAGAAATGCTTGGCACAATTAAAAGAAGAATTGATAAATTGGAATCAAGAAACAAGCCTAAAGAATACGAAGCCCAAAAAGATTTAATTCCCGATGTCTGGGCAACTCCTTCTTTAATTGTTGAAGTAACTGCTGACAGTATTTCAAAAAGCACCAAACATTCACTTGGTTTATCTTTAAGATTTCCACGTTTCTTACGAATCAGAAATGACAAGGGTCCAAGTGAGGCTACAACATTAAAAGAACTTAATGATCTTTTTTCAATTCAATAATTTTTCTGCTAATATATTTTATAGATGAAGAAATTGCCTAAAATGCCGGGATTGTGGTTGATGTTGGGGCCGGCATTTGTCTGGGCGGCAATTGCACAAGGATCAGGAGAACTTATTTGGTGGCCGTATTTTGCTGCTAAATATGGACTTGCGTTTGTAGGACTACTACTTCCTGCTTCGTTGATTCAATTTTTCATAAATAGAGAAGTATCCCGCTATACTGCAATTACAGGTAAAGGTATTTGGAGTGGGTTTTTATCCTTGGGAGGACTGTTTGCTTATCCCTTATTTCTATTGTGTTTTGTAAATTTTTTATGGTTGGGAGGATATGCTTCAGCGGGGGGAACGGCACTTTTTGATTTGACCAGTTTTCCGGCCGGCTTTTCAGACAGGGGAGGAACACTTTTTTGGGCGTATGTATTAATGATTGGATTTTCGGGAGTTTTTCTTTTTTCAAAGATAATTTATAAATCTTTAGAAAATTTTATGAAAATAGTTTCTGCAATTACTATTGTTGGACTTATCTTTACCGCACTTCAACCCCAAGTCCGTTATGCAGCTGGAGAGTTTTTCAAAAATTTTTTTAATCCCCTTTCAATTACATGGCCAAAAACTTGGGACACGTCGGATTCGTCTCATTTGGTAACGGCAATTGCATTTGCCGGAATGGGAGGCTTTTTAAACCTTCTTTATTCATATTGGATGAAGGATAAAGGTGTGGGGATGGCTAAATATACCGAGAAAGTGAAAGGGTTACTTGTTAAGGATGAATCGATTGATGAAGAAAAAGACCTGATTTTTGCAGACACTGAAGAAAATAAAATAATGTGGAAGGGTTGGCTGAAATTTTTAAATTTTGATTCACTCTTAGCAGTTTCCATAAATGCAATAACTGCAGGACTAACTACATTTTTAGCTTTTGCAATTTTATTTCCACAGGGCATTTTTCCTTCCGGTTGGAAGATAACCGTAATACAAGCACAATTTTTTGAAAGTAGTTTAGGTCAGGCAGGAAGAATACTTTTCTTGTTGGTTGCTTCTGCATTCATGATTGATACTTGGGTGGGGTTGGTGGATGGTGTAGCCAGGCAATTTGCGGATTTTGTTGTAAAGGTAAAAAGTTTTGGTAAAAATTTTAGATTTTGGTATTATTTTTGGTTAGGATTTTTGATTATAACCTCACTTATTACAATAGCTGTTGCACAACCTGGGGCCTTAATTACAATAATTGGAGTAATTTCAATTTTTGGATTTGTTTTTTATATTCCTGCCCTTTGGTATTTAAACTACGTTAAACTTCCTAAAATCTATCCATCTTTTATTAAACCAAAAAAATGGGAGAACTTTACTCTTTGGGGATCGTGGTTATTTTATTTTGCAGTGGCTGTTTGGTATTTAATAATAGTTTTTTAGTTTAAAAAAGACAATTGCTACTTGTAGTTGTATGAACAAACTTTGTTATAATGAAATAAGAAGAGTTGAAATGGGGTGATTAAAGATGGCAGAAAAATCAACGACAGGACTTAAAAAGGAAACAGCAGGAGCTTTGGCTTATTTA
>Ga0208245_1000580_pt1 | contig 28778 bp, 32 predicted proteins | sample RifOxyC1_FD_184035 | JGI IMG/M metagenome (GOLD analysis project Ga0208245, IMG submission 184035) | Soil microbial communities from Rifle, Colorado - Rifle Oxygen_injection C1 (SPAdes) | ecosystem: Environmental > Terrestrial > Deep subsurface > Rock core/Sediment | place: Rifle, Colorado... | reverse complement strand
GCATAAAAAACTCCAGGTAGACACTGAGCATTATTCTATTTTTCATATTCATAAGCGTCATATCATTTTTAAGGCAAGATACTTGAATTGTCTTCTGGCTCGATAGAGACCGGAGCGCACAGCTGAAAGAGAAATGTGTTCCAGCGAGGCAATCTCTTCGTAACTTTTATCTTCAAAGAAATAGAGGAAGAGCAGGCGAGATAAACGTTGCGGTAAACGGACTAAAACTGACCGCACAAATGATGTTTGCTCTTTGTCAGAGAAAAATTCTACACCACCAGACACGTCTAGGTCAGAGAAATCCATCAACTTAATACGATTAGAACTCATGATTTTTTGAGAAGCGTAATCGTAACAAGTGTTAATAAGAATTTTGTAGGCCCATGATTGAAAACTGGCGCCTTGCCTTTCCGAAAATTTACGCGCGTTCTTATATATCTTGATAAAAGTATCTTGCACCGCGTCTTCCGCGATATCTCGGGAACGAAGAATATATAACCCCTTGCGTAGAAAAGCTTCTTGATAACGATCAATCAACATTCCAAACATCCAAGGATAATCCTGTGAATCTTCTAGGATTTTAGCGTCTGAAAGTTGAGAGGTGGGCTTCATGAGTAAGGGAACGGAGCCCGTAAATACGCGCTCCTGTGTTTATTATAATATTGTTCCCTTCAATTATTATAACACTTTCAAACTGCAAAAAGTTGCGCATGGACTTTATAATGATTTCTTTAACTGTTCTATAAAAGGAACAGTGTTTGCATCAACGCCGTGTAATTCTGCAATGGCTCCAGCGGTAGCACCCGCTATGGACAAAACATGGAGAAGTTGGTTTACCTTGCCCTGAGGAAGATTGAAAGCAAAGACGTCAACACCCCGCGAAGAGATTAGATCTTGAAAAACACTCATCTCGCGCGAAAGCTCAATGCCGTCTTCCTTATCCAAAAGCAGTAATACCTTTAAATTTTCTGCGAGTGGCCCCGCTGTCTCTGGAATAATTCCCTGTGCCTCATTATGCGTGAGTTCGGGAAAATAGTTGGCGAAAGCTGGAATTTTTCCCGTTTCGTTTAGCATTATCTTCCAGATATAAGAAAGGGCGTAATTACTTCTGGACGAATAAACTAAGGGAATTTTCTTTTCGAATTTTTCACCGATTTCTTTTCCGTGTTCAAGGGCTTTTTGAATATCAATAGAATCTCTCTTGGTTTCAGGAAATAAATCTTCGCGACTAATAACATAAAGAAGGGCTTTTAACATCATAAGCACGGCATTCCTGGGTTCGAAACCGAAAGGGATAAGAACATGTGGTACTGTCTTTTTGACCGCCCAATCTAAAAGAACTCCACCTGAAGTGATCGCGACTAAAGGGTACTGCTTTTCTAGCGCTTCTTTGGCGAAGCTTAATGTCTCGACTGTATTACCTGAATACGACACGGCCACATACAAGGTCTTGCCTTCACTCTTTATAGGCAAATGATAATCATCGTGAAGCCATGCCGGAAAAGTTGGATCCAAAAAGAAAAGTATTCTAGCCACTAAGCCAGAACCACCCATGCCGCCAATAATGACATTATCAAACCTGGCGATCTTCGTCCGAGATAAGCCACCTTCCAACTTTGGAATAAACGACAGTTGCGCCTTAAGTTCTGTCTCATCCATGTCTCAAGTGTAGCACCTATTTTATATCGGCAGCATTGATTCTGGAGCCAGAGGGGAGAATCGGACTCCCGACCTCTTTCTTACCATGAAAGCGTTCTGCCACTGAACTACTCTGGCACATTTGTGCTCTACTTCACCCCGCCCAGATTTTGGCGGGGCAAGCTGAGCTATCTTGGCACAAAAGTTATAATACTAAACAGTGGATATCTTTACCAATAACTTTGGTATCATATTTACCATGATTGAAGACTTTGGGAATAGGGACAACAACCAGTGGAAAAAATACGGTTATCTTATTTTCGGTATTTGCGTGTTGATAATTGCTGTCTTGTTGGTTACAAATGGTTTTAAAAAAAGTGGTATAGATAATTCTCAAAGTATAGTTACCAACATAGTGATACCGGATATAGTCAGAGCCAATCCAAAAGAAGTAGTGAAGGGATTCCCCGAGACGTTAATTCTAAACTCAAAAACTGAGATTGTCGGATCTTATTCGGCGACATATCCCGGCTCTTCAGCCGCACAATTTACAGTTGAATTCGTCTCGTCAAAAAATCCGAAGGTAAATTACGATTTCTACACTAAATGGGCTACAGATAATGGATGGCAAATCATCAATTCTTCTCAAAGTGATCTAATCTCATCCCTATATCTCAAAAAGGCAGCGGAGGCAATAAATATCACCATTCGTTCGTCTGTAAAAATCACAGGGGGATCCAGTATTGTTATAAGTTACGTAAATTTAAATAAATGAAAAACTTTCTAAAAACCGCGACGATTCTTTTAATCATTTTTTCTTGGCTTCCGAGCGTTCAAAATGCTTCAGCGTCTGTTTGTTGGGAAGACCCATCCTACTCGGGTTATAATCAACGAACAAAAATCACGATTAACCACACTAAGGTTTCCGGGAGTAGCGCTTTAGTTAATTTTCCCATACTTATTTCTTTGACTAATAATGATTTAAAAACTATTGCCAATGGAGGAAAAGTAGCCAATTCAAACGGTTACGATATAATTTTTACCGATTCGAACGGAACTACAAAATTTGACCATGAGATTGAAAAATATAATGGCAGTACGGGTCAATTTATCGGTTGGGTCAAAATTCCTAGTCTTTCTCCGAGTACGGATAAAGTGATTTATATGTATTATGGCAATTCTTCGATTTCTACTTCTCAGGAAAACAAAACTGCGGTCTGGGACAGCAATTACAAAGGAGTATGGCATATGCACAATGCTTCCAGCCCAATAAGAGATTCAACGGTTAACGGATATAATGGTGCGGCTTTCGGTACGATATCATTCAATGCCGCCGGAAAAATAAACAGCGCTACGCGTTATAATAGCACTCAGTCGCATGGCGATGATGCCCACCTTAATCTTGGCAGAAGCCTTGACATCTCAGGTCTTCCATTTACGATTTCTGCGTGGGTTAATCCCGACAACTTTAATTATTTCCATACCATATTCGCTAAACGGGATAGTTATAGTCCTAATGATATGCGATTTGATTTGATAATTGATGAAGGAATATACGCGAACCCAGGGTCGATTCTTTTGCAATCGGGTTTTAATTTTGATGGAGGGGCTGAACTCGCTTCCAACTACATCTTGCCAGCTGGCCAATGGACGTATGTGACAGTCGTACCCCAAGTTGGATCTACCAACCTTTATATTAATGGCCAGTTTCAGGAAAATATTGGTAATTTTTGGCTTGGCACTGATAATAACGCGGAAAGTTTCGTTGGCAAAACTCCGGATGGTTTGGGGCCAGATCAATACGCCGGTGATATTGACGAGCTTCGTATTTCGAGTGTGGCCCGATCCGCGGACTGGATTAAAACAGAATACAATAACCAAAGCAATCCATCCGGATTTGCAAATGTTGGTGTTGAAGAAAGCTGCGTTGCTACAGGAAATATTATGATCAGCGCAACACTTGACAGCCAGCCGTGGCCGTCGTCCGGCACGAGTGCGATAAATTATTCATTGTCTGGCCCGTCAGGAAACATCAGTAATTCTTCCGTGCCCCTTACTTATGAAGACGTAATCGCGGATGAAAGTTATACTTTAACTTACTTCAGCGGCGGCCCAGCCGGCGCGATCATAAATCCTATTTCTCCTATTTCTCCCGCATCTTCGCAATTCTTGCCAAGCGGTACGTCAATTTTATTTAATTTGAATTTTATTAGCGGGTCCAATCTATGTCCTCTCACACCGCAGTCCGGACGGACAATCGTCTCTTTCGAGCCTTATCAAGTAATCGGCTCGCCTGATTACGCGCCGCACACAACGGGTCCTTATTCATTTGGCCCTCCTTTAGCCATCGGGAAATATGATGTGACTTTAGTTTCTTACGATAGTCATACCGGTCCGGGAGGAAGCGGCAGTCAGAACCAACCGAATGAAAAATACTATCTCAAATTACTGAATCAAAGTAATAACCTTATCACGTCTACCAACTCCACCGCCGACATTCCCAATGATCAAGACTTTATAACAACAGTCGTTAATACTGGTCTGCAGATGTCCAGCAAGGTTTACAATATAGAAACATGGCACAGCGCGTACATAGACAATAGTGACTACAATAGCTTATATCCGATTTGCGCCGCATTTGATGAATCCTTTAATTATTCGCTCTCGAACTCGGGTACATCAAATGTGACAAAAACCAGCAGTGACGCTTTCACTCAAAATACCATTACTAAAACATTAACCTCGGGCACGACAGAATCCGTTACCCTGTCTCTCTCCGGTGTGCCGGCGACCGGTGTCTCGTACACTATCACCCATAACCCTGGCGATCCTGCCAACCCTTGCAACCCGGCGGACTGTCAATCTGTAATCAATTTCACAGTTACCCCAAGTACTCCCGTAGGCACCCACCCAATAACCGTTACCGGCTCTCCGCTCGACAAACAGACAAGTTTTGATTTGGTTGTCTCGGGGGATCCTCTCATTGTTTCCTGTTCGGCTTCTCCACTGACAGTACTCCTCGGCGAAACGGTCACTTTGAACGCCAATGTTTCCGGAGGCACTCCACCCTACATTTATTCTTGGAACGGAACCGATATTCCCACCAATCCTTCTCCAGATACCAATCCCTTTGGTATTAGCTACAACACTGTAGGCCAGAAGAGTGTTTCCGTGACCGTCACCGATTCCAGCTCTCCCCCATTCCAGATCGCTTGCCCGGTTATCACTGTCAGGGCAAACATTGATCCTCAATATAAAGAATTTTAGTGGCGCGGCCGACCGGATTTGAACCGGCAGTCTCGTCCGTGACAGGGACGCGCGATAACCAGATTACGCTACGGCCGCATATAAATGCAGTTGATACAAAGTAACAAATTTTTGTTACTTAATCAATTCGTTTAAACTGAATTAATCGAAATGTGTCGGGGGCCGGGAACGATCCGGCGACCTGTGGTTTATGATTCCACCGCTCTACCAACTGAGCTACCCCGACAACTGCGATTCAGATACTATATTACGAAATCTTGCTTTCCTCAAGAAAAAGGTGTATTATTCAGCTATAGCGGGTTGGAGGAGCAGTACCTCGACAGGCTCATAACCTGTAGGCATCCGTGCAAATCGGGTACCCGCAACACTAAGTTAAGGGTGGATCATAAATTTTCTTTTCCTCAATATTAATCGCTCGCAATTGCCACGAATTATAAATAATACCGATGAAAGCTAAGACGCTCACAATAGTGGCTGTAAATTTCCATGTCGGCCAAATATGTCGGAAAAAATAGTCTCCTAGATTGTCCCAGAGATTACTCAAAGTACCAAACCCAAAACTTTCCGCATAATTAAACAAGGCGGTGGCAATTGCGCTAACGAGCACAAGTCCCGCCAATAAGAATATTAAGCGTTCGGTTGTTTTAGTATTATTACCGCCCCCTGTTACTGGCGTGGGTTTTTTATCTTCTGTCATACTGTTGTATATCTTATTCTCCTAAAAATTCTTTGCCAGCGACAAATAAATTTTCTTCTTTACCCAAACCGGCGGTTAGTTCAATACCTAACGGCAAAACACCAACTAAACCCGAAGGAATGGAAATGGACGGCAAGCCGGCAATATTAGCCGGAACGGTAAAAATATCTGCCAGATACATTGAAAGAGGATTAGTTACCTTTTCCCCAAGTTTAAATGCCGGAGTGGGCGTGGTAGGAGTCAAAATCAGGTCAATTTGTGCAAACGACTCATTTAATTCGTCGGCAATCAGTTTCTTCATTTTCAAAGCACTACCGTAGTATTCATCATAATAGCCTGACGAAAGCACGTAGGCACCTAGAATAATTCTTCTGCGAACTTCCCGACCAAAACCTTCACCGCGAGTTTTGAAATAATCTTCGATTACATCTTTACCATCTTTGTGTAAACCATATTTTACCCCGTCAAAACGTGCCAGATTTGAAGAAGCTTCGGCCGGCATGATGATATAATATGAAGCCAAAGAATATTTTATGTGCGGAAGTTTTATATCTGTTATTCTGTATCCGAGGGATTCAAATTTTTTTATCGCTTCTTCAAAATTGTTCCGCACATTTTCATCTACCCCTTCGCTCTTGACAAACCCTCGCGGGACACCGATAGTCTTGGAAAATTTTTTGCTCTTGGAGTAAGTTTTGTCGGTTGTGGTTGTGCTATCAAGAGGGTCCTGTCCCTTCAATACGTTGTAAATTATTTCAGCATCGGTAACTGTTTTAGATAATGGACCGATCTGATCAAGCGAAGAAGCCAGGGCGACGAGACCGGAACGAGAAACTCTGCCATAAGTCGGTTTGAGGCCGACCACGCCGCAAAAGGCCGCCGGCTGGCGAATTGAACCGCCCGTGTCGGAACCAAGAGCCGCGAGGGCAAAATTGGCCGCCACGGCCGCCGCCGCGCCACCGGAAGAGCCGCCGGGCACTCGCGACAAGTCGTGTGGATTTTTGGTCACACCGTACGCCGAACTTTCGGTGGAACTACCCATGGCAAATTCATCCATATTAGTGCGCCCGAGAATAACGGCCCCGGCGTCTTTAAGTTTCTTGACCGCCGTACCGTCATAAGGAGCAATAAATCCTTCAAGAATTTTCGAGCCGGCGCTGGAACGCTTACCCTCCATAAGCATATTATCTTTAATTGCCACAGGAATACCGAGAAGCGGCAAATTTATGCCTGCTTTAATTTTCCTATCAGCTTCATCGGCTTGTTCCAATACATCGTTGAAAACTTCTAGGAAAGCATTGATGTCACCGTCTTTTTCTTTGATCGCATCTAATGAAGCTACCGTTAGTTCACGTGCAGAAAATTCTTTTGCTTTTAGATTTTCTCTGGCTTTTTTAATAGTTAAATTCTCTAAATTGATCATTGATTGAAAATTCTAAATTGAAAATTGAAAATTTGCTTAAAGTATTCTTTTTACCTTAATATAATTACCTTCTCTTGCCGGAGTCTGCTCTAGAATTTTCTCGGTATAAATACCGGATTCATGCGGACTAGCATCATCTCTCATAACATTTCGTATCGAATATTCTTCCTTATTGAACTTATCTAACTTATTAAACTTCTCAACTTCTTTCACTTCTCCGACATAACCGAGAATAGCGTCAAACTCGCGGGTAAGATTCTCCGCTTCACTATCCCCTATCTCAATCCGCGCCAGCTTCGCTAAATTAAGTACTTTTTCCTTGTTCATCCCGTTCATCCTAACATATTAGAAAATTCTTTTTCATTTAATATTCTTACCTCAAGTTTCTTGGCTTTATCGAATTTTTCTCCTGGATCTCTACCATAAATGACGTAGTCAGTATTTTTAGAAACTGATTCATGCACTTTTCCGCCTAGCTCGCGAATTTTTTCTTTCGCTTCTTCTCGCGACATACCCTCAAGCGTGCCAGTAAGCACAAAACTTTTCCCCATAAGTGCCCCCCTGTCCGAAGCTCGGCTTTGGACAGGGAGAATGTGAATTTGTTTCAAAAGCCGCGCAAAAAGTTTTTTGTTTTCTTTATCGGCAAACCAATCGATTATAGAACGCGCCACTACAGGACCGACTCCATCCAACTTTTCCAACTCTTCCCGGCTCGCAGATGCAAATCCTTCGGTAGTATTGAAATATAGCGCCAGATCGCGCGCAGTCTCTTCTCCGACCTGCGGTATTGAAAGTGAAGCGATAAAACGTCCAAGAGTGACGGTTCGCGCCTTCTTTACCGCCACCAAAAGATTGTCTATTGATTTTTCTCCAAAACGTTCAAGCGCGTCCAGATCCCCTCTTTTAATCATGAAGATGTCATCAAAATTTGAAATAATTTCGGCATCCATTAATTGTTTGATAATTCGCGGACCAAGACCGTCAATATCAAACACTTTTCTAGACGCGAAATGTTCAAGTTTGCGCCTCTGCTGTTCATATGAATTCTTGGCTACACAGCGATAAGCCGCCTGACCGGGGATACGTTCAATCCGTCCGTCGCCTCCGCAAAGAGGAAAATGGGTCGGAAACCGAAATATCTTTTCCTTGCCGGTTCTCATCTCTGCCATTACCTTGACCACTTCCGGGATAACGTCTCCGGCCTTTTGTATCACTACGGTATCTCCCATCCTGATATCCTTGCGTCTTATTTCATCCTCATTATGAAGCGTGGCTCGCGAAACAGTGGAACCCGCCACCACGACCGGTTTCAACACTGCCACTGGCGTCAGAACACCGGTACGACCAATTTGGAGCATGATGTCTTCTATCACAGTCGTTGCCTGTTCGGCCTGAAATTTAAAAGCGATACCAAAACGCGGCGATTTGCCGGTATAACCTAAAACATCTTGAAACTTTTTTTCGTTTACCTTAACCACAATACCATCCACAAGATAATCTTCTTTTTCCTTCCGATCTTGCCACAATTTCCAATATTTAATCACCCCCCCAATATCTGTAAATCTTTTAAAATGAGGATTCACCTTAAAACCAAGTTGCCGTAAAAGTTCGAGTTCCTTTTCTTGAGTATCAAATGTCAGACCTTGGGATCTCTTAAGGTCTGACCTTGGGTTCAGGGAGGCAATATCATAAACAAATGAATCAAGTCTTCTCGCTTTGGTAACGGCCGGATCAAGCTGACGAATAGAACCCGCGGCAATATTTCTAGGGTTGGCAAACAACTCTTCGCCCTTCTTTTTCCTCTCTCGGTTCAATGCGTTGAAAACACTTTTGGCCATCCAAATCTCACCCTCAACTATGATATCCAGTGATCTTTTAAGTCTTAATGGTATCGATCCAATAGTGCGAACATTATTTGTAACATCCTCGCCGACTCGACCATCGCCACGCGTAGCGGCCGTTTTCAGAATTCCATTTTCGTATGTTAAAACTATTTTAAGACCGTCTATTTTCAATTCCGTGGTATATTCCGGAGAAGTTTTCAAAGCCCGCTTGATTCTCTCATCAAACGCGTGAATATCATCTTCGTCAAAAGCGTCATTAAAGGACCATTGGGGCACGACATGTTCTACTTTCTCAAATTTTTCAAGTATCGCCCCGCCCACTCGTTGAGTAGGCGAAGCGGGTGTAGCTAATTCAGGATAAGTTGATTCAACTTCCTCAAGTTCACGGATGAGCGCGTCATATGCTTCATCGGAAATTTCTGGCCGATCATAAGTGTGATAGAGCTTGGCATGATGCTCTATGGTCTCACGCAGTTTTTTTACTCGTTCTATTATACCCTTTGGGACTTTTGACATTATTAATATGTGGCGCGCACGGCGCGTTCCACCCGTCGAGGATTGGACAAATCGCAACTATTGTAACCCTTGGACTCAATGGTCGTTTTTAAAACGCCACTAATATAAGCCTTGGTCACAATCACGATGGCGCAAGATGAATCGGGAAGAAAATCGATACGGTTAATCGTACTAGTATCATTGCCGCCCACCACCCACTGATTACCGGGATTGTTGCTGTCCTTATTACAGAAAATGGTTGAGCCCGTAGAAGTGGAAAAGGCGCTAAACCCGGCAGGATTTTGGACATCCCAGTAGAGAGCGCACTCAATACCGGTATCGGCGGCGTAGAATGCTTGTTGGGATTCGCGGCCAGAAGCGGAGATAAGGGCTTGCCTGACAGCGAGACTTGCTATCCCCGCCGCTATCAACAAGAGCGTACCCATCACGACAATCGCCACAAAAAGTGTAAAGCCTTTATTTCTCATTGTTGTTGCCAGTTTAAAAGATTTTCTTTGGCCCTGAATTGTCGCGCCGTGACGCCCTTAGACCAGTCAATTGTAACGGTGATAGAAACTTCTCTAGAATTAATTTGCTGCATTACAATTCTTCGATTGAATACCGTTGGCTTCCAATCCTGACCCTCATCATAGCCATAGAAACCGTTATTCTGGTTCTGATTAATCACCGGGCAGTTCGTGCCGCATGATGAAGGAAGCGGATTAGGTTTTAAGACATCAACATAGCATCCATTGGAGGTCAGGCATGGGTCAAGGTTTGTAAGCCAATTGCGCCCAACAAGAGCGTTCTCGTCTCGGATATTTCTTACCTGTTCGAACCCTTCTTGAGCGAGATAGAAAGCGATAATTTGGTCTTTAGAAAAAATATAAGATGAAATGCTTGTCTGTATCGCACTGGCTGTTCCGGTAATTACTAGAACCAGTACAGTGATGGCCACGAGACTTTCTACAATGGTAAATCCTTTATTTTTCATACTTTTCATATGTCGAGTACTCTCTGCGAGACGAGGGTTTGTAATGTAAAATCAGACCGACCGATATCTGTTGTGCCCGCATGACTTTTAATTTTTATAATCACTTTCGGTTGCAAAGTATCACTTGTGAGCGCACCCAGAGTATAGAAAGTGAGATCATCGATAGTAATCTCCGGTGCCGTTACTGCAATGTAGGTACTACCGCCATTTATAGATTTTTCAATAGTAGTTCCATTAAGTTTATAGACAATCTGAAGATTGTCGCTTGAAAGAAAACTCATGAGTTTGCCGCCCGGTGCGCAATTTTGGGGTGTAGTAAATGGTGGCGAAGCGGTTGGAAATTCTTCGCAGTGATAATTCTTGCCAAACCGCATTTCTTTCGACATGCTCTCGACGGCCAGATTAAGATTATTGAGCACGATTTTTAAAGACCTTGATTTGCGATTAGCATCAAAAACACCGAGAATCGAGCCCATGGATATCGTCATGACAACTATAAAAATCGACATGGCGACCATTAATTCAATTAAGGTAAATCCTTTTCTCATTGTGTTGATATTTGACCCGTGGTGTAAATCGTAACCGATCTCATGGAGCCGCGCGGACTCCTAAGTTCAAATCTTACACCCTTCTCGTTATTATTAAGAAAAGAGGGAGCCCCGCCGCTGTTAAACAATACAATCTGGGCTTCAGTACTGGGACGGGCGAAACTAACATCGGCCCTGCTTATATTGCAATTATCCGTGCCGGAAATCTTCACCGCACATATCTTATCTATCACATTGCCACGAGTGATGTTGACCCTGCTCAAACATTCCGCGGTATCACATGACCAGTTTCCAGTGTAGATCCTGTCTCCATTCAGATCGGCAAAATAAATATAGGCCGTGTTTGAACCGGAGCCAAGAAGACTAAAGGCCAGACCATAAGAAGCATTGAATTCACTGGAACCAGCAGAAACTTCTTTGACTCCTATACCATAGGCCTGGGCCTGTGAAATAGTGGAGCTAATTTCATCGGCAAGATTGGTCAATGCGGCGCCGTCGGTGTAAGTTGACTGATTCAAAACTACTACCGTAAGAATGACGGATACTATACTGATAGAGACCAAAAGTTCAATCAGAGTAAATCCCAAACTTTTTTTAGAACGATATAACATAAAAGATATTGAGGTCAAATATCAGAGACAACCAAGCGCCCAGTATTATAAAGGGAGCGAATGGTATCTCGCTTTTCATTGTAAGCTTTTTAGCCTTTTTAATAAAGCCTGTTTTGTTCAGAAGCAGATATGTCAAAGAACCAAGTGCGCCAATCCAAAAAGCAAGAATAATGGCGGAGAAACCTTGGACCGCGCCCAGTAGAAAACCGACGGAAAGTCCGAGTTTAGCATCACCAAAGCCCATAGCTCTCCCTCGCGATAAAAGCCAAATTGACGCAAAAAATGCAAATAAAATGGGGCCGGCCCACCAATCCACGGCAGAACCGCCAAGCCACCATCGAACAACCAGGGATATTAAAATTGCCGCATATACAAGCTCGTCAGGAATAATCTTATGCTTAAAATCATAAATAGTGATGACAATATAAATGCAAAAGATGGGTATAAAAATGTATGGAACAGTAACAAATATTAATCCAGTCCAAAGTTCGATCAGGGGATACTGATAGGATATTTTTGCCCCACAATTTCTACACTGGCCTTTTTGAATCAAGAAACTTAAGATTGGCACAAGCTCAAACCAGCGCAACATCTTGAAACAATTCGGACAAATTGAACGGCCGCCAAAGTTCGACCACGCCCCGTCGTGGCGGGGTGAATCCCAGCGCAACCCGACAACATTTAAGAAACTACCCACAACTGTTCCTAGAAGAAAGAGAAGAACTAACATTGACTATCATTATAACACTCTGTGAGATAAAAAGTCTGATATTTCCGGCAAAGGATTTCCCAGCAAGGACCGTCCTTGCTGAAAGATGCACATATTGTTATTATTTATAGATGCTACGCAAAGATCCGTTCATCACTGATGAGTACTATCATATTTATAATCGTGGGATAGATAAACGAGTAATTTTTAAAGCTAATAGAGATTACGAGCGGTTTATGATGCTTTTATATCTAGCGAATTCAGATGATTCTTTTCGCTTGGACAATATTTTAGATAAGCAAAATAGATCATTTATTAAAATCTTATTACTAGATAAAGGTAACCGCATCGTTTCAATCGGTGCATGGTGTATGATGACTAATCACTTTCATTTGTTAATAAGACAAGAGGTAGATGGAGGAATTACCAAGTTTATGAAGAAATTGGGTACAGGATATTCAATGTATTTTAATATTAGATATGAAAGGAAGGGTGCTCTATTTGGCGGATTATTCAAGTCAAAATTAATTGGAGTTGATGATAACTATTTAAGGCATCTCTTTGGCTATATCCACATTAATCTTTTAGAGATTAGGTTTCCTGATTGGGAGAATAAAATAAAGAAACCTTCAGCTGATATGGCCACGTTTCTTAAATCATATAGATACTCTAGTTATCGTGATTATATCGGTGAAGATAGAATAGAGAGAAGATTGCTCAATCCAGAGAATTTTCCAGATTATTTTAAAGATTCCAAATCATTTCAGGATTTCGTAGAGAATTACTTCGTAAATTAAATCAGAGACTCTCAGCAAGGACCGTCCTTGCTGAGAGTCTCCCAAGACGAAAAGAAAAACGCTAACCATCTTTAGATTATAGCAACTTTATCTATCTAACACGCCGGGCTGTTGATGGCGGTATCTCGAGCTTTGGAATTACCCAGACTATCCACACACCATGAGTTAGTGCCGCCCACTCCCGGCAAGAAAGCCGACATTGCGTAAGCGCTGACAGTAGAATGACAAGTAAGAGTGGCGCCGGTCGGATAGTTGGTCTGTGTGGCGTATGTGGCCATACCTGAAGCAGTATCGGTAAACATAGAATTAGGCGTATTGCAAGGGCCTGAAATGTTGCCGGCAGAACCGTTATAGCTATTGTTGTTATTAGAAAAGTAGAGCTCTGCGGTGGAACGCGTTCTGGAAAGTTGAGCCCTAACCTTTGTGTCATTACCTCTGCCGCGCGCGTTGGTCACATAAACGATAACTATAGAAAAAATTATGCCAATAATAGCAATGGAAACCAGAAGTTCTATCAAGGTAAAGCCTTTTTCTCTTTCTGTCATTACGGACAAGAAACCTCTCCGTCTAGGAGATTAGCCGGAATTTGTCTAGAAGCCCCAGTACTATCCACACACCAAGCGGCTGTGGTAGTTGACAAGAGTAATGCCGAAACTGCATAAGCAGAGGTGTCTGTGTGGCATGAGAGCGTAGCACCAGTCGGATAATTGGTTTGTGTGGTGTACTGAACCATACCGGAAGCAGTATCCTCAAAGAAATCCGGAGTAACGTCGGTGCACGAATCAGAAGCCACGGTGCCATAATGGCTATTCGTATCGTAATAGACTTCAGCCGAAGCTCGAAGACCTGCTAGCTGCGCCTTAACTTTGGCGTCGTTACCCTTGGCACGCGCAGTGTTAAGGGACGCAAGTACCACCGATGAAAGAACGCCGATAATGGCAATGACAACCAAAAGTTCAATCAGGGTAAACCCCTTGTCTTTGTTTGACATAAATTTAAGCGACAAACGCCCTATTAACACTCGGTACCGGCAGCTGGCGCAACGCTTGCTCTACCTTTGGAATTACCAAAACTATCTATGCACCAATTAGTAGCCGTCCCTTCAGCGACGGATAAAGGAACAGACATGGCGTAAGCCGTCGCGCTTGTATTGCATGTAATCGTCGGAGTTCCAGGATAATTGGCAGCGGTCAAATACGGAGTCATTGGGTTCGTACCACCAGAAGTGCAAAGCCCCGTATAGGAATTGCTGGTGTTATCGTAGAATATCTCGGCCGCGGCTCTGGCGCCGGAAAGCTGGGCCTTTATTTTGGCATTATTGCCTTTGTTGCGAGCGGTATTTAACGACGCCAACACTACGGATGAGAGAATGCCAATGATGGCGATAACAACCAGAAGTTCGATCAAGGTAAAACCGGCGGCACTTTTTCCTTTTCTAATCATATTCTTAAGAATTTTATCTATAATCTTGTAAATCACCTATTAAGTGAGTACCTCATATTATACTCTAAAGCCCGGCAGAATTGGCAATGTCGTATATGGGGATAAGTACGGAGGCCAAGAGAACACCGACCCCCAGACCCAAAAGAACAATCATGACCGGCTCAATCAGACTCACCAAAGTATCAACAGCGTTGATAACCTCCCGCTGGTAAAAGCGCGCCATAGTGCCCAAAATTGAACCAAGTTCGCCAGATTCCTCCCCCACTCTTATCATTTGGACAAGAATACCAGGAATTTCTTCGTATTGAGAAAGTGACTGTGAAAACGAACTGCCCCCTTTGACCGCCAGCAAACTCTCGCCAAGAATCTCTGCGTAAACTTCATTACCAACAACCGAAGCGGTAACTTCAATAGCCTTGATCATAGGGATACCGGAGAGCACCATGGTGTTCATGTTGTCTGCAATGATTGAAAGGTAAAGTTTCTTATAGAGATTGCCTATGTAGGGCACCGAGAGTTTGAAACGGGCCAGCTGTGATCTGCCCTCAGTCGTGCGAGTGTAACGCACCACGAAAAAACCGAAAACTATCAGAACGACGGGTAAAATCACGCCATAACTGACGAAAAAATTGCTGACGGCAAAAACAATTTGAGTATAGAACGGCACCGTCTGACCGGATTCGATAATAATCAGACTTATCTTGGGAATAATAACTGTAAACATCAAGACCATCACCGCAATAAAAACTGTAATAACGAAAGCCGGATAAATTAAGGCGTTTTTTGTTTTAGAAATTACTTCGTAGTTACGGTCCAGATAATCAGCCAGGTGATTAAAAGTTTCGCTTAATTTCCCGGTCTCTTCTCCAGACCGAACCATGTTAACATAAAAGTCGGAAAAAATGCCCGGATGTTTAGCAAGCGCCTTGGAAATATTACTGCCCGCCTGGAGATCATCCGTTATTTGAATCAGGCTTCTCTTGAGACTCTGATTTTCCACTTCCGACGAAAGAAGAGTAAAGATCTTCAGAGCGGAAACCTGCGCTTCAAAAAGTGTGGCCATTTGCCGTGAGAGCATGACCACCTCTTTATGCGAGACGCCCGAACCAAACTTAATCTTGGATAACCATGATTCTTTATCGGCTGGATTTATCTCGGAAATAATAAGTCCCCGTCTTTGAAGAGCGCCGACGGCCACATCGAGAGAAACCGCTTCTATTGAACCAGAAGTGCGCTTACCGGAATTTTCAAGAGCTTGATAGTTGAATAACATGCGTGTTTATTTATAGTGAGTTTATCGAACTAAATCATACGCTCTAACGTCTTTGGGTTGGCGGAAAATTGAAAGGCATTGTTGACGGTTACTTCCCCTCTTCGAACCAAATCGGCCAAACATCTGTTGAGATCAATCATTCCCTCTGTTGAACTGGTTTCAATCACGGTGTTAATCTCGTGAGTGCGCATATCACGAATCAGATTGGCGACCGCGCTATTATTGATGAGAAGTTCAAAGGCCGGAACAAGCCCACCCGAGATACGCGGCAAGAGTCGCTGAGAAAAAATACCCAACAGAGAACCGGCCAACTGAATGCGTATTTGGGTTTGCTGGTCGGCCGGGAAAGAATCAATAATACGATCCACGGTTTGACCGGCGGTGTTAGTATGCAGAGTGGAAAGCACCAAGTGTCCGGTCTCGGCCGCAGTTACCGCCGTAGAGATTGTTTCCGGATCGCGCATTTCACCGATCATCAAGATATCGGTATCCTGACGAGAAACTCCTTGGAGAGCAGAATGGAAATCGGGAGTGTCAAGCTTCACTTCGCGTTGATTAATAATCGCTTTCTTGGGCTCAAAAATGTATTCAACAGGATCCTCAATGGTGATAATGTGCTCAAGTCGTTCCAGATTGATGGTCTCTATCATGGTGGCAAGAGTGGTGGACTTGCCCACTCCGGCCGGACCCACCACCAAGAAAAAGCCTTGCTGACGTCTGGCAAAAGTTTCGAGAATTGGCGGTAGATTCAGTTCCTCGAAACTTTTAATCTTATTCGGCACTAATCTCATGGCAATACCGATCTTACCGAGCGCCAGAAAAACATTGCATCTGAAACGCATTTTCAGCCGTTCCGCAGACGAATTGCCGGTATTACTATATGCGAAGTTAACCTCTTTATGATTTTCAAATTCTATTTTTGTTTCGTGAGAAAGAAAAATAGAGAGAAGTCCTTCCATATCGGCGCGCGCGAGCGCCGGTATCTTCATCAAAGGAATCAATGAACCAGAAACACGAATGACCGGCGACCGGCCTTCCGAAAGATGGAGGTCCGAGGCGCCTTCTTTGCTGACAATTTCAACTAATTCGTTTATAAGTTTATCCGGTGTAGTGGACATGACATTATTTTAAAATTTTTATGTTTTGAGATTAGCGATTTTAAGAGCTTCTTCAACCACCTCCGAAGGAATAAGGGTGGCCTTTACAAGATAACCTTTAATACCAAGTTTCTTGGCTTCGGCTATTTTTTCCGGGTTGCTCTCATTGGTAAGCATGATCACGGATGCTTCGGGAACAAGTTTTTCCTTACGAATAGTTGTCAGAAGTTCCAATCCATCAATATTCGGCATGATGATATCAAGGATAAGAATATCGGGCTTGGCGCCACCGCGCAGTTTGCCGAGCGCTTCTTCGGCGCCAAGAGCGACATCAACGGTGGCGCCCTCATGTTCAAATTTTTTCCGGTACATACCGAGCAGAAATTTGTCATCATCCACTATGAGAACCGTGTATTTTTTACTCATACCCATATTATAGCGTATTAATCTCTTCAAAGGGAATAATTCTTTGAAAGGCCTTGAGAATGGCGTCTTCTTTCATAGAAAGCATGCCTTTGGCGCGCGCCACTTTGTAGAGTTCGATCTCTGTCGGATTTTTGAGTATGACCGATTCAATATCTTTATCCATCTCCATAACTTCAATGACCGCCACGCGCCCAGAAGTGCCATTGAGACACGTCGGTGTTTGTTCAATTTCATAAACTTCTTTACCGAAAGAGAGCCGTTGTTTAAATTCGGACGGTAAATCTTCAAATTGTTTATCAATCATCAGTTTAATGGAATCTTTCACGGCAAGCGGTCTTCCACCGTCCGGACAAAGTTTGCGTACCAAGCGTTGAGCCATAGAAAGTACGAGTGTCGGAGCGATGAGATACGGATCCACACCCATATCTATCAATCGGGGGATGGCGCCTAAAGCATTGTTGGTATGAAGAGTGGAAAAGACAAGATGTCCGGTCAGCGACGCCTGAATAGCCAAATGGGCCGTCTCTTTGTCTCGAATCTCACCTACCATGATAATATCGGGGTCTTGACGCAGAGTCGTTCGTAAGCCGGTGGCAAAGGTGTAATCTATTTCCGGGTGAATCTGGGATTGCGAGACACCGTCTATGCTGTACTCCACAGGATCTTCAAGTGAAAGCACATTCTTATGATCTCTATCTACCTCTTTAAGCATGGCATAAAGGGTAGTTGATTTACCGGAACCAGTGGGTCCCGTAATAAGCACCAGACCGTAGGGGCGTTGAAGCGCCTTTCTTATTAATTTCAAATTTGTGTCCGAGAAATCCATGTCATCAAGAGTTCTTATACCCTGAGACTGGTCGAGGATGCGCATCACCACTTTCTCGCCGTAATAAGTTGGAAAAGTGGAAACACGAAAGTCAATTTTTCTGTCTTCAATCTTGGCGGAGAAACGGCCATCTTGAGGCTTGCGCTTCTCATCCAAACGCATGTTCGAGAGAATTTTAATGCGAGCCACCACTGCCGAGTGAACCTTGAGCGGCAAGATGAGCGAAGTGTTCAGCACTCCATCCACGCGGAAACGCACCCGGACATTTTCGTGCGTTGGTTCAATATGAATATCAGAGGCCCGACCCTCAGAAGCATAATTTAAAATAGTGGCGACAATCTTGGTAACGGGAGCGTCTTCCACAATCCTGGCGTCCGGTGATTCTTGTTTGTCCTCCTTTTTACCGCCTTTTGTTTCCGGCGGGACAGCGGCCGAAAGCTCCGATTCCAGTTCGGAAAGCGCCTTAGTGACTTCACCGGATAGCCCTTTATATCTTTCTAATATCAGAGTAAAATCATTCTCGCTAATCAGAAAGAGTTTGTAAGGCATACCGATACGCGAGGAGATAAAATTAAGCGCATCGCGAGCTTCAAGATCATTCGGATTTGTCGCGCCTACTTCGAGTATGCCATCCCTTACGCCTATAGGCACCACCCGATAATGTTCAACTGATTCTTGCGGTATATACTCGAGAACTTTGCCTGAAATTTCTATATCCTTGAGACTTCTCGTTGGGATATCAGAAATCAATCCTTTACTCTTGACAGGATTAACCATTATTTTTAGTCTCGACCGATAATATTGAATGGGTTCGGTCTTCCAACCTGTTGTTGAGGCACCTCAGTGCTAAAATCAATCAACAACAGAAAGCTGGGGGACGAAAACACGTTTTGGCTTAAGGTCACGGCCTGAAGCTCTTCGCGCATCTTAATCACATCGTCTCCGATACTGACGGCCAGCGCTTCGGAGGGAAGAGTGATCGTTTCCGACTTAAAGAAAAGATTGTATAAAAACATTGCCACGATAAAGATTATAATCGCCGCCAATGTTCCTTTGTTATTTTTAAGCGTGTCCATATATATCCGATTATTTTAACCAGTATGTTTCAACCGCTATTTCGTACTCATAAAGGCCCGACTCGTTTGTTTCCAACGCAACCGATTTGATATCCATAATCCGCAAACTCTTTTCCATATCAGCCAGCAAACGCATAAAGTCCGCGTAACTTGAGATAAAACCAAGAGAAACTGTGGCCTTATCGTACACTTCGGCGTATTCTGACAAAACCGCGAGACTCGCGTCTTCGGCCGTGCCTACTTCCACCTTGATGCTGTCAATGGAAATACCGTAGCGTGAAGCCATTGAGTCAAGGTCAAGGGCCAATCGCACGGTATTGATATTATCCGGCAACATTTTGTTTATACGCTCGATTTCCGCCACGGGAAGCGTCTCGTAAGTAACGCGCAAACGATCCCTTAATTCACTGATGGCCGCAACATTTTGCAATACTTTTTTGTATTCGCCGGCCAGAACGGATAACCGTTGAACCTCCTGATATTGAACATTGGTAAATGTATAGAAAAGTCCGACAGACAAGAGAAGTAAGATAATGGACGTGTTAGTTTTCATTTTAGTTTGTAGTGGAAGTGGCCGTACTGGTTGATGTTGACTCCGTTGGCACAATCGGAGAAGCGCCGAGTCGTTCCACCTTCCTCTCATATGACACCAGAGTCGGATCCAGTATCGCCTTGAAGGAGAAATTCACATCGCCCTTTTCATTGAGACTGAGATCGGAAAAAATGGGATTTTTAAAATACTGACTCTTGTCAAAAATATCCGCCTGAAGAGCAAGTGCCGCGTATCCTCGCGCTTCGCCTATTATCTTAAGCTCGAGACCTTGCGGAGTTTTGATATAACTGAAATCCTTGAAACGCACAGTCTTGGGTGTGGAGACTTCAAAAAATTCAAACAAGGGAGAAAGAATTTGATGTCGGGCAAGTAATTTTTGAGACGAGAGAATGCGGTTATCCAAACGAGTCAGTTCACGAATCACTTCCGGCTGAAGAGTCATTCTGGCATCCTCTAAATCGGCGCCCATTTTATCAATACTGTATTTGAGATAAAACTTATATCCGAACACACCCAAGGCCGACAGGACAGACACGATAAAGACAGTCGAAGCCAGAATATAAAACAAACTCTTCTCTTGTCGTGTCCTTCGCCCTATTGGAGCACCCGGAACATTAGAGACAATAGGTCCTTTGGGAATAAAAGAGGATTGAAATTTCGGCTCCATTTGACTGAATTATACAATGGAAAGCAATTTACTAAAACACAAAAGTGTTTATAACTTGCCCCCCAGCCAGCGAGCTCCTAATCCTCTTCCGCTAGTTTGCGCAGGGCAAGACCGATGGCTACAGCGAATTCCGGACCGGTTTCTTTAAGAATATTCTCGAGAAAAGTTGGCGCGTTAACCTTACTGAACGGGTCGGCTAAAACAACATCTGTTTTAAAATTATTTTTAGCAAGATCCGCCAGGCCCTTAAGAATGGAGCCGCCCCCAACTAAGATTACTTTCGAGATAGTCTTGTTATATTTCTTCTCAAACGAGAGCAGGACATTATTAACCTCGGCGAAAATGTAATCAAGAGTCAGGATAACGACGTCTGTCAGATTTTTATTTTCCCCCGTCACTCCCATTTGCCGCTTTATCACCTCCGCGCGTTCCATAGAGAGTCCGAGGGATTTGGAAATGGTTAGAGTGATATCTTGTGAACCGCGATTAATAGTGTGAGAAGAACGAATAACCCCGCGCTCAATCACATAAAGTTTAGTTGAAGCGGCGCCCATATCCATAATCATCACCGGGCGAAGTGTCTCATCAAGCACCGCGCGCATGGTGCTAAATATCTCAATTTCAAAAAAACCAGCTTCCAATGCACTCTTAACCACAATATCTTGATAACGGACAATAGTCTCGTTGTGTATGGCTACAATCAAAACATTGACCTTGGGAAGAGCAGTTCGAGTCCCTGTTCCTTGATCGGTCGTAGCGCGTTCTGCCGTAGTGGCATACTCTGAAGAATCTTCTTCCTGCATCTCGCTTTTCGGAATGACAGACCAATCCAGCATCACTTCAGATACAGGCACCGGAATATATTTGCGCGCCTCGAGCGGTACCATAACCGCCAATTGTTTGGTGCTCACATCTGGCATCTCAATTACCGACATCAGAGAAGAGGTAAATGGTATGGAGATGCCGCATTTCTTGGTGGTAATATTAACCTCTTTTTCCTTCATCAAATCTATAAGCGCTTGGGCCAGTTTATCCGGCGCAAGCACCACCGCCTGTCCCACACTCAAACCGGTATATGGACCCAAAGCTAATTCACCATAAGTCTCGAGCACGGCTTGGCCGTTTTTCTTTTTTAATTGAACTATTTTAATGGCTGAGGAACCGATATCGATACCCAAAGCCGAAACTTCGTCTTGATTGAAGAATTTAGAAAAGAAGGCCATATGCTTTATAATATCATAATCTCTCTATGGACCTCCTGTCTCAGATTAGAGATCTATTTACTGACTTTCTTTTTCCTAAAAGCAGAAAAGTTGTGGAACTCGAAGCGCTCTCCATCGACACCTTACTTGGCGCCTTGCCGCCAGCAGAAAATTTAAAAGACAAAAACACCATGGCTCTTTTTGATTATGAACATCCTCTTGTCAAGAAAATCGTTTGGGAAATTAAGTACAGCGGTAACATTCAAATCATCAAAAAATTCGGGGAAATTCTTTATGATCACATTCGGCAAGAAATTCTAGATCTCGCCCTTTTTGAGTCCGCTAGCCGGCGGATGGGTCAGCTGATACTGATACCAATGCCGATTTCAGATAAACGTAGATTTGAACGAGGATGGAATCAGGCCGAACTCTTAGCAAAGGAAATCGTAGCCCATGACCGAGAAAAAATGTTTAAATATTTATCAAAACAGTTGGTTAAATATCGTCATACCGAAAGCCAAACAAAAACCGCATCAAGAAGCGAGCGCTTGGAAAATCTCATTAATTCAATGAAGGTTTTAAATCCATCATCTGTGGCAGGAATATGTGTTATCGTCTTAGATGATGTGACCACCACTGGCGCGACATTTGCCGAAGCGCGGCGCGCTCTGCGCGCCGCCGGCGCCAGAAAAATTTTATGCATAGCTATCGCGCACTAACGCATTAACCCTAACGAGTGCGCAGGAGAGTATTGACCATGATGACACCCGCTATACTGTAGTCGGCCCATTCTGGCGCTGGCATATTACCTTCCGGTTTGAGTGTACCTGTCACAGCAATGGTGTCTTCAGCCTTAAGATCGGAGTTGGCATCCTGAATGCGACTAATGTCGAGAGCATAGTGGAGACCGTCGCGACCTCTAACACCCAAAGCACATGTTTCGCTCATCTTGATTCCTTCTCTAAACGGCAAACAACTGAAGTTGCCGGTGATCGTGATCATGCCGTCAATTTCATCATTCACGACTTTATCCCAACCCTTAAATAAGAGGAAGCCGAAAATGACAATGGCGGCAAGCACTACCAACCAAATAACATTCTTTTTAAAAAGACCCTCGTGATTAAAATCATTCATATACCGGGTATTATATCAATGCTTCGTTTTTAGGCAAGGATTAGAAAAAGTGCCCTAGGTATGTTAGTTTTAGGTTTCTTGGAGACGTGGCTGAGTGGTCGAAAGCACCTCACTGCTAACGAGGCAGGGTTTAAAAGCCCTCGACGGTTCGAATCCGTCCGTCTCCGCCTTGACAACTTGTTATCAACATGATCTGATTACTCGGGAGAGTAGCGCGACCCTAGTTTATGCCTATCTGCTAAAATAGAATTATGAGAAATATAGAAAACTTGGTGAATAAATATTATTATGACGCCATGGATTGTTTGCAGGCTGATGATGCTAAAACAGCCGCCAATCTATTACAAAAGGCATTAATTTTAGATCGCCATAATATTCAAACAATCTTAGGAATAGCGGAAGTCTACTACTACAAAGGAAGTAAAGAGAAAGCATGCGATTGGATTGATAAGGGATTTGAAGAGATAAAAAAACAATTCCCCAAATGGCCAAAAAGGATGGAATGGGCGGATCTGGATAATAGAGCGTATTTAAGAGTGATCGCTCACAAGGCGGATTATCTATATGACATAGGTGAAATAGAAAAAGGTATTGAGTTATATAGACTGCTTTTGAAGCTCAATCCTAATGATAATCAAGGAATTCGATACCTAATAGCTGGAATATATAAAGGTGTAAGTGGAGAAGAAGTGAATAAAATGTTTGATGAAGGAAATAGAAATCAGAATTGGGATAAATTAGAAGACATGGTTCAAGACCAGAATAAAATCCATAAATTTTGGAGTTATCGGGAAAGAACTAAATAATTTATATCAAATCTTAGAATATCGAGTGGTTCTGCCTTGTCCGATCCTTTTCACTTTTTTGAGCCTCATTAAGACATCCAGTGCTTGAGAGACGGTTGACCTGGATATTTTTGTGGCCTTGGATATTTCTCCTGGACTTGCTTCTGAAATATTTTCAAGATATTTCCATACGATTAATTGTTTTGGGGAGAGAAGTAGTTCAATATTTTCTTTGGATAACAAGTCAACAGCTTGTTTGGCCTGCAGAAGTAAAATTTGCAAAAAGAATTCTAGCCAAGGCACAATATCCTCTTTTTCTTTGTTTATTGTTTTCTGACTTCTCCTTAGCGCTAAATAATAATCCGCTTTGTTATCTTCAATTAACTTCTCGTGAGAGATATACGGGACATAAGGATATCCATATTCAAGCATCAGCAGATTTGTGAGGATACGCGAAAGTCGACCGTTACCATCTTGGAATGGGTGAATATTGAGAAACTCCACTAGGAAGTTGCCGATAATTAAGAGTGGGTGGATTTCCTTGATAGATAATGCTTCTTGTGTCCACTCGGTGAGTTCAAGCATTTCTTTAGGAGTAAGATATGCCGGAGTAGTGTCAAAAAGAATGCCAATGGATTGTCCAGCCTCATTTATCATGTGAACTTTGTTCTCGATCTTCTTGTATTCGCCACGGTGAAGTTTGTCTTTCTCAACATATTTTAGAAGTTCTTGGTGAAAATTCTTGATAGTACTTTCAGAAAATATTATGTGTTTCCAAGATTCAAAAACATTGTTGAGAAGTTCATAATATCCCTTCACTTCCTGTTTATCTCTGTCTCTAAATTTCTGCATCGTAAGGCCTCTCATTAATTTTTCTACATCTTCATCAGAAAGTTTGGCACCTTCAATACGAGTAGAAGCACCCGTTGATGTGATGAGTGTAGATTTTTTTAGACGCCCCAAAGCCTGTGGGTTTAGTTCTGCACCACCAACCCACCTACCTTTGACCTCATCAATTTGATTAATCAACAGCCAAGCTGATTGAGGTAAATCCTTTAGTCTTTTATTAAATTTATAGTTCATATGTTCTTACTAATCTCATACTATGAGTATAGGAGATTATATTAGATTATATAAAGTATTGCAAGACATTTTACTCATGTTAAAATTGGCTTATAAGATAACTAGATTTTAAGCCATATGATTAAGGTACGACCCGAGTAGTTCGAATCGCTTTATCACCGCCAGGTCGTACTGAGTTATCGTGCTCGAGATGCATCAAAAGCCTTTCTTTACAAATTAAATACATTACGCTAAGGTTGGCCCAGACTTTCTCTTTCTAGAGGTGACCAATGAAAGAAGTAATTGTAACCGTAGGTCCAAGGGCATCTGGAAAATCAGATTTCTGTGAAAGGGCGATTGCTCTTGATTCCTCGATAGTTTTGATTAGCCGAGACAAGATACTCATCGAGCTTTTCGGTAAGACCTCGCTTGATCCCTATACGGGTGGACACGAGTATGCTATTGAGCAGATGTGGAAGATCACAAAAGGGCGATTTAAAGTATCCTCCGATGTCCGGATAATCCTCGACACGTGGAGTGGATCTTCACAAGAACGAGCTCGCATCAATCGGAAACTTAGAAGTTTCGGTGCGGATCAAATCGTGGCTTGGTATTTTATAACTCCAATCGAGTTTGTGGATAAATGGTTTTGGAAGAAGCCAGGCGTCGCGAAAATTGCAGACATGGGAACTCGACGAGAAAAAGGTCTGGTATTTTTCTGCGAAGATTCACCTCGCCATGATTACCAACTTTTTCACGAGCTTGCTTCGACGATTGATTCCGATGGGTTCGACAAAGTCGTGAGGATTAATCCTCTCACCATGAAGCCCAAAGATGCGCTGATAGTTGAGGCCAGCCTTGATTTATAAGGCTGGCCTCGTCTTTTTAAGCACCCGAGGTACATCGATTTTGATATGATGGAGTAGTCAAAAATAACCTTACAGGGCTTGGAACTGAAATAATAAATAAAAATGAAAGTTTTTGTTAAAGCGAAACCAAATGCGAAAGAGAATAAAATCATTCCACCACCATTAAGACTCGTACCAGAAAATGAGGAATGGTATACCGTCTCGGTCAAAGAGCCGCCAATTGAAAGTCGGGCAAACGAAGCTATTACAAAATTATTAGCAGAACATTTCAAAGTCTCTCGTTCCCAAGTCCGGCTTATCTCCGGCGCCACGTCGAAAAGAAAGGTTTTTGAAATCAGAAAGTAAACGGAGGATATTTATTTATTTATCTGCTTCCAGAGCCAGACGCCAACGAGAACGAGGTCAATCAGTAAAATCAACAAGACAATACCAGACCAAACCCCCGCCCCGCCCATCATATCTCCGTATCCAAATCCATATTGCATCATGCAACCATTATACCTCATCCAGAGTACAATGGCGAGATGAATTTGAATGATTCCCTTTCCAGTTGTTTCCGTATCTTACCGACACAGGCAAGCGCGTTGAAGCGGCTTGGAATTATAAGCGTGAGAGATTTACTCTACCACTTCCCCGCGCGTTATGGCGACGCGGCGCAAGTGACAAGTATTGCTGATCTACGCAGAGGAGACACTGCAGTAGTATTCGGCCAAATTTCAGGGTTAAAGACTTCCAAAGCTTTCAGGAAACAAATTCCCATGGCCGAAGGAATGATCGAGGATCAGACGGGTAAAATAAAAATTGTCTGGTTTCATCAAGCCTACTTGGCCAAGATGATCATGGGTGGTTCGTTGGTAAGGGTTGAGGGTAAGGTATCAGAAAGACATGGAACATTGTACTTTTCAAACCCTAAGATAGAGAGAACGCCTGATTTATTCACTCAAACGAAAGCGCACTCTTTATATCCGGTTTATCCAGAGACTCGCGGCATCACTTCCAATTGGATTTATCACAAAATCCAAAGTATTTTCGCATCCGGCATCTTGAATGAAATCTGGGACCCAGTTCCCGAATTTATTTTGAAAACTTACAAACTTCCTGACTTAAAAACTTCTTTAATCTATATCCATACACCCAAGAAGGAGGCACATGCGCAGATAGCCCGCAAGCGTTTTGCCTTTGAGGAGATACTTTTTATCCAATTAGAAAGACAGAAGACGCGACATTTGTTCAAAGAAAATAACGCCTTTGTGATAGACCCTTCAAATTCCTCAGGGCAAGAAAGTGAAGAAGAGATAGAAAAATTCGTACAAAGATTCCCATTTGCAATCACATCGGCGCAAAGAAAAGCCGTTGAGCATATCCTGGCGGATTTTAAAAATGGCCACCCGATGAGTCGGCTGTTAGAAGGTGATGTCGGCTCTGGAAAAACAGCCGTCGCCGCCGTAGCAGTCTATGCGGCGGCTACTTCCAAGCCAAAGGGGCAGAATTTCGACACGCTCCAGAGCGCATATATGGCGCCGACTGAAATCTTAGCCCAGCAACACTTTGAATCTTTTATAAAATATTTTTCCCACCTGCCTATTAATATCGCTCTTATTACCGGAAGCGGATGCAGAAAATTCCCATCCAAAATTAACCCCGATGGATGGACAAATATTTCTCGTGCCCAACTTCTCAAGTGGATTGCTTCCGGTGAAATTGCTGTCCTCATTGGTACTCATGCTCTGATTCAAAAATCGGTCAAATTTAAAAACCTTGCCCTAGTCATTATCGATGAACAACATAGATTTGGGACAACACAGAGACAGAAACTCGCTAAGAAAGATGGCAAAACTCCGCATTTATTATCTATGACCGCCACCCCTATCCCTCGCACTCTCGCCTTAACACTCTACGGCGACCTTGATTTATCGCTTCTTGATGAGATGCCCGCGGGCCGGAAAAAAATTATGACTGAAATCATCACTCCAGGGAAGAGAGATGGAGCATACGAAGAAATTAGAAGAGAACTTAAGGCGGGCAGACAACTCTACGTCATTTGTCCACGCATAGATGAGCCTGATCCGACTAAAGAGTTGGCCATCCAAGCCAAATCAGTCAAAGAAGAGGCGAAACGACTCAAAAAAGAAATCTTTCCCGAATACGAGATCGGAATCCTTCACAGCAAAATGAAGCCGGCGGAGAAAGAGAGGGTGATGCTTGATTTCAAAGATAAAAAAATTGATATCTTGGTGGCAACTTCGGTGGTGGAAGTGGGGGTGAATGTTGAGAATGCTTCGCTCATTGTGATTGAAGGCGCGGAAAGGTTCGGCCTGGCGCAACTTCATCAACTTCGGGGCAGAGTTATTCGTTCAACTCATCAGGCTTATGCTTACATCTTTACAGAAAGTAAAAGTGAAAAGAGTAGAGATAGAATCAAAGCTTTGGTTACGGCCCAAAATGGTTTTGAGTTGGCGGAATTTGATCTAGCCCAAAGAGGGGCGGGAGAATTGTCGGGAGCTAAACAGTGGGGCATTTCGGATCTCGGTATGGAAGCTATCAAGAATATTAAAATGGTTGAAGCGGCGCGTGCGGAAGCAACAAAGATTATCGAGAATGATCCCGCTCTTTCAAAATTTCCCCTTCTTAAAGAACGCCTCGAATTTACCACCACCAAAATTCATTTTGAGTAAACTATTTACTATCTACTATCTACTATCTATACTGTCATGATCCACCCTTAGCTCAGCTGGTTAGAGCATCGAGCTTATACCTCGAGGGTCCCACGTTCGAATCGTGGAGGGTGGACACTTTTACACCATAGACTAGAATAGAATCTGGAAACGCACATGTATTCGTGGGTCTTCAAACAATATATAGTCTATGTAAAGGAGGGGGTGATATCATGACTTTCCATCGGATACAAAGAGGGCTCAGAGCTGGCAAGAACTCACATTCAATACACCTAGCTGCGATTAAGCCAAAGCTTGATCAATTACGTGAGACCTTAGGTCAAGTAATGATTCTTGTGGACCCACTTGAAGGTATCAGGAGATTTTCTGAGACCATGATACAGTGGCAAAAACACGAGTTGGTAAGAGATCTCATTGCATACCTAAACGAGGAAGTCCCTTGCGCAAACATCGACGAGCAGATCATGACGCTTAAAGTGCTCCAGGCACACGTCGAACTAGGGAACCTTGATGCCAATGAGTTCTCGCCGGAGGATGCCAGAAGATTCTTGACCCAGTACGCCGGTTCGGTAATTGTCACCGTCAAGGAGTTAGAAGACATCGTGAAGTAACAACGCCTCTCGGTCAGTCGAAGGCGACCCGCCGGTTTGCAAATGCAACGGCGGGG
>Ga0208245_1000577_pt1 | contig 28862 bp, 32 predicted proteins | sample RifOxyC1_FD_184035 | JGI IMG/M metagenome (GOLD analysis project Ga0208245, IMG submission 184035) | Soil microbial communities from Rifle, Colorado - Rifle Oxygen_injection C1 (SPAdes) | ecosystem: Environmental > Terrestrial > Deep subsurface > Rock core/Sediment | place: Rifle, Colorado... | reverse complement strand
ATTATAAGCAGATTTAACAGACTCTTTGTATCTTGCTAATACAGAATCATCTAAAACTCTCGCTTTTTCCAAAACTTTAGGTATTTCATATAATGCTGCTTCTCTTGCCATACTTTTCCCACAAATAAGCACTTTTTAAATATTCTTATACTTCTGTATTTTATTGAGTATCTTAGACATTTAGAATTCTTAAGAAGAACTATTCTCCTTACCTTGTTTTCTTGACGGGCATTCTGGATTAAAGCAGAAAATCCACGGACGCTTGGCTTTTCTTATTGATATCAGCATTGGGAAAGAGCAATGTTCGCAGGTTTTATCTGCAGGTTTTATCAGTGAATTAGGTGGGACATTAAATGTGGTTTTGCATTCGGGATATGCATTGCAGGCAACAAAGTATCTATTGAATCTTTTGGAATATTTTATTGTGAGCTTTCCTTTTTTGCATACAGGACATTCATTCAACTCATTCTGCTTTTTTTCTTCTTCAAAAAGCCGGTCTGTTGCATTAACTAAATCAGCACCAATCTTTTCCTTGTTCTTCTTTAAAGTTTCACTTATTTTATTCATCAGCTCCTTTGTTTCTTTTAAGATTTGGTTTTCTTTTTCATTGGGATTTTTCGCTTTTTGCAAATTATCAAGTTTTTGTTCTATCTCTCTCGTAAGTTTTTCATCAATTATAAATGGACAATTAACTTCAAGTGTAGATATTAATGATATTCCCAAGCTTGTTGCCTCAATGCTTCTTTCTTTTATATATTTTCTATCATAAAGAGTTTCTGTGATTGAGGCTCTTGTGGCTTTTGTCCCCAAATTTCTTTTTTCCAGTTCTGAAACAAGCGAAGCAGGAGAATATCTTTTTGGCGGCTGCGTGAACTTTTCTTCAATGCTGACTTTTTTGACAATTATTTTTTCACCCATATCGGGAAGCTCTTTTTCCTGAAGTGTTGTAGGATAAACATCCATCCATCCTCTTTCTGCTATTGACATTCCTTTTGCATAAAACTTTAAATTCTCAACTAAAACATTTATTTTTTTATCATCAATAACTGCGTCTTCGCAAAAACAACTTAGGAATCTTTTTGCAATCAGCTCAAATATTCTTCTTTCATCTTCTTCAAGTGCCTGAAATTCGCCTGTGGGATAAATTGCTGGATGCGCTGGATCTGTTTTTTTGCCTTCAATAGGTGCAACTCGTTTTATTAATTTTTCACAATGAAATTTTTCTGCGACACGCTTAACAATAGAGGTGTATCCGATTTCTTTCGGAAGTTTTTGTGAGCTTGTTCTTGGGTAAGAAATAAGCCCTGCAAGGTATAATGACTGAGCAAGCTGAAGTGTTTGTGAAGGAGTTATTCTGAAAAATTTATATGCCTCTGTCTGTAAAGTTGTTAAATCAAACGGCGCTGGCGGAGAAATATTCTGCCTTGATTTTTCAATAACCGCTGTTCCTTTTTTTCCATCAAGAACCTTGAATTTTTCTGTATCTGATTCTTTCACTATGTCCTTAATATAAGCTACTTCAATTGTATTTTTTCCATCTGTTACATCAAGAAATACCTGCCAGTATTTCTGAGATTTAAATGCCTGAATCTCACGCTCTTTTTTTACAATAAGATTAAGTGCAGGGCCCTGAACACGGCCTATTGACATTACTCTGAATCTTCCTACAGATTTAACTGAATCCATCATTGCTCTCGAAAGATTTATTCCATAAATCCAGTCAAGATAATGCCTTGTCTCTCCTGCAATTCCCTGCCCCCAGTTAAGGGTATGTGATTTATTTTCATATGAATCTTTTATTTCATTGGCGGTTAATGTTGAAAATTTCATTCTTTCTGCATCCTCCTGATTGCATAGATAGCGGACAATATTCATTCCAATCACCTCTCCTTCAACATCGTAGTCTGTTGCAATTATTATTTTTGAAGCCCTCTTGCATAATTTTGCAAGAACATCATAATATCTTTTTGAGAAGTCGTGTTTTTTAACAAGAAAATTTGGAGCCCATTTTATATCATAAACAGGCCAGCCTCCTCCTGGAACTATCTGGGCTAAAGTAAATAAATGCCCAACTGCGCAGGCAACAATTATCTCTTCACTTTTATATCTTAACTCATAATAATAAACTCCTGAAGAAAGATTTTTTGAAAGTTTTCCATTGTCTGCAAGAGCGCTTGCGATTTTCTCGCAGGCCTGCGGTTTTTCAGTAATTATCAGAACAGGACCTGTGGGAATTAATTTTTTATTCCCAGGAATTTTGAACTTTTCAACCCATGAATTTTTATAAAATGACTTTTCTGGTTTATTTGCCTTTTTTTTAAAGGAGTTTTTAGCGAAAGATTTTTTTATTTTTCCTTTTGATTCAATTTTTTCTGATATTCTTTCTCTTACAGGAACATCTACTGCGCCTGCCAAATCAGTTTCGTCTACAGGAATAAAATCTGTTCTTACAACATTTTCACCATAATCACTTACAGGATCTTTGCTTTGTTTAATTGGTTTTTTTACCATTGCCATTATTCTGATAAAAGGATATAAGAATTATGCTTTAAAAAAGTATATAATTTGGCGCGCCCTGCGCGGGAGCGCTTATATTAGCTCGGCTTCGCCTCGTTTGTTTATTCTTTTTCAAATCTGCTAATCGGTTTATGCATTGGTTTTTATATTTTTATTGAGGGTATTAAAATAATAAAAATTTAATTAAAAGATGTAAAATAAGGAAAAGTTATGGAATGTTAGAAGAATTAGCCAAAAACTCAAATTTCAATTATCTTTCCCATTCTTCCAACACTAATCACTTTAGTAATCCCGATTTTTTCTTCTATTCCTGATGCTTCATGAACATGCGAACATAATGCAATGTCTGGCGAGAGTTTTTTTATTGCTCTTTCAACTCCATAACTGCCTTTAAAAAAACTTGTGAATCTTTCTATCAGAGAATTTGAAGGATGAACATGCGTCACCATTATTTTGACTTTTGAATCTTTTATATCATAAAATCCCTTAAGCAAAAGTCGGTAAAGCTCTGACTCTTTCATTCTTGAAAACGGGCCTATATTTGCGCCTCCTGCCCCGAAAATTCCTATATCTCCAAATTTTACAGAATAGCCGTGGATATTCTTTACATCAGGATATATTTGGGTTAGAAAATCTGCTGTTGCAATTGTTTCGTGATTTCCTGGAATAATCAAAACTTTTTTCTTTGCTTTTACAAAGGGACTTAAAATTCCTCTCGTTGACTGCTCTATAAATGTTAAATCCCCTGTAAGTATAACTAAATCTACATTTTCTTTTTTTGCTGTTTCTGCAAGTTTGTTTGCAAGAGAGGCATCACCATGGAGATCTCCTGCTGCCAAAATCTTGAATTTTTTTGATTTTTGCATTACTTTATCTTTTTGTTTCATAAATTGGAATAAATAAGTCGATTAATAAATCTTGGCATTTGAATCATTTTTCACAACGATAAAAAACACATTGGTTTAGATAAACCCTACATCAGTAGTGAATTTTAAATAATTTTTTAGTTTTTAAATCACGAAAAGTTTAAAAACACCTTATCTATACCCATATAATTGAATATATAGGTTAAATCGCATATATTAAAAATGAAAGACAATTTCGACATATTTTTCAGGAGAAAGCCGGCGCTGATGATGATAGCGCTAAGAAAGTTAGCAAGAGTAAGATATGGCTCTGTTCTTGCAAAAGAGGTAGATTGTACGTACAGCCATGCTGTAAAAATACTTCAAATGCTTGAAACTCTTGGATTAGTCACATTTGAGAAAAAAGGAAGAATAAAATTAATCAAGCTAACAAAGAAGGGCGTTGACGTCGCAGACAATATTTCTAGCATAAAACAGATAATTGGATAAAGAAGAAAAAGAGAAAAATAAAAAGTAAATTATCTGCAAGCAGTTAAACTTCTATATAGTTTTCCATTATTATCTAAACAAGCATATGCGGTTCCATTACCAGTTAAACCCATCTTTAAAGTATATGTTGAGATATTCGATGCCTTTATATAAGCACTAAAAAAACTATTTCTTGAAATTAAATCATCTGCAATAAACTTTCCATTCATTGTTACAGTATTTATATCAGTGGCTTGGAATCTTATTGAATTATTCAACGAGCGAATATCTAAAATTCTTGTGCTAACCGCATCAGCTACAATTCTTTTTAGCATTGTATCAACTTCTGCCTTCGTATACACATTAGTCCCATTAAGAACTGGCTTTACTTTTATTACATCTCCAGCAATGCTCATAGTCACAAGCGAAGCGACAACAGCAACAATCAAAACAACAGCAATCACTCCAATCCATTCTTTACTTTTCATTTTATCACCTCCTTTCAATCACTATTTTTTATTTTAGTTTAATCTTTCTTTTTCGCATTAAACGTTAATTGAAAGATTAACAATTTAAGGGGGGGCGTTATAAATATTTCGGTTATGGCGTTTTTGGTTGCATGACTAAAATCGCTCGCCCCTACGGGGCTCGCTTTAAATTGGCGCGCCCGCAGGCGCGCTTGTTTATTTTGCAAATCTGACGACATTTTTACATTGGTTCTCCAAACATTTTAATTAACCTTAAATAAAATAAAAAACACCAAGGGACAAACTTAAAGTAAGGGAAAGGAGGAGGATGTTAGCAGAATATTCGTTTCGCTCCGCTCACTTATCTAATTTTGCTAATCTGTCATCCATTGGATACATTGGTTGATTATATGTTTTAATTTATATTAAATGTAAAAAGGAAAAACACCAATGAACAAACCCAAAATAAGGAAAAATTATGGGATGTTTAAAGAATAAAATATTTCAAATCCCTCAATAGAACAATGGACCTGGAGGGATTTGAACCCCCGACACCTGGATTTCTCTTTTCCTTACTAAATTCCCGAAGGAGATATCATAAGAAGAACCATTGGTTCTTTTATATTAAGAGTCCAGTGCTCTAACCAGGCTGAGCTACAGATCCTTAACTAAAACAAAGCGGGCTTGTTTAAAAAAGTATTTATACTGGAAAGAACTGAAAATAATATGCTTTATAATCGTCCAATAATGCCGAAAGACTACAATGAAATAGATGGCTTTATGTATGGCGCAGGATTAGTTCCAGATACATTTGCAGATATGAGAGATAGAGAATATCTAGAAAATCGCCTCAGAAATATTCACAACTTTTTAGAAGAATCTAAAAGAGCGCCACCAATGATGATTAATGGAATGCTAATGTCAGATTATCTTAGACATTTGAAAAAATTGAAGAATAGACCTTCTTCACCTAATTTATTGACGCGCGCACGCGTGGCGTAATTTATTTTTTAATATTAGTAATATATCTATCCTAAAAAGTTTTAATCTTATTAATCTCTATACATCCCGCCGCTCATAAGCCAACTCCAAGCTTGCTGTTCTCTTAATAAAACCAGATCACACCCATACATTTCTCTTTCTTTTCTTAAATCCTCTAAAAATGATTCTCTTGCTCTTTCAAAACTTGTTGAGGGAACTGCCCCTTCCATTAACTCGTCGAAAGTCATATATCTGATTTCTTCTGACATGATAGTATCTACATATCAAGGTTTATAATATTTTGTTAATTTAAAATCAAGTGTGAAATATTTCTCTAAAAGTAAAAACTAATACTCGTGAAAAATCTCCAATCTTTAGATTGGAGTTAAAATGTATAGATTTTTCCCGGTTCTCCCAAAACCTTTGAGTATACTCCACACTTTAGTGGGGAGTATACTCAAAGGGTTTTGTGATTTTTAAAAAAGGGTTGATAAGGGAGAACTTTTGTTTCTCTTATTTTGGAGGTATCGGAACCTTTTCAAGGTTCTGATGGGTTGATAAGGGTGAACTGCATTTAAAGGAGGGGTTGATAAGGGTGAACCATTGGTTCCCCTTATTACTTATATTCTCTCCAGGTGTGTTTGCATTTTACACACTTGAAAAATCGTGTTTCTGCCTCGTCGCCTGAGCGCGTCTGCGAAGTCCAGAAATATGCTTCTTTATATCCGCACTTTGGGCAGGTATTTGGAGATGTTGGAAAAACATCTGTATCTTTTTCTTTTACAACTCCAATTTCTTGGGTGCTTTTAATTTTCTCACTTGAGCCAAGTTTAACTTTTGACTTGACAGTATGTCCGCATCTGACACATCCAAAATTACTTCTTTTTTCTTCAAGCACAGAACCACACTTTGGGCAAAATTCCATATTAGTATCCTTTTTATAATAATTATTGTTGAGTGAGTAATACTTAGTTTTTAAAGTTTTTCTATGGAGATTCTGTGCAAAAACCTCTTTGATTTTCCTGCCTAAATGGTTCGTAGAAAATAAGCTTTATCCATCCGAGAGCAGGAATTTTTAGAGGAACAACTTTTCCAACTAACTGTTCTTCTTTAATATATTTTTCATTAATTTGTTCTGGATTATTGCCTGTTGTGAACTGAATAGCATTATTGTCTCCTTTTGTCTGAAGTGAATTAATAGAGACAACCCGGTGTATAATCGGCCTGCCGGCAGTTCCTGCTCTAAAAATTATAACATCTCCTGTTTTTATATCTGATTCTTTAACTCCTGTAACAACAAAGATATCTCCTTTTGAAAAGCCATTTTTTAAAGGAAACTCTATGAACTGCTCTTTAGTAAAATCGTGTTTAAGATACCACTCACTATGATTTTCCCACCAGGAATCAAATCCAGAGCCGTGATACATACTGCATGATTCAACAATTACAATAGGAAGAGACGTGCCGAAAATTAATGAGATTAACGGGAAAAAAACAAACTTGATTATTACAAAAATAAAAATAAGAAATGCAAACCAGCTTAGAAAACTCTCTCCATGCCAGATGAAATTCCAGAATTTTTTTATTTTATAAAAAAACCTATTTTTATCCTCTTCTATTTTTTTATGCTCATTCATTGATTTAATTTGATTTGATAATATTTAAATGTTGTTTATGCAAAAAACCAATACTATAAATATTCCGTGCATCACCGAAATATTTAAATAGTGTATATTCTGTGTATACATTATTAGTGTATACGAAACCCCTTTCATGCTGTGTTCTTTGAACACAGCGATAATCAAACGAAAAATATAAACAGATAAAAGCAAAGATGAATAAAACAATAAATTAAAAATAATCTAACAAAGAGAAAATGGACATATTTGAAAACACAATATTATGCAAGAACTGCAATGTTAAAATGCATAGAGCAACACTTGTAAAGAACGGATTTCAGTTCAGGGCGATTATATGCACAAGATGCGGGGAGAAGATTCTTCACCCAGAAGACAAAGCAGAATATCATCACTATTTAAATCTCAAGAATAAAAGCTTCAGTGTAAAGTTAAGAATGGTTGGAAACAGCTATACGGTATCTATCCCGAGAGAAATAGTGAATTTTATAAATGAACAAAATAACATAATGGATGAAATCGTAAGACTGAATTTTGACCAAATGGGAAAACTATCAATAATTTTTGACAGCATAATGAAAAAGCAAAGGAGTTATGAAGATGGAAAAGGAAACGATTAAATCTATCAAGCTGAGAGTTGCAGAAGCGTCGCAGGATGATGCATACAAAGGAATAGCAAGAATTGATTATGATACAATGAAATCTCTTAGCTTAAAAAGAGGAGATGTAATACTCGTAAAAGGCGGAAATGAAACTGTTGCAATTGTTGACAGGGCCTATCCTGCAGATGCTGGAGAGGGAATTGTAAGAATTGACGGAATAATAAGAAAAAATGCAAAAACAGGCGTCGGTGAAATGGTTGAGATAAAAAAAGCAGAAATAAAAGAGGCAAAAAAAATATCTATCGCACCTGTGCAAAAAAATATCGTGGTTCATGGAGATCCTGAAATATTTCGAAGAGGGCTTCTTGGAAGAGCAGCTGTTAAAGGAGATATTGTTGTTCTCGGAGGAACACAAAGAAGAAGGGATTTGATGTCAGAAGAAATGGGTGAATTCGGGGATATATTTGGAGATATACTCGGAAGTTTTGGCGCAAATTTCGGAGGTATGGGTTTTGGAGGACTTCAGCAAATAAAGTTTCTTGTTGTGAACACAAATCCAAATGCCCCTATTGTAATTACAGAGAATACAGATATTTCTGTAAGTGCTAAAGCTGTTGAGACAATTGAAGAAAAATTTATTGATGTTACTTATGAAGACATTGGCGGGCTTGGAAATGAGATGAAAAAAATAAGAGAGATGATAGAGCTTCCGCTTAAGCATCCAGAAATATTTGAACGCCTGGGTGTTGAGCCGCCAAAAGGAGTTTTGCTTCACGGGCCTCCTGGAACAGGGAAAACATTACTGGCAAAGGCAGTTGCAAATGAATCAGAGGCGAATTTTATTTTGCTTAATGGGCCTGAAATCATGTCAAAATTTTACGGAGAGAGTGAGAAAAAAGTAAGGGACATATTTAATGAAGCTGAAAAAACAGCGCCCGCAATAATTTTCATAGATGAGATAGATGCAATTGCACCTAAAAGAGAAGATGTGCAGGGAGAGGTTGAAAGAAGAGTTGTTTCTCAATTACTAACAATGATGGACGGATTGAAAACAAGAGGAAAAGTTGTTGTTATAGGAGCAACTAACCGCCCAAATTCTCTTGACCCTGCACTAAGGCGCCCGGGAAGGTTTGATAGAGAGGTTGAAATAAATGTTCCAGACAAAGATGGAAGACTGCAAATTTTAAAAGTTCATACGAGAAACATGCCTCTTACAAAAGATGTTAAACTTGAACAATTAGCTGCTATAACTCATGGATTTGTCGGCGCTGATTTAGCTGCACTTACAAAAGAAGCAGCAATGAGTGTATTAAGGCGGGTTTTTCCTGAACTTGAAATGAAAGAAGACGAGCCAATTCCTGCAGAATCACTTGAAAAATTAAAAGTAACTGAAAAAGATTTTCAGGAAGCTTTAAAAATTGTAAGGCCGAGTGCAATGAGAGAGGTTCTTGTTGAAACTCCAAATATTTCTTGGAAAGACGTTGGAGGACTTGATGGAGTTAAGCAGGAATTAAAAGAGGCAGTTGAATGGCCAATGCAACATCCTGAATCATTCAAAAGATTAGGCATACGCCCTCCAAGAGGAATACTTCTTTATGGGCCTCCTGGAACAGGAAAAACATTATTGGCAAAAGCAGTTGCAAAAGAATCAGAGGCGAATTTTATACAAGTTAAAGGACCTTCACTTTTATCAATGTGGGTTGGAGAAAGTGAAAAAGGAATTAGAAAAATATTTGAAAGAGCAAGGCAGGTTGCGCCTTGCGTGATATTTTTTGATGAAATAGATGCGCTTGCTTCAAAAAGAGGTGCAGACACTGGAACAAAAGTTACTGAAAGAGTTTTGAATCAGCTTCTTGCAGAAATGGACGGGCTTGAAGAACTTAAAGATATAACTGTTGTTGCTGCAACAAATCGTCCTGACATGCTTGATGCTGCACTTTTAAGGCCTGGAAGATTTGACAGAATACTTTTAGTGCCAGGACCTTCAAAAGAAGGGCGCCTTGAAATACTAAAAATACACACAAAAAATATGCCTATCAGTTTAAGCAAAGAACAGGTTAAAGAAATTGAAAACAAGTTTAAAAGTGAAAAAGTAAATATTCTCTCAAAAATGGCTGGAGATGAAACATTTAAACAAGAAGATTTGGATAAACAAAAAGAAAATAAAATTGATTTTAAGGATTTAACAGATAAAGATAAATTACTATACTGGGTAGCAGAATTAACAGACGGCTATGTCGGCGCAGACATTGAAAATTTAGTAAGAGAAGCGGCAATGTTAGTTTTAAGAGAGGATATAAACTCAAAAACAGTTTCAAAAAAATACTTTGAAGAAGCAATGAAAAAAGTCAAGCCATCTGTGACAAAAAGCACAATGGAATTGTACAACAAAATCGAGGAGAATTATCTTCGCTCTGCGAAAGCCGCGCTATCAAACGGGACGAATTATTTAGGGTGATTAAAAACGAAAATAAAAAAGAAGAAAGAAGAAGAAGAAAATTCTATTCCTGCTTTACAGAAATAAGCCAAATATCTGGTTTTATGCATAAATATTTACCAGATACATCAGTTCCATTAACCCAATCATTGTGTCGTCGCATTTCAGTTATATTTAAGATTTGATTACAAGGAATTATACTAGAAATCTGTTCATCATTTGGATAAATAAATTTTACTTGTCCAATCAAACATTTGGAATGATGACTATTACATGCGCTAAATCCATCAATCACGGGACGGGTATTTCCCAACCAGTATTCATTAGTACTATGAGCACGTTTAAATAAATTTTCTGTATAATTTGTCATTATTCTATCCATATCTGCCTTCGTATAAACCTCTGTTTGTGTTGTCGCAACAGAAGTTGGAACTTTTATAATATTCCCAGTTATATTCACTGTTACAAGTGAAGCAACAACAGCAACAATCAAAACAACAGCAATAACTGCCACCCATTCTTTACTTTTCATTTTATCACCTCCTTTCAATCACTATTTTTTATTTTAGTTCAATCTTTCTTTTTTCTTATTGAAAGATTAACAATTTAAGGGGGGGCGTTATAAATATTTCGGTTATGGATTTTTTATTTGCATAACGAAATTACTGGCTCGCCTGCGGGCTCGCTTTAATTAGTGCTCGGCTTCGCCTCGCCTGTTTAATAAAGAAATAGTGCGCGCCTTCGGGCGCGCTTGTTTATTCTGCAAATCTGCTATCCATTCATACATTGGAATTTGTATGCTTCAAATAAAATGATAAATCTTCAATTAAAAGATGTTAAATAGGGGAAAATTATGGGATGTTAGCAAAATAAATATTGTGCTCGCTCATTTCATTCGCCTGTTTTATTTCTCAAATCTGCTAATCTGTTGATACATTGGTTCTTTGAATATTAAATTAAATAATTTTTAAATCAAAAATGAAATAAAAAGATTATGAATAAGGAAAAAGAAAATAAAACTATTTTGATTTCTTTGATTTTCTCGAAAACGCTCTTTTAATTATCCAATCTATTAACAATCCAACCAAATACCAAAATATTAGTGTGATTAAAAGTATTAAAATCAAAGGGATGTTTGCAGGATTAGTAAAGTTTGAAACAAACCAATGCGTTTCAGCTATCCAAGATGGCGGACTTGTAAAAAATAATAAAATATTCTTTTCATCTAATCCAATAAGATTAAACAGCCCAATGAATATATAAACAAGAGGTATCCAAAATTGAAATTTTTTAAAGATGTTCATATTTAAAATCAGCACAGCGCCTTTCCAATAGCGCCTTGCTGGACGATTTTATAACTTAAAATTCCTGACCAAACCGCTGTTTTTTCTGCTCCTTTTGTAACTTCTACATTGAATGAAACAACTTTTTCAGGTGCTTCTTTTGGAATCATCACTGAAGCAATTTTCTTCGGTGTTCTGTCTCCTGGAGAAATCAAAACATCCTGATTATAATCATTAAACCAAGTTTTTAATGTTTCTTTTTTAATGTCACTTGCATCTTCAGCTATCTCAATATTAAACTGGTATTTTTTTGCTTCAGGCGCGCGCACAACACAGTAAACATATCTTGTCTCTCCTGCAACCATTGAAACCGCGTCACCGCTTCCAACACAATCAACTTCTGCGCTTGATGCAGAAAACAAAGTGTTTATCTGGTCTTTAGCTCCTGCTTCTAAATCAGAAGTAAGATTAACTGCTCCGCACATTATTTTTGTTATAAGAATAAACCCCAAAATCAAAAGAAGCAAAGATAGGACAACAATAATTATCATAGTCATTGATAATTCGAGCGCTGCCTTTTTTCTTTGTAGCATCATTTTGTTTTTATTTTCTTTTTAGCTTGAAAAATAGTTTTATTAAAAGATAAACCAAAAGAACGCCTGTAATTATAGACAGCCCATTTATCCAGTCAATACTCCAGATAACATAAAGCCCGTATGCAAAAACAGCAATAAGAAGCACCTTTACAAAAAGCCATGTGTAACTTATGCTGGGAGTTTTTTCTATTTTCCTTGATTTGAATTTATTAACACTTCTTCTGATAGTTTTCTGCGAAACTTGCGCTCTGCGTGATTTTGATTTCTTAGCCATTACAACCTCTTTTGATAATATGCCTAAACAATTCTTGTTTATAAATATTTCTAAGCACAGAAATATTTGTTTTTGGATTTTTAATTTAATATCAAATGAAAATAGGTAAATGAAAAAATGCCTAATAAGGAGAATAAATCCTAATTAAAAGATGTTGAACTTAAGAAAGGAATTAGAGTGTTAGAGAAATTGTATAGCCTCTTAATGTTAAATTGAAAATAAATGGAGCAGGGGTGAATCGAACACCCGACAACATGATCTTCAGTCATGTGCTCTCCCACTGAGCTACTGCTCCATCAAAATTCTAAGAATAAAGAGCTTTTAAGACTTTTTGTTTTAAAAATATAAAAGAAACAGAATAAAAAGAAATAAAATAAAAATCAATTAAGTTATTTCCCGAGCTTATTCCAAAGCCAGGCAAACAACCATCCGCATACATAACCCCCGACAAATGCCATGACAACAAGTATTGATGCATTTATAATGCTAAATGTGGCTACCTGAAATACATTGCCTATAAAATGCATAGGAAATATCCAGTCAAGGTAAGTTTGCGCAAGTCCAATCGCCACAGCAACAGCCCAAATAGCATGCAGAACTGCTGCAAAAATTCCAAGCGCGAGCCCAAGCTTGTTCTTATTTATCATTTTTCACCTCCTAATATTGTTAAGATAAATAAGTATATAAATTTGTCTGAAAAAATTCGCCTAAAGAAACCTTTTTAAAGCTTAAATGAGGAGTATTTTAAGCGAGTTGGATAGCTCACTTCGGAATTCAGCAGTTAAATCTGCAAGTTTCAATTTAAGATGGAAACGAATTCTGAGGAAGGTCCGCACACTATAAAATTCCATCTGCGAAAGCAGGCTGTCGTGAGGCAGGGCACTGTCCTAAAAATTTCTTTGAGAAATTTTGGGACAGATAATTTCCAAAAGGAAATTACTGGTATAGAAACGGGACACTCTTTAATCAATAAAGAGAAACAGCTGGAACGAGCATCCTGGAAAGTGCAACCTCTTTGAAGGGCATAGTATAATGTGAGCACATTTCGTTCGCGCCGAAGGCGCGAGAAATGACAGAATGTGGCCTATTTCTGACTCGCTAATTTTATTAACAACCTATAAGAAGATTTTTAAACTATTTTGATTTATGGATTGTATGAATAAGAAAAAAATATTGGTGATTGTTTCTTTGATGTTTGTTGGTTTGATCAGTTTGGCTTATTTTGTGATTGCCTCACAAGCAGAAGACAAACTATTTATAAAAAAAGGATGGAATTTAATATATGGATTTACTTCCTCTTCATTAGAAGGGCAAAATTTTGAAATAAGCCATATCAAAGCGATTTATGCCTTTATACCCCTAACTCAAGAATATGCAATGGTGTATCCTAAACTCGAAAACGATAAAATTGATTTAATGGGGGATGGTTACCTATCAGACACTTCTCTTTGGGTTTATTCTGATATTGATGCAGAAACAGAATATTGGTTGCAAGAACCAATGCCTCTAACTTATATTGGAGAACATAAATTATACAAGGGATGGAACTTTTTTGGAATTACCCCTGCGTTTATTGGTAAGAGATTAGGAGGAATAAAGGGCGATTGCACTATTGAAAAAGCATATATTTGGGATGCAGGAAATCAACAATGGATAAATCTGCCTCTAACTGAAAAAATGGATGAAAGTGATGAAGAATCAAAGTTTGGTGGAGGGGATAATACAATGGGCTTAATAATCAAAGTCGCAAATGATTGCAGATTAGGTTCAGTTATTATTGATGAAGGAGGTCTTCCCCTATTACCAGAAGAAGAAAATAAAATCATAGGAAGAGAGTGTAATACTACTGAAGATTGTCCTACTCAATTTACTGAGTGGAGTTGTAAAAATGAAACTGCTATTAATAGGTATGGAGAATATTATTCTTGTTATCATTATAATCAAAAAGGAATTTGTGTTTCAAGTCCTGGAGGAATGGAAATAAAGAATTGCCCGGGAGGGTGTTCAAATGGAGTTTGTGTATAAAATGATAAAATCAAAAAAAGGAATGAGTGCGTGGATTTGGATTTTAATAATCCTAATTTTAATCGGAGCAGGAATTGGAGTTTATTTTTTATTGACTGGAAATAGCCTTATTGGAGGTTCAATACCTCAACCTCCGCCATTACCTGATTAAATCTATTCTATAATCTTTTAGAAGTTACTCCACAAAAATTACTTTATCCATTTTTGAGTGATATGCTATATAAACAAAACTATATTCTGAAATATATATCTTAAAGGAGCCAAGTTTAAATAACCCTGCGGGTTTTTCATTGCGGAGGTGATAAAGTGAAAATAAAACTAGTTATTAACAGCAAAAAGGGCTCGGCAACACTTCTGGAAAATCACTTTGACCTTGTAAAAAACCTAATAGAGAAATATCCCAATGCCCTTTGGAGAAAACTCAAAAAAAAGAGCGGGCAAGAAGTGTATGAGCTCGATGTAAGATAATGCTTTTTCTTTTTTCTTTTCTTTATATTTTTATTTTTAAACAATCATAACTTCGCCTAACTTCGCATTTTTAAGATTATATCAATTAAATTAGTTAAATAATCAATAAATGAATTGGTGCCAGATTTGCAAAATCAAAAGACGCGAAGCGCCATTCTTTGTATGCTTCTAATACAATAGATTCATATCTCAACAATCTTTAAAAAACCTTTTTCCATTTAATTTTATGTTCACTAAAAATTCACTGCAGTTTATTCTTGCAGAATCTTTTTTGATTTTTGGCAGTGTGTTTTCAGCTTGCTACGCAGGGTGTGAATCAAAAAGAGAAATAAAATATGAAGATTATTATAGTTTGCCTGAGGGAAATGGGCATTATTCTCAGGATTATGCAGACAGAAAGAATAATATTCTGGTTGGACTGACAGCTTCAGCATTTCTTGGCTTTTCAGCAGCAGCCCTTGAGAAAGCAAGGAGAGAAATAAGAAATATTGAAAAAGAAACTCCAAAGAGTTAATCTCTTTTTTTCAGCACATAAACTTTGTCATTCTTTCTGACAATTTCAGGAACAGATATTGAGACATCCTTGCTGTTCTTGTCTGCAGATTTTGCAGATTTTGCATTTACAAAAATACTTTTTAAAATATACTTTACAACTCCTGTTTTTTCTCCAGTAATTAATATTTCATCTCCAACATCTAATTCTTCTTTTTGTATTTCAATTTCTGCGCATTTTGCCTTTGGAAAAGAATGTTTTATAATTCCTATGAAGTGCTTTTCTTTTTCTGCATTGCTTCCATAAATTCCTGCCCACTCTCCTGCTTTTTTCCCAAGATAATATCCCCCTTGCCAAAAACCCCTGTTAAACACACTTTCTAATTCTTTAATCCATTTTTTTATTTTTTCTTTTGTATAATTTCCAGCATAATAACTTTCAACAGCTTCTTTGTATGCTTTCACAACACTATAAACATAATCAGGGCTTCTTCCTCTGCCCTCTATTTTAAAAACATTTACTCCTGCTTCAATAAATTTGTCAATAGAGCCAATTGTGCACAAATCCTTTGGAGACATTATATAATTATTATCAATTGATAATTCATCTCCTGTTTCTTCATCAGTAACTCTGTATTTTCTTCTGCATGATTGGTAGCACGAGCCACGATTTGCAGAAGAATTATAAAGTGCTAGACTCATATAACATTTTCCTGATATTGAAACACATAATGCTCCATGCACAAAAATCTCAACTTTTACAAGTTTCCCATTTGGCCCTTTAATATTTCGTTTTTTTATTTGCCCACAAATTTTTTTAATTTGTTCAAGTGTCAGTTCGCGCGCAAGAACAATAACATCGGCGAAATTAGAATAAAATTTTACTGCTTCAATATTGGAAATATTTGTCTGCGTTGACATATGTACTTCCACCCCGATTGAACGCGCATATTCAATAACTGCCATATCACAGGCGATTACAGCATTTATTTTATTTTTTTTAACTGCTTGGCATATTTTTTCTATTTCTTTTAAATCTTCATCATACATAACAGTATTAAGTGTCAAATATGTTTTTACATTTTTCTCTCTGCATATTCTTGATATCTTTTCTAAATCATTTAATGCAAAATTAACAGCGCTCCGCGCGCGCATATTTAATTTTCCAATGCCAAAATAAACAGAGTTTGCGCCTGCTTTAATTGCAGCACTTAAACTTTCATAGCTTCCAACAGGGGCCATTATTTCCATCTTTTTATCTTCATTCTTTTTTCTTATTACCATAATAACCTAATTTGCATAAAAAAGGTTATAAAGGTTATTAATGCTCTCCCCTACTCATTTTTTAAGATAGTGTGCTTCATGCAATTATAACTTATTATTGAATCTGAAGTACGCTTGGTTCATTAAATCATAACTGCCCTTTTTAATATTGAATAAAAATGGACATTTGAAAGTATAAAACTTTTAATAAAAAGATGTAAGACTAATTATTAGGAGCATATAAAAATTATCTTTTAAAAGAAGATTAGTTAATTCTACTAAGACATGCTTCAAGTAGGCAATTTTTAGGATGTGGGAAAACCGGTCCGATCATCTGTTTTTTTTCATTATAGTGTCTAAATATTCTTCTTTGTACTTCAGTTTCAATCATCTCTTCTAAAATTCCTCCATAATTTGCAGGCGTTCTGCTTCCTACGCAATAAGTAGGAACGCTTTTAGATAAAAACCCACATAATCTATTTAAACATCTTACTTGTTCTGGATTTACATTTATTCCAGTTAATGCCTGAAAATCTGTTGTACCTTCATATGTCATACAAAAATAATCAGAAGATTATTTAAATACTTTATGATAATCAACTTTTTATTTTTATTCTTTAATCATTCTCCCATTTTTCTTATTTAACCTGTTTTGATTATTGATTTAAAATTGAATATTTCATAAGCAGAAAAATCTACCGAAACCAATTTTGCATTTATTTTGCTAACACCTCATTCCTTCCCCACATTCGACATCTTTTTAATTCATTTTTCTTTTGTTTTTGGTATAAATTAATTGAAGAACCAATGAACAAATTGAGTCAGATTTGAGAAAAATATTAAAACAAGCGCGAAGCGCCAATATAAAAGTGCGAGCGAGTGAAACGAGCGAGCACAATATTTATTTTGCTAACATCCCATAATTTTGCCTTATTCAGCATCTTTTTAATTGAAGTTTTTTATTTTAAACCCAATTTGCTAAATATTTAGATTAAAAATGATAAAGTCCAATGTTAGAATGGGTTAAGGATTTGAAGAACTTGATAAGTGCGCGAAGCGCACCATTTTTTTGCCATCTCCATCACAACAATCTTTTTAACTCTTTATTTTAATTATAAATTATGCGAGACACATTAGAAAAAAATGTCCAAACTGATGAAAGAACAGAAAGAAGAGTTCCAAGTGATGAACTTTGGGATGAAATTATTATCACTTCAACACCTTGTATACAATGCGATAACTGTGGAAGATATCATTATTCAAAAGAAACTCTGCATCAGTCAAAAAAAGGAAGAGCATATCTTGAAGATTTAAAAGAGAAAGAAAAACTTCATCCAGAAAGATTTGTTGAGCATCCCCTCAATGTTATTGTAGGGAAACATGCAGGGGAAATCTTTATTTATGGTGATGATTGTGAAAAGCAGGATAGATTGGCAGAATTTGAAGAAGAACTTAGTGATACAAGAGAGTATTTTTATGGAAATTACCTTATATGCATTAAATCAATTGTAACAGGACTATTCCTAAAAGCAAGAGAATTAGCAGACAAATATATGGATAGGCATTTGAATTCACAAGCATAAAGAAATCGCCTCTCCTAACTCCCCATCTTTTTCTCTGTATAATCTTCCATTTGGCAGGAATTTTGTGTGTATTATCAGATGAATTAAATCCCCGTCACAATTTGCGCTTGCTCTCTCTATTTTTTCTCTGCCTTTTGAGCCATACATAATCACATATTGCTGAGTTTTATTCTCTTGCTCGTGGCTATACTTTCTTTTCATAAATTTACTTTCAGAAAAATACTTTAAATAGTTTATTGCAGTTCTTTTCTGTAATATTTATAGAAATCAAGCATAAACTTCTACTTCGGCTTCTGCACCTTTTATAAGATTAAAGTCTAATTTTACTAATTGTTTAACTGCAGGATTCTTTGTATTTAATTTGTATAAATCTGATTTGCCAACTCTCCTTGTTTTTACAACAATTTTATTGCTTTTAAGTTTATCCCAGAATGTTTGAAGGGTTGAATAGCTTACTCCGGAATTTTTTGCTATTTCAGTTAGCGGGTAATCAAATAACTGAAAAGTTATAAGAAAATCTAAAACTTTTATTATTGGATTATTTCCAAAAACTTCTATTAATGTTGTTTCGTTTTCCATTTTATATTCTTCTATACTTTCATGACTATTAGTGTCTATTAGTATAATCTAATCCCAAGTTGGATTTATAAATGTTTCTATTTTTGTTTTTATATTGCAATATTAGAAATATTTAAATATGCGCAATCTCTTAAATTATATGGAATTTGAGGATAATGAAAAAATAAGAGCAACATTGCTTTATCATTTAAGAAGAAAAAGGGTGATTGGAGCAAAGCATACACCTTTTGATACATTAAAAATGGGTTTTCCTAATTATCTTGGAAAAGAAGTGGTTGATGTAGCAAAAGAACTTATTAAAAAGGGATTTATAATCACAAAACCAGCCCCTTATGGGTTGCAGGTTTCATTGAATAAGGAAAGATTAAAAGAAATAGAAGAAATTATTAAGAATATTTTGGGTTATGAATTTTAATCTTCTTTCTATATTCCCAATATAATTTATTTAATCTTCTTGTTCTCTCTTTAATTACTTCGCTTGAAAGCTGTTTTAACTTAGAGGCAGGAGTTTTCGGGCGCGAGGAAAAGGCGCTTATATTAAGCACTTCTGGTTTTACTTTCTTTATCAGTTTTAATGTCTGTTCAAAATCTTCTTCTTTTTCAGTTGGATAGCCGACAATTATGTCAGTTGCAATTGTGCTGTCAGGAAATTTTTTCCTTGGGAATTTCTTTCTGAATTCTTCTGCAATTTTTTCAAATTCTTTCACAGAGTGCATTCTTTTCATATTTTCCAGTACTTTTTCACTTCCTGACTGAACAGGAATATGCAAGAATTTTATTATCCTTCTGTTTTTAATCACTTCAAAAAGCTCTTTTTTTATTTTTCTTAAGTGCCATGGATTCATCATTCCAATTCTTATTTTATAATTGCCTTTAACAGAAATAAGTTCTTTTAATAATTCCGGCAGGTTTGTTCCAATATCAAATCCATAGCAACCATTATCTTGTGAGGTTAAATAGATTATTTTGCATCTCTCTGCAACTGCTTTTTCAAAAGCTCTTTTTATATCTCTAATTCCGTAGCTTTTCAAAGCGCCCTTTGCGATTTTTGTCGCGCAAAATGTGCAGGCATTTAAGCATCCCTGTGAAATTTGAATTATTGCAGTATCTTTTTTATTTCTTACAATCGGAAGATTAATTTTATTCTTATTATTCAAAAAGTTTTTTACATAAACATTCTTCCCAAATTTCTTTATATCGATTGTTTTAGTAAGGCATCCAGTTGCAATTATTTTTTTATCTTTGTGTTTTCTGATATAATCTATTATTTTTGATTGCGTCTTGTTTTTAACAGAACATGAATTAAGGATTATATAATCCGCATCTTCTTCATTTTCAGCAAGTTCATACCCATTTTTAGCAAGAATTCCAGAAATTATTTCAGAATCATTTACATTTGCCTGGCATCCGTAGGTTTTTATGAAGATTTTCATAGATAATGCATTAAATTTCCATATAAATAATTAACTGAGAATGGCGCTTCGCGCCTTTTATTTTGCAAATCCATCATCCATTTACAAATTGGAATTTAAATAAAATAAAAAACACCAATAAACTTAAAGTAAGGCAAAGGAATATTAGTTATTTGGATTTTTTATTAGGTGAATGAAAATTATAGGATAATAAAACTTCAATTGAAAAGATAATAAATAAATTTATCCACGAAAAACTAAAGACGAGGAGAGCAAAAATTATGGTGTGTGGCTATTAGTAACTGCTGGCTGAACACGTCGCCGAAGCTTCGTGCTTACACCACAGTTCTATCAACGCAGTCTTCTTCTGCGGCCTATGTTGTCTCGTTTTGCGGATGGCTTCGTGCTTAGATGCTTTCAGCACTTATCCACGCAGTGCGTAGCTGCTCAGCTTCCCACATGAGAACTGATACACCAGAGGCACCCAAGTACCGTTCCTCTCGTACTAGATACTCGTTCCACTCAAACAACCACACGTCTAGTAGATATCATACAAACTGTCTCACGTACAAATTCCAATCTTTCGAAATGGTGTGGACTATACCATCATCCTAAAAATTAAGAGTTTTATAATCCTATTTTTATCTTTAGGAGATCAGCGTCTTAGCTGCTGTCTTATAATAAGCAACTCCTGCGCAAAAGCGCAAAGTCTCTACGGGGATAAATAATTTTTTATTTAATTCAAAAATCAAGAAATATTTAATAAAATTCTTGAACTATTAATTTAATTATCATCTTCCCTCGGTATTGCCATGCTTTCTTTGTATTTAACCCTTTGTTTTAATCAAACAAAGACAAAAAAGTTTAGGTTTCACCGATATGAGCTGATTTTATTTTTCATCAAATTACTCTGATGCAACGCCGTGTAAATTTCGTGCTCTGATTTTATTTAATCTCATTAACTGGAAATGTTGACGTTCTTAACCCAGCTAACGATCCCTTTTAATGCGTGAACTCCGACACCCTTGGTGGCTTATGCACCACCAGGTTAGGAAGAGCCGACAGCGATGTACCAAACCGCGCCGTCAATTCGGACTATCGGGCGCGACAAGCCTGTTATCCTTGGGGTAACTTTTCTGTCACATTCGGAACCTATCAAAAGTTCTCGAATGGTCGCTAGAACCGGATTTCTCCTCTGCATTTTTTGCTTTTCAAAATACAGTTAGATAAGCTTTTGCTCTTGCACTCAACCCTAGATTTCCGCCCTAGGTGAGCTTATCTTTGTGCCCTATAGATATATTTTCTACAGGGTGCCGCCCCAGCCAAACTGCCCACAAGCTGCTGTCCTCGTATAGAGTAAGCAATTCTTTGAGTAATAAGTGGTATTACACTTTTGCTCCACTGCCACCGAAATGACAGCTTCGACGCTCCCACTTATCCTATGTATCACTCAAAAAACTGCAACAACATGCTGCAGTAAAGTTCCACAAGGTCTTAGCTTCCCACTAGATGTCACCGGCATTTTCACCGGTCAGTGATTTCAGAAGGTTCTGGTTAGGGACAGCGACTACCACGTTAAATCATTCATGCACGTCGCCATTCAGACGACAGGGCATTGCGCTACCTTAAGCAAGTTTGTTACTTTCATTCTCAAAAGAGAATTACTAACCATAATTTATAATTATGGCGAATATACATTTCTGGATATTTCATTATGTTTCCATAATGTTCGGACTATATCATCCAAAAGACACCAAAGGTTTCTTTTGTAAACTTCCTTTCACAAGCAAAGTTTATTTTGTAAACTTCCTTAAAAGATTATTTTAAACTTCTTTTTAAAAAGTTTATTTTATTTTCTTAAAAAGTTATTTAGAAACTTGTTTTGGTTTGCAATTAGTTTTAAGTCTTAGGGTTTGGCGTATAGTCTCTGAGGATTTTTTTCAAAAATTAATTGAAAAATCTTTCCTGCGGATTGTCCTTATTGTTTAGATTTTTACTATCGATAAACTTAATTTATTGATGAGTACTAAACACTTAGCAGGATTTTCCCGCATACAGCCAAATTTTATTGCCCCCTAAATTGAGGGTCATAGTTACCCCCGCCGTTTGGTGGGCATTAGCCCGGTTGAAACCGGGTTTCAGACACCACTACTGGACAGGTCTCACCGAGTATATACATCCTTTCGGATTTGCACTCGGCTATGTTTTTGGTAAACAGTCGGGCAGTCCTTGTTACTGTGATCTACAAATGCCTTCTACATATCAAAGACATACATAGACACCCTTTATACCGAAGATACAGGGCTAGTATGCCGAATTCCCTTAACCAGTTTATCCCTTTCAGGTCTTAGCCTTCTCAGCTAGAGCACCTGTGTTGGTTCTTGGTACAGCTAACTTGTTTTTATCTGCATAACTTTTCACTGGCTCCGGGAATCAACAATTCTCGTTAATGCATTCATCTGCATCTCAGCATTACGCTAAACAGATTTCTGCATTAAATTCCCTTTAGGAAACTCGCTTATCCAGAAGCAATTATGCAGCATAACAAAACAAGCCAGTTCAGGAATATTAACCTGATTTCCATCGAAGTGCTCAGTTAAGGCACCACTTAGGAACTGACTAACCCTTGGCTAAAAATTAGTGCCAAGGAAACCGTGCTCTTACGACCTTTTCTATTCTCAAGAAAATTTGATCCTACTCCAGCCAGGATTTTCATTGCTTTTCGCTCCACTCCGCCTCTCGGCAAAGCTTCTAAGCAAAAAGCACGCCAGCTTACCAGAACACTCATCCGAGTGCCTCCACAGTATCGGCAGTATGCTTAGCCCCGTCCATTTTCCTCGCTTAGAATCTCGATAGGTGAGCTGTTACGCTTTCTTTAAAGGATGGCTGCTTCTGAGCCTACCTCCCTAGCGTCTTAGATTTCAAACAGAGTTTGATACACTTAGCATACATTTTGGGGCCTTAACTATGGTCTCCCTTGTTCAGGTCTCGGAACAGGACCTTACGCCCTGCCCCCGTTTGCTATCCTATGCAGTATGCAAATTCTGAGTTGGAAAAAATTTCGTAACAATTAAGTCCTGCAAATTTTATCCGTACTTTACCTCGCATACAAGCAAGATAGCGCTATACTAAGGCATATTTCAACTGGAACCAGCCATCGCCAGATTAGAGTGGCTTTTCACCCCTAATCACAGGTCATCCAAGTGCATGTACACAACACTAGTTCAGGCCTCCATCTCTATTTCTAGAAACTTCGCCTTGCCCATGAATAGATCATCTGGCTTCGGGTCTGTCCCCTGTGACTCGCGCTCTTTCGAACTCGCTTTCGCTATGGCTTCCAAATGTTAACCTTGCCACAAAAAACAACTCCCTGGCCCATTTTTCGAAACGTACGTTACAACCGCGTTTAAAAACACACGCTGTAACAAGCTGTTACTGTTAGATTTCAAGTCTTTTAACTCTCTATTAAGAGTACTTTTCAGCTTTCCCTCGCGGTACTAGTTCTCTATCGGACTTAAGTTAATGTTTAGGGTTAGCAGTTAATCCTGCTATATTCACGCCTTCAATCCAGAAGACGCTACTCTATCAAGAAACTTCATATGCTTTTATCTACGAGACTATCACTCTCTATGGTGCTTCTTTCCAGAAAACTTTGATAATTGCACTTAGAAATTTATCTTACCACATCTCTATCCATTTTTCAACAGAAGATTCAGTTTGCCCTCTGCCCTTTTCACTCGCTGTTACTAAGGGCATCACTTTTGTTTTCTTTTCCTACCGGTACTAAGATGTTTCAATTCCCGGTGTATGCTTTCCTCTCGGAATTATAAATAATGTTGTCACATTAGGATATTCTGGGCTCAAAGCTCGCATGCAGCTCCCCCAGACTTTTCGCAGCTTGCCACGTCCTTCATCGCAACTTAAGCCAAGCTATCTGTCTAACAGCTTAGTAGGACCACAATTTCATGCTCTCCTCGTCTCATTAATTAAACATTAGTTGTTTAATCTCAACTCCCTCCATTTCTCAAAGAAATGAAGTTCATCATCGCGATTTCTCGCTAATAGCAAAAATAATCAGAATTTATTCAGCGCATAATTTCATCTAAATTTATAACGCTGAATGAATGTCTACTGATTACCATTTGCTAATATACTGAGTTTAGAGGGCGGGGGTTTTTAAATGTTTTCGTGCGCGCCCGAAGGGCGCGCCTGTTAATTTATTCTTCAAATCCTACATCTGTTCATACATTAGTTCTTCCATATAATTTAATTGATATTAAAATAAAAAAGAAAAATCTTCAATGAAAAAAATATTAAATAAGAAAAAGTTATGGTCTGTTAGCAAAATAAATCTTGTGCTCGCTCCGCTCTCTTATTTGGATTATTTCTCAAATTCTTAATCCGTTTGTACATTAAGTTTTAGATGCTTTAATCTATATTAAAAAGAAAAAAGGATATCAAATTGGATTACTTTCTTTTTTGTTCAGCAAGATATCTCTTAAAATCTTCCTCTTCTTTTTTACGAGCACTAACAACTACCTGGCCAATATCCCTTAAAGCAATTCCTTCCCTCAGACTATCCTCAAGGATAGAAGAATTAATTCTATTGAGCATGTTAGCTAAGTCTAATAAACCTTTTAACCCATCACTATTCACCCTTGATAAATCTTCCAATATTCCCCTTTGGATTATATACCTATTCCATTCTCCATTCCTATCTTTTATCCATAATTCATGATCTTCTCCACTAATAACCACGTTTTCTTTTCCTGGCTCTGGGCTATGAAGATAAGTTACTCTTATTCTATCTGTTTCATATAAAACATCCTTACCCATAAGAATAATTGCTTTATTCTTTTTTAAAGATTATTATACTATGAATTCTAAAATAGGGTTATATTCTCTATCTATACTTTAAATGTTTTCGTTGCGCTTGACACCAACGGGAAAATTTATTTTTTATTTGGCGCTGTGCGCTCCCTTTTATTTTTTTGCAAATTCTTCCTCTGTTTAGACATTGGCTGCTTAATTGCTTTAATTTATATTAATAATAAAGAATAAAATGTTAAATGAAATGATGTTGAACTTGGGAAAGTTATGGGATGTTAAAATAAAATAATCAACGTTCGGCTTCACCTCGCCTATTAGACTTATTTTCAAATTTCTTACCCATTTGCACATCAGTTATTCGGATATTTTAATTTACCTCAATCATCTAATTTTTATATAATAAATCAAACTGCCACAATATTTTTAAATAAAAAATATTGGATTAACAGATGAATTATATGCCTTATCAAACAGATGCAACAATTGAATAAATTTCCCTCTGAAACTCCTGTATTTGAAGTTGGATAAATCCAATTTATATTTATATTCGCAGCAGATACAAAAACTGCTGACAGAACAAATATCAAAATTAGGAAATAATCTTTACGCATTTTTGCCTCTTTTTTTCAGATATTCTAAAATCATTTTTTCAATAAGCTGAGATGAATTTATGCACTCTTTTTCAACATGCTTTTTCCATTTCTCAAGAAGCTTTTCATCAATAGTTATGCTTAACACTCTTTTTGCCATATTATTTATATTATTAATAATAAGAATATTATTTAAAGGTTTTGGCGCGTCCTGCGGGACGCGCTTAATAATTTGGCTCGCTGAGCCCACTTTTAATTTATTATTTAAATTGACTAACCGTCGGCATATGTATTCTTATTATTTTTTAAAGATATTGAATTAAATCCAACCAATATTTTATAACTAAAAGTTTATAAATGGTGATATATTGGCTACCTAATTTTTAAGGTTAAAAATAAAATGACAGAAGGATTAACAATAGCATATACCTGCAATATTCGCCCTAAAGAAACAGAAGAAGATGCAAGATATGGCGAATGGGAAAGTGAAGAAACAATAAACGCTGTAACAAAATCATTTGAAAAAACTGGCAACAGGGTTATTTTGCTTGATGCTGACAAAGATATCTACCATAAACTATTAAGACATTCAAGAGAGATAGATATTGTGTTTAACAATGCAGAGGGATTTAAAGAAGCACAATTAAGAGAAGCAAGAGTTCCTTTTTTCTGCGATGATTTGGGAATTCCATACTCTGGCTCAGGAGCGCAGGCATTAATAAATACTATGGATAAGGCAACTGCCAAAGAAATTTTAAAAAATTATGGAATTCGCACACCATTATTCGTAGTTCTTGATAAATTCACAGCAAGATTAGAAAGAGATTTGGCATACCCCCTAATGGTAAAGCCAGTCAGTGAAGGAACAAGCATTGGAATAACTCAAAAATCAAAAGTCTATGATTCATCAGAACTTGAAAAAGCAGTCAGAGCAATAATAAGAGAGTACCAGCAGCCAGCATTAGTTGAAGAATTTGTCGGTGGAAATGAATATACTGTTGGGAATATTGGGAACAGAATAATGCCTATTCTTAAAATACCCTTTAACAAAATTCCAGGAAAACCTGTGTTAAGAGACCCCCATATTAAAGATATAGAAAACCCCTACATAGAAGTAATGAGATATGGTGAAGAGGGTTATCGCGATTTAGCCATGCAGACAGAGATAGCATTTGAAGCTTTAGGATGTGATGATTACTGCAGAATGGACTGGAGAAAAGGAAAGGATGGACATTTTTATTTCTTGGAAGCAAATCCTCTTCCAGGGATTCATCCTACAGAAGCAGATCTTACAAATATGGCCAGACATGCAGGAATAAAACACGATGAAATGATAAACTGGATTTTATGGGAAGCAATAAAAAGAAATAGGGCAGATAAAAAATATCAAGAGAGGTTCACAGAAGAAAAAATTAGAGGAATAGGAGATTATGTTCATGCAGCCAAGAGCAAATTAAGACTCTATGAACAAGAATCTAAAGAAAATGGCGAATACCGGCTTGTAAAAGCTGAAGAAAAAAACGGAAAAGAAAAATGATTCTATAAAATGGACATTAAAACAAGGCAGGTTATACGAGAAGATAAAGAAATAATTCTTGATATTTTGCGTGATGAAATAGGCAGGCAGTATGCTGAAGAAATTAATTGGGAGATTGATGATGTGATTTATAAAAGAAGAAATGCCCGCGGAATTGTAATGATTAATCCAGAAATAATTGGATATGCCAGTTGGAGAAAAAGAGTTGAATCAATATGTTTAGAAACTATTGGAATTAGAAGAGAATTGCGAGGCGGGGGTTTTGGAAGTGAATTGCTAAAAAAAGCAATAGAGTTTGCAAAAGTAGATTTCCCAAATGCTCAAATGATAAACTTAGTTACTGACGCTGATGCAAGAAGAAATATTTCTTTCTATGCTAAAAATGGCTTTGAGGCATCCGGAATTGTAAATGATGAGTTTATCTATGGAACTCCTCAAATTCACATGTCCCTGAAAATATAAAATGGTAAAAAAAATGCATGGGTGCGGAAATAGTTTTTTAATTGTTGATGAATATGATAAAAAAATTACTGCAAACAAAAAAAAATATGCAATTGAACATGCAGACAGAGAACAAGTTGATGGAGTGCTCTTTGTTGGAAAATCTTCTGAGAGAAGCAGAGAGGTAAAAATGGAAATATTTGACAGAGATGGAACAGAAGAAAATATGTGTGGAAATGGATTAAGATGCATTGCAAGATATTCCTATGACTGCGGATATATTGGAGAAAGAGGAAAGATTGTTGCAAGAGACGGAATAAAAAATGTTGAAATTAACGAAGGATTAATTAAAGTGTATATGGGAAAACCAAGAGAATTTAGGGATTTAGGAAATGATTGGTATTTTGTATTCACAGGAATTCCTCATTTAGTATTAATCCAAAAAAAACTTGATTTGGCAAATGCGAAAAAAGAGGGAAGAAGATTAAGATATGACAAAGGTTTATGTGGGCTAGTAAAACATCCTGAAGGCGTTTGTGTTAATTTTGTAAAACGGAATTCAGATGATAAATCAATAGACATCTTAACTTATGAAACTGGGGTAGAAGATGTGACTTCTGCATGCGGCACTGGCTCTACAGCTTCTGCTTATGTTTCACATATAGCGAATAGAATGAAATTTCCAATTCAAGTAAAGAATATTGGAGGCAATTTGACAATTGACTCAGAAGAAGGAGAACTTACAATGACTGGCCCTGCAGAATACTTATAAATTATGATTAATTAATTAGTCTATGAAATACTACTCAGATTCTTACCTAATTAAAAATATAAAAGAAAAAGATAATGGCGAAAAGTTAGTAGATGTAAAAAAGAAAGTTAGGAAGATTATTGTTAAAAAACATAATGTTATAAAAGCCAATAGAGGAAAAATCTTTGTCAGAGAAGGTGTTGCGAGAAAACTCAATAGTGTCATAAATCATCTGCCGAAAGGATATAAACTTGTGATTTATGACGGATATAGAAATAAAAAGACTCAAGAGAGATATTTTTTAAGTTATTTAAAAAAATTAAAAAAAGAAAATCCAAAATTAAATGAAGAAAGTTTAAGAAAAGAGGCAGTAAAATATGTTGCAGATCCAGAAAGTTTCTCTCCTCATTTAACAGGAGGAGCTGTTGATGTTTCGCTATTAGAAAAAGGCAGACCTATTTTGATGGGAGGCTTTATTGAGAATAAAGATAAAAAAGTTACACAAAAAATTAAAGATAATAGGAATATGCTTGCAAAAATTATGTCTAAAGCAGGATTTGTAAATTATCCCTTTGAATGGTGGCACTGGTCATATGGAGACAGATATTGGGCTGCAGAAAATAAAAGAAAAACAAGTTTATACAAAGAGATTAGGTAGGCAATTACTCATTCTTTCTATTTAGGAAAACAGAGCAAGCATAATAAATTGCAGTTGCCTCAACAGTGCAAAATCCCTTTACTCAAGATATTCTTTATTCAATCT